>Ga0208595_1000626_pt1 | contig 12811 bp, 18 predicted proteins | sample LakMenEpi28Jun11_FD_150742 | JGI IMG/M metagenome (GOLD analysis project Ga0208595, IMG submission 150742) | Freshwater microbial communities from Lake Mendota, WI - 28JUN2011 deep hole epilimnion (SPAdes) | ecosystem: Environmental > Aquatic > Freshwater > Lake > Epilimnion/Euphotic zone ...
TCAAATCCGAAGGACGCCAAAATGGCTTCGATCTCGAAACAAAATGCCCTTGCAGGCAGAATGACTGCCTGCGGCGGCCATTTTGCCTCGATATCTTTGCCATTTTGACGCCGCGAAGGTGGATTTAATAGGTCCTGACCCTAGGTCAGGACCCTTGGCCGCGACCTAATGGGCGAGCAGTACCGGGATGCCAAGCTCGCCAAGCATGAACCGCGTCACGCCGCCAAACAAGGTCTCACGCCACCGTCCATGTCCATAAGCGCCCATGACGAGGAGGTCGGGTGCCCATGCCTTCGTCTCTGCCAAAAGCCTTTCCTCGACGCTCTTATCGCCTTTTGCGGCAACTGCGATTTCGGCATTGATGCCGTGGCGCGACAAATATGTCGCCGCGTCGGTGACTGGGAATTGCTCCGGCACCATTTCGATCTCCGATATGCGGACAACCGATGCAGCTTGCAGCAATGGCAATGCTGCACGCAATGCGTTGGCGGCTTCAAAACCGCCATCATAGGCGATCATAACACGGTCGAAGGAAAGAGGCGCGGCTTTTGTAGGGATTGCCAGAACCGGGGTGCGCGATGCCGTCACCACATCGCTAATCAAAGCGCGGGTAGCGCTTGCCGCGCCAGCCGCATCCAGCGACATGACCAAGACATCCGCCAATCGCCCAGCGTTGATTAGCGCGTCTGACGTCGTGCCATCAAACATTTGCCAGTCCCAAGGCACATCCTCTGCCTTCAACCGCGCATCGATCCGCGTGCACAACTTTTCGCGTTCGTTTTCTGCTGCTTCAAAGGCCTCGGCGACGAAATGCGCGCCGCCGAACATGTCGAACGCGACATAATCCTGCGTCGGCCGCGGCAATATGAGCGACATATGCCCATGGGAACGCCGTGCAAGGTCAAGTCCCGCCTGTAATCTGCTTTCAAAGGCGTCGTCCCCACCTGCATGTACCATGATAGATTTCATCGTCATTTCCTTATCTCACGGCCGGTATTGCTGCGCCGGTCTCACAGGAGTTATTCTGAACCTAAACGCTGAAAAGTAATTGATGGACATCAAATACAGCAAAAAACTTTCAAAGCATGGGATATTATGTCAGCCATGAACTATGAATGATGGAAGACCGGCTTTAACGAATTTGGCGGTGCGGTCTGCGCGCGCTGCGGATGCAGAAGCTATTGCCCGCATCTATGCGCATCATGTGCAGCATGGCACCGCCAGCTTTGATGCTATTGCGCGCACACCATTGCAAACCGAAGAGAAGATCCGCGACATATTGTCCAAGCGATGGCCGTTCATCGTGGCGGAGCGTGCTCAAACGATCATGGGCTATGCCTATGTGACCGCGTTTCGGGACCGGCCGGCGTATGGCTACACCTGCGAAGATTCGATCTATGTCGATCCTGATTGTGTGGGGCAGGGCGTGGGCGTGCAATTGATGCGCGCTTTAATGGCGCGAGCAAGCGATTGCGGCTTTCGGCAGATGATCGCTGTCATTGGCGGCGGCGAACCCGCCTCGGTTGCTTTGCACCGTAAGATGGGGTTCACCGATGCCGGACGTATGCGTAACGTGGGGCGCAAATTCGGTCGCTGGCTTGACACAGTCTACATGCAAGCGGAATTGGGTGAGGGAGACCGATCAGCGCCAGCGCGAGAGCCTGCCTAATCGATTAAACGATGTGTGCGCGCGTGTCGTGCCTAAAGGAGAGAGAAAATATGGCTGAGTTTGCATTGGTCGCCGATGGGCTTCGTTTCCCCGAAGGACCCGTGGTCATGCCCGACGGCAGCGTCATATTGGTGGAGATCGCGCAAGGACAAATCACGCGCGTGCGCCCCGATGGCAGCAAATCCGTCATCGCCAAGCCCGGCGGTGGACCAAATGGCCTGGCGATGGGGCCGGATGGTAAGCTCTATTGCTGCAACAATGGTGGGTTCGAATATATCGAAGCCAATGGCTTTCTTGCGCCGCACGGCATCGCGAAGGATTATTCAGGAGGCCGGATTGAACGCATCGATATCGAAACCGGCAAGGTCGAAATATTGTATAAATCGGGCGACTTCGGATGCAGCCTGCGTGGGCCGAACGACATCGTGTTCGACGCACATGGCGGGTTCTGGTTCACCGATCATGGCAAGATTGATTATGCAAAACGCAGTCATGATGTCGTCGGCATTTTCTATGCCAAGGCCGATGGCAGCCATTTGGAAGAAGTCATCTTCCCGTCAAACAACCCCAATGGCGTTGGCTTGTCCCCTGATGGCGGCACGCTCTACGCCGCCGAAACCTACACCTGCCGATTGATGAAGTTCAACATCACCGCGCCCGGTAAGGTCGCTGGCGACGCCGGCCCCGGTGGCCCAGGCATTCCGGTTTACCGCCCTGCGGGATATAAATTCTTTGACAGCCTTGGCATGGAGGCCAATGGCAATATCTGCGTCGCGACCATTGGCGAATGCGGGATCAGCGTCATTTCACCGACAGGCGATCTGGTCGAATTTGTAGGCACCGATGATATTTTTACAACCAACATTGCCTTTGGCGGCGATGATATGATGGACGCCTACATCTGTCTGTCGGGCAGCGGACGCCTCGTGAAAACACGATGGGCGCGGCCTGGACTGAAGCTTCAATATTAGAACTGGGAACCGGTATATGCCACGACACAAGGAAGCGCACCTCATTGACCGCATCGGCTGGTTGCGGGCATCGGTCCTTGGGGCGAATGACGGCATTGTGTCGACGGCAAGCCTGATTGTCGGCGTGGCCGCCGCGCAAGCGACGCCAGCAACAATATTGCTGACGGGGATTGCGGGACTGGTTGCCGGTGCCATGTCGATGGCGGCCGGCGAATATGTGTCGGTCAGCTCGCAAGCGGATACCGAAAGTGCGGATCGCATGCGGGAGGAGAATGAGCTGGCGACGATTCCTGAAAAGGAACGCGAGGAGCTAGTGGGCATTTATGAAGCGCGGGGTCTTGATCGCGCGCTCGCAGAGCAGGTGGCGGACAAGCTCACGGCGCACGATGCGCTGACGACGCATTTGCGCGACGAATTGGGTATGGCCGCACACACCGCCGCACGACCAGTGCAGGCGGCTTTGGCGTCGGCTGCGGCCTTTGCCATCGGCGCATCCTTGCCCTTGGCGATGGTGCCGCTGTCCCCAGCGCCGTATCTCACTTGGGCCGTATCCATAGCAGCATTGCTGTTCCTCGCTGTCTTGGGTGCTATTGGGGCCAAAGCTGGCGGCGCACCAATGGGCAGGGCTGTGCTGCGCGTTACCTTTTGGGGTGCGATTGCGATGGCGGCCACCGCTGCTATTGGCGCGTTGTTCGGCACCACGGTCGCCTAAGGAAAAACATGACGTTCAATACTGTTATCTTCGATTTTGGCGGCGTCATGACGACATCGCCTTTTGAGGCATTCAACCGCATGGAGGCAAAGCGCGGTCTGCCCAAGGATTTCGTCCGCAGCGTGAATGCGCGCAACCCCAATGATAATGCATGGGCGAAGTTTGAACGGGCAGAGTGCAATGCAGCGGAGTTTGACGTGTTATTCGCCGCCGAAGCGTTAGCATTGGGGCAAAAGCTTGATGGCGCGTCGGTGATTGCCTGCCTATCCGGTGACATCCGCCCCGATATGGTGGCCGCGCTGGATGTGTTAAAGTCCAAGGGCTTTGCGCTTGGGTGCATCACCAACAATGTGCCGTCTGGCAAAGGCGCTGGCAAGGCCGGGAGTGATGAGAAAGCCGCGGCGATCTGTGCGGTCATGGAACGGTTCGACCATATCATTGAATCGAGCAAAGCAGGGGTGCGTAAACCAGACCCGCGCATTTATGCGATGATGTGTGCGGCCCTTGCGGCCCAGCCATCGCAATGCATCTATCTGGATGACCTTGGCATCAACTGCAAACCGGCTGCCGAAATGGGGATGGCGGCAATTAAAGTCACAAGCGGTGATCAAGCTTTGCAGGATTTAGGCGCGCTATTGGCGTTGACCTTTACGCCACTTGGGGTCTAGGCAAAGGTCTGTTCCGTCTCTCCCATTATTTGGAGCATTTCATGGCGAAAAAACTTTTCCCCGACGCAAAATCGGCGCTTCAAGGCGTATTGAAAAACGACATGTTAATTGCAAGCGGCGGCTTTGGCCTTTGCGGGCTTCCCGAACGCGTGTTGGATGCTGTGCGCGACAGCGGGGTCACTGGCTTGACCTTCGTGTCGAACAATGCCGGCATTGATAATGAAGGCATCGGCAAGTTGCTGCGGACGAAGCAAGTCAAAAAAATGATCTCGTCCTATGTCGGCGAAAACAAGGAATTCGAACGCCAATATCTTGCCGGAGAGCTTGAGGTCGAATTCTGCCCTCAAGGCACTTTGGCCGAACGCATGCGCGCTGGCGGTGCGGGCATTCCCGGCTTTTACACCAAAACCGGCGTTGGCACTTTGGTTGCCGAGGGGAAGGAAGTGAAGGAGTTTGGTGGTGCGGAATATATCCTTGAACATGGGATATTCGCCGACCTTTCGATTATCAAAGCGTGGAAGGCCGATGAAAGCGGCAACCTGGTTTTCCGCAAGACGGCCCGCAATTTCAACCTGCCCGCCGCGACGTGCGGCAAGATTTGTGTGGTTGAGGTCGAAGAATTGGTGCCAGTCGGCAGCCTCGACCCCGACTGCATCCATTTGCCCGGCGTCTATGTGCAGCGCATGATTATCGGCGCGCCTTATGACAAAAAGATTGAGTTCCGCACCGTACGCGAAAGGGAGGATGCGTGATGGCTAACAAACCCGTTCCTATCGACCTTGTGCCTTATTCCGAAATGCTCGGCGACAGCCGGGAATTTCTGCGCGTCTGGGCAAAGGAGGGCGGGCCTGTAACTTGCTTTATCAATCCTGTGCCCGTGGGCGGCGACCCCATGGGGTTTGGCATTGCCCTTGTCGACTGCATTCGCCACGGCGCAAAAACATGGGCGCGTGCGACGGGTATATCCGAGGCCGAGGCCCTATCGCGCATTTGGGAAGGGGTGGATGCCGAGCGTGCCAACCCGACCGATTTGCCAACCGAGCACCCAAACACCGATGAAGATGGATTGATACATTGAGCTGGACCCGTGATGATATGGCCGCCCGCGCGGCACAGGAGCTGCGCGACGGATATTATGTGAACCTTGGCATCGGCATTCCGACTTTGGTCGCCAACCATATCCCTCCGGGCGTCGAAGTGACGCTACAATCGGAAAATGGCATGTTGGGTATCGGGCCGTTTCCCTTTGCGGGCGAAGAAGACGCCGACCTGATCAACGCGGGTAAGCAGACGATCAGCGAGCTTCCGCAGACCGCTTATTTCGACAGCGCGGCCAGCTTTGCCATGATCCGTGGCGGGCATATTGATCTGACCGTCTTGGGCGCGATGGAAGTGGCGGAAAATGGTGACATCGCCAATTGGATGATCCCTGGCAAGATGATCAAGGGCATGGGCGGGGCGATGGACCTAGTTGCTGGCGTCAAGAAGATCATCGTGGTGATGGAGCATAACGCCAAGGACGGATCGCCAAAATTCATTCCGGCTTGCACGTTACCGCTAACGGGCAAAAACGTCGTCGACATGATCATAACCGACCTTGCCGTGTTTCAGCGGGCGGACAAAGCATCGGCGTTCAAGCTGATTGAGGTCGCGCCCGGCGTCAGCGTTGACGATGTGCGGGCAAAGACAACGGCGTATTTTGAGGTTGCGATCTGACCAGTAACATGCGGCGGACTTTAGCAGCCTTGATTGCGGTTTTAGTGTTGGGACTGGCTGGCTTATTCGCCATGCGATCCGCACCTGATGATAATCAGGTCGCGGCCGTATTGCGTAAATTTATCAAACCCCGGACGAATTTGCCGGACCAGCCGGGCGAATGGCGCGGACGAATCCATTATGCCCAACTGGATCAACAATTTGCGGCCATGGCGCAAAGATCGGAAATGGCGGGGCTTGCCATTGCTATTGTCGAAGATGGCGAACTGCGTTTTGTCCGCACATATGGCGTGATTGACCGGGATACGAACGTGCCGGTGACGCTGGGAACGGTTTTCCGATGGGCTTCGGTGTCCAAGACCGTCGCGGGTACCATGGCCGCGACGCTTTCGAACGAAGGGCTCCTTGACTTAGAGCGGCCAGTATCGCGTTATCATACGACGTTGCGCTTACCCGATGGTGCCGAATCGCGTTTGAGCGTCGAGCAATTGCTTTCCCAGCAAACCGGCCTCACCAAAAACGCCTATGACGAACGGTTGGAGGATGGGCAGGATCCACGCGCGCTGCGTGCCAGTCTGGCCAGCGCGCCGTTGCAGTGTCAGCCGGGTTCGTGTCACACCTATCAGAATGTCGCCTTTGACGCTGTGACCGAGATATTGGAGCAGGCAGCTAAGCGGTCTTACCCCGCTGCGGTGAGCGAGCGCTTTTTTCTGCCCTTGGGCATGAACAGCGCCAATTTCGGCATGGCTGGCCTCACCAAAGCGAAAGATTGGGCGCGCCCGCATAATGGCCGCATGGTCCGTACCGTGAAAGAAACCTATTGGCGAGTCCCGGCGGCTGCGGGTGTGGAAAGTAATATCGTCGATTTTGCCCGTTGGATGCAGGCGACAATGGGCGATCGCCCCGATGTGCTGCCCGAATCGACGCTGCGGATTGCGCAATCGCCGCGCGTGAATACAGCGCCGATTTATGGCGGCGCATTGCGGCAGGCGAATTCGGAGGCGCGTTATGGCCTTGGCTGGCGCAGCTTCAAATATGACGGCCATTTATTATTGGGGCACTCCGGCGCGGTTGACGGCTATCGTGCAACCATGATTTTTGATCCAGCCACGCATGTTGGTGTTGTCGCCATGTGGAACAGCAACTGGGGTACGCCCTTTCGCATTCCATTTGCCGTGTTTGACAGTTACCATCAACGAATAGACTCGCGCTGGTTGGAACTGGACTCACAAAGCCGGTAAGCGTTTGGGTTTGCTTCGGAATCCGAAAGGAAGACTGACATGGGCTACACGCTGATTACCGCGAATCGCAATTATTCGAGCTGGAGCTTGCGGCCTTGGGTGCTGATGACAATGCTTGGCATCCCGTTTGCGGACCGCTTGGAGCCCTTTGCTGCGGCAAGCAATTATGATGTATTCCGGGCATTTTCACCGACTGGCCAAGTGCCCGTGCTTCTGGACGACGCATGGACGGTGTGGGATTCGCTTGGCATCACATTATATCTGGCCGACCGGCACGAAGGTGTCTGGCCGTCGGATCCGGCTGCACGGGCGTGGGCGCAATGCGCAGTTACGGAAATGCATGGCAGTTTTTCCGCCTTGCGAAACGACTGCACGATGAATGTCGGGGTTCGTGTTCAGCCCAAGCCCATGTCTGCTGCGCTGAAGCGCGACCTGGCGCGTCTGACCGAATTATGGGCGCAAGGGCTCGACAGTTTCGGCGGACCATTTCTAGCCGGGCCCCACTTTACCGCGGTGGATGCCTTTTTCGCTCCTGTGGCGTTTCGGGTGCGCACATATGGATTGGATGTGGGGCATGCGGGCAAAGAATGGGTACACCACATGCTTGGGCTTGCACCGATGCTGGCGTGGGAAAAAGACGCCTTGACGGAGAGCTGGCGTGAAGTCGGCCATGAGGCCGAGCTGCTCCACTGTGGCCTGATAACCGCCGATTATCGCCAGGTCTGAAGCAGGCCAGACATGAAAAAGGCCGCCTCATGGGCGGCCTTTTCTTGGGAATGAACAGGTTCTGACCTAGACCTTGTCGCCGATCATGCCCTTCATTTTGCCTTTAAGATTCTGACCCTCGCCTTTGCGTTCTTGCACAATGCCTTCAGCTTGCAGACGTTCATTGCCCGATACCTTGCCCGCAGCTTGCTTGATGTTTCCTACGATTTCGTTGCCCAGGCCTTTTGCCTTGTCATTTAGTTCGCCCATATAGCACGTCCTTTCTGTGTCATCCGGCCTCGCGTGAACTGCGGGCTGGTACGACAAGTGAACCACGCGGGTGGCCGTTGGTTCCGGCTGATGCAGCGGTTAAACGCCTGTAGCTAACGCTTTGGCAAAGGCCGTGCCCGCATCGGGCGCAAAGCGCAGGAACAAAGACGGCTCTATAAGTTCCAGTTCCATCAGACGGAAAACCCCGTCCCCATCGCGCAATATATCGACACGCGCATAAGCCAGCGTTCCGGTCTTGGTAATCTCGGACGTGGCCGTAAGTGCGCGCTGGGCAAGTGTCAGCGCGTCTTCAGGCGCAGTGACGGCCTCTTCCTGACCGCCATATTGTTCCTGAACGCGAAAGTCGCCTTTGGCGGGACGCTTGAGGATGGAATGGCTGAAGACCCCTGCGAAATAGAAGAGCGAATATTCGCCCTCTTCGGCAATATTGGAAAGATAAGGTTGGATCATCATCCGCTGGCCAGCAACCGACGCAGGCACAATATCGTCGCGTTCCAATCGGAAAGTTCCGTCTGCTCCGCCCGATATCGGTGGCTTGACGACTAGCGTTTCGACATTGAAGGTTTTCCGGGCGTCTTCAAGTGCGACCCTGTCGAGTAGGGGACTTAATATAGTGGGGACAGAAGCAATACCAGCCGCGTCCAATTCGGCCAGATAGGCCTTGTCGCTGTTCCATCTCAATATGCTGACCGGATTGCTTACCCGGATCTTTTCCGTTTCCAACCGGTCCAGCAAAGCAAACCAACGCGGGCAGTCGCGCGGATAGCCCCAGGCGAGCAAGGGCGTGACGAGGTCAAACGCGCTCAAGTCGTGCGCCTTGGTCCAATCGATGAATGTCGCACTGTCGCCGAGCAGCCGGGTATAGTCCGCCTGTATATGCGACCAATCTTCTTCATATTCTGGCGTTGGGCTTAATATTGCGATTCGAAGACCGCTCATTCGCCGGCCATCTGCAATATTTCTTTCCACTCGGTCGCACGAACCGGCGCAACCGATAGCCGTGACTGCCGCAGCATTTCCATCTCGGCTAGGCTGGGGTTCGCTTTAATCGCTTTCAACGTCACGGGCTGCTTCAATTTGCGCGATGGTTTGACCTTCACCGCAACAAAGCGTGCCTTTTCATCGCTGGGGTCAATGAAATGCGCGTGGCTGATCGTGATGATGGCAACAATCTCAAGCCCGATATTGCTGTGGTAGAAAAAGGCTTCATCGCCGACCTTCATCGCACGTAAGTTATTCGCGGCGCTGTAATTGCGCACGCCGTCCCATGTGCCTTCGCCCTCCGCCACCAGATCGTCATAGCTGTAAACGTCCGGTTCCGACTTCATCAGCCAAAATTGTTTTGCCACCTGTCACTCCTTTTCGCTGGCAAGCCTTTAAGGCAGGCAGTAATGCCCTGTCTATGACAGTTATGCCCGTAATTTCACTCACCGGCGATGCCGATGCCCTTGGACAACAGCTTGGTAGCTCGTTCCAAACTTATGGTTTCGCAACTGTTGTGGATCATGGCCTTGATCCCGCTTTGGTTGCGAAGGCATGGGCGCTGACCAAGGAGCTGTTCGAACAAGCTGAATCGCAAAAGCGGGCGGGTTTTGACGCCGCCATTGCTGGTCAGCGTGGGTACACGCCGTTTAAAACCGAAATTGCCAAGGGCGCGGACTTTCATGACCTGAAGGAATTCTGGCATGTCGGTCGCGACGTCGCACCGGACAGCCCGCTTGCAGGATCCATGCTGCCCAACATCTGGCCGGACGTTCCTGAGTTTAAGGAGACGTTCCAGTTGCTCTTTGCAGAGATGGATAAGGTCGGCGCAAGGATATTGTCTTCCATCGCCCGCTATCTTGACCTGCCCGCGAACTGGTTTGATCCGGCGATTGAGGACGGGAACTCGATTCTACGCCTCTTGCATTATCCCCCCATAGCTGGCGATGCCGAAGGCTGCATCAGGGCAGGCGCGCATGAGGACATTAACCTCATCACCTTGCTACTGGGGGCGGAGGAGGCGGGTCTGCAGATTTTGCGCCCCGATGGTAGCTGGATGGACGTCTCTCCGCCGCCGGGGGGCTTGGCGGTCAATGTCGGCGATATGTTGCAGCGGTTGACCAACCATAGGCTGCCATCGACCACGCATCGTGTGGTGAACCCGACGGGAACGCGGTCGCGGTTTAGTCGCTACTCCATGCCTTTCTTCTTACATTTGCGGTCGGACTTTCCAATTGCGACGTTGCCGCAATGTGTGAGCGCGGAAAACCCCAATCTTTACCCCGAGCCGATTCTGGCCGATGACTATCTGCGTGAGCGGTTGATAGAGATTGGTTTGCTGAAGGCATAAGGGCGGTGCCGAAGCTTGCCACCGCCCCGCGTTACATTGACAAGATTGACGCAAAAGCAGGGGTGTATCTGTCCAGTTTGTCAATTTAGCAGTCCCGCATCAATCCTCCCCATCGACTTGCGATGGGGAGGATTCACGCGCATCACGGGACCAGCGTTCATCCTCGCTCCGCAGCGCGCTGCGCAATATCCGCATATCCGGTCCGCCATTCACCGTGACCGACCCGCCGCGCAGCACGCGGACGGTGGTGACGCCATTGACCGCGCGTTCCATGGCATGGTCGAACTGCCGCGCCCGCCCCATTTCAATCGCCGCGTCCCAGCTTTTGGCAAAGCTCTCCCCGCCTGCGCGCTCGCGTAAATTATACGCCGACTGTCGGCTCATCCTCACCGCTTTGGCCGCCTGCCCGACCGAGCCCATGACATGCAGCGCGAGAATAAACCGCTCCTGCTGCGCCGCCGTCCAGCCGTTGTTGCGTTTACGGTCGAGCGGCACGGCGGTGAAGGCGAGCAGGTCTTCGTCGGCGAGGAGGGTGGGCGGTGTTGGGGATGGTGAGTCGGTCATTTATGTATTGGAACATAAATGGAATATGTAGGAAAGGGGGTTTTGCAGAGCGCCAGTATAGGCGCGAGGACGACCATGATTATATTGTTGCCGACAAAGCAGAAAATCGGCATTTAAGTGCCATGCAGAATGAACTTTATTATGGCGACAATCTCGACGTGCTGCGGCGCAAGATTCCGTCCGCCAGCGTTGACCTGTGCTACATTGATCCGCCGTTCAATTCGAAGCGTAATTATTTCCAAATCTACAATAACCAAGGCAGCGAGGACCGCGCGCAGGCGCAGGCGTTCGTCGATACGTGGAACTGGGGCGACGAGGCGATTGAGGGGATCGACTATATCCTCGACATTGAGCGGTTGAACCCGCGTGCCGGGGACACGCGCTGGACCGAACAGACAGTCGAGCTGATCCGGGGCCTGGAAAAAGTGCTCGGGCGCGGGTCGCTGCTCGCCTATCTGGTGCACATGACGCTCAGGATCGTCGAAATCCACCGCGTCCTCAAACCCACCGGCAGCTTCTACCTCCACTGCGACCCGACCGCCTCACACTATCTGAAGCTGTTATGCGACACCATCTTCGTGGCTGACAGCCGAGGCGGCGACTTCCGAAACGAGATTATTTGGTATTATTACAACAAGATGCACGACAGCCGTAAGAAGCTGTTCGCACGTGCTACCGATACCTTGCTGTTTTACGTGAAGAGCGCCGAGGAGTTCACCTTCAAACAGCTCCAAGAGAAACGAGAGAAACCCGTCCGCCAACTCGTGCGCAAAAAGGTCGGCGGAAAAATGATCAATGCGCGCGATGACGACGGCAAGATCATGTATCAGGTCAAGGAAGATCGCACGATCGACAACGTGTGGCGCATTCCGTGCATTCAGCCTGCCGACAAGTATCAGAACATGGGTTACCCCACACAAAAGCCGGAAGCTCTCCTTGAGCGCGTGATTGAGGCCTCGTCGGACGACGGCGATGTCGTGCTCGACGCCTATTGCGGGTGCGGCACCACGGTTGCGGTCGCGCAGCGGCTGGGGCGGCGTTGGATCGGGATCGACATTACCTATCAGTCGATTTCGCTGATCCTGAAACGGCTGGAGGACCGCTAACCCAACGACTGGCCCGCAATCGAGGCGAACATCAAGCTGGATGGCGTGCCCAAGGATATTGAAAGCGCGATGGCGCTCGCCAACCGCAAGGACGACAAGACGCGCAAGGAGTTCGAGAAATGGGCGGTGCTTACCTACTCACGCAATCAGGCGCGGATTAACGAGAAAAAGGGTGCCGACGGCGGCATCGACGGTATCGCCTATTTCCTCAAAGACCGCGACGAAAACGGCAAGGCGATCTTTCAGGTCAAGTCGCGCTCCGGCAACCGTAGCGACCTCGCCACGCTCAATTCGGATCGGCAGCGTGAAAAGGCGGAGTTCGGCTTCCTCATCTGCACCAGCCTGCCGACCAAGCCGATGCGTGATGAGATCGCGGCAGCGGGCAAGTATAAGCATCCCCTGCTCGACCGCGAGGATGACCGGTTGCAAGTCATCACTGTCGCCGAACTCTTCGCCCCCCACAACCGCCGTCTCGACCTGCCAATGGCCCGCGCCGACGCGGTGAAAAGCGCTGCGGCGAAGGGGGATGCGGATAAGCAGGCGGCGCTGGATTTGTGATGGATGGCCGCATCGCTCATCGCGTCAGGTCTGCACCCGCTGAATAGAGATTGCCCTACTCTTATCGTCGCCCCGCGCTTGACGCGGGGTTTGGCTTTTTTCGATGGCTGGGATAGCCTAACCCCGCATCGAGTGCGGGGCGACGAGGGGCTAGGGGCAAGGGGCAAGCGTCTCGACCTCCCAATGGCCCGCGCCGACGCGGTGAAAAGCGCTGCGGCGAAGGGGGATGCGGATAAGCAGGCGGCGCTGGATTTGTGATGGATGGCCGCATCGCTCAT
>Ga0208595_1000627_pt1 | contig 12811 bp, 13 predicted proteins | sample LakMenEpi28Jun11_FD_150742 | JGI IMG/M metagenome (GOLD analysis project Ga0208595, IMG submission 150742) | Freshwater microbial communities from Lake Mendota, WI - 28JUN2011 deep hole epilimnion (SPAdes) | ecosystem: Environmental > Aquatic > Freshwater > Lake > Epilimnion/Euphotic zone ...
CCCGGTGCCCAAACACCGAATACGCCACACTCGTCCTGAGGCCCTTTTTCGTCAGGGAGCAGGTCGTGATTTAGAAGGCCGTCGCCACGGATCAAAAGGGTAACCCCGTCTTTTGTTGGTGCGGTTTCGCTTAAAGTTTAGCGGCTGACCTCAGCCTTTACGACCTTGGCTTTTGCCCGAAACACGCGGTCGATAACGAGGGCGACAATGACCCCGAGGCCTAGACCGAGACCGGCGCAATACACGACTAGAACTCCGAGAAGTGGAGCGCCTGCGCTTTGAGCCGAGACCGCATTCAAGACGAAACCGGTGATGATTCCGAGCACAGTGCCCAGAACAATGAAGGTCAGGTACTTGGGTGCCTTGCGAATGGTGAGGTCTTGGGTTTTGCTCTTTGCCATAGGTTAATTGAACCGCATCAGAGGCAGCAGTTCAGCCAAATCGGCTCGAGTTCCCGAAGCGTGGATCCTGCCGGCTTCGACTGCATCGTTCCAGCCCAGCTCACCAAACGCCAGGGCCAACCAGGTTTCGGCGTCGAACTCGACCACGTTTGGTGGCGTACCTCGGCGGTGGGTCAAACCCTCGATGCACTGGACCGCGCCGAATGGTGGAACGCGCACCTCGACCGCGTTGCCCGGGCGCAGGAACGTGAGTTCTTCGAGCAGGTAGCGCACCGCTGTCGCCTTCTGGGTTTCATCGCCCGCGCGAAACCGCTCGACGGCTTGACGGCCGTCCTCGGGTTTTATTTTTCTACGGGGCACACACCTATTCTTCACGCTTAAACTTGCAGTAATGAAAATCTTGGTTTTGGGTTCGGGTGCCAGAGAGCACGCCATCGTGAAAGCGCTACTGCGCACGGGCACGCCAAGAGCAAATGTTGTGGTCGCGCCTGGCAACGCTGGCATCGCAAGTGACGCGGCCTGTGACCCGAGCCTGAACATGCTCGAGCCTGCCGAAGTCACCGCTTACGCACTGGCCGGCGGTTTTGAACTCGTTGTGATCGGCCCAGAAGCTCCGCTAATCGCGGGAGTTGCAGACCCGCTGAGGGCAGCCGGAATCGCGGTCTTCGGCCCATCGAAAGAAGCCGCGGCACTAGAGGGTTCGAAGTCTTTCGCCAAAGAGGTCATGGCCGCGGCCGGAGTGCCAACCGGCATGGCGCACGAGTGCGCAACTATCGAAGAGGTTGAGCGCGCGATCGATCAGTTTGGTGCTCCATACGTGGTCAAAGCTGACGGCCTTGCCGCCGGCAAAGGTGTAATCGTCACGAGTGACCGCGTTGCCGCACTCGAGCACGCAAAGAAGTTCATTCACCAAGGCGTGCTGGTCGAAGAGTTTCTAGACGGCCAAGAGGTCAGTCTGTTCTTCTTGAGCGATGGCAAGACCGTGATGCCGCTGACCCCGGCCCAGGACTTCAAGCGCGCCTTCAACGACGATGCCGGGCCGAACACCGGCGGCATGGGTTCTTACAGTCCACTCAACTGGTTGCCAGCGGGCTTCGTTGCCGAGGTGCAGTCAAAGGTTGCCGAGCCGACCATTCGCGAACTCGCGCGCCTGGGCGCACCATTTATTGGCTTGCTCTACTGCGGGCTAATCGTGACCGACCGAGGAATTCGGGTCATCGAGTTCAACGCCCGCTTCGGCGACCCTGAGACTCAGGTCGTGCTTCGCCGCCTCAACTCTTCGCTCGAGGCCCTGCTGCACAAGAGCGCGACCGGTCACCTCGATTCGCTCATCGAACCAGAGTTCAGTGATCACGTTGCGGTTGCGGTTGTTTTAGCCAGTGAGGGATACCCCGACACCTCGGCTCCCGACCGCGTGATTCGAGGCATCAGCGAGGCCGAAGCAATCGATGACGTGGAGGTTTGCGTCGCTGCCGCTCGAGAAGAAGACGGTGAGCTCTACGCGAACGGCGGACGCGTGCTGAGTGTGGTCGCGATTGGCAAGACGTTCCACCACGCCCGCAAGCGCGCTTATCAAGGCATCCGCACGATCAGCCTCGAGGGTTCGCACCACCGCACCGACATCGCTCTAAAGGTTGACGAGCATGAGTAACCCAATCGCCATCGAGGGCTGGAAGCACGTTTACTCGGGCAAGGTTCGCGACCTCTACGAGAGCCTTGACCCAGCACTCGGGCACCTGATTCTGGTGGTTGCCAGCGACCGAGTGAGCGCATTCGACCACGTGCTTGAGCCTGAGATTCCAGGCAAGGGCGCTCACCTCACAACCCTCACCAACTGGTGGTTTGACCGCCTGGGTGTGCCAAACCACACCGACCACTCGGTTTCGGTGCCTGCGGTCGTTGCCGGCCGAGCAACCGTTGCCAAAAAGCTTGAAATGTTCCCGATTGAATGTGTCGTTCGCGGTTACATCTCGGGATCTGGCTGGAAGGAATATCAGGAGGGCCAGACAATTTGCGGTCTGCCGCTGCCTGCTGGCCTCACCTTTGGGGCGAAGCTGCCTGAGCCGATCTTCACTCCCGCGTTCAAGGCCGAGCTCGGTGAGCACGACGAGAACATCAGCTTTGAGCGAGTAGTCGAACTAATTGGCGAAGAGCACGCAATCGAACTTCGCGAGCTTTCGCTAAAGATCTTTAACCGCGCGTCCGAATTGGCCGAGACGGCAGGTTTGATTCTGGCTGACACCAAGTTTGAGTTCGGCATCGATCCGGCAACGGGGGTCACGACTCTCGGCGACGAGGTGCTCACCCCCGACTCGAGCAGATTTTGGGCTAGGTCGTCTTGGGAGAGCGGGGATCGCAAAGACTCGTTCGATAAGCAGATCGTTCGCAACTGGCTGGCAGCTAACTGGAATCAAACCGGTGAGCCACCCGCACTGCCTTCAGAGATTGTTCAACAAACCTCGGCTAAGTACGCCGAACTGGTCGAGCGCCTTACTTCTGCTGTTGCTTGAGGTAAGCGACAATCGCGTTAGCGTGCCCGTGCCCCATGCCGTGCTCTGCCTTTAGCCAGGCAACCTGCTCCATGTGCTTCAGGTCGGTGTTTGCCGCGAGCAAATCCAACCAGTGCTGCATCGGCTTGCCGTAGGTCTTCTCGATCGAAGGAAAGTACGAGGCAGGGCCCTTAACTATCTCGGCCAACGAGGCTCCTAGTAGTTGTTATAGAAGTTGTAGCTTCCGGCGGCCACACCAAAGATGATCACTGCAGCGATGATCCAAAATGCGGTAACAGACCAACCGATGGCGATGCCAGCGATTGCCATTCCGCGGCCACCCTTGCCGGTCTTCTTGATGTTGCTAAGCGCAATGTGCCCGAGAATCGCTCCGACGAAAGAAAAGATACCTCCGGTGAAGAGCAAGGTTGCGAGCGAAACAATCAGCGAAGCAATAGCCAGACCTTCGGTTGGTGCGGTCGGCTGTTGGGCGTAAGCGTAGTTGCTAGCTGGCACTGGCTGCGGAGCGTACTGCGGCGCTGCCGGTGGTGCCGGTGGTGCCGCTGGAGCTGATGGAGTGGCTGGAGTGCCACAGTTGGCGCAGAAGCTTGTTCCTGTCGCAAGAGCTGTTCCGCAGTTACTGCAATGCATGGTTTCCCCTTTAAGAAGTCGTTGCTAAAAGATTAGCGAAAAATCGCTAGGACATCATCTCGCGAACCAGAGGGATCACCTTGGTTCCGTAGAGCTCGATTGATCTCATCAGCTGGCTGTGCGGCATCGGGCCGTTAGAGAACTTGAGATCAAAGCGAGAAGCGCCAACCGAAGTGAGCGCATGCGTGATCTTCTTGGCAACTGTCTCGACCGAGCCGGCATAGACAGATCCGTTCTCAACCTCGTTGAGAAAGTGATCCTTGCCCATCGGGCCCCAGCCGCGCTCGCGACCGATTCGGCCAAAGCTTGAAAGGTAGTGAGGCCAAAGTTCTTCGGCCGCCTGTTCGTCGGTATCGGCAATGTGGCCCGGTGAGTGGATCGAGATCGGGTGAACCGGGTTTCCGTGAATCGCCATCTGCTCTTGGTAGAGCACCGAGTACGGGTAGAACCTCGCTGGGTCTCCACCGATGATCGCAAGCGCCAGCGGCAAGTTGAGACGAGCTGCGCGAACCACTGATTCTGGGCTGCCGCCGACTCCAACTCGAATGCCCATTCGACCCCTATCGGTCTTCGGGTAAACCTCTTGGTTGTTTAGTGTCGGGGTGAATCGGCCCTGCCAGGTGACAGGCTTTTCTTCCCAGAGCTTGACCAAGAGCTCAAGCTTCTCTTCGAACAGCGCCGAGTAGTCGCCGAGGTTGTAACCGAAGAGCGGGAATGATTCGGTGAATGAGCCGCGACCGGCGGTGACTTCGGCACGTCCGTTTGATAGGGCATCCAGGGTGGCGAAGCGCTGATAAACACGGATCGGGTCTTCGCTCGAAAGCACTGTGACACCGCTGCCGAGGGTGATGTTTTTGGTTACCGTCGCGATTCCGGCCAGCACGGTGTCCGGTGCCGAAACGGCAAAGTCGTCGCGGTGGTGTTCGCCTACGTTGAATGAGTCGATGCCCAGCTCGTCGGCGGCCACTGCCTGAGCCACCACGTTTCTGAGCACTACACCCGTTGACTGCGGCTTACCGCTGTCATCGACAGTCATATCGCCGAAGGTGTCAAGTCCAAATCTGAGTTTCGTTACATCCGTCATATGTTAAGTAAATACCCTCTTGACGGATTTTGTTCCCAATCAGTAGCGAGTTAACTTGCCAACACCGTTAATCGCCGAGTAACGGATCCAGTCAACACTCATCGAGGTCTGAGTGACGTTGTTTCCGATCACGTTGCCAACGAAGTTTCCACCCATTGCGATGTTCAAAATCAGGTACTGCTCGGCGTTGAAGACCCATTGGTTCGCACCAATGTCGGTCGACTTCATTTCGTGGAACTGGACGTCGTCAATAAACCAGGTGATCTTGTTTTCGAACCAGTCGATTCGGTAGGTGTGGTACTCCGAGAAGTTCGGCGTGATCTGCTTGGTGTTTCCGCGGTTGATGTAGCCGGGTCCGTGCAGTGTGCCCCAAATAGTGTTGGGCAGGTCACCCTTCATCTCGGCGATGTCGATTTCACCACAGGTTGGCCACCCGACGGAAGGCTGGTTGGTGCCGAGCATCCAGATGGCTGGCCACTGGCCCTGGCCACCGCTCAACTTTGCACGCACCTCAATGCGGCCGTACTTGAATGCCACCTTGTCCTTAGTGATCAGCTTGGCGCTCTTCCAGGTGCAAGGCCCGTAGTAGCAAGACAGGTTATCGCCAGCAACGGTTCGCTTAGCTTCGAGGACCAGGTTTCCGAGACCGTCGGTCTTGGCTAACGAGGGAACGTAGAACTGGCGCTCATTGTTGCCCCAGCCAGGGTTGCCCATTCCGCGGCCATCACCCGCAGCGTAGCCCGTGGTTTGGTCCCAGTTTGAAGAGCTAGCCATGGTTCCGGCCGGCTCGTTGAATTCCTGCGACCACAGATAGGACGGCCCAACAACTGGCTTAGTGAGGCGAATCGTCTTGGTGCGCGAGGTCAGAGTCTTCTTGTTTGCAAACTTTAGGTACTCAACCGCAAAGAGAGTTAGACCCACGTCTTCGGCAAAGGTCTTCAGCGTGCGATCGGTACCGGTTGGAATCTTTTCTCCGCCTAGGTACCAGACGTATGTCCTGGTTGCCTTGAGGTTGGTTAGAGCCGGAGTCACCCGTGCCGTTACTCCAGGCGCGATTGCCGCAGGGATACTCGCAGCCTTCGTGATCCGTGGGGTCACAGCTCCAACTGCGCTAGCGCCAAGGAGTGATGAGAGGAGAAGGGCCGAAATAACGGCCGAAACTAGTTTGCGCAGCAAAATAACCTTTCGGATTTCGCTTCGCACAAAGCGTATATAAACAGCCTATGCCAATTAGAGTGAAGCAATGAAATCTAAAGCCATGACAACCACAGTCGGCCTGGTAAGAATCGCAACCGGAGCCTCACTGCTATTCGCAATGATCTGGCAGATCACCGACCGAGTGGCCAACAACGTGTTCCGCCCGGGCGAGTACTTCACCTACTTCACCATTGACTCGAGCATGGTTGCAGCGGTGGCAATGGCGGTTGCCGGTGTCTGGGCGATTCAGGGCAAAGAAGAAACCCCGCTGCTAAACAAGGTGCGCCTTTCGGTCGCTTCATACGCTGTAGTTGTCGGTGTCGTTTACAACGCACTGCTTCGCGGCTTGCCTGGTGCGGCTGAAGACGGCGACTACGTGTGGCCGCAAACGCCAAACGAAATCTTGCACGTCTGGGCCCTATTGCTAATTTTCTTAGACTTCACCCTGACGACTGTCGCCAACCCACCAAAATTCAAGCAGGTCTTCTGGGTTCTTCTGTTCCCACTCGCCTGGGTTGTCTTCACGATTCTGCGAGGCATGGCAACGGGCTGGTGGCCTTACTGGTTCCTCAACCCGACCGATGAGGGTGGTGTTACCGGAATGGTGACCTACATTTTCGGTATCTGTGCGTTCCTGATTGTTTCGGCTCTGGCAACCCTCGCGGTAACGCGCGGGCTAAACAAGCTGCGCAAGTAATCTGCGGTAGCGCTTAGCTAAGCGCTCACCTTCTACTCGCTTTCGGTCGTTCAATTCGGCGACGTCGTTCAAACACAGCGCGAGTATGCGTCCCCGTCTCAAAAGCACCTGCACCATGCCGCCGACCGAAGTCACGTCGTTGATTGCAATGTACTTATAGGTTGAACCGCGAACCAGTTCGGCTCGACCCGAAGCCATAGCCGCCAGATTGTGAAGCCACTCGGGCAAAATGCCGGTCGGGGTGCGAAAGCGATCAGCGGTAACGGCTTCAAGTTCTTTCGGAAACGTTTGCCAGAGCTCGGCGAGCACGCTCTTGAGAAACGGGTGAGCTCCGTGTTCGATCTGGCCGGGAATGTTGGCCCAGCCTTTGGTGGCGGCGAGATCGACTGTGGCCCAGCGAGCGTTATAGATGACCTCGGCCTTAACCAGCTTCGATCGCTCTGGCAACGGGGTGGTGCTGTAGCGAAGGCGAACACCGTTCTCGGTGAACCAGGTCGCCGGCGTTGTCGGTGCGGCAACAAAGGTGTCGTCGTTTATGTAGAGAAAGCGCTCGGCAAGCCCAGGGATTCGGTGCAGGTTTGCGGTGAGCGCTCGCGAAGAATAAGTAGGCAGAAACTTCTTGTCGATAATCGCCTCGTGAAACACAAGTTCAACTTCGAAAGGCAGGTTTTGCAGTGCCGAGAGGTCTGGCTGCTGGTTGTCGGTGACTATGAACACCTTGCGAATGAACGGTGCGTTCTTAGCCAGCATGCGAATCGAAGTTTGCAGCTCACCGAACTCTCTGAACCGGCTGGCAACATTTGCGCCCGGCACGACCGGCATCTTTGAGAATTCGGCCTTGCGCTGTTGCCAGGCTGGGTCGGAGTCATCGACCCAGAGGTAAACGGCGTCGATGTCGAAGGGTGAGGTTGTTGCGGGCTTGCGCCTCGGGTCGAACAAATGCCCAAGCGCTCCCGCAATCGGAACAACAGTTGCCTCGACGAATTCGGCCCTGGCAACAACGCCGACGACTTGGCTAAAGATTTTTCTGAGGCTGATCATTTCTCTGCACCGCCAAACAGCTTCTTCGCGGTTGCCCTTTGCTCGACTCGGGCGGCTTCTTCGTTCACAAACTCGACGGTATCAGCGGTCAGTTCGGCCATAGCCTTCGGTACGTGTCCGAGTGCGGCCGAGTTCAGTATTCGAACTACTTTGGCGGTTGCTCTGTCGCCAGGCAAAAGCAATGCGACCTTTTCGAAGTCGACGGCGCTCAGAATCGCAGGGTTTAGGCGCTCACCCGCTGCCGACAGGTTGAGCAAACCGACGCGCTCGAGCCCAGCGATCTGCTTGAGCACAGCGGCTGCTTCGTTTTGCTGCGAAGACGTAAGGTCGGCGACCAAAACCAGCTCGAACTTTGAGTACTCTGCCCTGCGGTCGTGCTGCAGTGGTGGAGCGGCGAACGGCCTACCCGACGAAGCTCGCCCGAGCGTTGCCGAGAGGCGGCCGGCCTTGATCTGCTTGTGCCAGAAGTTGTACGAGTCAACGTAGAAGCGGCGAATTCCAGTGATCCCGCTTTGCGTGGACGCGTACCCGCCGCCGGTAAGTGATGAAGCGAGGAAGCGTGTGAAAGACAGCGGCCCTGCGCCGATAACTTTGACCGAGGACGCCCCGAACTTAGCTTCGATGCGCTCGTGAAACTCGGAGTCAGCCCCAAACAGGACTTCGTCCCAGTAGCCAATGGCTTCGGCGATTGGCTCGCGCCGGAACATCAACGACGAGATGTTTTGGCGAATGTAGAGCCCGTTGGCAACGGTCAAGAACTGAATTGACTCGTGAGCAACTCGGATTCCTTGGCTCAAAGTTGCCAGGAGCCTTGGCCGCGCAATCAGCGGGGCAGCCTGAAGTTCGAGTTTTTGCGGGTGCGACCAATCGTCGGCGTCATGCACGGTGACAAACTCGCCAGTCGCCTGTTCGAGCCCAATGTTTCTTGCTCGGTACGAACCGCCGTTGACTTTCTCTTCGATCAACTTGAATCGATTGTCGGCGGCGGCAAACTTTTTCACGAGTTCGCGAGTGCCATCGGTCGATGCGTCATCGATGACTAACACTTCGATGTTTCGGTAACTCTGAGCGGCCAAGCCGGCGAGCGCGGTGTGAATGAACTCTTCGCCGTTGAAGACCGGCACCAGAACCGAGATCTTGGGGCCGTCCATCTTTGCCGGAACCCGGGTGATCAGGGCGGGTAGGTCGTCGATGGTTAGCGGCTTAGTGCCCGAGTCGGTGCTCAGAGTTGCCAACCCGTGGAGTTCGAGCAAGCTGTTCAACCAGCTGATTTGCAGTTTGCGCTTGGCTTCGGGGCCAAAGAGCGTTTCAGGCAAGGTGAGCCCAATGTTTGCGCGAGCATAAAGGAGCTGGGTCTGGGTGGTGTTTCCAGCTAAGGCAGATAAGTGGCTTTCGAGAGCAGCCAACTGCTCGGAGTTCTTGGATTCGCGAGCCAGCTCAAGCAAAGCCGCTATGGCCGCCCTGCGCTGTTTCTTAGAGTGATTCGGCCCGTAAGCCAGTTCGATAAGCGAGGCGCTGCCCGAGTGAGAAGTTCTCAAAACCAAAGGCAACTGGCGCAGATTTCTCTCTGCGACTATGGCCTTTGCGACCGAGTAGAGGCCCAGTTTCTTGATTGTGGCGAGGAGCTGTTGCTTGGCTGCCACAAGAACTCCTCTATGTCAGACCCCGGCTTTTTAGCTCGAAGCGCTAAAATTCAGTAATGGTTAATACTGTAATTATGGGTCAAGGTTACGTCGGTCTGCCACTAGCGCAGGGACTAGCCAACACGAAGGCTCAAGAACTAATTCTCGGCTTCGACGTTTTCGAACGCGTGGTGAACAACCTCAACGCCGGCAAGTCGCACATCGACGACATCTCCGACGCCGAGTTGGTGACCATGATCGACCAGGGCTACCGAGCAACCAACAACCCGGCCGACATCGCCCTCGCGAACACCGCGGTGATCTGCGTGCCGACCCCTCTCTACGAGACCGGCGAACCAGACCTTTCTTACGTAGTTTCAGCAACCCAGCTGATCGCTGACAACATGAGCCCCGGCACCCTCGTGATCCTCGAGTCGACCACCTACCCTGGCACCACCGAAGACTTGGTCCGCCCAATGCTCGAAAAGGGTGGCCGCGTGCTCGACAAGGACTTCTTCTTGGCCTTCTCGCCCGAGCGCATCGACCCGGGTAACAAGAACTTCAAGATCACCAACACCCCGAAAATCGTCGGTGGCTCGAGCGAAGAGTCAGCCAAGCGCGCACTCGCCTTCTACGAGCAGTTCATCGAGACCGTGGTTTCGGCAGTAGGTACCCGCGAAGCCGAAACCGCAAAGCTTCTAGAAAACACCTACCGTCACATCAACATCGCGTTGATCAACGAGATGGCGATGTTCTGCAACGAACTGGGCATCGACGTCTGGGAGGTTGTGCGTCTTGCATCGAGCAAGCCTTACGGCTTCCAGGCCTTCTACCCAGGCCCCGGCGTCGGTGGTCACTGCATCCCTGTTGACCCGAACTATCTTTCATACGAGGTCAAGCGCCGCCTCGGTCGCCCGTTCCGTTTCATCGAGATGGCAACCGACATCAACACCGGCATGCCGGCCTACGTTGTTGGCCGCGTCCAAGACATCCTGAACGAACACTCGAAGTCGCTGCGTGGCTCGAACGTCTTGCTACTGGGCATGACCTACAAGCCGGACATCGCCGACATGCGCGAATCGCCATCGGCTGAGGTCGCCGAACTGCTCGTCGAAAAGGGTGCTGTCACCAAGTTCTATGACCCGCACGTTGAGGTTTTCAAACACCACGACCTAGTGATCGATGGCGAGAAAGACCTAGACGCAGCCCTGAAGGTTGCCGATGTTGTTGTCGTGCTCCAAAACCACAAGGCATACGACCTAGATGACATCGTCAAGAAGTCAAAGGTTGTCTTCGACACTCGCGGCACACTTCGTGCACCGAACGTCGTTCGCCTCTAAAGAGTTACCTCTTCGGGCCAAACTTGGCCAGGTTAATGAATGTGCCTAAGAAGTCGTACTGCTTGCCGAAGGCAATCGTCGCCTCTTTGGTGATGTGCCCGGCGTCTAGATAGACAAAGAGATCTCCGCGGGTAACCGTGCAGGTGCCGTCTGGGCAGATGATTGGCTCCCAGCTCCAGAACGGCACGATCGCTTCTAGCGGGCTGATGTACTTGTTGAACTTGTCGCGCTGGTTGTCTTTGAGCGGCCAGTCGCAAGCCTTGAGATCGCCGCCACTTGAAACGGTCGCGATTATGCACTGCCCACCGTCTTCGCCGTTGATTGGGGTGCCGTAGGTAGCAACCACGTTGACGCCCAGAGCCTTGACCTTCTTGAAGGTCTCCTCCATCAGCTGGTAGCCGACCTCACCGGTGGTCTTGGCGACATAGTCGCGCTCGGCGCTCTTTTGCTCTGGCACTGCAGCCGTCCAAGGTGACCCGAGAATCACGGTCTTGATTTCTTTGTGCTCCGCAAGCCACGCGAACATGTCGTCGTTGAACTTGATGCAGGACTTCGCGAAGTCGGCGCCGTTTCTTTCGCTCTGCGATGCGAGTCCGAGGATCGGCGCGCAGCCGGAGAGGGTTTGCTGAATGAAAGGCTCGTTGGTCGGGCTGTTCTTCAGAGCCAAGCCAAGCTGACGTGCGTAAGAGTCTCCCCATAGCAGAACCGTTGGGTTGTCGCCAGTGCGGCACTCGGCAGCTTCGGGTTCGAAGCCGTCACAGGTCTTGTCGAGCCCGTAGTTTCTGGCCAGGCGGTCTTCGATGTCGCCGAAGCTCTGACCGGTGACAGTGATTCGGTTGTCTTGGAAGGTCTGGCGGGTGCCGCCCCAGGCGACAACGATTGTGCCGACGAGCAGGATTGCGGTGCCGATAAAGATCTGACGGCGGCTGAAACGCTTGCGGTTGCGGAACGGGTTCTCAACGAACTTCCACGAAAGAGCGGCAAGACCGAGGGTTAGCGCGATGAAAGGCACAAAGGCCAAAGGGGCTGGCTCGGCGGGTGAGGTTATTCGGAACAGCGCAAACATCGGCTGGTGCCAGAGGTAAGCGCTGTAGCTGATCAGACCGATGCCAACGAAGAACCGCAGCGAGAGAAGACGGTTGACCAAGGTGCCCTCGCCGGCCGTGAGAACGATCAGGACAGAGCCGAGAACCGGAATCAGGGTGATGAATCCCGGGTGCGGAAGCGACGAAGGAATCAGGAAAATCGAGACGAGCAGCATTGCTAGCCCGAGGAGGCTGAGCGACTGGCTCGAATACGGTTTGTCGCGCCTCGAGAGCGCTATGGCCGCGAACGAACCGGCAAGTAGTTCCCAAGCTCGGAACTGCAGGAGGTAGAAAGTGCTGGTCGGGTCGTTGGCGTAAGAGATGTTTGCCCAGACCAGGCTGCCGACGGCAATTGCGGCCAAAACGATTGTCCAGTTGCGTTCCTTGAGCGTCTTCCAGAGCAACCAGAGCAGCAGCGGGAAGATGACGTAGAACTGCTCTTCAATCGCAAGACTCCAGGTGTGCAGCATCGGGTTGAGATCGATGTCTGGGTCGAAGTAGCCGCTCTTGCCCAAGAAGTAGTAGTTCGAACCGAAGTAGGTCATCGAGACCAGGCTGCCGAGGTAGGTGGCCCACTGCTCGGGGAACAGTATGAAGCAGGCAAAAATCGTCGTGACAATCATCACCAAGAACAGCGCCGGCATGATTCGGCGAGCGCGACGCTCGTAGAAGCCGACGATGCTAAATCGCCCGGTGGTGTTCAGTTCGTTCAGGATGATTCCGGTGATCAAGAAACCCGAGATCACGAAGAAGATGTCTACACCGAAGAAGCCGCCCGGCATCCAGCTGAAGCCGGCGTGATAGATGAGCACTGGCAAGATTGCGAGCGCGCGAAGGCCATCAATTTCTCTACGGTGTTTCACCCGTCAAATTTACCTTTTACTAGAGGCCCTTGGCGGCAAGGAGCTTTAGGGTTTCGTCTCGACTGCCCGAAACCGCCTTGCGAACTAAGTCTTTGTGCGCGCCGATAGCGCTAGACCAGATTTCTTCGGACGCATTCGCCACGAGCGCGCCGGCCCGCTTAGCGAAGACATCAAAGAATTCTTGGTCTGCGTGAGCGAACTTGACCACGAACAGTTGCAGGTCGAGGCTGATGATGCGCTCGAGGTAGAGCTCGCGAACACGCTTCGAAATCTTGCCGGCCTTTTCAAACTCGAGGACCTGTGCGTAGATGCGCTCGATCGCGGTTAGGCGGTCGGCGAGC
>Ga0208595_1000630_pt1 | contig 12784 bp, 5 predicted proteins | sample LakMenEpi28Jun11_FD_150742 | JGI IMG/M metagenome (GOLD analysis project Ga0208595, IMG submission 150742) | Freshwater microbial communities from Lake Mendota, WI - 28JUN2011 deep hole epilimnion (SPAdes) | ecosystem: Environmental > Aquatic > Freshwater > Lake > Epilimnion/Euphotic zone ...
GGCATGCCGCCGCAGTTTTGGGAATACACCATCAACGTCGCTCGTGCGCACAAGTGGAACTTTGTGTTTATGACCGAGTCGCTCGACGGTGGCGCGGTGACTTATCGCTCTAACCGGCATTTCGACATTCTCAACGAGAACATTGTTTTTCCATGGCAAGCGGCATCGAACACCACCGCGCACCGCGACATCTTCGAAGGGCGGCGTTCATCGTACGGGCAGGGCCTCGTTTTGCTGAACAACACCTCGCACGACGAGGCGGGGTATGCGGATCCATGGGAGGCCTTCATCCGCTATGCCGTCGGCAGCAGCGTCGATGGCGCTCCGATGGTCATGTACGGCCAGGAAATCGGAACTTCGAGTTCGGCCAGTTTCACTCACTACGAGACCAATTTCGGTAAAAACATCCCCCACTTCAAACGCTACAATTCCATGCAGCCGCAATGGACTTCGTGGGGTAGTAATGTTCTCGGGGTGGCGAATTTGCGTCCCGCTTATTCGGGAGTGGGCAAGGCGCGGGAGTTTAGCCCGGCATTGCGCTCCTCGAACCGCTGGTTCCTTAATCCGCGTGGCACCACCACGGCCGATGCGAACATTTTCGCCGTGGCCAAGTACGAGACCAGCGGTGCCTCTCCGGCTATCAGTGATGTGGTGCTGGCCTTCACCAACCTCAGCCGCAACACGGCTCGCGCCAATACCTTCGGGATCACCGATACTTTGGCAAACAACATGGGGCTTAAATCGAATCGTCGCTACAACGCCAAGAACATCGCCGCTTATCTTGGGCCGAACAATGAGTACCCCGGGCGTCGTGATTCGTTACTCTGGGGTGCAAACGGCTTCACTCGCGACGACCTCCTGAACAATGGCCTGTATGTTGCGCTCAATGCGGTGCCTGCCACCAACGCCGCATGGGCGACGGATCCGTACGAAGCGCAGTTCCTCAAGGTCTATGATGTGACTCAGCTTTCAGCACCGGCGTCCAGTCCGCTGGTGGCGAGCTATGCACTCGATGGCTCGGTGACATTTTCGTGGTCCGCCGTGACCGACGCCGAGGGCTTGGTGCCGCGCTATCTCCTCACGGTAACCCGCAGCAACGGACAGGTGACCACGCATGAAACGACGGCGACCTCGTTTGTGATCACCGGTATTCCATCCGGCGTGACGGCAACCGCAACCGTCACCACGCTCAACCCGAACAATACCGCAGTGGCATCCACCGCGACTTCATCGAGCACTCAGACGCTTTCGATCACCTCTTCTGGTGATGATGATGCGGATGGAATGAGCAACGCCGCCGAGGTCACTGCGGGAACCAATCCACTCGATGCCTCTTCGATCTTCAAGGTCAACAGCATCGCCGTGCAGGGTGGCAATGTGACCCTCACTTGGCAGGCGGTTGCGGGGCGCACTTACAAGGTCGAGTCCTCCACGACACTCAGCGGTTCATGGACCACCAAGGCAACAGGCTTGCAGGTCGGAACTTTCACCGAATCCAAACCCGCCGATGCCAAGGTGTTCTACCGCGTGGTGGTCGAGTAAGGGTTCCGCAGTGCTGATTCTTTAGAATGATTGACCGCGAAGCCGCAAAGGTCGCCAAGGAAAGCGGAGAAGAAGAGTTGGAGGTTAAAGCTTAAAGCAGTTTGCAAAAAAAGGTGTAGCCGCAAAAAAGTGGCGGCGGTTTCCAACCGCCATGCCAAATACATTTAAAAACAAAGGCCACGGCGATTGATTTGCAAATTTAAGCTATGAAAAGCCGCAGATCCTTGGCTCGGACCTTTGCGGAGAAAGGTCCCTGCCGCTAAAGGTGCCGTGTCTTTTCACCCTATTCGACGAGCATTACGCGATAGAAGTTGCGGGTGGCGAAGGAGTTGGTGGTGACAGTTTGGTTGCTTGAGCTGGAGGTGGCGGTGATTTGTGAATTGGCGATATCCTGCCAGCTATTGTCGTTGAGCGAGTTTGAGTTTTGGATTTTGTAGGATTTGCCGCTGACGGAGGACCAGGTGATTGTGACTGAGTTGGTGGTGCGTGTGAGGTTGGTGATGCGGAATGCCGAGTTGGCGTTGGCGGGGTTGGTGCCTAGGGCGTATTCTTGGGCGTTGGTGAAGCCGTCGGAGTCGGGGTCGGCGGAGGCGCTCATGCCCGAGGTGGTTCCGAAGTATTGGTCCCACCATAGGTTGGGAAGTCCGTCGGTGTTTTCGTTGAGGATGGTGCGTGTGATGGTTGCGCTTTGGTTGATGGTTGCACTTTCGGCGGTGAGGCGTGTGTGGCTCATTTCCCCGAAGTAGAAGTTGCTAGCATCGCCGCTGCCGGCGTTGTTGTTGTAGAATTCGATCCACGCGATGTCGTTGCCGCTGGCGAGGGTGCCGGTGATGGCGCTGGAGCCGGTGTTGAGCGAGTAGCTGTTGTTTGACCCTAGTGTGAGTGTGAGAGTGAGGCCGTTGCCGGTCCACCCGAGGTTGGTGTCGCGTGCGGTGGTGGCGTCGTCGATGCGGTAGTTTGCTTGGCCGCCCACGAAGTAGAATGCGAAGCGTTTGTTGCCGTTTGCATCGCGGAGTTCGAAGCCCGTGTTGCCACCGGACTGGATGTTGTTGTTGTCGATGCGGATCGAGTAGGTGTCGCCCGATTGCATCGGTTGAAGAAAATTGCGGGTGGCTTTTGTGGATCCGCCGTTGTTGGCCCAGAGTCCGAAGCCGTTGGCGGCGCCTACATTCATGTTGCTGTGGGTGCTGTTGCTGGCGAGGAAGAATCCGCCCGCGCCGCTTGGCGTGAGATACCAAGAACCGAAGCCTGTGCCGCCGGTGGAGCCAGTCGACCAACTGCTGTAGTTGGTGGCAGCGTCGCTGAAGGCATCCGAGCGGGTTGTGGGGTAATCACCGCTGAAGGTGACTGTGTTGGATCCGGTGGCGAGCGGGATGCTTGTGTTCCATTCCCATCCGTTGGTGATGTTGCCGTCGGAGGTGGTGATGCTGCCGCTTTCGTTGTTGGCGGCGTTGGACCAGCGCAGGCCGCTGGTGAAAAGCGCCCCGGCGCGGCCGATAAAGTTGTAATTGGCGGATGTCGTCTCGGGGTTGCTGACGGGATCGAGAATGAGGATCGTCGTGTTGCCGACCGGAGCAAAGGGTGTGGTGGCGGGCACCTGTGTGGAGGGCGGTGAGTTGCCGACGCTGTTCACGGCGACGACCGTGTAGTTGTAGGTGGTTTCGGGATTGAGATTGGTGTCGGCATGGTTCGGGTCCTGCGGTGTCGCGATGGAAATGCCATTGCGATAAACGATGTAGGAGCTCGCGGTGGCGGTGTTGTTCCAGCTCAGCGAGATCGCGGTGCTGGAGGTGACAGTGGCGCTGAGGCCGGTGGGTGCGGCGGGGGCTTGGCTGATGGCTGCGCTGTTGACGCTGAGGTTCCAATCGGCGCCGCCGTTGTTGTCCCAGGCGAGGTTGTTGCTGCTTTCGGGATTGGCGGTGAAGACGACACGGAGATTGGTGGTGCCGGCGGGTGGAGTGTAGGTGTATTGCCATTTGCCCTCGTTGAGGGTCATTTGCGGCCGTGGGATCACGCGGTTGACCCATTCATTTGGCGCGATGTGAATGTAAACTGGGTTGGTGCTGGCGAGGTTGCGCCCGGCAGGATCGTAAGTGATCGTGACCGGCGAGCCTACCACCGGGGTCGTGGGCGAGGTGGTAACGATCGGGCTTGGGGTGCTGCCACCACCGCCGCCTGCGCCCGAGAAATTTTCCACATAAACCTGTTGGATGTCCGACTTGTGGACATTGCCTTTCGAGTCCGTCGCTTCGACATAGTAATCGAGCAGCTTGTCGCGGAAGCCGGGCAGGTTGGTGTCGGTGATGTTTGCAAAGTAGTAATCGGCCACCTCGTTGGTTGGCAGGAAATAATCGATCTGGATGTTGGCTGCGGCGGCATTGAGTGCTGCGCGGGTTTTGGGCAGCTCGCGTTTGTTCATCGTGATGGTGACCCACGATCCGACTTCGTTGCCACCCGCGTAGGTTTCGTTTTGATTGCTGGCGAGCGGGTTGTTGCCATCGTTGTCGATGCGTATTTTTACCTTGAGGTTGCCATCGGGAATGCCGGAGACGTCATAGGCATGCGTCCAGATGTAGAACTCGGAATTCATCCGCTTGAGAAAGCGGGTGTCGACGCCGGGAACATTGTTGAACCAGCCGAAAGTGTAGCCGCCGGGGTTGTAGGGAAAGCGTTGGGGCTTGAGGACGGTCGGCGCGGTGCGGTCCTGTGAGCGGCGGTTGTTGGCATCGATCCAAGGCGTGAGTTTTTCCACCGCGCGGCGGGTTGCGAGGCCGGGTTTCATTTCATCGTCGTTGCCAAGGCCGCCATAGTAATTGAAGCCTGAGTCGAGTCCGGCGAGGTAGATGTGCCATGCGAGCTCAACCTCATTCGGGTTGGTCCATGTGCCTTCCCAATCGTAGGGCGCCTGTATTTTCCATGGCTGCACGCTGCCACCTTCGTCACGAAGGATTTGCTCGGCGGTCTCGCACCAGTTCGCACCGGCCATGAGTGGGGCGTAGCTGTAAAATTTCAGCGCAAAGCCGGGCGTCTCCATATCGATCTGCGTACCTGGCACGGTGGTGATGCCGCGGTTGGCGACGGTGGAGACGGGTGGCTCGATCCACTTGAGGAAATTCGGTGAGCCGTAGCACATGTCGGGGAAGATCCATGCACCATCCTCGATGTGGGCGACGGGTGCTGCGGCGCCGTGGGCGTTGACGAAATCCTGCGGCGTTGAGGCACGGTATCCGGCCGAGACCGATTCGTTGAAAAGTTGCGGCGTCGCTTCGAACCATGAGCTTGAGCCGCCGCCCCATGCGTTGTCGCCATCGGTGGATGGCATCACGATCACTGGACGCGTCGAGTCGGTGGCAAACGGTGAGATGAATTGCCCGATCTTGCCGATGCCTTCGTTGGCGTAACCGTAACGATAAGACAGCACATCATCCGATGGCACCGCGATCATGGTTTTTTCCGCGCCGGTTTCCGGATTCACATGCTTCACCTTGTGGAGTTGGTAAGCGTAGGGTGAGACATTCCATGCGGCTTTGCCGGGGTCTGGTTCGCCGAACCACCAACCATCGGTGGGTGAGGGGCCGAGTTGGTCGGCGCGGTTGGGCGGGCTGGAGTAAATGTTGTAGCTGCCGGTGGGATTCGCCTTGGTGTTGTAGGTCGGGCAGGTGCGGCTGATGTGATGGCTTGGCACGATGAGCCATTGGTATCCTTCATCGGCGAGCACATCGATCATGTGGCGCGAGTAGGCCATTTCGGTGGGAAAAAATCCCTTGGAATGATCGCTGAGGTTGGCATTGCCGCCCCATGCCTTCCACCATGCCTGCTTGAAAATTTGCAGCTCCTTGCGGAAGACCGATTTCGGCAGCAGCGGTGCGAGCGAGTGATGGTAGGTGAAGCCAACGAGGTCCATGCGCGTCGAGCCTGCGGGAGTAAGCCACCCGCGGGCTTCGCGGTAGCCGTTGTTCCAGCCCGAGCTGTAGCCTAGCTGACTGAGCGAGCCGAGTTGGCGGATGTTGTCGATCAGCGAGCCCGAGTAGCTGATGGCGAATCCGCCGGCGTTGTTGAAACTGCTGAGCGAATTGCGCGGGCCGCTTTGGTAGGAATTCCGGCGGTCATCGAGACCGAAGATTTCGGTGAGGTTGTTCTCCGGGTGCTGTTTCGGACTGAGGCCGCCGTAATTTTGACCCGACTTGAGCACGATCGAATCCCATGCGTATTGAACGCGGCTGGTTTGGGGGCCGTTGTTGTTCCACTCCGGCCAATAGGTTGGCTGGTGGTTGTGCCAGAAGCGCGAGACATGGACCTTGTCGTTGGCCGTGACAAAAGTCGATCCAGCCAGCAGCAGTGAAATGAAAATGAAAGAGGCGAGCCGAGAGATGGGTTTTTGGTAGGCTGACATGCGAATGGGTTATCTCAATCTAATGTGGGGAAAGTCAGCTGGAGTTTAGGGCGAAATGGGAATTTTCAGCTCTCCTGATCCAACCAAAGCTTAAAAACCGGCCTAAACATCTCTGGGTAGGGCGTCGTGGCCTCACGGCGCCGAATCGGTTTTCGCGGACAGATGCGCTTTCGTCGAAAGCGCGCCACCTTTCGAGTAAATGCTTTTACTTTCGCGCTCCTTGAATATCACCCACTGGAGCCGCTGGTCGGATTTGAACCGACGACCTGCTCATTACGAATGAGCTGCTCTACCCCTGAGCTACAGCGGCCTTGGGTGGGTGCGGAGCAAACCAAAGTCGGCTGGCTCCCGCAAGTGGGAAATCGTTTTTATCGGGGGCTGGGGGTCTTGTCCCGGGCCTTGGGGGTCTGTTCGGGCTCGTTGGTTTCCGCCTCGGGCGGCGGGGAGAACATCACGCTTTCCCAGCTTGGTTTTTTGAGCGGGCCGGACCCGCGGAACTGGAACATCCCGTAAAAGGGCTTGAGTGGCAGAGTGATGAGGCCGAGCAAGCCGCGGGCATTCATGCGCATGGTCATGTCGAAGGTCTGGGTGTCGAGGTTGACTGATCCGTCTCCGGTGAAGGCCAGTGACTTGGTGGAGGTGTTGAAATCGCGCGTGCTTAGGATGCCGTTGCGGATGGTGAAATTGCAGAACGCGCTTCCGGCGTATTCGAAGCCGGCGTTGCGGTTGTTGAGCACGGTGCTGACGAGTGGGCTGAGCGGGCCAAACATCGGCACGGAAAACAGCTCGGTTTTCTCCATCGCGAGGAGCCCTTCGCCGTTCATGGTGGTGACATCCTGGTTTGCCATGTTGAAACCGATGCGGCCGGTGACTTCACCGCCGCCTTTCATGTTGAAGCCGTAGGTGTTGGAAAGCTCGGGGATCGAGAGTGAGGTCCAGCTCATTTCGCCGACAAGTTTTCCGTCGCCGAGGAAATCGTATCGCGACTTGATTTCGCCGTTGAATGAGCGAGCGGTGAGATTGTCGATGAGCACCCGGCGGTTGCGGATGCCGATCGTGGCGGATGGCTTGGTGAGGGTGATGTCCTTGCCGAGGAAGGTGTAGTTTGCGGCCGAGTCCGAATCGAAGGCAATGTCGAGTGTGGTGCGCCCTGCGGGTGTGACATCGACCTTACCGGAGCCGCGGATGTTCGGTGGTTGGTGAAATCGGTAGGCTTCAAGATTGTCGGCGATCTTAGGTGCGAAGAGTCGGACGAGTGGAGCTGCCCAGAAAGGGCCGCGGACATTGACGACCTCGACGATTTTTTCCGCGCCATCGTAGCGGATGCGTTCGATTTCGGCGGTGCCGGTGTTCTTGCCATTGAAGGCATCGCGCAACGGGTAGTCGTTGTAATTGAAAACAACAGTGCCATTGGTGAAGTCGAGTTCGTGATGGTTCAGCTTGAGGTCGCAAGCGGCGCTCTCGAGCGGCACTCCGCGGAAGTTCATGTTTTCGACCGAGGCTTTTCCTTCGTAGTGCCATGCGTGGCGGTCTTCTGCATTGCTGGTGCCTTCGAGTGTCACCTGACACTTGGCGCCCTTGCGTTCGGAAAAGTCATTGATGACCTTGGCCAGCGGTTGACCGATGAAAAACGGATGAAAAACTTTGGCGGGAAAGGTGGATTCGATCGCGACGCGGCGGAGTGGTCCCTCGATGAGAAGTTTACCGGTTGCCTTGCCATCGGGGCGGGTGATGAGGATGTCCTTGAGGAAAAACTTGTGGTCTCGCATGGCGAAGGCGCCGCTGAAGCTGTCGAAGCGGGTTTCGCGAAAAACGAGCGACCGCAGGCTGGCACGGCCGGTGGCTTGTATCAGCGGTGGCCCATCCGTCTGGAGTTGGAATTCGCCATTCGCTTCGAGTTGCTGCGGGCCTTCAACGCTGAGTCCGCTTGGTTGCTTGATGTTGAGCCATGCCGATAAGAGCGATGGGATCTCGACGGATGAGATGAGGTCGAAGCGGCCCTGGCGCTTCCCGATGTCGTAATCGACGCGCGCGTCGAGCTCACCGGCTTTGTCGGTGGCTTTGAGCGATGTGATGGTGAGAAGGTTGTCGGCGAGTAAAGCTTCGGCTTTAAGCGTGTTGAGTGCGTGTTGGTTTTTTTCGATGCCCTCGGCATCGAGTGTCAATTTAGCGCGAAACGATTCGTGCCGGTTGGCATCGCCTTCGAGATAGATGCCAAGCCGCGGTGGTGAGGCCGGATCGAAATGCCAGGTGTTGAGTTGTTTGATGATTTTGGCGATGAGCTCACGGCGTTGGCTGAGTTGCGCCTCGTCGGTTGGTTTCGAAGCATCCTGTTGATAGCCGACGATGCGGGCGTCGAGGCTGACCTCGATGCCGCTGATCCTGCCCTTGGTGTCGCGGATTTCCAGTAGGCGGTCGCCGGGCATGAGGAGGGTGCCGCTGGCGTTGCGGATCTCGAGAAGCTCCGAGTTTGGATCTTCCGGTTTTACCGATAGGGTGAGTCCAGCGTCCTTGAGTTCGATTTTCGCAAGGTGGATGGCGCCGCGGGCGAGTCTGGTTTTGTCGAGGTCGATGATGACGCGCTCTAGATTGGCGATTTCCTTGTGGCGTGATGCGTCTTCGAAGACTTTTACCTTGGTGGCGCTGATGCCGCGGAAGGGGTTGTAGGAAAGTGCGCCGATGGAAATGTGGGCACCTTGTTTGGCGATTTCTGCTTCGATCGCGGCGCGCCATGAATCCGGCAAGCCGCTGCGATTGACCCACCACAGTCCGACCGGCGCGGCGATCACGGCGGTGAGGATGAGGAGGAACGCGACGGTGCGAAGGTTCCTGGTGAGGTGGAGGCGATGCATGCGGGGCGCTGGCGAGACTAGGATCGTCGGGCATGGAATGCAACTCAGCGGATGAAGCCTGCTTCGCGAAACGAATAGTAAGGGGTGCGGCCGGGCGAGGGTTTGCCGATGATGACATGGTCGAGGAAGCGGACCTGCATGAGTTTGGAGGCCTCGATGATGCGATTGGTCGCTTCTTCGTCGGCGCGGCTTGGGCTGGGATCGCCGGATGGATGATTGTGAACGAGCACGAATCCGTAGGCGCCGCGTGTGATCACGGGGCGCAAAATTTCACGAGGGTGGGCGGCGGATTGATCGACGGTGCCGATGGATACAACGGTCGTGCCTGAATGGCGCAGACGGGTGTCGAGAGTGGCGACGATAACCTGTTCCTGGCTGAGGTGCCGGAGTTGTGGGCCGAAGATGTCGTGAATGATTTCCGCGCTGTCGAGTGGCCGATCGTGGGCTTGTTCTCGAGCGACGCGGGTGCCGAGCTCAAAAGCTGCGGCCAGCTTTGAGGCTTTGGCAAGGCCGAGGCCGTGTTCTTTGGCGAGCTCGGTGACCGGTAGCCCCCCGAGCGCGCCCATCGAGCCGTATTTGCCGATCAGCGTGCGGCCGATCTCGATGGCGCTGCGGCCACGGATGCCGGTGGAAATGAAGAGGGCCATCAACTCGGCATTGTCGAGGGCGGTAGGCCCGAGGTGGGCAAGTTTTTCGCGCGGGCGTTCGTTGTTGGGCATGTCCTGGATGCGTGTGCCGTATGCATTTGCCTCAATATCGCCTGAATAGTTGTAATTGAATTTTTTAGCGTTCATTTGAACATCTTATGTCGATTGCGTATTTAGGCAAATCGAAATGTTGGTAAAATTCTGTTAGAACCACTGATTTCACAGATTTCACAGATTGGGGAGAAGATCGGTGCTGCATCAACAATTCTCTGAAAAATCAGTTCAATCAGCGCAATCAGTGGTCAAAATCCGCTTGTTTTTAGTATGATCCGGTCTGGTGCTGCGATGCTGCGCGGATAAGATCGCTGCGTGCGCTGGACCTTGTTTTACGATGCCGACTGCGGACTTTGTTCTGCCTTGGTCGACTGGATCGCGAAGAGTGATCGTCGCGGGCGGGTGCTTTACTTGCCTTTGCAGGGGGAAATGGCGAAAAAATGGGGATTTTCTGCGGAAATTGACAAGGATGGCGGATCGATGGTGATCGTGAGAGATGCGGACGGCGCGGTTTTTACCGATAGCGAGGCATGCCTTGAACTGGCTCGGGCGCTGGGTGGATTTTGGCGATTGGCTCTGATTTTGCGGATGATTCCCAGGCGTTTGAGCGACCTTGCGTATCGGACGGTGTCGCGTCATCGGCAGTCGCTTTGGCGTTGTGGTGATCGCTGTGGAGTGAAGAATTCGGCGGAAAAGCCATCGCGCCACTGAATCCGGGGCGCGAGTGAGTTCTGTCGCCAGCGCAATCCTGCCTTGAAATGCCGCCCTTGGCGTGCATTCTCGCCGCCCTCCCATGGCTGGCCCGTCGTTTCAAGCACTCCCCGGATTTCGCGATTTCATTCCCCGTGAATGCGCGATCCGGAATTACTTGTTTGAGACTTGGCGTGCGGTCGCGCGGCGTTCGGGGTTTATGGAATACGAAACGCCGGTGCTGGAGGACACGGCACTGTATCTGAAAAAATCCGGCGGTGAGCTGTCCTCGCAATTGTTTCGCTTTGAGGATCAGGGCGGACGCGATGTGACGCTGCGCCCGGAAGTGACGGCATCGCTGGCGCGTCTTGCGGCTGAGCATCAGCGTCATTTCCCCAAGCCGCTCAAGTGGTTCGAGATCGGCCAGTGCTTTCGCTATGAAAAACCGCAAAAGGGTCGCGGCCGTGAGTTTCATCAATTCAATGTCGATATCCTTGGCGAAGCCGGACCCGAAGCGGATGCCGAGCTGATCGCGCTTTCGATCGAGACGATGCTCGCATTTGGCTTCAAGCGTGGCGACTTCGTCGTTCGCGTTTCGGATCGCAAGGCATGGGTCGATTTTGCAAAAGCTCATGGCATCGATGATGCCGCGCTGCCGGATTTTCTTGGGATCATCGACAAGTTCGAGCGCGAAAAACCCGAGGTGCTCGAGCAAAAGCTAAGCGCGTTGGGACTCAGCGTCGGGCAGGTGAAAGATTTCATCGGCAATCCAGCGAATGCCTCTTCGGCATTCAATGCGATTCGGCAAGATCTTGAATCGCGCGGCATGGGCGAGTTCATCGAACTCGATCTCTCGATCGTGCGTGGACTTGCTTATTACACCGGTGTGGTGTTCGAGGTTTTTGATTCGAGCAAATCAATGCGCGCGGTCGCTGGTGGCGGTCGTTACGACACGCTGGTGTCGACCATTTCCAATGGCGCAGTCGACATGCCCGCGACGGGTTTTGCGATGGGCGATTATGTGATCCGCAACCTCATCGAGGAAACTCCGCATGCCTTGATGCAAATGGAAGTGTGGCTTCAGCGTCATGCCTCCGCTTGCGATGTCTATGTCGTCGTCGCTGATGAAAATCGCCGTGCTGATTCGCTTTCTTTGCTCACGCAACTGCGCCGTGCTGGGATTTCCGCCGACATTGCGATGACCCCTGCCAAGGTCGCCAAGCAATTCCAGAGTGCCGAGCGATCGGGCGCGCGATTTGCCTTGGTCGTCGGTGCTGAATACCCCGAGCTGAAACTCAAAATTCTTTCGAGCCGCAGCGAGGAATCCGGCAATGCCGCCAATGCGGTCGAGTGGCTCACTGAACGCATGCAACAGCCCGATGGGCCCTTGCTCGCCTGATCATTTTTCATCACAACTCATCATTTCAATCCATGCGCACCCATCATTGCAACGAACTCCGCGAATCCCACATCGGCGAAACTGTCACGCTCATTGGATGGGTCAACTCAGCCCGTGACCACGGTGGCGTGATCTTTATCGATCTTCGCGACCGCGAGGGTCTTACCCAATGCGTGTTCCATCCCGATCAGAATCCCGAGCTCGCGGCTCTGTCGCATACCTTGCGTGAAGAGGATGTGGTGCAGGTGACGGGTGTGGTTTCAAAAAGACTCGAAGGCACGACCAACGATCGCATTGGTACCGGCACGATCGAGGTGGTGGCGAGTGGACTCAACATCGTCAACAAAGCCGATGTCTTGCCCTTCCAGCTCGACAAGGATCTTTCCAACGAGGACCTCCGGATGAAATACCGCTATCTCGACCTGCGGCGTCCGCGCATGAGCAAAAACATCCGCCAGCGCAGCGTGATCACTTCGGCGGCGCGCCGTTACCTCGACGAGAGCGGATTCTTTGAAATCGAAACGCCGATTCTTTCGAACCCGACACCCGAAGGTGCGCGCGATTTCCTCGTGCCATCGCGACTCAACCCCGGCCGTTTCTACGCGCTGCCGCAGGCGCCGCAGCAGTACAAGCAGTTGATGATGGTGGCCGGTCTGGAAAAATACTATCAGATCGCCCGTTGTTTCCGCGATGAGGACCTTCGTGCGGATCGTCAGCCGGAGTTCACGCAGATCGACATCGAGGCGAGCTTCGTCGGTCAGGAAGACATCATCCGTTTGGTCGAAGGTCTCCTCGCCGCGATGTTCAAGTCCGGCCTTGGCATTGCCATTCCACAAAGTTTTCCACGCATGACCTATGCCGATGCGATGGACATCTACGGCTCCGACAAGCCCGACACGCGTTATGACATGAAGATCACCGATCTCGGCGATGTGTTCTCAGCGACTGAATTCAAGATCTTCCGTTCGACGCTCGATCAGGGTGGTGTGGTGCGTGCGATCAATGCCAAGGGATTTGCCGGCGTGACGACGGGTCAGATGAATCGTCTCAATGAAATTGCGATTCAGGCCGGGCTGCCGGTTAAGACGCTGGCCTTCATCAAGTGCGAAGGTGGCGAGTACAAGAGCCCGCTGTGGAAGTTCTTCACCGATGCCGAGAAGGACGCCTTGGTCGCAAAGCTCGCGTGGGTCGATTCGGAGGGAAAAAT
>Ga0208595_1000633_pt1 | contig 12757 bp, 15 predicted proteins | sample LakMenEpi28Jun11_FD_150742 | JGI IMG/M metagenome (GOLD analysis project Ga0208595, IMG submission 150742) | Freshwater microbial communities from Lake Mendota, WI - 28JUN2011 deep hole epilimnion (SPAdes) | ecosystem: Environmental > Aquatic > Freshwater > Lake > Epilimnion/Euphotic zone ...
CAGGATTATGTAGGCGGCAAATATCACGCGATGGAGATTTTTGACTTCGCTTATGAAGCCGATGAAATGCTCAACACCAAGAACGCGACGGCTTACCCCATTGTGTCATGGGTCCGCATTTCTGATTGGATGCCGTGGATGAAGATGCGTGGACGCCAGGGGCAGATGGTTTTTAACGCCATGGGTAATAAGCTGAAAGGCTATGACGAACTGCCAAAGGTGCTGAAAGACGAAATCGCGCTGAACTATCCCGCTTACACTGCGGCACCGCCGGGCGATGATATGCGTCCTAACGCAACCACCTGGACTGAATTCAAAAAGCATGTCGACAGTCAGCGCGCCGCAGAGCCGAAGAAATAGTGTGCTCGCGTGAACCGGCTGGCAAAGGCAGACTATCATTATGACTGAAGTTGCAAGCACGCAGGCTGTCTCCGCCACGCCTGCCCGGTCTGGCGAATTCACCCTCGGCTGGAAGGTGCTTCTGGCCGGGTTTCTTGGCACGATGTGTGGTGCATCGCCTTTACCGTTCAATGTGCTCGGGTTCCTGTTCAAACCGCTCGAAGCCGAATTTGGCTGGAATGTGCAGCAGGTCAGTATCGGGATCACGATATTCGGAATTACCGCCTCGCTGCTTGCGCCCGTATTCGGTTGGCTGGCGGATCGTCATGGTGTGCGCAGGGTCGCAATCTGGTCGTTGGTCGGCTTCGTCATCACTTTTTCGTCACTGTATTTCACGCCGCCGACCCTCGCAGGTTTCTATTTTCTGTGGTTGCTGGTGGGAATGATTGGCATCGGATCTACACCCGTGACCTGGAGCCGGGGATTAAGCCTTTGGTTTGTCAAACAGCGCGGGCTGGCCTTGGGCATCATGCTCGTGGGTACGAGCGCGGCCGCCTTCATCGTGCCACAGCTTGCGGTGTGGAGCAGCGACAATTTCGGGTGGCGGGCGATATTTCCAATTGTCGCGCTCTTACCCTTGCTGATCGCACTCCCCGCAACTTTGGCATTTTTTCGCGAACCGCTTGCGGAAGAACGACCCGCCACCCTTTCGACCGCAACAGGCGAGCTGGCCGGAATGACCTTCAAACAGGCCTTTCGAACCCGCCAGTTTTGGATATTATGGTTTTCCATTTTTCTCATCGCCAGCGCATATGGTGGCGCGCACATTCACATGCCGGCGATCGTTGGCGATCACGGTATCGACCGGTCTGCCGCAGCGGGTATCATGGGGATCGTAGGCATCGGCCTACTTTGCGGTCGTATCGGTGTTGGCTTCCTCCTCGACCGGATGTGGGGTCCGGCTGTTGCGTTCCCCGTGCTGTGTCTGCCCGCCATCGCCTGCTATTTTCTGCTTGGCACAAGCAGCGAAATGATGATGATTTCGTTCGCGGCCTTTTTCCTGGGCTTTGCTGCAGGTGCGGAGAGCGACCTCATCGCCTTTCTCGCTGCGCGCTATTTCGGGATGGCGCATTTCGGTCGGATTTACGGCATGTTGTATATGCCGTTTGGCCTGATGTCCGCGATCTCCCCTGTTATCTATGGCACCGTTCGTGTGAAGACCGGAAGCTATGATGGAATGTTGATGGCGGCAGCTGCGATGTTCGTGATTGGCGGTGCTTTATTGTTGCTACTCGGGCGTTATCCCGATCAGCAAAAGGCCGAGTAAATTGGCGAGCCAGCCGCATCTTCCCATCGACCCCATGTTGGCAATTGCTGCGGCGGTATCTGCCGAAGCGATTGTTATCGACCCAAGGGAATGCGCTCTTTACGCGCAAGACGTGTTTACCAAGGGGCCCGCGCCGATTGCGGTATTCCGCCCCGGAAGCTCTGCTGAACTGGCCGTTGGCGTTGCCGCAGCAACAGCGCAGGGTATCGCCATCATCCCCAGAGGTGGCGGAATGAGCTACACCAGCGGCTATATCGCGCCGGAGGCTGGGGCGCTGATCGTCGATATGGGGCGAATGCAGCGCATAATCGAGATCAACCAGGTCGATATGACAGTGACCGTCGAGGCCGGCTGCACATGGCATGCGTTGTACGAAGCGCTGCATCTTATGGGATTGCGCACGCCGCTTTGGGGAACGCTTTCCGGCCTTTACGCCAGCGTCGGCGGCGGAATGAGTCAGAACGGGCTGTTCTGGGGCGCTCGCGACGGCACCATAGCCTCAAATATTATCTGTGCAGAAATCGTCCTCGCCGATGGCAGCATGATTAGGACCGGTAGCGACTTCATCCGGCCCTTTGGTCCTGATCTTACCGGCCTGTTTGGCGCGGACGCAGGGGCGTTCGGAATCAAGGCAACCATCACCCTGCCGCTCATCCACGATGGCCCGGCTTTCGCTTTTGGCTCCTTCGCCTTTGACGAACCTGCGCAGTATTGCGCGGCGATGAGCGAAATCGGACGCCGTCGGCTCGCCAGCGAAGCCTTTGGCTTCGATCCATTTTTGCAGGCCCAGCGGATGAAGCGGGACAGCCTGTCCAGCGACGCCAAATCCCTAATCAATATGGCGAAGTTACAGGGCGGATTCTGGAAAGGACTGAAGGAAGGTGCCAAGGTCGTCGCCGCTGGCCGATCTTTCCTTAATGATGTCAATTTTTCCATCCATCTGATTTGCGAGGGGCGTCATCAGTCTGCGGTCGATTCCGACATGGCAGATGTTGAAGCAATCGTTAACGCAAATGGAGGGCGCATCGTCGAGAATACCATCCCCAAAATCCTGCGCGCCAACCCCTTCCCGCCGCCAAACTCTATGGCCGGTCCGGATGGCGAGCGATGGGCGCCGATCCATGGGATCGTGCGGCACTCCAAAGCGCTTGAAACGATTGACGCCCTAACTTCATTGTTCGAGGCGAATAACGCGGAAATGGGCCGGCTTGGCGTCGGCTGCGGCTATATGTTTCTGCTGGTTGGTGCGACCGGCTTTCTCATCGAGCCCTGCTTCTATTGGCCCGATGAGCAATGGGAAATTCACGAACACTTCATTGAACCGGCACATTTCGCCAAGCTGAAAGGATTTCCCGCCAGTCCGGAGGCGCGGGCGCTGGTTGAAAAACTCCGCAACGAAGTCATCGATGTTTTTGGCCGGATGAATGGCATCCATTTCCAGATTGGCCGCACCTACCCGCTCGCATCACGCATCGATCCGCTTGCATGGCGGATAATGGAAGCAGTGAAAGCAGAAGTCGATCCAAAAGACTTGATGAATCCCGGCGCGTTGGGACTATAGGAGCATGAAGGATGCTGCTCGATCGAAGACAAGCACTTGCTGCGGCCATAGCGACCGCATTGCCATTCGGGCTGGAGGTAAAAAGCGTGGCTGACGTGACAAACTATGCTGCCGTCGCCATGCAACTGGCTGCGCGTTCGGTCGAACGCGCCAAATCGCCCGAAGAAGCGCGTATGCAAATAATCGCGCATATCGGCGAACTGGAAGCGCAGATACGGGCGGCAAGCATCTTCATTACCCAATACGGCGGGGCGCCAGTCAAGCTGGCCGTGCTGCCCGAATATCTGTTTACCAGCTACCCAGGCCGGATTTCGATTCCCGATTTCGCCAAGCTTGCTGCCTTCGCACCAGATGGTGCCGAGTATCAGGCAATGGGGGAATTGGCGCAGAAGCTGGGGATGTTCATTGCTGGCAATGCCTATGAAACGGACCCGAACTTTCCCGACCTCTATTTTCAGGCCAGCTTTATCGTTGCGCCAAATGGCAATGTGGTCCTGCGCTATCGCCGCCTGAATTCGATGTTTGCACCGACGCCCCATGATGTCTGGTCGAAATATCTTGATATCTACGGTCTCGAAGGTGTTTTCCCGGTCGCAAGAACTGAGATCGGCAATCTTGCGGCCATAGCTTCGGAGGAAATTCTCTACCCTGAAATCGCCCGCGCACATGCGTTGCGCGGTGCGGAGATATTTGTGCATTCATCGTCCGAAATCGGCTCGCCAAATGCCACACCAAAAATGATCGCAAAACGCGCCAGAGCTTTCGAGAATTTGACCTATGTTATATCGGCGAACACGGCAGGCATATTAAACACAACCCTGCCGGTCGCGTCGGCCGACGGCAATTCGATGATTGTCGACTGGAAGGGTAATGTGATTGCGGAATCGAACAGTGGGGAGACCTTTACTGCGTTCGCAGACATCGATCTGGCAGCGCTGCGGGCGGCGCGGCGCAAACCGGGCATGACCAACATGCTGTCGCGCCAGCGCAACGCGCTATTTGCGGCCGCGTACGCCGCCGATACGCATCAGCATGCCAACAGCCTGATTAAAGGCGGTGTCGTCAAAACACCGGATCGCGACCATTTCAAACGCGTGAGTGAACAGACGATCGAACGCCTCGTCAAAGATGGTCTGATATGAGAGAAATGTCATGAGCAAGATGGACGTACCCCCGCCTTATACTGCGGTCACACAGCATGCGATGTTCCCCAAGCCCAGCCATGACGAGGCGGCGCGGTTCAATTTCCTTGCAGGGTTCAACCGGTATCTATCCGGCGAAATCGGCGCAGGAAACAGGCTCGCTTATGAACGACGCGTGCTGCCAGCCTTCAAGAGCGAGCATGGACGTGAACCCGTCGACCGGCATGAGGTGCGTCATGCTATGAACAAGGATTCGTGGCACCGATTCTGGTCGGCACTGAAACGCAATTCTATGGAGATGCGCCAACAAAACGGGCGTGCGATGGTGCTGCGCCAGCTCGACGAACTCGACGCGATGGCGCGGCAGTATAATGAAGGCCGCGAAACCCTAAAACTCGACGCCAGTGTCGAAGTCCCGCGCTATCAGGCAGCGGTCGACATCCATTGCATGCCCGGAAGCTATCACGGTGAAGAACGTCCCGGCGATGTTTCGGCCGGTGCCAATTATGATTGCGGGATATTTGCCACGACCGGCGGTGCATTGGGCGCACTAAATGATGGCGGCGGTCAGGCAGTCGCGGGCTGGATCAAGAAGGAACGCCCTGACTGGCGGCCCAAACGCATCCTCGATATCGGCGCTACAGTGGGACACAATGCCGTACCAATCGCCCAGGCATTTCCCGACGCGGAAGTCATCGCCATCGATACCGCAGCCCCGTCGCTGCGTTACGGCCACGCTCGTGCACAGGCGCTTGGCGTGAAGAATATCATATTCAAACAGATGAATGCCGAGGAAATGGACGAATTTGCCGACGAAAGTTTCGACTGGGTGCAGACGACGATGTTCCTGCACGAGCTGTCGAACAAGGCGTTGCCGAACATCATCGGCGAGGGGGCGCGCGTGTTGAAGCCCGGCGGGCTGATGTTTCATATCGAACAACCGCAATATTCTTTAGAGATGCCTCTGTTCGAACAGTTTATGCGCGACTGGGACGCGTTCAATAACAATGAGCCATTCTGGTCTGCGATGCACGCGCTCGATCTGAAACAAATCATGGAGGACAAGGGGCTTCCCAAAAGCGGTCAGTTTGTCGTCGGCGTGAAAGCGGTAGTCGACGAAAGCATCTTCCCACCATCACCCGAAGGCGCAACCGAGGATTACGGTCGCGCTGCCATCTGGAATGCCTATGGCGCTTGGAAACCCGAGGCGGCAATATGACCGAAGATCTCGACTGGATTTCGCGGTCCGGGCTGAAAGCCAAAGGCAAGCGTCCGCAATTTCTCGATCCTGAAGATGACCGGATATTGTCCATTCTAATGGCGCTGGCCGGGGAAGTCTCGGTGATGCGGGAGCGTTTGGACACGATCGAACGCCTGCTTGATGCCCAAGGGACAATCAGCCGCTCCGATATTGAAACCTATGCGCCCGACATGGAAGCCGGCCGCGAACGAAATCTGCTCATCAAAGAATATCTCGCTCGCATCATGCGCGGCGTGCAACAAGACATGCAATCGCTCGCCGAACTCGAACCGCCGATCGAAGATGTCATCAAGGAAATGGAAGCGGGCTGAATTAAAAGGGCTTTGTCGCCTCCAAAAAGCAGATTCGAGAAATCGTAATCCAGTACATATAAGCCGCAATGCGCGCCTGCGCGATTTCCTTGCCGAGCTTCGCCTGTATCGCTGCATCAGGACCTGCTGCCAGCGCTCGGAAATAGACAGTCCCTGGCGCCACGTCCACCGGACCTTGGCCCATATAGGCCATGATGGACAGAAGGACGATGCCTGCTATGAGCGGGTAGCGAAGCAACTCCTCCTTTCGGGTGATCCGAATGTCGATATCGGTTTCGCGTTTAATAAAGGCTGCCCAAGTCATGCCCAGCCAAGTCAGGAAAAAACCTACATCAGGGTGATCCCGGCCCCGTCCAGTATCGGAAGAAAACCATAGATATGGACCATATGCAGACCGAGCGGGAACAGAGAGACGATACCATATCTATGCGATAGGCGGTTTACATGTGCCGTTTTACGCTCTTCGAGGCTTAGCGAACTGTTGGTCACATGATAGCTGGTCTGGAAAACGCCCCATTCCCCGCCCAGCCAGTAAACCAACGCCAAGATATGCACCCAGCGCCGAAAATCAAGCTGCTGAAAATCCATGCCGTCGACACTGAAACGGAATTTGTCCGGACAACTTTGACTTGGCAAGCAAAAAATGTAGGCTATGTACATAAGCTAGGAGATTGGGATGAAACACCGCATCATCGAAGGACGGTTGACTTACACGTCGAGAAAGCCGGATCGGCTCGACCTGATGCGCGGGTTTGAGACCTTTATGTTCACTCGCCATAGCGATGGCAAATTGACGCTACGCGCGCATTGCGAGATTGAAGAGCCCGAACCTACCGTAATGCGGGATATTATTTATTCGACCGACGAGCATGGGCAACCGATGGACCTGCATGTGCGGCTGACGGTCGGCGATGCATTCATGGGCTCAGGCTGGTTGCGCTTCGATGGCAAGATCATAGAATGCGAAAGCTTCGGCCCTTCGATTGGTCGCCTGTCACAGCAGGTTGAAGCAGAATTGCCAATGGACGGTTTCGGCACGCACCCGATTGTGTCGGACGGATATATGCTGGGCAATCACAAATGGAGCCATGAAGGCGAGCGCCACAAATTCAACTGCTACCTTCCCAGCCCCGACCATCGCGGTGCGACCCCGCCGATGATTGCGCAGGTCAAGATCGACGGTATCTATCTGGGCAAGGAACAAGTCACGGTAAAGGCTGGCACTTTCGCGGCGCGTCATTTCCAATTCGTCGATCCCGGCGACAGCGGTATGGCCGGCGAACATCCACCCTATGATTTATGGATCACCGACGACGAAGACTCCATTTTCTTGAAGGGTGGGGTCGGGGGATACATGATGACATGGTACGAACTGGTTGAGCTACGGCGCTGAAAACTGTTCGATGCCGTCGGCGTTAAAGGTAACTTGATAACTGTTATCGCCAACCTTACCGGCCAAATCGCTGCGCAGCGGAATTTCGGGATATACGGTTACAAGATAATTCCCCGCCGACGGGTTCAGCCGCAGCGGTTTGATCTTCTCCTGATAAACTTTCGAATACCAGAATGCCTTTGCATTGGCCAAACAGGGAAAGCGCACAATGAGCGTTGCATGGCCATTGTCCGGCTGTCCTTCAAAGGTAGCGAGGGGTAAAGGCGCGTTGACATAATAGCCGCCAAGCTTCTGGTAGAGTTGGCTATCGCCGATTGCCTTCGCATACGCTTGCATGCGTGCGCGGTCGTGTGTCGGCCCTGCAACGACCATATAGACCGGCTTATTGTCGCACGTATCCACAGAAGGCGCCGCTACCGTCACCGCAGCCATAAGCAAAACGCTCATTTCACTCTCCATTCGTCACACAAGGTGCGTTTCCACGGCCGGCCATCCTTGAACCATTGCCACGTGCGAGCGCGAGTCTGGTTGTCAGGCGCAATATTTATCATCTCGATGTAATAAGCGCCCGGCACATCGAGCCGGTCGAGCTTAAGCATCAAAGTGCCTTCTCCAGTTTCCCAGCCATAACCTGAAAAGCGGTCGGTATCCCAGTAGAGCCGGCCGTCCCGATAAAGGCCGCCAAACTCATAAGTCGCGATACGCCCATCGTCCCAGCTCAAGCGATTATGCTGAACATAGGCGAACGGCCCTTCATCAGGAAATTCGCACCATGTCCACATCCGGTGTTCGTCAAGCAAAGCGCCCTCACGATCGAAATGACGATAGGTGCCTTCCCATTCGCCTTGATGGCGGACCATATTCGGCATTGCGGCAGCGAAATCGGGCTTCATTTGAGAAGCTGGTTGAGTTCGATCAATGTCCCGTCAGGGTCGAAGAAATTACATCCCCGCACGTTGATCGGCGGAGCGCCGTTGCGACCCGGATATTGCTGTGCCCGTGGCGGGGCGGTAACGGTAACTCCTGGAATTTTGGCAGCCTCGGCACATCGACGGTCGATGTCTTGGGTATTGGTGACGATCACGTGGCCGCCAATTCCCATGCGCGAAGGATAAGGTCCGGGGTCCGGAAGTTTCGGGTCCAGCCACTCCATCAGGCCGATCCAGCCGATGAAGGGATCATTACCGTTCAACAGAACCAACCGCGCCTTCGCGCCGGGCTGACCAGCTGGCAGCGCGACGCCAGACATCGGCAGCACTGCATCGTAGTTGACCTTTAGTCCCATAACGTCGCGGTAGAGTTTGAGGCTGTTCTCCATATCGCGCACGATCATGGTAACGCGACGGATATCAGTTGGCAGCGCCTCCGTTGGTTTTTCGACTCCGGGCGATGCGCTTGCGATTTGCGGGCGCTCATTTGGAGACGAACAAGCAGCAACTGCCAGACTGACCAGCAAAATCAAATATTTCATCGCTTATCCTCCGAATAGGCCGCAAGCGGCAATGCCTGACCCTTTTGCCGGATCAGCGCCTGTTTCCTGAAAAAACGCAACATGCCGCTATCCCCCATTCGCGACGGACCAAGGCCGGAAAGGCCGAAGCTTGTCTTCTCCGCCTCCCAAACCATCGAGGTGAGCGAGCCATCGTTGATCGAGACCGCGCCAACTTTCAGGCGCGTGCCGACTGCTTCGGCTTCCTCGACGGAACCCGCGATTACGGCGCCTGACAGACCATAAACACCCTCGTTCGCGAGGGCTATCGCCTCGTCGACATAGTCGAAAATCGTGACAGGGATGACCGGTCCGAATGTTTCTTCTGTCACCAGCACCATATCTGGCGTGATATCTGTCAGCACCGTAGGCCTCAGATATTGCCCGCCCCCAAGATTTTCGACTTTACCACCGGCAAGCAATCGTGCCCCTTTGGCAATAGCATCGTCGATTTGAGCCTGCACGATGGTGGCCTGCTGTTCGAAGATAAATGGCCCTATGTCGCCATGCGCTATATCCGGATAGTTTAACCGCACGGCATTCGCTTTTTGGGCAAGCGCAGTAAGAAAAGGCTCCGCGATTTCGCGCGCGACATAAACACGCTCGATCGATTGGCAAGCTTGGCCGCTGTTCACGACTGATGCGCGTAATGCGATTTCGGCGGCGTTCGCTGGATCGGCGCTGGCGAGGACAAGCATTGGGTCCTTGCCGCCGAGTTCCAAGCTTGCGGGAATGAATGCGTCCGCCGCCGCCCCGCTAACCTTTCGTCCGGTCGCAACAGATCCAGTGAATGCGACATAGTCCACATGACGAAGCAGTGCCGCGCCGGTCATACCATCGCCTTCGATAACCGTCAGCGGGATTTCCGGTATTTCCGCAAGCGTTGCCATAAGTGGCTTGATGAAGCGCGGTGTCACTTCGGATGGCTTTACGATTACCGCACAGCCCGCCATCAACGCCGGAATTGCATCGATCAGCGCCAGTGTCAGCGGGAAGTTCCAAGGGCTGATCGCGCCGACCAGCGGATAAGGCGCCAGCCGCGTCGATGTCGAAATGCCGGGGATCGAGGTAGCACGATTTTCGATCTGCGCAGCGGCCATGATGCCGCCCGCTAATCGGGCCCAGCGCTCAATGAGCCGCAATGTACCATCAACTTCTATGCCCGAGATTTTTTGGCGTCCGGTATCCGTAGTGAGCGCCTGTTCCAAGGCACCAGCGTTTAAGGCTATCGCCTTGCTCCACTGCAGCAACAATGCAGCCCGCTCCTCAACGTCAAGCGCAGACCATCCTGCCTGCTTGCCGCGCAACCTGTTGGCGAGCGCCGCGATATCCGGCTCGCCGAGCGGCGTAATCTCGTAATCGGCCTCGCCGGTACGAGGGTTGCGGACTTTCACTGCTGCGCCTCCCAAGCGTCGATTATCTCTCCGCCGGTTGCCATCCATGCCTGCGATCGCGCGGCGAGTTCAATTAGGAGATCCTCAAGTGCACCGATCCGGTAAGGCAACGCCATGATATAGGGGGTCACGTGGAGCGGCAGGATGCGCCCTGTGGTCTCGCTGGCCAGCCAGTCGAACGCATCGCGCATCTGCTGCGCATAACTGTCAGCGGATTGCTGCTGCACGGTGATGATCTGACGGTCGCTGAGTTCGTGGTTAAGCGGCAGGTTGATGAGGCCGTTTTTGAACCGGTATGGCAGTTCGTCATTCACCCAGTCGCAACAATAGCGAAGGCCAGCCCTTTTCAGCAAATCGGGCGTGTCCCAGCTTTGCGAGCGGGCTATCGATAGCCACCCTGTCGGGCGAGTTCCCGTCGCACGTTCCAACATGTCGAGCGACTTCGCAATCAGGGCGCGCTCCGCATCGATCGGAAGGCCAGTCGCAATCGTGCCGTTCATGTCGGTGGAATGAGCGATAATCTCATGGCCCGCGGACACGATGTCGGCAACGAGCGCCGGATAACGTTCAGCAATTACGCTGTTGGTGGCGAAGCTGGCTTTTACGCCCGCATTGGCAAAGGCGTTGAGCAGCCGGTACACACCCACACGGTTGCCATAATCGCGCGCAGTATAGTGGCGATAATCCGGATAGGCGGTTTGCATATGTCCCGGTGCACGGAACGGCGTATCGCTTGGCGTAATCGGGAACCATTCGAGGCCGACGCAAACCCAGACCGCAACCGATTTGTTAGTAGGCCAGATGACTGGTTTGCGGGCGTGGATCGCTGACCAGTCGTACAGATCATGATCGTAGCCGCGGCGGCGCTTGGGATATTCTAGATAGCTGGGATCGAGCGTCACTGCTGCGCGTTCCATGCATCAACAATATCGCCCGCCTTCGTCAGCCAAGCCCGTCCGTCGGCCGCAATGTAGCGCAACGCTTCTTCGAACGGCCCGATCCGATGCGGTTGACCGATCAAATAAGCATGCAACGGGATGCACATTACGGTACCGCCTTCATCCGCAAGCCGTTCATATTGCCGCACCAGCATGTCCGCATATTCACGCGGGCTCATATTGTAGATGAAAAAGCCATAATGGTCGTTGACCTCAAGGCTGTAGGGGACCGAAACGAGCTTGCCGGTCGCAGTCTTTACCGGCTGCACCTGATCGTCGTGATAAAGGTCGCAGGTATACTCCAGACCATATTCAGCGATCAGATCGAGTGTATGCGGTGTGTGCGTCAACGCCGGCGCAAGCCAGCCGCGGATCGTCTGGCCTGTTGCCTCACGCACGGTCGCAATCGAATCCTCAATGATAGCGCGCTCCTGCTCTTTCGACATGTCGTATGCGTAGCGCGTGTTGTAAATGCCGTGACTGAAAAACTCCCAACCGCGCGCCTTTGCATCGGCTACGACCTCCGGGTGATGCTGGCATAAAGCAACCGAGAGGCTCACCGAACCCGGGAAACCATGCTTACTCATTACATCAGCCATGCGCCAATGCGATACGCGATTCGAGTGATCGCGGTGGGAATAGCCGACTACATCGGGATGGGGCCGGGCCCATGCCTTGCGTTTGGGGTGTGCGGGCGGATCGACCTCATAATATTCGAGATTGGGTGCAACCCAGACAGCGCAGCTTTTACCGCCGGGCCAGACAATCCTTTTGCGATCCCGATAGGGTGAAAAATCATACAGTCCGGGGTCAGGGGTACCTTCGTGCATTAGCGCGCCTCAAGCCAGTCAATAACACTCTGCACCGGCTCGACATCGGCATATTTCAGCTGCAGGTCGGTCAAGTTGGCAAAGTGATAGCTTTCATGCTTGTCGGCGCAGGTTTCGATGGGAACGATGGCGCGATAGCCGTGGCTGAGAGCATCTACCGCTGTCGCTCGAACGCATCCCGATGTGCTGCCGCCGGTCACCACCACTGTGTCGACTTTGTGCCAGGTCAGGTAACTAGCGAGCGGTGTTTCGAAAAATGCGCTTGGCATTCGCTTGGTATATTGCAGGTCATTAGGTTCGATCTCGCACCGCGGGTCGAAAGCATGACGCTGCGAACCATATTTGATATTCTGCAGCGAATCGGGTGTATCTGTCCGGGTGCCCCACACCCCAGCATCGCCAGCGTTTTCTATGTAGCCCACGCGTGACCAGATAACCGGCATTCCTTCGTTCCGCGCCAGCCGCGAAATGACGTTCACATATTCAATCTGGCGCGGGTCGGTCTCATAAGCAGTCGCAAACATATCGGTGCGCGTATAGGCCTGCTGAAAATCGACGTTGACGATGGCCAGTTTTTCCCCGAATCCGAACTTTTTTCGTGCGGGATTGGCTATGACTTCTTCAAACAGCTGCCGTGCCGTCTTCCCGTCACTGACCATTTTTGTGCCGATCAGGCTCATCAAATTTATCTCCTGCCCTTGCCAGCCTTTTGCCCAAGCGATAAAGGCTTGTCGAGAGCAATTTGTCCGGACAAATTTTTACGCATGAAATT
>Ga0208595_1000634_pt1 | contig 12750 bp, 12 predicted proteins | sample LakMenEpi28Jun11_FD_150742 | JGI IMG/M metagenome (GOLD analysis project Ga0208595, IMG submission 150742) | Freshwater microbial communities from Lake Mendota, WI - 28JUN2011 deep hole epilimnion (SPAdes) | ecosystem: Environmental > Aquatic > Freshwater > Lake > Epilimnion/Euphotic zone ...
GATGTCCGATGGCCGAAGCCTTCCGCCCGAGCTACCGCTGGGGGCGGACCTTTCTCGAACACCGTTTACCAAACTATCACCCACTGAAAAAATGAAAATTGAATCCGTTGATTTCTTTTACCTCTCAATGCCCGAGGTCCTCGATGTCGGGGACGGCAGCCAGGACGCGCTTCTCGTGCGCGTCGAGTCCGGCGGCATCGTCGGTTGGGGCGAATGCGAAACCTCGCCACTCACCTCGATCGCATCGGCGGTTACTCCGATGTCGCACAGCGCCTGCAAGCCGGTGCTCGCTTCGGTGCTGGGTCAGCGGCTTGACGATCCCTCGGACATCGCACGAATCGGCGATCTGGTGCGGGCCAACAGCTTCGACCAACTCCAGATGGACCACACGCTTTCGGGCATCGACATCGCGCTGTGGGATCTGATGGGCAAGAAACTTGGTGAACCGGCATGGCGTCTGGTGGGCTATGAAAATTCCTATCGCAAGCGACCCTATGCGTCGGTCCTCTTTGGTGACACGCCCGAAGAAACCCATGCCAAAGTCAGCCGTATCCGGCAGGCGGGATTTTCTGCGGTCAAACTCGGGTGGGGGCCCTTTGGTCGCGGCACGGCAAAAGACGATGCCGCGCAGGTGCATGCGGCACGCGAAGCCTTGGGAGCAGATGGCACTCTGCTCGTTGATGCCGGCACGATCTTTGCCGAAGACGTGGCCAGTGCCGCCGAGCGGCTTCAGGCCTTGTCCGATGCACGCGTGCATTGGTTCGAGGAGCCCTTCCACAACTATGCCCTCGAAGAATACGGGCAACTTGCCAACACGTCTCCACGCGTGGCGCTGGCCGGTGGCGAAGGTTCGCACAACGCGCATCAGGCGGTGCACATGATGCGGCAGGGCGGCGTCAAATTCATCCAAGTGGATACGGGGCGCATCGGCGGAATCACCGCCGCCAAGCAGGTGGCCGATCAGGCCATCGCACTCGGCGTCACCTATGTGAACCACACCTTCACCTCCGGACTAGGTCTGGCCGCCTCCGTGGTCCCGTTCGCCGGGATTGAAGATCATGTGATCTGCGAATACCCGGTCGAGTCGAGATCGCTTGCACAGGAGATTGCGGGAAATCCTTTTCCGCTCGATGCCGATGGCATGATTCGACTGAATGATGAGCCGGGACTCGGCGTGCAAGTTGATGTTGCAGCGCTGCAGAAGTATCTCGTGCCGTTGGAAATCCGCGTCGGCGGCAAGCTCCTGTACCAAACTCCGATTTTAAAATAAAACGAATATATATACAGTTATGATTAAGGATAACGCATCATCAAACGCCTACGAACAGATCGCCGGAAAGTCGTGGGCTGATATTCTCGACGCACAGAGATTCTTTTCCTATCCGACACCCCTGACCGTTCATCTGCCCCTGCAGCCGCATCACTCGCGGGATCTCGTTCATCTCGATGCGGCGCTCAATGTTTGCCGTCGTCGGGTCATCAAGGGGCGCACGCACAGGGAACTCTTCGAGGATGCGAAAACCACCGAGGTCTTCCTCGTTCAGTTCGCCCTCGATAATCCGCCCTTCGTGCCGGACTGGCGCTTCAGCACACTATCGCTGGCCGATGATCGATACCCGGTCGCCAAGGCTTCCTACTACGCCTGGGAACAGCGCTACGAACTCGAATACATCGTGACCCCGGTGGATGAAAACCAATCGCTGCTCTGGATCAACGCGACCGTCACCAGCGAGAGCGAGCAAACCACGACGGCTCACTTGCGGGTAAAGCCAGGATTTTACAATGAGGCGGATGTCTTCGACTGGCATTATTTCCCGTTCTGGTGGGACGCGAGCAAATGGAAGAACTGTCCGCTCACCCGCTTGAAGGGCGATAGAATCCTGCGCGGCAAGCAGCCCTTCGGGCGTGTTATTCCGGGGGATTTCTCATGTGCCTGGGAAGCGAAGCTCTCGGACTCGGTGCAGACCTTCAGAAATTCAAATTGCCAGATCGTGCGTGAGAAACGATCGGCATTCACCGACGACGACTATTGGCTCCAAGGTCAGGGCATCGCACCATCCGCGGCGCACCGCGTCAAGGAGGTGGAGAATGCGCTGCACTTTCAAGCCGAGTTGGCCCCGGGAGCGAAGGCCACCTGCAGCGTGGCATTTTTGATCAATTATGAAGAGGTGAGTGCTTCGCATCTGGCGGCCCTCGATGCGGCGACCGGCGCGAAATCCCGCAAGGCAGCACTGGAGCATTTCAAAAAACCATTCCGAGGCAAGACCACCAGCTTGAGTCTTCCCGCCAACGACTGGGAAAGGATCTTCGGCATGATGCAGACCTCGATCCTGCAGATGCTCATCGGCATTCCGGGCACTCAAGATCTGATCCCGACGCAAGGCGGAAGCAGCGAGCGTCATTTCGTCTGGGTTCAGGAAGCCGCCTGCATGCTGCGTCCGATGATCCGCCTCGGTCACTTTGCCCCGGTGCGTCGCGCGCTCGACTTCATCTTCAGCCTGCAGGATGGCGGCACTCCGCCGGACGGGCGATTCACGACGCTCGCCGGCGCGGTCGGCACGACGGGTCCACGCTGGATGAACTCCACCGGTTCGGCCTTGGAGATCGCTGCCGAGTATTATCTCTGCTCGCGCGATCGGTCGTTCCTCAAAGAATACCTTCCGAAAATTCTCCGCGCGGCGGACTGGATCATCGGGGAAATCCGGGCGACCCGGAAGGCTTCCAAGGCTGGGAAACGTCCCTTGGGATACGGCCTCATGCCGTTCGGATACTCAACCGATTGTGATCATGGCCGCGTGGTTTCGTTCACCGACACCTACACCTATCTGGGTCTGCGTCGTGCGGCGGATTTGCTGGCCGTGATCGACCACGAACGGGCGGGCGAAGTCAGCAGAGAAGCAGATCTTTATCAACGCGACATTGAGGCCACCATCGTGGCTTTGACACGCAAGGATGGCTTTATCGAGCGCAAGATCGTCACCGGCGAGGAAGGGGAGATCTACTATACCGGTTTCGAGAACGTGGCCGGTGCGATCCACTTCATTTACACCGGTCTGCTCGATGCCCGCAGCGAGCGCTTCCGCCGCTATCGCGCCTACTTTGAGAAACACTGCGCCACCGGCGAATTCCTCGGTAACATCGACAGCGATGTCGCTTACATGGGAATCGGTGAGTGGCTCTGGCAGGATGCGTATCTGAAAGCAGGCGAATGGAAGAAGGCCTTCCTTGCGAACATGACCAACCTCAAATATGGCATGACGCGGGACACCCTGCAGGTGCAGGAGCGCATGTCGCGCTTCAATCCCGGCTTCATTCCGTGGCAACCGAATGGCAGCGGCTCGGGCAAGATCCTCGAGATGATGGTCAAGTCGGTCTATTTCGAAGATGGCGATACGGCTGTGCTGTTGGGCGGTATTCCATGGCAGTGGATCGAAGCGCAAGGGCTCTCGCTCAAGGGGCTTTACCTGCCTTATGGGCGCGTTTCGATTGAGGCGACCCATGGCAAGAATGGTCAGGTCACTGTGACTTTGGACTTCGACGCTGCGCCAAGCCACCTCGGAAAAATTCGCCTGCCGGAACATTTCCATGTGACCGGCAAACTGCGCTCGCTTGGTGGCAATCTCTTCGCCTTGCCACGTGCGTCACGCCGCATCGCATTCACGCTGCATGATGCGGAAGGCATCCCGCGCGGCAAGGCATCCAAATCCTCAAAGAAATAAGGTGCTCCTGACATGATGAACGCGCTTGGCCTAATCGAAATTCCTTTCTTCAGCATCACGGCGCTCGTCGCCGATGCGGTGCTGAAAACCGCGCGCGTGTGCCTGCTTGGTTTCGAGACGACCGGCAACGAGAATTTGATGATCAAGCTCGTGGGCGATGTCGCAGACGTCGAGTCGGCGCTTGCCACTGCTGAATCGCTTGCTGAGGAATTGGGCGCCAGCGCGATTGTCCGCTGCATTGCAAAACCGGATTCCGCACTGGGCGGGATGCTTGCATTTCCAAATGCTTTAAACCCGCTCTATGGCGGTCGCGACCAGTTTTTACCAACCGATCACCCCAAGCCTGAAAACAAAAACATGAGTAACACACAACAAGCCATTGGAATTCTGGAAACGCAGGGACTCACCGCCATTTTGGAGGCGACGGACGCCATGCTGAAATCCGCGAATGTCACGCTCGTCGGCAAGGAAAAGATCGGCGCGGCCTACGTCACTGTCATTGTGAAAGGTGATGTCGCCGCCGTGACCGCAGCTGTGGATGCTGGAAGCAAGGCGGTCGGAGCCTTGGGCAAGCTCGTCGCAGCCCATGTGATTGCCAGACCACATGAAGAGCTTACTGCTCTGCTGCCAAAATAAGATTGCCATCACCATGAGCATTGAAATCAATTTTGCGGGCAAAGTCGCGCTGATCACCGGCGCCTCACAAGGCATCGGCGCCGAGATGGCGCGCGCCTTTCACCGCGCCGGCGCAACTCTTGCAATCAACCATCCGGACCTCGGTTCGACTGGTCATGATGCCGAATCCTTGGCGGCGGAATTGAACCATTTGCGCCCGCAGAGCGCACTCGTTGTCGCCGCCGATGTGGCGAATGCGGAATCGGTCCAGGCCATGATGCAAGATTTGAAACAACGCTGCGACGGCATTGATTTCCTGATCAACAACGCCGCCATCCTCCGCGACCGCACCGTCGCCAAGATGTCGCTCGACGAGTGGAAGGCCGTGCTCGATGTGAATCTTTCCGGCGTTTTTCACTGTTGCAAGTTCGGTCTCGAAGTCATGCGCGACGGCGGAGCCATTGTCAGCATGGGCAGCATCGCGGCCATTCTTGGTTTTTACGGCCAGGCGAATTACGCTGCCACCAAGTCCGGCGTGCAGGCATTGATGCGGGTCATCAGCCGCGAAGCCGCCCGCCGCGGGATTCGTGCCAACACCATTGCGCCAGGAGTCATCGAAACCTCCATGGCCGCGACGATTCCGGAAAATGTCCGTGCCGAGATGCTTAAGAATGTCCCGCTCGGCCGCTTTGGTTCGACTGAAGACATCGCCAATGCGGCGCTCTTTCTTTGCTCGCCACTTGCGGCTTACGTGACCGGGCAAACACTCGAAGTCAATGGAGGCTGGCGCGGATGAGAGCAGCGGCACAAATCGTTTCTGCGGCGGAGGCGGTCGCCGCGATTCCCAGCGGGGCCACCTTGGCGATTGGTGGTTTTGTCGGCGCGGGTCATCCCGAAGCACTTACCGCCGCATTGGAGAAGCGATTTCTTGAAACCCAATCTCCGCGCGACCTCACCTTGCTTTACGCTGCTGGCCAAGGCGATCGCGGCGAACGCGGGATGAACCACCTTGCCCATGTTGGGCTTGTTAGCCGCGTTGTCGGCGGTCACTGGAATCTGGCGCCGAAGCTGGGGAGCATGGCCCTCGCCAACCAGATCGAAGCCTACAATTTGCCGCAAGGGGTCATCTGCACGCTGCTTCGTGAAATCGCCGCCAAGCGCCCAGGTGTCATCACCAAGGTCGGCTTGAACTCGTTCATCGACCCGCAGAACGGCGGAGGAAAAATGAACGCGCGCACGACCGAAGAGCTGGTGGAGCGCCTCACGCTCGATGATGAAACGTGGCTGCGTTACCGCGCCTTTCCCATCACGGTAGGATTCATTCGCGCCACGAGTGCGGACCGCCGCGGCAATCTATCCATGGAACGCGAAGGGCTCATCGGCGAGGTGCTGCCGATCGCGCAGGCGGCGAAAAACCATGGTGGCATCGTCATCGCCCAGGTTGAGCGCATTGTGGATCGCATTCCTGATCCGAAGTCGGTGCGTGTGCCCGGCGCATTGGTGGATTTCATCGTCGTCGCCGAACCGGCACAGCACGCGCAGACGTTTGGGGAGGACTTTAACGAAGCCTACGTCACCGCCCCTAACGGCCACCGCACGCTCCCGACCATGCCGTTTTCGGAACGCAAGATCATCGGTCGCCGCGCGCTGATGGAAATTCGGCGCGACGAAATTGTGAACCTTGGCATCGGCCTGCCCGAGGCTGTGGCCGCGGTCGCCGCCGAGACCGGGCGGTTGGAGGAATTCACGCTCACGGTGGAGAGCGGTCCGATCGGTGGAGTGCCCGCTTCGGGCCTGAGTTTTGGCTGCAGCCATTTTCCCGAGGCCATCGTTGATCAGCCGGCACAATTTGATTTTTATGATGGCGGTGGGCTCGACATTGCCGTGCTTGGCGCGGTGGAGATTGATGCCGAAGGCAGCGTGAACGTAAGCTCTTTTGCGGGCCGTTTTGCCGGTGTTGGCGGTTTCGTGAACATCGCCCAGAACGCCAAGCGCCTCGTGTTTTGTTGCACGTTCACCGCTGGCGAACTTGAGGTAGCTGTCGAAAATGACATGCTCCGCATCGTGCGCGAAGGGCGCCACGCGAAATTTGTGAAACGCGTGCAACAAGTGTGTTTCCACGGGCCCACGGCTCTCGCGAACGGCCAGCAGGTTTTCTACGTCACGGAACGCGCGGTATTCGAACTCACGCGTGAGGGCCTCGTGCTCCGTGAAGTCGCACCGGGTATTGATGTTGCGAAGCAGGTCTTGCCGCTGATGGAATTTACCCCGGCGCATAGTGAACCACGCTTGATGCACACCGACTGTTTTCAAAACTCCTGAACAAGGCCACATGAAATACCAACACCCTGTTTATCTCGTCGCCGCACGTCGCTCGGCCATTGGTCGCTTCGGCGGCGGATTCAAATCACTCGCGCCAGTAGACCTCGCATTGCCTGTCGCCGAAGCCGTTGTGCCCGCCGCGCTCAAACCGGCGATTGATCAAGTCATCCTCGGGCAAGTCCTCCAGGCCGCCGGTGGCATGAACGTCGCACGCCAACTCGGACTGCGCCTCGATCTGCCGCAGAGTTCACCGGCGTTTACCGTCAACATGGTCTGCGCCTCCGGATTGAAAGCCATCGCTCTCGCTGCTGATTCCATCGCGGCTGACGAATCTGCGCTCGTGCTCGCCGGTGGCGTCGAATCCATGAGCCGCGCCCCCCATTACGCGACCGATTTGCGCTGGGGAAAAAAGCTCGGTGCTGGTTCGCTTGAGGACTCGATCGCCACCGACGGGCTAACCGATCCATTCCTGAAGATCGGCATGGGGGACACGGCTGAACACATTGCCGAGAATCTCAAGATCAGCCGCGAGGAACAGGATCAATTCGCACTGCTTAGCCAGCAACGCGCCGCCGCCGCTCGCGAGGCATGCCAGCGCGAAATTGTCCCCATCAAAACCCGCGACGGCGACATCACCCACGACGAGCATCCGCGGGCCGATACGACGCTGGAAAAACTCGCGCAACTCAAGCCGGCCTTCCGTCCTACCGGCACGGTCACCGCAGGCAATGCCTCAGGCCTCAACGATGCTGCCGCGCTTGTGCTTCTCGCCAGTGAGGCGGCGGTCAAGCAGCACGCGCTTCAGCCACTGGCGCGCATCGTTGCCGCCTCAAGCGTCGGTTGCGATCCTGCCACCATGGGGCTTGGTCCGGTCGGAGCGATCCGCAAGGTGTGCGATGAAGCCGGATGGAAGCTCGAAGATGTGGACGCGATCGAAATTAATGAAGCGTTCGCCGCTCAGGTGCTCGGCTGCGCCAAGGAACTGGGCCTCGACATGGAAAAACTCAATCAGCGGGGAGGCGGCATTGCGCTTGGCCATCCACTCGGTTGCAGCGGTGCGCGTGTGCTCGTCACCTTGCTGCATCTCATGCAGGACAAGAACCTCAAGCGCGGCATCGCGTCACTCTGTGTCGGCGGCGGCATGGGCATCGCGATGGCGATTGAACTCATTAGCTGCGATGACTTATAGAATACCAACCTCATGATCAAAAAAACCGTATTGGCGGTCGGCGCTCATCCCGACGACATCGAGTTTCTCTACTCCGGCACCTTGCTGCTTCTGAAGCAAAAGGGCTGGGACATTCACATGTGGAATCTGGCTAACGGAAGTGCCGGATCCAAGACACTCGGACCCGAAGCCATCGCGGCGAAGCGTTGGGAAGAGGCTTGCGCCTCTGCCCGGATTCTTGGAGCCACCATGCATCCTCCGCTTTTTCAGGATCTGGGCATTTTTTACGATGCCCCGTCGCTGGCCCGTGTTTCCTCGCTCGTGCGGGAGATCGATCCATCGATCATTCTCACCCATCCGCCTTCCGATTACATGGAGGATCACGAGAACACCTGCCGCTTGATCGTGACGGCGGCGATTGCCAAAGGGATTCCCAACTATGCGGTTGATCCGCCGTGCGCGGCAAAGGACGGGCCGGTGGCCCTGTATCACGCGCCGCCTCTGGGCTGCCGGACGGGCTTGAACGAACCGGTCTTCCCGACTCTGTTCGTGAACATCGAGTCGGTGGTGCAGGACAAAGTCCGGATGCTGCTGGCACATGAGAGTCAGATGGATTGGCTGCGGCAAACGCAGACGATGACCAGCCTGGAAGAGGTGGTGCTCGCCGAGTCGAGAGCGGTGGGAAAACTAAGCGGAGTTTTTCCATGCGCGGAAGCCTTCACGCCCCATGACCATCGGGGCTATTGTCCTGAAGATTTCAAGCCGCTGGAGGAGGCGCTCGGCGTGGACGTTTTTCACAAGAGGCAGCCATGAAGACATCCATCTTTTTGCTTATGACCGTCATGACAACATCCATGAACACGATCGCGGCCCCAGCCAAACTTGAGAACCCGATTGCCACAGGGATTGTGCAACATGAGTTCAAGTCCTCATTTGACGGATCCGCGCAGACTTTTCTGGAAAAGGATTTTGGTGGCGGAGACTCCAATGTCACCCGCTTGGTCTTTGTTTACCTGCATGGTGCGTTGTCGCATCAGGAGCAGGGGATGACGGCTGGGATTTACAACGGAACCTTTGAAAAGTGGGGCGAGGAATTGGCGAAACGCAATGCCGTGTATGTATGTCCGGAGTATCGTGGAAATTCCTGGATGGGACCGGCCGCCGAGGCGGATGTTTTGGATATTCTAAACCTCCTGACGAAGCGATATCCCGGAAGACGCTTGATTCTCGCAGGGGGCAGCATGGGTGGGACCTCGGCCCTGATTTTTGCCAGCCGAAATCCGAAGGCCGTGGACGGCGTGATCGCCCTTTGCCCGGCGACCGATCCGGCGTTGATGTTTGGTGTATTCCCCGAGCATTTCGTGGAGTCATACGGCGGCTCGCCCGAAAAGGTTCCCCAGGTGTTTTCCGATAGGACGAGTCGCAACCGGGTTGATGCGCTTGCCTCGTTGCCGCTGGCGATTGTCCATGGTTCCGCGGACGCCATCATTGGAGTGGATCACAGCCGGATTCTTGTCAGTCAACTCAAGCAGCGCGGCGTCCGATGCCACTACACCGAGATTCCGGAGGGAGACCATGATTCGCCCCTGCAAATCCCACTTTCCATGCTCTTGGATTTTGTAATGTCCAAGGATTCTAAAAACAACGAACCCGCCCGCCCTTGAACCCATCCGTTTTACCAACCGAACTACTCGTCGATAACCGTGCCACCCATGGCGAGGGCCGGTGTGGGACGATGCCAAGCAGGTTCTTTATCGGGTGCATAGATAAGTGCAGCGAACCATGATGATTCCTTTATCTCTCCCGATCTCTGGCCTTGGAAAACTTCCTATCGCCGCTGGCTCTCTCTACGAAGGTCCCGTGTGGTGGAACAATGCCTGGTATTGGGTGGACATCGAAGACGGCTCGCTCCATCAATGGCGGAATCAGGAGCATCGGACCGTAGCCCGGGCACCTGGCCCGCTTGGTTGTGCCGTGCCAACGGAAGACGGGACATGGATCGGGGCGGGGAGGGATGGCCTCTACCATATTGATTTGGACACGGGAAGCATTGAGCCATGGGGCAGCCCGTGGGCCGATGGCAATAACTTTCGCGCCAACGATGGCAAAGTGGCACCCGATGGCAGTCTTTGGGTTGGTACCTTGGATCGAGAGGAACGTGACGGGAGTTGCTGCCTCTATCGCATTGATCATTCCGGCACACCGCAGCGGTTGCGCGAAGGGCTCTCCCTTTCAAACGGCATGGGGTGGAGTCCCGATGGCGCGACCTATTATCATATCAACACCCTGTCTCGCACGCTCTCCGCCTATCCGTGGGATCCAAAAACGAGAACCCTTTCGGACGAACGGATACTGCGCCGTTGGGAGAACGGGTTTCCAGACGGAATGGCAGTCGCTGCGTCTGGATATCTCTATGTTGCCATTTGGGGTGGGAGCCGATTGGAAGTCCTCAGTCCCGAAGGCAAACTTCTCGGCACCATTCCGGTGCCCGCTAGTCAAGTCAGCTCCTGCGCATTCGGCGGTTCCGACTTGAAGACGCTCCTCATCACAACGGCATGGGAAGGATTCAGCCTCGAACAGCGGCAGAATGATCCAGACGCTGGATGCCTGTTTGAAATGGTCGCCCCTGAAGAAGGACTTCCGATCACGCCATTCCACCTCACCGCAAGTTCCCGATAAACGCACATCACTCCTTTTTACCACTTCAAATGAAACCAACACCTATTCAAGGCATCTACACCCCGAACATCGTTCCCTTCAACGACGACCACTCGATCAACGAGGGCGAACTGCGGCGCATGACTTCCTGGCTCATCGAGAAGGGCATCCACGGCCTCTATCCAAACGGCAGCACCGGCGAGTTCATCCGGTTGAGTTTCGAGGACCGCTTGCGCGTGGTGAAAATCATGGCCGATGAAAACCGCGGACGCGTGCCGATTCTTGCGGGCGCGGCAGAGGGTAACTCCGACCAGGTGCTCCAGGCGTGCAAGTTTTACGCCGACCTTGGCTGTCGCGCGGTGAGTCTCACCGGCCCCTATTACTTCAAGGTGTCTCAGGAAAGCATCGAGAACTACTTTCGCGAACTCGCCGCCAAATCACCGATCGACATCCTGCTCTACAACATCCCGCAGTTTTCCAATGAGATCAGCCTGCCGGTGGTGAAGCGGCTGGCAATGGATTGCCCGCGCATCATCGGCATCAAGGATTCCAGCCGCGATTTTCCGCGCTTGTGCACCATGCTGGCACAGATCAAATCGCAACGGCCTGACTTTGTTGTTTTGACCGGTACGGAGGAGATCCTTTATCCGAGCCTGATGATGGGCTGCGATGGTGGGACAATCGCCACCTCGGGGGTGATGCCGGAAGTGATCACCAAGCTTTATCGTGATTTTCAGGCCGGCAACCACGCGGAATGCCGCCGGGTGCAACTCAAGATCCAGGACATCATTGCGGCGATGTTTGCCGCAGGCAATTTCCCGGAGGGTTTCCGCGCCGCCATCTCCTTGCGCGGGTTCAACCCGGGCCCGCCGCGTTTTCCGATGAGTCCCGGCGAACTCGCGAACCTTGAGGAGGCGAAGGGCAAACTGGCCTGCCTGCTCGGTGAATGCGGCTATGCCGATGCGGCACGCGAATGTGAATTGCGCCGTGGCGTCACTGCTCCACGGACCCAGGGTGGTCTTGATGTCGATTCCATCGTGGCCGCTGTGTTGAAAAACATTGAGGGCATGAGGTGACCGCCGTGGTTGCATTCGCTGTTGAGGTTTAGAGCATTTTGCTCAAATCTGTAGCCGGTGTTTGGATAGGTATGGGAAATTTGCGGCTTCGCCGGCTCTTGGAAAAGGAGCGGAATCTTCTGTCTATGGCTGCGTTGTTGCTCAGTCGTGTATGTCTATTCACTCCATCGCAACATAAGCGCTAAACAGAACCCACTATCCGGCGTCGCTGTTATGATTCTAGAATCCGCAGTTGGGAATGGGATGGGGCATGCAAGGGAGTCATATGACGGCTTCCATCCGCAGGTTGTAGACGCGTCAACCCTTTGCTAGCAACTTGGGTAACAGTTTGAAAGGAGCCGCATATTCACGAGCTTTGTAGGGCACCATGTTCAACCTCTTCTCAATGTCGATTGGCCCGAAGTCATGGGGCACTTCATGGAAGTATTCAAAGTGAAACTTCGTCGATTGGATCGCGTCGTTCATGGAACCGATCAGTGACCGATTGGTCCTTTTGAGCACGATCACTTCCTGATTTTCAGCATCAAATTCAGCGTCGAATCGATGCCAAACCTGTGCCACTCTCGGTATGAATACTTTCAGGAATGAATCAATGGAGGTGAGTCCCCGCGCTGGCATCAGGATCGTGTAGAGGCTCGCGTCATTCATCATCATGACGTGTTCAACGCGCCCGATGCGGAAACAATGCCCGCTCCATGCATCAAGACGACCAGCTTGGACTACTGGCATCCCTTGGAGGTTGACGGAACACTTCAGTCGGTCGGCAAGTTGCTTTGAGAGGTGAAGGATCATGATTGGTGCTTCTTGCGTTTCACTTGGGTGATCTCCAACATCGCCTTCAGCACCTCGGCGGCGTCGCGTTGGCTGTATTGGTTTCTCTCCCTCCATTTGCAGAGGAGTGTGGAGAAGGTGGCGTGGTCCATGGGGCTGACCTCAGACTACGGATGAACGTGATGCTGGTGTCAAGGTTGGGGCGCAGCTGTTTGACGGTGGGGCAGGGGGCATGAGCATTCCCGTGCATTGCGCCCTTGTTTCGCAGCGAGGAACGAATCGCCACCGAGAAGCGCTACCTCAAGCGCAAATGGAAAGCCCACATCCGCCTCGAAAACTACAAGAGCCAGGACCGCGTTTCGATGGACGCACCACGCCGCCAATCCGTGAAGGTCTGAAAAATGGTGATCAATACTGCTTT
>Ga0208595_1000635_pt1 | contig 12656 bp, 12 predicted proteins | sample LakMenEpi28Jun11_FD_150742 | JGI IMG/M metagenome (GOLD analysis project Ga0208595, IMG submission 150742) | Freshwater microbial communities from Lake Mendota, WI - 28JUN2011 deep hole epilimnion (SPAdes) | ecosystem: Environmental > Aquatic > Freshwater > Lake > Epilimnion/Euphotic zone ...
ATCGAGCACCGCAGCAGTCGTTGCCTCAATCCCCAGCCGTACAGATGGTTCCGGATCAATTTTGAACAAAGGCGAATGGTGGCCAGCCACTGAAGGTCCGCCATTCTTTGCGGCAGCGATCCATTCGGGCTTCGTCCCGCCAACAGCGAAATAATAGCCCGGAATGCCATGCTTCTGATCCACGAAGAAGGCGAAGTCTTCCGCGCCCATTGCCGTCTGACGGAATGGTGTCACCACATCCTTACCCAAGGCATCGGCAATAGCCCCGTTCAAGCGGCGGGCAAGCGCGCCATCATTGACCGTGACCGGCGTGCTTTCCGTCACTGTAACAATCGGCAACTTGTCTGCAGGCAAGCCATGTGCCGCGCCAATGCCCTTGGCAACGCGCTCAATGGAGGCAATCAACTGGTCGCGCACCGCCTGATTGTTGGAACGCACCGTTACCTGCAAGTCCGCATATTCGGATATGATATTATGCTTTGTTCCGGCGTGGAAAGCGCCAACGGTAATCACGCCGGGGTCCAATGGTCCCTTTTCGCGGCTGATGATCGATTGAAGGCCGACAACGATCTGCGAGGCAATATAGACCGGGTCGCGGCCCAAATGGGGCGCTGCGCCATGGGTGGCAATGCCGGGAACGCGAATATCAACGCTGTCGGCCGACGAATATTGAATACCTTCTGACGCGGAGATTTTACCGGTCTCAAGCTCTGCTGCGACATGGAAGGCCAATGCATAATCCGGCTTTGGAAAACGGGTGTAGAGCCCGTCTGCTATCATCGCCTTTGCGCCGCCGACGCGTTCTTCGGCAGGCTGGACGATGAACAATACTGTCCCCTTCCAACGATCCTTCATCCGCGCCAACTGGCGCGCTGTGCCCACCAATGAGGTGATATGCACATCATGGCCGCACGCGTGCATCACGGGCATTTCAAGGCCATCGACCCCGACCTGTTTCACCGTCGATGCATTGGCAAGACCGGAGCGTTCTTGCACAGGCAGGCCGTCCATATCCGCACGGACAAGGACGACTGGTCCATCACCGTTTTTCAACATGCCAACGACGCCGGTGCCGCCGACTTTCTCGGTGACGACCATGCCGGGCACGGCGCGCAGTTCCTGCGCCATACGCGCGGCGGTTTTAAATTCGCGGAACGACAATTCGGGGTTGCGATGGAAATGGTCCCACAGGCTCGCCAGCGACTTGTCATAGTCCGCCTTAATCGAGTCTGCGTAATCTGGCTGCGCCGCTGCTGGCGTTACGACCAACGCGCTAGCCAAGAATGCGCCCAAAATAGACCTTTTAATCATCTTACTTCCCCCTGTTATATCAGTTTTCCGTTATCTATCGCCGACGCTATCATGGACACCGGTCAAAGCAATGCCCAACGGCGGAAAATTCATCGACCATAGTCACGTAGCGGTAAAAGCCCCTGCGTTCGGCAGGGTTGATCCAAAAGCCCGCACGCAGCGAATACGCCTCTCCCACATGGCCGAACCAGCGATGGCCAGCCTTGTCGGTCAACCAATGCACGCCAAGGCCATAGCCGGTAAAATAGCCCTTATCATCATCACCATTTTTGCCGTCAAAGGTCCAGACAGGGCCAATCATCTGCGCGAAACTTTTGCGCGACAATAAAGGTGCGCCATCGCGCAACAGCAATTGACCGATTTTTGCCAGATCGCCCGCCGAAATACGTAAGCCGCCCTGCGGGCTGAAAGCTGACCCGTTGCGACCAAGCACATAGAGCTTATCAACGTCACAGCTTCCGTCGCTGGCGGGGTAAACCGCGCATGGGTCAGGCCCGTTCATCGGGGCATCGCGCGCTAGGTCTTTATTGGGTCGCAGCAATGTAACCGCCTGCGCACGCCGCCCGTCGCTGCACCCGGCACCCCAATTATAGCAGGCATCCAGCCCAAGCGGCGTCAACACCAGCCGTGCCATCAGCCGGTCAAAGCGTTCGCCTGTTGCCCCCTCCATCACCGCCGCGATCAACGGCGAATTGATATTGGCATAAGCGAAATAAGTGCCCGGTGCATGGTTCAGTTCCCATGCCTTTGGGTTTACCAAAACGGCCTCAAGACTGCCATCAAGCGGCACGATATAATCCACAGAGTCACGTAAACCGCTTTGATGCGATAGCAAAACGCGCAAGGTAATTGGTGCATCGGGAAAGGCCGGATTGCGGACACGCCAACCCAGATAGTCATTCACGTCGCGATCGAGATCAAGAGTGCCTTGTTCCCATAACCGCATGACGCCAATGGCGACCACCAGTTTTGAAATAGACGCGACCCGCGCCGGATCATCTATGGTCACTGGCCGCCCGGCAACGCCGGCATCGCCCTCGACTATCGCGGGGGTGATGCTGTCCGATGTGAAATCGACTTTGACCACTGCGGGCCGGATATTGGCCTGGCCAGACAGCGTTTCCGCACCGCCGGTCGTTGCACATCCGGAGGCTATCACCGCGGCCAGCGTTGCGCAGACCAACCTTAAACGACGCAGATACATCATGACGCGGGGCAGGCAGCTATATACTTGCCCCTTACCGTGCCCTGCATGGCGACCTTTCCGACCATCGGCAGGCGGACATCTAATGTGCTGTCATAGTTGAATTCGGTTTCGCCCATTACGCCGGCAAGTTCCATGTCCACGCTGCCCATGTTATCCATGCCGCAAGACAATTTCATGCGCACATTTTGTCCGGAAATATCAAACGCCTTGTAAACGCATTTTTCAGCGCCGGTGCCGCCAAAGAAATCCGCACTTGGTTTTTTCGCTTCGGCATCGGTCAGGCAACTTTGGCTGGAGGCGTTTTTCGCCAGTTCGTCCATGATCCGCTGCTTTTCGACTTTACCCAGTGTCGGAACATTGATGTCCGCAAAAACGAAATTGGTTTCCCAAAGCCCGGGCTTCATCGGAATGAACGCATCATAGTCCATTTCGGCCGCGCGCTCTTGGCTGTCGATGATGCCGTTACCGTCCTTATCCGCGCTGTTGTCGGCGCAAGATGCCAAACCCAGCACGGCCATTGCGGGCAACACCGCCTGTGTCATAATCATCTTCATGCGGGGCAGTCTCCGACGCGCTTTCCTTCGATCTTACCGGTCATCTTGACTGCACCCATCGGCGTGCCGTCAGTGTTCTGTTCAATGCTCATAATGTAGGTTTCAGCGCTGAATTTGCCATCCATTTTGCTCTTCACAATTATTGGGCCCGCAGGTTTACAGGTCATAGCCATCTTCACACCGGCAGTAGAACGGTCGAGCGCTTCAAAGGTGCAATTGGCCTCCGGCTGCGCACCAAAAAACTCCATACCGGTCGTGTCGACTTGCGCTTGCGTCAGGCAACTGCGCTGGGTCACGCCTTGGCCCATTTGCGTCTTGAGGGTTTCCTGCATTGCGGCGGAGGCACCGGGCGCTTCAATTTTATCGAAACTAATTTTTACTTCCCATAGCCCGGGTTTCATCGCCATCGCGCCACCATCTGCCATTTCGGTCGCAGCTTCGGAATCGCTGATTTTGCCGTCGCCATTGGTGTCGGCACCCTTGTCCGCACAGGCGGATAACGCCAGTGCGGCGGCGCTTAATAGGAAGAATTTATGCATTGAACTATCCTCTCGTCTGTCCTGACCCTTAGTGTCGCCGCATGCCCCAAAAGGCAACAGCGATAAACAATGCCGCTGAAAGGTCACACTAAGGTCTCACCTAAAACGCTTGCTTTTGCCGCGAATAACGCCCGTATAAACCTCGGTTGCGTCTGTGTTGATCGCAACGCCTTTACGTTCCTTATTCATGGCGAAGGATAAAACAAATATCTGCCGTGTAGGAAAGTAAATTTCGTGCATCGGGCTGCATTCCTGCCCACGCCTCTTGCCCTAGCTGCGTGCAAAGCACATATAGCGAACATGGCAGAGCTCATCATCCGCCGTGGGCTGGAAGAACCGGACACGGTTGGCACCTTCACCCCGCACCGCCCGGAACGCCCGTCAAAGTTGGAGGGGGGCAGGCCGTTTAAGATCGTGTCGGATTATGCGCCGGCCGGCGACCAGCCGACGGCCATTCGCGAACTTGTCGAAACGGCACTGACGGGGGAAAAGAATCAGGTTCTGTTAGGCGTCACTGGATCGGGTAAGACCTTTACCGTGGCACAAGTCATTGAAAAATTGCAACGTCCGGCGCTTATCCTTGCGCCAAATAAGATACTGGCGGCGCAGCTATATGGCGAGTTTAAAAGCTTCTTCCCCGACAATGCAGTGGAATATTTCGTCTCTTATTATGACTATTACCAGCCCGAGGCCTATGTCCCGCGCAGCGACACCTATATCGAAAAGGAATCGAGCGTAAACGAGGCGATTGACCGGATGCGCCATTCGGCGACTCGGTCTTTGCTGGAACGCGACGACGTGATCATTGTCGCTTCGGTGTCATGTATTTACGGCATCGGCTCCGTCGAAACATATTCTGCGATGATTTTCGACCTGAAAAAAGGCGAAAGCGTTGATCAGCGTGAATTGATCCGCAAGCTTGTCGCGCTTCAATATAAGCGCAACGACATGGCCTTTGGCCGTGGTAATTTCCGCGTGCGCGGCGACAATCTCGAAATATTCCCATCGCATTACGAAGATACCGCGTGGCGCGTCAGTTTCTTTGGCGACGAGATTGAGGAGATTGCGGAGTTCGACCCGCTGACCGGCCATACAGGCGCGAAGTTGAACAGCGTGCGCGTTTACGCCAACAGCCATTATGTCACCCCCGGTCCAACGATGAAGCAAGCCAGCGAAGCAATCCGCTTTGAGCTGACTGAGCGGTTGAAGGAGCTTGTTTCCGAGGGCAAATTGCTGGAAGCGCAGCGGTTAGAGGAGCGGACCAATTTCGATCTTGAGATGATTGCCGCAACGGGTTCATGTGCCGGCATCGAAAATTATTCGCGCTTTCTAACGGGCCGCTTGCCAGGTGAGCCACCGCCAACCTTGTTTGAATATCTGCCCGACAATGCGCTTTTGTTCGTTGACGAAAGCCACCAGACGGTGCCGCAAATCGGTGCAATGGCCAAGGGCGACCATCGGCGCAAGCTGACCTTGGCCGAATATGGTTTCCGCCTGCCGTCATGCATCGATAACCGGCCACTGCGTTTCAACGAATGGGACATCATGCGCCCTCAAACGGTGTGCGTTTCGGCAACGCCGGGCGGGTGGGAAATGGAGCAATCGGGCGGCGTCTTTGCCGAACAGGTCATTCGTCCAACGGGACTGATCGACCCGCCGGTTGAGATCAAGCCTGTCGAAGACCAAGTGCAGGATTGCATAAACGAATGCCGCAAAACGGCGCAAGCGGGATTCCGCACGTTGGTCACCACGCTGACCAAGCGCATGGCGGAGGACCTTACCGAGTTCATGCACGAAGCGGGGCTGCGCGTGCGATATATGCACAGCGATGTCGAGACTTTGGAGCGCATTGAGCTGATCCGCGACCTGCGGCGCGGGGTGTATGACGTGTTGGTGGGTATCAACTTGCTGCGGGAAGGTCTCGATATTCCCGAATGCGCGCTAGTCGCGATATTGGATGCCGACAAAGAAGGTTTCCTGCGCAGCGAAACGTCCTTAATCCAGACGATCGGTCGCGCGGCGCGCAACATTGAAGGCCGCGTGATCCTATATGCCGACCGAATGACCGGCAGCATGGAACGCGCCATTCGCGAAACCGACCGCCGCCGTGAAAAGCAGCATGCTTACAATATCGCACATGGCATCACCCCGGCCACGATCAAGCGCGACATTCACGACATCGTCGCCGACACGGCCAGCCGCGATTCGGTGCTTGTCGAGATTGACGCCGACGGTGCCAACAACCTCGTCGGGCATAATTTGCGGGCCTATATTGATGATCTGGAAAAGAAGATGCGCGCTGCAGCCGCCGATCTGGAGTTCGAAGAGGCTGGCCGCCTGCGCGACGAAATCCGTTCACTGGAGGCAAGTGAACTTGGCCTGCCGCACCCGCAGCATGTTGCTGCCCCCAAGGGCCGCGCCACCGAAGGCCAGCCCGGCACACGCAAAATGCGTTATGGCAAAACGCAGCGCAAGTTCGGGAAATAAGCTTTAGGCCGTGAACGCGGCCTAATTCAGTAACCGCAAAACAGCCGAAAGCCCGGCAAGGCCAAGAACGCCAGCGACAAAACTGCGCCACAAAGTCGGTGCTACCCTGCCAAAGGATTTCGCGCCAAGCCAGTTGCCCAGCAGCACCGACGGGAACAGCAACAACGATAACCACAACAGGCGCGCGTTCGCCAATCCAAGGACATAAGCCGATATCGTGCCCGCAATCGCGGTGGCGAAAAACACCAGCATCATCGATGCCCGCGCTTCCTTGGGCGGGATTGGCTGGCGCAGATAAAAGGGCACGACGGGCGGGCCCGGCATTGCGGCAAAACCGGTCAATATGCCCGAGGCGATTCCCGTAAGTGCCGTTTCCTTCGGCCCGGGACGCAGCTCCCCGCGTTGCGGCAGCAGCACGAGCACAAACGCCCCAATCGCGATGGCAGCAATCATCAACCGCGCAACATTTGGACTGGTATGCATCAGCAACCAAATCCCCAGCGGCGTTGTCAAAATGGCAAAAGCCGCAATCGTCAGCGCACTTTGCCGGTGGGCGTCGGCGTAAATGACTTTCAACCCAACAGGCCCAATCAGCACCTGAAGCAATATGGCAATAACCACCGCCTCACCCGGTTTCACAATCAACCCGAACAAAGGCACAAGAATGATGGCCATGCCAAAGCCAGTCAGCCCGCGAATATAGGCCGCACCAAAAGTCATCCCCGCCAACAGCGACAATTGCGCTGTGGTAACTCCAATCAGGTCTTGAATGTTCAATGCCCCATGGCGGCATGGTCAGCGGCGGTCAGCGGCTTTTCCGCAGCCACGCCTTTTTTGTCGAGCCATGCCTGCATGTCCTTCATCTCGGCTTCTTGCGCGGCGATGACCTTTTGCGCCAGCGCGCGCACTTCGGGGTCCTTGCCATGCTCCAGCGCAACCTTCGCCATGTCAACCGCGCCCTTATGGTGCGGAATCATGCCTTGCATGAAGGCAATATCGGCATCGGCATGGATATTGCCCATGCCGACATGCATCTTGTCATTGGCCGCAGCATAAGCCTTTTGCGCGGCATTGTAGCTGGCGGTCGCATCTGCCTTTGCCGCTGGGGTTTCGGCGGCTTGCTCCGCCGCTGGTTGCTGGCAGGCGGCCAAGAAAAATACGGCTGCAAGCGTCAATGATAGTGTTTTCATCACATTCTCCTTGAAAAACGTCTATGGGTTCAACGCAAATCGGGCGGCGTTGCTTCATGCTTGAGCATATCAATCGCCTCTTCGAGCGTCATGATATGCTGGCCATCGGAGCCAAGGCTGCGGATTGCGACCTTGCCCTCTTCTGCCTCACGCATGCCGACCACCAACAAATGCGGCACCTTGGCAACGCTATGTTCGCGCACCTTGTAATTGATTTTTTCGTTGCGTGTATCGGCCTCAACACGAATGCCCGCCGCCTTCAACTTCGCGGTGACATCATGGGCATAGCCATCGGCCTCCGACGTAATCGTTGCGACCACGGCCTGCACGGGCGCGAGCCAGACCGGGAATCGGCCCGCATAATGTTCGATCAAGATGCCGATAAAGCGTTCGTAGCTGCCGAATATCGCGCGGTGCAGCATGACCGGCCGGTGGCGAGCGCCATCCTCACCAACATAGCTTGCGTCGAGACGCTCGGGCAATACGCGGTCGGATTGAATCGTGCCAACCTGCCACGTCCGGCCAATCGCGTCGGTTAAATGCCATTCCAGCTTTGGCGCGTAGAAAGCACCTTCGCCGGGCAGTTCTTCCCAACCAAATTCGGACGTCGCAAGGCCCGCGCGGACCACGGCATCGCGCAGTTCGTTTTCCGCTTTGTCCCAATCCGCATCGGACCCGAACCGTTGTTCAGGACGCAGAGCGAGCTTGATCGAATAGGTAAAACCAAATTCCTTGTAGACCCGATCGGCCAGCGCGCAGAACGCCTGCACCTCTTCGACAATCTGGTCTTCGCGGCAAAAGATGTGCGCGTCATCCTGCGTAAACTGGCGCACGCGCATCAGGCCATGCAACGCACCATGCGGTTCGTTGCGGTGGCAACAGCCATTTTCGTAAATGCGCAAGGGTAAGTCGCGATAGGACTTAATACCCTGGCGGAAAATGAGAACATGCGCAGGGCAGTTCATCGGCTTCAACGCCATCCAGTCAGCATCGCCCGAAATTACGGGGCCTTCATCGTCGACATTGGGCACTTCATCCGGAATCACGAACATATTGGCGCGATATTTGCCCCAATGCCCCGATTGCTCCCATTGCCGCGCGTCCATGACTTGCGGCGTTTTGACTTCTTTATAACCAGCCCCATCAATCGCGCGGCGCATATAGCCCTCAAGTTCGCGCCAGATCAGATAGCCATTGGGATGCCAGAACACCGAACCATGCGCCTCTTGCTGCAAATGGAACAAGTCCATGTCTTGGCCCAGTCGGCGATGGTCGCGCTTGGCGGCCTCTTCCAACCGGAGAAGATGCGCGTCCAATTGCTTTTTATTCAGCCAGCCCGTGCCGTATATCCGGCTTAATTGCGGATTATTCTGGTCGCCGCGCCAATAGGCGCCCGCCACCCGCGTCAGCTTGAACGCCGCAGGATCCAACTTACCCGTTGAGGCCAGATGCGGACCACGGCACATGTCCATCCAGTCATCGCCAGACCAATATACCGACAACTCTTCGCCCTCAGGCAGCTCCGCCGCCCATTCGGCCTTGAAGCTTTCGCCCGCATTTTGCCAACTCGCAATCAGGGCGTCACGCGCCATGACTTCGCGGCGCAGCGGCTTATCGGCGCGGATGATCGCGCGCATGTGTTCCTCAATCGCAGGCAGATCATCCATTGTGAACGGCCCGCGTGTGGCAGGTGCCATGACGTCATAATAAAAACCGTCATCGGTCGATGGGCCAAAGGTGATTTGCGTGCCCGGATACAGCGCCTGCACCGCCTCTGCCAATATATGCGCGAAATCGTGTCGGGCGAGCTCCAGCGCATCCGCCTCGTCGCGGCTAGTCACCAACGCCAACTGGGCATCGGCCTCAATCGGGCGCATGATATCGCGCAATTCGCCATCGACGCGCGCCGCAATCGCTGCCTTGGCTAAACCCGGGCCAATCGCGGCGGCAATGTCCGCAGGGGTAGTCCCGCGCGCGACTTCACGGGCAGAGCCATCGGGAAGGGTAATGCGGATCATCTCGGACATGGAGTATCTTGCTTTCATCTGCGGTTTGGAAGCGTCCCTTTGCCAGCCCAGAGGCGAAGTCGCAAGTGCGCTAGATGGCAGACCAAGTAGCCGATGTGCAGGATATTGATGTGAATTGGAAAGGACGCTGGCGAATAGGTCCACAGGAGATCCACAACAACACCGTCGAGGGCTTTTCAGCATCTTTAAGCGCAGCATGCGCGGTATCTACCAGCATTGCAGCAAGAAGCACTTGCACCGCTATCTGTCAGAATTTGACTTCCGCTACAGCAACCGCGTAGCCTTGGGCTTCAACGACGCAGACCGCGCCGATGCCCTGTTGTCGGGTATAGTTGGAAAGTGCCCAACCTATCAAACAGTTGGTGCGAGATAATGCCAGAGAAGAAAAATAAGGAAAGCCAATAGGAGTAGAGCGAGCGGTTCAAAAAACCGTCGCCGAACTCGTAGCCGCTGGCGAACTAAACCCCACAGAGGCAGATGATGCGTTTGAAAAGTTGATGGGTAAAGTTAGATTTGCTTCCGGGACGATTGAATCCCAAACAAAAAGCAATGTGCAATGAGATCCTTTTATGTTCCTTGGATGGCGTTCGGTGCGGTAAGTTTTAACCCAATCAACCTTATTTAGTTGATTTACTCACGATTCACGGTGTGTTAATTGATCCGGCGTATAGGGAACTTTGATGACCGCACTTTCAATCAAGATCGTGGTGGGCTGAAAGACAGTAATGTCTCTCAAATTCACCTTTAACGAAGACAAGGCGCTTTCCGCGCTGTGTTTTGTCGCGTCTGTTGAACCCAACCTTTCCCCTTTGTTTGTTTCAAAAGTGTTTTTTTTCGCGGAGAAAGAACACATTAATCGTTATGGCAGGCCAATAATTGGTGACACTTTCATTGCTATGCCTAGGGGGCCAGTCCCCTCTACCATTAAGAATTACATTGATGAGAATTGGATGTGGGTAGGAAAACCAGAAAAATTTGATGAAGCTATAAGCTTGACGTGGGTTAGCGGATTAAAAACATTGGACGTCGGCAGAAACCCAATCACTCAGGATTTCCTATCTGAAACTGATAAAGAGTGCCTGAGTGAAGCCATAGCTTTTTGCAAACACAAATCAGCTAGAGAACTTTCGGAGATTACGCATTTTGAAAAGTCATGGCTTAATGCTCCCGAAAATCGGCCAATGGATTACGAAGACTTTGTGGATGAAGAAAATCCACACAGACCACAGATTCTGGAAGCCATGAAGGAAAGTGCGGCTTACGGAGTTTTCTGATGCCGTTTTTAGTCGGTAATTTATATTACATTAGATGTTCGTTCATCGTGCCACCGCATGAGAAAATATCGATATGTGTATGCGATGAAACACCTTACTTTTTATGGGTAAACACCAACGCAAAATTCCACGGTATAGCGCAAGTTTTACTGCCAAATGGCGTAACACCTGGAATTACCCATGATAGCTATGCCGACCTTTCTGAATTAAAAATGGCATCGCCAAGGGACCTTCAAACTGCAAGGGATTTCGGCCCGATTACGGATGACGCGAAAGAATTAATACTGGCAGAGTATCAGAATCCTATCCGAACGTTATCTGAGCAATTCCGACAAATGGTACTTCAAAACCTATCCTAAGCTACTCGTTGCCAATATCCAGCCCATTGACGGCTAACTCCGGAGCCATCGCGGAGCGGTTGAACTAAACCCCACAAAGGCAGCATCCATCTTTTGAAGGGTTAAGTTGCCAAAGTCGCGGCAGGTATGGATGGCGGGGGTGCCGCCAAAGCAATAGGCGCGGATTCTGGAAGATGCTCTAGCATGAACCCCATCGCTGCCCTCACACTAGCGTAAAGACTTATTGCTTCTTCGCTAGACGCAATATGATGGTCTGGATGAGCTATGGGATTTCGATGGAAAACCACAATATTTTTTAACGCTGCACGGATGTTTACGTCTCCAACGTTGTGCTGCTCCATAGACGATAGCACGGTGCCCATTGTAAGATTTTTAGGTTGCTTGGCCGTGCCGATAACGCTTGCGTAGTAACGCCGCAGAACTGCCTCATTTGCTCTATGAAAGTGGAATGCCATAGCGGTCCAAAGCTCAAACGCCATACATCTTGCGCCCGTCGTCACGTCCTGACATGCCTCCGGAATCTTCGATAGCAAAGACGCAGGGAATAGCTGCGCCCCCGAATCCACCAAGTTTCTGTTATCGAAACCGCCCTTAGGGGAAACATAATACAGGGCCAGAGTTTGAAGTTCGGCGCGAATAATTGCTTCAAATTCTTTTAATTTACCTTTGATCCTGCGCACATCCCAATCATGCACTTTTTTATCGTAAGTCTCCCTATCCATCAAATCAGCTGAATGTTCATCTATAACTGCTAGTAGATCGGTCGCGGATTTGTGGACGGTGCGAAATCCATCTGAAAAGACACTTGTGTAGACCATGTTTTGCAGGGCTGATTTAGCCGCTGAACAATAAATATATATATCGAGCGCGGTCGTATCTTCTTCCTTCAAGCTTGCGACCTTCTGCATCTCACTGCCGAAATCATAAAGATACGCGCCATCAATCCTGAGCATGGGGTCCCCCAAGTACGGCGACATCCCGCAATTGATGACAGGCTGCCGATTTTCAAAAGAGTGCATCACTTAGCACCCCCTTCTGATTCCACAAATGCAATTGGGTATGGCATGTATAAAAATGCCAACGCCATTGAAACGGGTAAATATGTCCCGTCCTTGCCACTGGCCTTCCGGATCGCCGACTTGTTTGCCTTATCTATTGAGGCGATATTTTTGCGCGACTAATCGGTCGTCTTCTCGCTTCGATAAGGCACGAATTCCCCAAGGCTGCAAACGCCGCCGGTCATGCCGCTGGTCCGGTCCACAAGGCGGATGATGTCGCCTTTGCATTTTTGGCTGCCAAATTGTTCGGACACAATGATGTCATTGTCCCGCGCAAGTCCGCTGCAAGCGGATCGTAAGTTGTTTTGATACACCAAGCGGCCGGATACGCGGTAGAGCAGGATATTGTCGCTAACACGGATGGTGTTGGTGGCGTTAAAGTCACTGATACAATTTACCGGCTTGCCCGCGACCTTGCCGTTCAGTTCTTTCATCAAGACTGCGCTCTGTTTCTCGGTCAGCGGTTTTGGCGTGCTGTCCACTTGTCCGCACGCAGCTACCAGTGTCAAAGGAAAGGCAAAGAGGGCCAATTTGAGAATGTGCATCGATTTTCTCCGGATCACGCGAGCAGCATAACATATACCCAGCAGGATGAACCACAGATTATCAGACAAATGTCGCAATATGGCGTTTTTCGCCCGGGGTGACGT
>Ga0208595_1000640_pt1 | contig 12613 bp, 9 predicted proteins | sample LakMenEpi28Jun11_FD_150742 | JGI IMG/M metagenome (GOLD analysis project Ga0208595, IMG submission 150742) | Freshwater microbial communities from Lake Mendota, WI - 28JUN2011 deep hole epilimnion (SPAdes) | ecosystem: Environmental > Aquatic > Freshwater > Lake > Epilimnion/Euphotic zone ...
CCGGCGATATTGAAGCCTGGGTGGCTGCTGGTCTAGATGCCGAGGGCAACCCGTTTGATGCCGACGACGAGCAGCTGTTGTTTGTGCTGCCGAATGTCGAATTGCTCGAATACAAGAGCTCGGGCTCAACCTATTCGGGTGGCAGCGCTGGCGTTAGTTTTCCATTGTTCGGGCGAGTTCGAGGAAACGTTGGCGGCAACCGCGGTTCATTCTCGCGCAACCCCGAAGAACTGATTCTGTCTGACATGGGGCGTCTCAAGGTTTCAACCGAGAGGCTCATCTTCGTTGGTGAAAAAGAGGCGCGCGAGATTGATCTCGACAAGGTGCTCGACTTCGAACTCGGGCCGAACGGTCTCTGGGTCAAGTTGGCGATGAGCAACCGCCAGAAGCGCGAAGGTTTTCAGCACATGCAGGTCGATCAGATTCCAATCGGCATGGCTATCGGCATTGCGAAAGAGTTTGCCGACAAGGGTCTAGACGCCGCAAAGGTCTATGCCAAGAACCTGGCTGCCGACATTCGGGCGACCATCGCAGCCGAAGCTGCCGCCAAACGCCGAGCCTGACGTTTATCTGCCCAGAGTCAATAGGCTTATGGCATAGGGCAGGGGAGGGCATCAGGTGCGCAGAGTCATCTCGCTCGTTCTAGCCCTCGTGCTTCTGGCATCGCCAAACGTTGCACTTGCAAACTCAAGCGTTACTGCAAATTCGCCCGTCTTGATCACCGGTTCATTCGGCGTGGGCGGCACTCTAACCGCGCTCTATCCGACCGACGACCCATCAATCTCTGCGACATTTGAGTGGTTCACCAACGGCACAAAAATCAACTCGGCCCAAAGCGCGACCTTGTTGCTCGGTGCAGATCTGGTTGGCACCACGGTTTCTGCGCGAATCACGCTGAGAAAAACTGGCCTCACCGACCTGGTTGTTGAGGCCGCCGGTGCAAGTGTATTTGCATCCTTGCCAGTCTCTTCGGGAAACTCGGGCTGGGGCGATGAATCTGTGCCTCAACCCGGATGCTTTTCTCCGCGAGCAACGCAGACAGAAACTCATAGAGTTGGCTGGACAATTTGGTTCGGTTGCCAACCTTTCAACACCAGCTTCGGAAGCACCGTCGACCAGAAATTCTCTTGGTACCGAAACGGAACACTCATTGCCGGTGCCACCAGCAGCAGTTACCGGCTGCAAGCAGAAGACGCGGGGCAAAACATTTGGGGTGCCTATCATGTGACCTACGCAAACGGATTCGTGTTCACTGAGTCAAAGAAAATTCGAACCCCGGTGCCGTTTCAACTCACGATGGCCAAGCCCACAATTCTCGGCACCCAAACGGTCGGCAACAGCCTGACAGCCCGAACAATTGGCATCGATCCTCTTGCAACGCTGAGCTACCAGTGGTTCAGCGATTACGCGCCTGTCGCCAACGAGACTTCTGCCAGCTATACCGTCAGAAACACGGATGTCGGTAAAGCGCTGCAAGTTCTCGTTACTGCAACGCGCACCGGCTACAGCCCCGCAGCGACACTGAGTGACCCGCTGGCTGGCTCAAACATTCAGCCGGCTAACCCCATGAGCGCATACTCGGCCATTGCCAATGGCTACACCCCATCGAGCCGGGTTTACGGCATCAACTACATCTCTTCGCCGACAGTAACCGCAGGCACCCTTGCGCGTGAGAAAGCCCTAATTCAAAAAGCGGCGGATTTCTGGTACTCCGAATTCAATCCAGTCGATGTCACGGTCATGTATCTAACTCAGAGTGATGCCACCTGGGCCGAAGAGCAGATCAGCCAGCGGCCCTCGTGGAGCGGCAGCATCCCAGGGGGAATTCGCTCATGGATTGATCGAAACTCTTGCGGTTTTGCTCTCGCGTTCATGGCCGATCAGAAACAAGTTTTCATTCAGTGCGTGAAGAACGGCGGCGAAAGCGGCATCAACGACCAACAGGTTGGGCCTCACGAATACAGTCACTGGGTTCAATACGCGCAGACCCCGCAATTGTTTCTCGGAACTGTTCCTTGGCTGATTGAGGGGCAAGCAAATTTTTATGGCCTCGCCCTCGGTATTGCTCCCGATGACCCGACGCTCATCACGATAAACAAATCGATTGCCGGGCAAGCAACGCAGTACGACATCTACAACGGTTATCAATTTGCTGACTTCAAGATGCTCGAGATTTTCGAGAGTGGAAACGCGTTCGACGTTCAGACCATGCTCACCAGGGGCGGCACAGTCTTTGATCAGTACGCCGTGGGAACCCTGACCAGTGAGTGGCTTGTTGCAAAGCATGGTCATCAAAAATATGTCGACTGGATGAAGGGCCTTCTGCAAACCAAGGGTCAGGGCAATGCCGCCGAGCGCCTGGCAAACGCGAATGTGTTTAGAGCCGTCTACGGATTCGAATACGACCAGTTGGGTGTGCACGTCACCCCTTACTTCGCGGCGCGTTCCAAACAGCTTCGCGATGCGTGGGCGCAAAACAATCAGGGTCAACCCAACCCCGCACCCCAGAACCCGGCACCGCAGAACCCAGGAGTTTCGCCAACGGCCGCGCCAACTCCTACTCCAACCGCATCTCCCACACCGGCACCCACAGGCACACCAAAACCTACGCCAACTCCAACGCCAACTCCAGTCGTGACTCTCAACGCCAAGGTTCAGTTGCCGAGTTTTTCATCCAAGGCCACCGCTCTCACGGCCGTTCAGCGCGACTGGATTTCACAGCGAGTCAAGGATGGCCGAGTTCGTCAGGTTGCTTGCACGGCCGCGTATGTATCAAGCACCTCGGCTAAAGACTTAGCGCTCTACAAATTGCGCGCCCAAAATGCCTGCGCCCATGCCAAGACAAGTCTTTCGAAGCTCGGCAGATCAGCCAAGATTTCTGTGACAACCACTAAAACGACTAAGTCGAGCGAAGTGGGTCGCGTCTACCTGACGTTCAAGGGTTAGCTTAGAAACTTCGGTCAGAAGCCACCCAATAGGCTTGACTTTATGCCTAAGTCTGAAATCGACAAGTTCTTTGCGAAGGTCGAAGAGCCCAAGCGTTCGACCCTCGAAGAAATGCGCAGACGCATACTCGAGGTCGTTCCAGAAGCGGAGCAGACCATTAAGTACGGCATGCCGGCGTTTGTTAAGGATGGCTGGATTTTCGCGTGCATCGCGCCATTTAAAAATCACATCAATTGGTCGCCATACAGCAGCAACGTATTTGTGCAGTTGACAGATGAGCTCAAAGGTTACGAAGTTTTGACGGGCAGCATGCGATTTGCCGTCGACAAGCCACTGCCCAAAGCCCTCGTGAAGAAACTCATCAAGGTGCGTCTCGCCGAAATCGAATTACAAAAAGCAGCCCGACTCGCAAAGAAGGCAAAGAAATGACACAGCAAACTGTTGGCCACTGGATCGCCGATAAACATGTAGCTAGCAACTCGGGCAGAACCGCACCGGTTTTTGACCCCGCTCTTGGTGTCGTCACCAAGCAGGTAGCGCTGGCCAACGAAAGCGAAATCAACGCGGCGATTGCTGCGGCAAAAGAGGCTTTTACCACTTGGAAAGATGTGCCTCAGGCAAAGCGCCAGCAGATCATGTTCAAGTTTCGCGAGTTGCTCAACGAGCGCAAGGGCGAGCTTGCCGAAATAATCACGAGTGAGCACGGCAAGGTTCTCTCAGATGCCCTCGGTGAAATCACTCGCGGGCAAGAGGTCGTCGAGTTTGCCTGTGGCATGCCACACCTGCTCAAAGGTTTCTACACCGAGAACGCCTCAACCGGTGTCGATGTCTATTCGACGCGTCAGCCGCTCGGCGTGGTTGGAATCATCAGCCCGTTCAACTTTCCGGCCATGGTGCCCATGTGGTTCTTTCCGATTGCAATCGCAGCCGGAAATACCGTGGTGCTCAAGCCGAGCGAAAAAGACCCGAGCGCAGCCATCTGGATGGCAGAGCTTTGGCGTGACGCAGGATTGCCATCCGGGGTATTCAATGTTTTGAACGGCGATAAAGAGGCCGTCGACGGGCTGCTCACCCACCCAGACGTGCAGGCGATTTCGTTCGTCGGATCGACCCCAATCGCCAAGTATGTCTTTGAGACCGGAGCCAAGCACGGCAAGCGGGTTCAGGCCCTCGGCGGTGCGAAGAACCACATGCTCGTGCTGCCAGACGCCGACCTCGACCTGGTTGCCGATTCTGCAATCAACGCTGGTTTCGGCTCTGCTGGCGAGCGCTGCATGGCAATCTCGGTGGTCGTTGCCGTTGAGCCGGTTGCCGATGCCCTGATTGCCAAGGTCACCGAGCGCATGAGCAAGTTGCGCACGGGTGATGGGCGTCGCGGCTGCGACATGGGGCCGCTTGTGACTCGCGAGCACCGCGACAAAGTTGCGTCTTACATCGATATCGCCGTCACGGATGGCGCCTACGTGGTCGTCGATGGCCGCAACCAAGAGTTTGACGGTGACGCGAACGGGTTCTGGCTTGGACCAACCCTGCTCGACCAGGTGCCAACCACCTCGAAGGTTTACACCGAAGAGATTTTCGGGCCGGTGCTTTCAATTGTGCGCGTGAAGTCTTTCGATGAAGGTGTTGCTCTAATCAACGCGTCACCGTTTGGCAACGGCACCGCAATCTTCACCAACGATGGCGGAGCAGCTAGACGTTTTCAAAACGAAATCGAAGTTGGCATGGTCGGCATCAACGTGCCGATTCCGGTGCCGGTGGCCTACTACTCGTTTGGCGGTTTCAAGAACTCGCTCTTCGGCGACACCAAGGCTCATGGCGTCGAGGGTGTGCACTTCTATACTCGCGGCAAGGCCATCACTTCGCGCTGGCTCGACCCGAGTCACGGCGGAATCAACCTTGGCTTTCCGCAAAACTAATTGCGACGGGGGGGTGTGGGAACAGTGGCGACTTTGCAGAGCAAAGCCGCCACCGGGCTTTACCTCAGCAGAACCAGTAGTTCGATGACAATAATGACCATCTTTGCTACTATCTTGATGAGTTCCACCAATTTGGAGTTGTCCATAAGGGGAGTCCTTCTCTAGGTGTGAACTAAAAAAGGCGAAAAGCCAGATTCCCATGGCTTGACAGTGGGCTGTCAAGCCGTGATTTAATCTAAGAGTTCCTGTCTTAGATTCCTTTAGGGAATCTGACTTGGCGCCTCTCAGCGTCAGAATTAGCCCCAGCTCACACTGGGGCTTTTTCTTTAGCCGGGCTAAGCAACTCACACACTTATCGCTCGGCAAGCAAAGTGTCGGTGCTTAGAGATTCACAGGGACTGTGATGGTGAAATCTGTGCAGAACTCGGCGAGCTACGAACCTGTGTGCAACTAGTCGTCAGACTTGCCAGCAGTGCTGAGCGACGACATGAGCCGACGCAACGAGTCGACGCGGCGAGCAAACTTTAGGTCGGCGACATCCGTGGTTGCAGCTTCGGCGATGTGCTGATCTAGCGCGCAGTCGGGAGCATCGCTCAGGTGGCTGCAGTCGCGCGGACAGGTTTCGATTACGGCATAGAGATCTTCGAACGACTTCAAGATGTTCTCGGGTTTGACGTGACCGAGCCCAAACGAGCGCACCCCAGGGGTGTCGATAACCCAAGCATCGCCAAAATCTTCTGGCAGGCGAATTGCACGAACCGAACTGGATGTGTGTCGCCCGCGACCAGTGACCTCGTTCACGATTCCCGTTGCTCGGTCGGCGTCTGGCACGAGTGCGTTGACGAGCGTTGACTTGCCAACCCCCGAGTGGCCAACGGCAACCGTTCGCTGGTTCTTCAACAGTTCACGCAACTCGTCGATGCTTGGCTCGTCGCTGCGGTTCAGTACAACTGGAATGCTCAACCCGTCGAAGTTTGCCAAGAACTCGGATGGGTCCGCGAGGTCGACCTTCGTGATGCAGAGAATTGGTTGCAGCCCCGCATCGAAAGCCGCGGCCAAGTAGCGGTCAATCAACCTGGTGCGCGGTTCTGGGTTTGCGATTGCGGTGACGATAAGCATCTGCGTTGCGTTGGCAACAATCACGCGCTCAACCTGATCGCTGTCGTCGGCACTTCGACGAAGCAAAGATGAGCGGGGTTCGACGCGAACAACTCGAGCTAGCGCTCCGACTGTGTCGCTCAGATCGCCGGCGAGAGCAACGTGGTCGCCAACGACCGCGCCGGCCTTGCGCATCTCTTTTCCCATGGTGGCGTCGACAACTCGTGAATCGCTGTCGAGCAAGACTCGGTAGCGACCAAGGTCGACACCGAGAATCATGCCGGTCGGTGCATCTTTGGTGTCTGGCCTGATCTTGGTGCGCGGCTTATTGCCCTTTGGGTTCGGGCGAACGCGAACGTCGGTTTCGTCTAGGTCGTTTGCGCCAGACTCTGGCTCATAGAGCCAGCTCATGCGCCCTGACCCAACATCCCCAGCCAGAGCTTGTCGAACTCTGGCATGGTCTTGGCGGTTGTGGTGATGTCTTCAATTTCGATGCCTGGCACGCGAAGCCCAATGATTGCGCCGGCTGTGGCCATGCGGTGATCTTCATAGGTTCTCCAAAGCCCGCCGGATAGGTGCTGGCTCGGGTCGATCTCGAGACCGTCGGCAGTCTCGCGAGCGATACCGCCGATGCGGTTAATCTCGGCGACCAGCGCAGCAAGGCGATCTGTCTCGTGACCTCGCAGGTGAGCAACGCCGCTGATGCGCGTTGGTGAATCGGCAAGTGCTGCCAAGGCCGCAACAACAGGTGTCAGCTCGCCACCAATAGAAAGGTCGATGTCGATTCCGTGAATAGTTCCGGTGCCGGTCACGGTAAATCCGTGTTCATCGCGCGAAACGGTGGCGCCCATCTCTTGCAGAATGCCGTCGAACTCATCGCCAACCTGAGTCGTGCTGCTTGGCCAGTGCGGCACGGTAACGCTGCCGCCGACAACCATCGCCGCTGCCAAAAATGGCCCGGCGTTAGACAGATCGGGTTCGATAGTTACTTCGCCGCCACCGATTGGCCCCGGCTCAACAACCCAAACCATCGGCTCCGGCGATGAAACGACAACCCCGCGCTTGCGCAAGCAGTCGAGCGTCATTTCGATGTGAGGCATCGACGGCAGGTGCTCGCCCTCGTGACGCAAAACTAGTCCGTCTTCAAAACGGGCGGCAGCAAGCAGCAAACCAGAAACGAACTGCGATGAGCTAGACGCGTCGATAGTCAGTTCGCCACCGGCAATCGAGCCAGCTCCGTGAATGCTAAATGGCAGCACACCTTTTATGTCGTCGACAACGAAGACACCGAGGTCGCGAAGCGAGCTGAGCGTGACATCCATGGGTCGTTTTCTGGCGGCCGCATCGCCATCGAAATCAATGACCTCGGTTGAAAGCGCGGCAATCGGCGGAACGAATCGCATCACCGTGCCGGCAAGGCCGCAGTCGATGGTCGCCGCACGATCGAATGCGCCGGGAGTTACAAGAATGTCGCCGTTTGGCTCGACATCGATTTGCGTGCCTAGAGCCCGAAGCGCCTCGATCATCAAGCGGCTATCGCGCGAGTGCAGCGGGGCAATCAAGCGGGTCGGCTCGGTCGCAAGCGCGCTCAGCACAAGCTCTCGATTGGTCAGAGACTTCGACCCCGGCAGTGAAACCGTGGCGTTTATCGGGCCTCTGGCCAGCGGGGCAGGCCAAGGCGAGCCGCTGGGGGAATAAGAGGCAGAAGTCATTGGTTCTAAGTTATCAGCCAGAGCGCCGCCCACGAAGTGACGATTTGGCAGGCAGAGAGAGGTCACATGGCAACTTTTGCGGCAAGAAAGCCCTTCAGGCACGCACGGATAGACTCGAATGCGATGAGCACAAACGAGACTCCCGAGCAACTGAAGGTTCGCCTGTTCGAAGAGCAGGCCTTGCAATACATGCCTCAGCTTTACGGTGTGGCAATGCAGAAGACCAAGAATCCAACCGATGCCGAAGATCTAGTGCAAGAAACCATGGTGAAGGCTTTCAAGGCTTTTCACCAGTTCGAGCAGGGCACCAACCTAAAGGCCTGGTTGTTCAGAATCTTGAGCAACACAAACATCAACAACAGTGTGAAGCGCGGCAAAGACCAAGCTAAAACCGCACTGGATGAACTCGAAGACTGGCAGGTTGGCGGTGCCGAATCTCTGACTTCGGTTGCCAACCGCTCTGCAGAAGTCGAAGCAATTGACGCAATGCCATCGAGCGCAGTGAAGCGCGCGTTGGCAGAGCTGCCTGAGAACTGGCGAATGATTGTTTACTATCGCGTGGTCGAAGGTTTGTCTTATGCCGAGATCGCAAAGGTGCTCGACATTCCTGACGGATCCGTCATGAGTGGATTGCACCGAGGAAAGAAAATGCTACGCGGCTTGCTTCTCGAGTATGCGCAGCAAGAGGGTTACGACACATCCGTGAAGGAGGCCAAGTAATGGCTGAATATGATCTAGACGTTACGTTCGATGAAAACGACGTCGCACCAGACCTAAGCAAAGTTGCTCAGGAAGATTTGGTTGCGGCCATCGCGCAGCTGCCGAAGAATCAGGCAGACGTTGCGCAGTTGGTGTTGGTTGAAAACCGCACCTTCAGCGATGTATCGCAGCGACTTGCCATCCGTCAGCCCGAGCTCGTGCGATTGTTGCACCGCGCAAAGGTTCAGATTGGCGAAATTTTGGGGGTTAGCGAATAATGGCCGAATTCGATTGCCAAGAAACTAAACGTCACGTGCACGAGTTTTTGCACAGCGAACTCTCTGCGCAAGAGATTGCCGACATCACAGTGCACCTGGCCAACTGCGACAGTTGCGAGTCAGACTATGACCTCGAGAACACCATCAACGGCACCATAGAGAAGCACTGCAGCGAGGTTCCACCTCAAGAGCTTGCCGACAACATCATGGCTCGCATTCGCGCCATTCAAGCGGGCGAAGCCCACTAGCTTTCGCCCCGGCTATTGGCTCGCGCTATTCGGGCGAATCGATGTTGAGCCACTCATACCAGCCTCGGTTGAGCACTAGCCACGCGACTAATCCGTGACCCGTTTGACCGGGTAATCCGTGTTCTGAACCCTGCAACTCTGCGTTGAAGCCGTCGTGCTCGACAAGCGGTCTAAAGCAATCAACAAACGGGATGCCGCGACGAGTTGCTACGTCTTCGAAGCCGCTGGCTAGGTGCTCGATCTCGGGGTTGAGCTGCGGATTGCGACTCGGAATCGGCCCGACCAAGAAGCTTTCGATGCCAGATTTCTTGGCTTCGTCGACGATTGTGGCGATGTTCAGTCGCGAACGTGAGATTGAGATTCCGGCAGCAGGGTCGGTGTTTGGCAGCGCGAGCACGAGACGATTTTCGGTGTCTGTGCTGAAGCGCCGCTGCACTTCGGCGACCCAGCGCTCGGCAAGCATGGTTGTGGTTTCGCCAGGTGCAGGCAGAGCAAAGATGTCGATTCGTGGGTCGCGCGATGGCGTCTTCGCTGTTACGCGACCAACCCAACCCATGCCGCGTTCGTCACCAGCTGCGCTAACAAACGTGTCGCCAAGAATGACGATTCGAATGTCGCGACGCTTGTCTGCCATGAGCGTTTAGTTTTCGAATGCGCGTGCGATGAGGTCGGCCTGTTCGGCTGCGTGAGTTTTTGCAGAACCGGTTGCGGGTGATGCGCTCGCCGGGCGAGACACCAACTTGGCAACCTTGCCATCCATGTATCGAGGCAAGAACAAACCGATGTATGTCCATGGGCCTTGGTTGGCTGGTTCGTCTTGAACCCAAACCAACTCGGCGTTTGGATACTGCGCATAGGTCTGCTTGATCTCGTCAACCGGAGTTGGGTAGAGCTGCTCGACGCGAACGATTGCGGTTGTGCGATCGTTGCGCTTCTCTGCTTCGGCCAAGAGATCCCAGTAGACCTTGCCCGAACACAAAATGACGCGCTTGACGTCGTTCTTGTTTAGACCCTGCTCGTCGTCGATTACCGGGCGGAAGGTTCCGCTGGTGAAATCTTCAACCGCTGACGAAGCTGCCTTGAGGCGAAGCATCGACTTTGGTGTGAACACAATGAGTGGTCGCTTCGGGGTCGAGTATGCCTGGCGGCGCAACAGGTGAAAGTGCGAAGCCGGGGTAGATGGCTGAGCAACAGTCATGTTGTTCTGAGCGCAGAGCTGCAGATAACGTTCGATGCGCGCGGATGAGTGGTCTGGGCCCTGGCCTTCGTATCCGTGTGGAAGCAGCAGAACGACACCAGAGTGCTGGCCCCATTTCTGCTCGGCCGACGAGATGAACTCGTCGATAATGGTCTGAGCGCCGTTGGCGAAGTCACCGAACTGGGCTTCCCAGAGAACCAGGGCGTTCTGGTTTTCGACCGAGTAGCCATATTCGAAGCCCATCGCCGCGTATTCGCTGAGCAGTGAGTCGTAGATGTAGAACTTGGCCTGGCCGTTGGCAAGGTTGCGCAGCGGCAGCCATTCCTGGCCGTTTTCACGATCGTGAAAGACTGCGTGGCGCTGAACGAAGGTTCCGCGGCGGCTGTCTTGGCCTGCCATGCGAACGACGGTGCCTTCGATTAGCAACGAACCGAATGCGAGCAGCTCGCCGAAGCCCCAGTCGATGCCGCCTTCGCGACCCATCTCGACTCGCTTCTGTAGCAACTGCTGCAACTTCGGGTGAACGTTGAACGCAGGAGGCACGTTGCCGTGGGCGTTGGCAATCTGCTCGACGACACTGCGCGAAATAGAGGTCTCGTGCGTGACGGCGGTCTGTTCTGAAGCAGTCGTGCCGATGCCAACCGGGCGAGCAACAAGCTCGACCGGCTTCGAGGTTGCCTCGTGCACATCGTTGAAGGCCTGCTCGAGAGAAGCCTGGAAACTCGCGTTAGCCTGTTCGAACTCTTCGCGGGTGATATCGCCACGACCAACGAGTGACTCTAGATAAAGCGTGCGAACCGAACGCTTCGCTTCGATGAGGTTGTACATCAACGGCTGAGTCATCGACGGATCGTCGCCCTCGTTGTGACCGCGACGACGGTAGCAAACGATATCGATGACGACATCTTTGCTGAACTTCTGACGGAACTCGAAGGCCAATTGTGCGACGCGATAGACCGCCTCAGGGTCGTCACCGTTCACGTGGAAGATCGGTGCCTGAATCGACTTCGCGATATCGGTCGAGTAGACGGTCGAGCGGGATTCGCTCGGCGGGGTGGTGAAGCCAACCTGGTTGTTGATGACGATGTTGATGGTTCCGCCGGTCTTGTAACCGCGCAACTGCGACATGTTCAAAACTTCAGGCACGACACCCTGGCCTGCGAACGCGGCATCACCGTGAATCAAGATCGGCAACACAGGATAGGTGGCGTCGTAGATGCTGCCCATACGATCGAGCTTGGCGCGAACGATTCCTTCGAGAACCGGGTTTACTGCTTCGAGGTGTGACGGGTTCGCAGCGAGTGAAACCTTAACCTGCTTGCCCTCGAGGCTCGAATAAACGCCTTCGGTGCCGAGGTGATACTTGACGTCACCTGAACCCTGAACCGTGGTGGTGTCGTAATTACCCTCGAACTCGCGGAACACCTGGCCGTAGGTCTTGCCGGCGATGTTGGTCAAAACATTTAGGCGACCGCGATGGGCCATTCCAATCGCAACTTCTTCGAGACCCGCGTTAGCTGCGCTCTGCAAAATCTCGTCGAGAGCGGTGATGGTCGATTCGCCACCCTCGAGTGAGAAACGCTTTTGACCGACGAACTTGGTCTGCAAGAAAGTTTCGAAAGCCTCAGACTCGTTCAGCTTTTCGAGAATGCGAAACTGCTCTTCTTTGGTGAGCTTGGCATAGGGGCGCTCGAGCTTGTCTTGAAACCATGCGCGCTGAGCCGGGTCTTGTATGTGCATGTATTCGACGCCGACCGTGCGGCAGTAACTGTCGCGCAGAATCTTATAGATGTCTCTGAAAGCCATCTTTGACTTGCCACCGAAACCGCCGGTTTTGAAGGTGCGGTCGAGATCCCAGAGGCTCAATCCGTGGTTAAGAATGTCTAGGTCTGGGTGCGAGCGCTGCTGGTATTCGAGAGGGTCGATGTCGGCCATAAGGTGACCGCGCACGCGATAGGCGTTGATCATCTCTTGGATGCGCGCAGCCTTGCTGCGCTCGTCGGCGTCGTCTTGATCGAAGTCGTGAACCCAGCGCACTGGCTCGTAAGGAATGCGCAGGTCGGCAAACATCTCGTCGTAGAAGCCGCGCTCACCGAGAAGTAGCTCTTGTACCTTCTTCAGAAACTCGCCAGAGCCAGCGCCCTGAATTACGCGGTGGTCATAGGTAGAGGTAAGCGTGATGGTCTTGCCGATGCCTTGCTTGGCAAGCGCTTGCTCGCTCATGCCCTGAAACTCAGCAGGGTAGTCGAGCGCACCGGCACCGATGATGCAACCGGCACCCTTCATTAGGCGCGGCACCGAGTGCACGGTTCCGATGCCACCGGGGTTGGTTAGCGAAATTGTTGAACCGGCAAAGTCGTCTGCGACAAGTTTGTTGTCGCGTGCGCGCTTCACGAGGTCTTCATAGGCCACCAGATATTCGGCGAAATTCAACTTTTGCGCGCGCTTAATGTTCGGCACCAAAAGCGCACGGGTGCCATCTGGTTTCGGAATGTCGATTGCCAAACCAAAGTTA
>Ga0208595_1000644_pt1 | contig 12562 bp, 14 predicted proteins | sample LakMenEpi28Jun11_FD_150742 | JGI IMG/M metagenome (GOLD analysis project Ga0208595, IMG submission 150742) | Freshwater microbial communities from Lake Mendota, WI - 28JUN2011 deep hole epilimnion (SPAdes) | ecosystem: Environmental > Aquatic > Freshwater > Lake > Epilimnion/Euphotic zone ...
GACCCATCAGCGATGAAAGTGCGGTGCCATCGTTGTCAATCGCACGATCGCTGAGCCAGAAGGATCCGATCGGCACGCCGCCGCCCATGCCCTTGGCCCACGAGATGCCATCGGGCTTGAGTTCGGGTGCGATCATGCGCCATGCCATCGCGTCGCCGCAGCGGCCGAAGCCGGCCTGCACTTCATCGATGAGCAGAAGCAGATCGTGTTTTTTGCAAAGTGCGGCAACCGCGCGTAGGAATTCCGGCGTGGCGCTGTTGATGCCGCCCTCGCCTTGGATTGGCTCGAGCAAAATCGCCGCCGTCTCCGGGCGCACGGAATTTTCGAGTGCCGCGATGTCGTTGTAAGGGAGATAACGAAAGCCGGGAAGGAGCGGATCGAAGCCCTCCTGGATTTTTGCCTGTCCGGTGGCCGACATCGAGCCAAGCGTGCGGCCGTGGAATGATTGCAGGAAAGTGAGCACTTCGTAGCGTGGCGAGCCATCCGCTTGCGGGCGTTTGTGGCCGAAGCGGCGAGCCGATTTGATGAGTCCGTCATTGGCCTCAGCGCCGGAGTTCGAGAAGAACACCTTGCCCGGCAGGCGGACATGGTGGGTGTTGATTTCCTCCGCGAGTTCCGCCTGCAGTGGGATCTGATAGAGGTTCGAGCAATGGATCAATTTACCGGCTTGCTCGCGGATCGCCTCGACCAAGCGCGGGTGGCAATGGCCGAGCGAACACACGGCGATGCCGGTGCAGAAATCATAGTAATGTTTTCCGTCAGCATCCCAAAGGTGGCAACCTTCGCCACGCTCCGGCACAAGCGCGAATCGCCCGTAGGTGGGAAGGACATGCTGCTGGAACTGTTCGGCGATGGACATCGAAGGGGAGGACCATAGCGACGAACCCGCGATTGGCAAAGCGTGAAATAAGCCTTCCCGCCGCGGCCGAAACACTGGATTTGCCGACGATTCCGCTCGCGGGACCAGCTGTTTGCGGGTTCGATCGGCGCGGCGGCCATCGCCATCGGATCCATGCGACTCAAACTCACCATCGCCTACGACGGTCGTCCCTACAACGGCTGGCAATCGCAGGCCTGCGGCAACACCGTGCAGGATTTCATTTTGCGCGCGTTGGAAGAAGTGGCGAAACAACCGATCAAGCTCCAAGGCTCCGGCCGCACCGACACCGGCGTGCACGCGCTTGGTCAGATCGCGCATTTCGACGCGCCGACCGAGAGTTCGATGAACGCCTACAACTGGGTGCCGGCGCTCAACACCAAATTGCCGGCAACCATTCGCATCATGGCCTGCGAGGAAGTGCCGCAGGATTTTCACAGTCGCTTTTCGGCGATCGGGAAAATTTACCACTACGACATCTGCACTGATCCGGTGTTGCCGCCCTTGAAGGCCGGACTCGCATGGCATCTGCCGCGCGCGCTCGATGCCGTCGAGTTGCAACGCGCGCTCGATCTCTTCATCGGTCATCACGATTTCCATGCCTTCGCCGCTTATCGTGGCAACGAGCAAGCCGATATGGATTGGCATCGCACGATTCATCGCGCGGAACTTGAGACGCTCGCGGATGGTTATCGCATCACTTTTGTCGGCGATGGATTTTTGTACAAAATGGTGAGGCTGCTCACCGGTGCTGCCGTGCACGCCGCACAAGGCCGCATGCGCATGGATGATCTCGCTGCGTTGTTGGATCAGCCCCCCGGCCTGCCTTTGGGAAAATCACCCAACTGCGCGCCGGCGGATGGCTTGTATTTGCAGGAGGTGCTTTATGAATGAGTTTTTTGAACCACTGATTTCACAGATTGACTGATTTTTGAGAATGGCAGATTCCGATACGATTTCATCTGTAAATCAGTAAAATCTGTGGTCATGTGAGAAGCCTGTGTTTGCAGAAAGTATTGTATGAAAGAGTTTCTTGAATCGGTTACTTCGTTCGACGGCGTGGGGCTGGGCCTTGCGTGGACGATCACGGCTTGTTTGCTCATCGCCGGATTTGTTGGCTGCGTCTTGCCTTTCGTGCCGGGTCATTTGCTTTTGCTGATGGCGGCGCTTGGGCATCGGCTGATGCTTGGAGCGGAGGGTTCGGGGCTGAGTTGGTGGTCTTTGGGTTTGTTGGCGCTGATGGCGATCATTTCGCAGGTTCTTGAGACCATGAGTGGTGCGGCTGGGGCAAAACGATTTGGCAGCACGCGTTGGGGAGTGATCGGTGCCTTGGTCGGCGGTGTGCTCGGAATGTTTTTCATGCCGATCGGCCTGCTGGCTGGTCCGCTGCTTGGCGCGATTGTTTGCGAGCTCGCATTTGCCAGAGAGCAAATGGCCGCCGCACTGCGTTCGGGCGTGGGTTCATTGGTAGGCACGGTCGCCGGCATGGGCATCAAGCTGATCTTTGGACTGGTGATGATCCTTTGGATTTTCCTCGATGTGTTTTTGATCGGGTGAAAGGCCTGCATACGCGTGGGCGTTGCATCTTTTCCTTGGACTTCATCGCGAACGGGGGCATTCTCTCCCTTGCCGCTCCCCGGACGGTCGCAATTTTCGCGCAAGCGGGAGTTGAGGAAAGTCCGGACACCACAGGGCAACGCGCCTCATGAAAGTGGGGGACGGGAACCGCGAGGGACCCGGACGGAAAGTGCAACAGGAAACATACCGCCGATGGCCTGCAAGGGCACAGGTAAGGGTGAAATGGTGGGGTAAGAGCCCACCGCGCCGAGGGCAACCGGAGCGGCATTGCAAACCCCGCGTGGTGCAAGACAGAACAGGGGAAGGGCTGCCCGCCCGTCAATCTCCGGGTATTAGTCGCACTCCGCGCAAGCGGGGCGCTCCGCTCCGGCGGAGTGAGAGAAATGACCGTACAGTCTCGCGCAAGCGGGATGGACAGAATCCGGCTTACAGGGGAGCGGCAATTTTTTCAAAAGTGTTTTGCTGACTCCGAGACCGTCCATTTTTGTCGCGCGGGTCGGGTGCTTGCTAAATGTTTTTACCTGATTTGGTAGGGTATCCTGATATCAGGCCATTCCTGTTTCAAATCTTTGGTGTTGCGCGATACCAACATGCATCCTTGGGTTCGGGCACTTGCGTAAACGATCGCGTCGGGAATTTTGAGACGGAATTGCTTGCGAATCGAGATGGCTTCTCTGGCGATCTCGGCGGAGAGTTCCAGAATTTCAAATGTGCCAAGAAAACCCTGAATCGCGTTTTCTTCAGTGGCGTTTTTTGCTCCCGCCATTACCTCAATGAAGGAAATGACGCTGATCTGACGAATGCTGTAACGGGCAAGTTCTGCCTTCGCGGCATCAATCCCATTCAGGTAATCGATCAGGATGTTTGTATCGAAGACGGCTTTCATCGGCTCTCCCATTCGCGGCGCAGATCGGCCTGATACTTGACGCCATCTTTCTTTCGATGCTTCCAGATCCCGAAAGCAGCTTCTGCCGCTGGTGTGGATTTTACCCGTAAAAATTCCGCAATTGCCTCACGCACCAAGGCCGCACGGGACTTTCGATGGGCAGTCCCCATGCGGTCCAGCGTTTCAATGAGTTGATCGGGGATATCAATGATGGTTCGCATTGGATGATATCATATATCGTCATCAGTCATATGCAAGCGCTTTTGATTTTCGCAACGGAGGCGAGAAGTGTGCCCCCCAATAACTCATAACGAGTAACCCATAACTTTACCCCTCAATGCCCGTGGCCCTGCTGCTCCTGGATGTATTCCTGCTTGAGGCCCAAGGCTTCCGGTGCGTGGAGCACGAGCATTTTCATGCGGGCGTCGCTGGGGACCTGTGAGCGGGTGGCTTTGGAAACGATCACCATCAAGAGGATCGCGGTGGGCACCGTCCAGATGGCGGGTTGCTCGGCGAGGATGCGCAGCAGTGGGTGCTCTTGCCAGAAGATCGAAAGCGCGTTGGGCGACCATGTCGTGCCGGCTTTGAGGGCGGCGGCTTGACCGTTCTTTGCAATGATATCGCTCACGCTGGTGAGCGTGACGCATGCAAGCGCGAGAACGCCGCCGCCAAGCATGCCGGTGGCCGCGCCACGCATCGTCATGCCACGCCACCACGCGCTCATGAAGAGCAGCGGGAAATAACTCGCGGCGGCGATCGCAAAGGCCTGACCGACCATGAAGTTGATGTCGAGAAGCTCGACTTGCGTGCCGAGCAGCATTGCAAGACCGCCGACGACGATGGCGGCGATCTTGAACATGCGCATGCGTTGGGCGGGAGTGGAGTCGGGCTTGAGCATGCGGCCATAGATGTCATGTGCGACGGCACTGGTCATCGAAACAAGCAGCCCGCTGAAGGTGCTCATGAAGGCCGCGAAGGCTCCCGCGCAAGTGATACCGCTCAGCACCGAGCCCATGATGTCTCCTTTGCCCAACAGGGTGGGGAGTTCGAGCACGACCTTGTCCGGGCCCTTTGATCCAGTGGCGTTGTAGAGCTCCGGCATGAAATTTCTTCCCAGCACACCAAACACCGGCGGGAAGACATAAAAAACGCCGATCAGGATCATTACCCACATCGTTGTTTTCTTGGCCGCGACACCATCGGGGTTGGTGTAAAATCGCACGAGGATGTGAGGCAGTCCGGCCGTGCCGCAAACGAGTGCGATGATGAGCGAGTAAGTGTAAATGAGCGAGAGTGGTCGGCTTTCCTCTTCCGAGAGGCCTGCGGCTTTGGCGGCCTTGGTCGTGAGCGGACCAAAGGGCGCGATCCATTGATCATCCTTCGGCGCTTTTTCCGGCAACGGTTTGCGCGCGTGCTCGATTGCATCGACACTGCGCTCGATGGCAGGTGGTGCGGCGGTCTCATTGAGCGAAAGATTTTTTCCGTATCCGCCATAGATCGAAAGTAGCACGAAGATCGGCAGTGAGATCGCAAACATTTTGATCCAATACTGCACCGCCTGAACCAGCGTGATGCCCTTCATGCCACCGAGTGCGACATTGAGCGTGATCACCGCGCCGACGACCACCACGCCGACCCAGTAGGGAAGGCCGGGCAGGATGTAGGAAAGCGTGACACCCGCGCCTTTCATTTGTGGCATCGTGTAGAAAAATCCGATGAAGAGCACGAAGCACACCGCGATGCGGCGGAAGAGCGGCGAATCAAAGCGGCCTTCGGCGAAATCCGGAATTGTGTACGCGCCAAAGCGGCGCAGGGGTCCGGCGATGAAGAGCAGCAGGAAAAGATAACCGCAGGCATAACACACCGGGTACCACAGCGCATCATAGCCGGCGGACATCACCATGCCGGCGATGCCCATGAAGCTTGCGGCGCTGAGGTATTCGCCGGAAATCGCCGAGGCATTCCAACCGACCGACACCGAGCGACCGGCGACAAAGAAATCGGAGGCCGACTTCGATGTCTTGGCCGAGCGAAAACCCATCCAGATGGTGACCACCACGGTGATGGCCGAAAGGGCGAGGATCCAGGGATTGATTTGTGAAAAGTCCATGATCGTTGCGGGGGCTTAGGAATTCTTGCGATTGTTTTCGCGGGCGAGTTCGACCTCAGCGGCTTCGAGCGCCATCGAGCGGGTGATGAACCAGCGCGCAATGATCCAGACATAGGGAAAGAACAGCACTCCGAGCACGAGCCAGCTTAAGGTGAAGCCACCGACGCGTTGTGCCATGAAATCCGGCGCGAAGTAATTGAGCAGAGGCAACCCGAGCAAGAGCAGGAGAAATGCCGAGGCGCAGGCGATGGAAAGGCGGAGCTGACGTTTCATTAGGCCTTGGAGGAATTCCTCGCTGTGGATGAAGTCGTGGTGGTCTTGCGGGTCGGGTTGCATGGGTTGCTGATGATGTTTGCGGCCGTGTGAAATGACACTCGGCGTATTGCATCAAGACATGAGTCCACGGCGGGGGCGTCAAGAACCATTTGGCCTGTCGGAGTCGGCGTGGATCGCTGGATGGATGAGTTGAAATTTGCGAATGCCAAACCGGTCGGCTTCACCTAGCATCTGCCGCATGAGCCGACTCGAATCCTTTCTCGATCACCAGAGCGTGTCGCTCAAGGTCTGTGGCGTCACGAATACGGCGGACGCGGAAAGGCTCGTCGAGCTCGGCGTCGATGCGATCGGTGTGAACTTTTGGTCCGGCTCGCCGCGCCATGTCGCAAGCACGGGGGCCGGATGGCTGACCGCGCTCGAAGGCCGCATTTTGCGCGTTGGGGTGTTTGTGAACGCGTCGGCCACATTGCAGATCAGCCTCGTTCGCGAGGGTCTGCTTGATCTCGTGCAACTGCACGGCGACGAAACTCTCGTCGATGCCGCGGCACTGCGCGAGGCAGGCATTCCGTTCATCAAGGCAATCGGTGTGAAAACGCATGCCGACCTCGAACGTGTGGAAGATTTCCGCGCGGCCGCTGTCCTGCTCGATGCCCACGCGCCCGGTGTCTATGGTGGCACCGGCGAGACATTCGATTGGAACACCGCGCTTGATTTCAAATCAAAGCACCCGCAACTGCCTCTCATCCTTGCGGGTGGGATCAAACCCGAGAACGCCGCGCGCGCCGCGGAAATGCTTCACCCTTCGGCGCTCGATGTGGCATCCGGAGCTGAGTCGTCACCGGGCGTAAAGGACTTCGACAAAGTGCGAGGTCTCCTGCGGGCCTTGAATCGCTGATCCATGTTCATCGACTCCCACTGCCATCTCGGATCGCACCGTTTTTCGAAAGACGAAGTGCCGGGCCTGATCGATCGTGCGCTTGCCGCCGGCATCGACCGCATGGTGACGCTTGCCACCAGCCTTGACGATGTGCCTGCGAATATTGAAATCGCCACGCACCCGGCAGTCCATGCCTGCATCGGCATCCACCCCTGCGATGTGCATCACGCTCCGGACGATGCGCCGGAGCAACTTGCCGCCTTTGTCACCGACCCGCGGGTCTGCGCGATCGGCGAGACCGGCCTCGATTATTATCATCCCGCGCCCGAGGGGTGGACCGATGAAAATTTCCGCGAACGCCAGCGCGATTTTCTCGAACGTCACTTCCAACTCGCCGCGCGGGCCGGGCTCAATGTGGTCATCCACACGCGCGACGCCACCGGCCGCGAGTCGTTTGAGGATGCGCTGGAAATTTACCGTCAGCACCACAGCAGCGTCCGTGCGGTGTTCCATTGCTTTGCCGGATCCAGGGAAGAAGCCTCGCGCGTGATTGGGCTTGGCGGGCTGGTATCCTTCGGCGGCGTGCTGACCTTCAAGAACGCGCAGGCGATCCGCGACACGCTGATGCGCTGCCCGGCCGGGACATTCATGCTCGAAACCGACTCGCCCTATCTCGCGCCCGAGCCGCATCGTGGCCAGCGCAATGAGCCGGCTTTCGTGCGCTATGTGGCCGAGGCTGTTGCCACGCTGCGCGGTGAATCGCCCGACGAACTTGCGCGTCATATCAACGAAGCCGCCGAACACTTTTTCCGTTTCCGCCCGAAATCTATTTGAATAAACCCGCCGCCTTGTGGCGTTTCAAATCTGTGCGGCATAGCACCGCGCTCAGCTCCAAACACCCGCCAACACCATGATTCCGATCCGCATTCTCACTCCCGCGCTCTTTGCCGCCACGCTCGTTTCCTGTGGTTCGCGCCGCGCCGACATCTACGATACTCCTACGAATTCCTACGCCACCCCGGACCAGGCAGCCACAACGGTCACCGATCCAGCCAGTACCGTTTACGATGCGCCTGCCGCTTACGATCACAGCACCACCAGCTCCGCAGCATCCAACACAGCGCCCGCCGCACCGCTTCCTTCGAGCGCGCCCGAGCCGAGCGCAGCGATGACACCGCCGCCTCCGCCATCCACTCCATACGGCGCGGCCACCATTCACACCGTTGTGGCAGGCGATACGCTTTCGGGCATCAGCGCGAAGTACAATATCCCCGCAGCCTCGATCCGCCAGGCCAATCGCATGACCAATGATGTGGTGGTGCTCGGCCGCAAGATGGTCATTCCACCCCGATAAACCAAGCCTCCGCGAGGCACTCGTAAAACGGGTGGCAGGGTCATTCGCGTGCCTGTCGATGCATCCGCACATCGGATCGTGAATCGAAATAGCGATGATTCGCAGCCATTCACGCCGCATGATTTACGGATGAAATTTCCATCGATGCGTCGGTCACGTGTTGAGGATTTCATTCACGCGATGACTCTGCGTTCGCTGTCGCGTTGTGCGATCATCATTGTTGACTGTGCATGCGCGATGAAGCTCACGCGCCTCATCGCATCACGCGCGACAACGAGTTTGTTTTCGATCGATGTTAGATCGTTGATGCGCGCGGCCTTGTTTTTGAATCTACGATCTTCATCGTAATTTCGCGCGCTTGAGATCGAAATTAGCATTGTAAACTTTTCTTAAAAATCTGTACATTTTAACTTGACCGATTTCTTAAATGTTTGTTTTATCACGACTAGCAACAAGGTTGCGAACGCATGGCGAGGTTGTCACACCCATCCAATCTTGAGCTGCAAGCCCTTTCGGTTTTGTGGCACGAGGGACCGTCGACGGTTGCCGCGATCCACGAAACGATGCCCGATGGCAAGGATCGCGCTTACACCACGATGCTGAGCGTGATGCAGAATCTGGAGCGTAAAAATCTGGTGAAGCGTGCTCGCATCGGCAGGGCGCATGTCTATCAGGCTGCCTACTCACAGGAAGTGATCGTGCAGCGCGCGACCCACGATTTCCTCACCAACGCTTTTGGAGGACGCCTCGGTGAGGCGCTCCTCGCGATACTCTCCGCTGGCACATTAACGCCGGAAGAGAAAACAAACATAGAACGCGAACTCCAACGACACAAAACCATGGCTGCAAAAAAAACAGCAAAGAAAAAGGTCGCGGCCAAGCCCGCGAAGAAAGCCGTAAAGAAAGTTGCCAAGAAAGCTCCGGCTAAAAAGGCAGCCAAAAAAGCGGCTAAAGCCCCCGCCAAAAAAGCAGTGAAGAAGGCTCCGGCCAAGAAGGCTGCCAAGAAAGCGGTGAAGAAGAAAGTCGCCAAAAGCGCCAAAAAGGCTGCTAAAAAGGCGGTGAAGAAGACGGTTGCCAAGAAGGCTCCGGCCAAGAAAGCAGCCAAAAAGGCAGCTAAGAAGGCCCCAGCAAAAAAGGCCGCCAAAGTCGCCAAAAAGGCTCCTGCCAAGAAGGCTGCTAAGAAAGCCGCCAAGAAGGCCGCGAAGAAGAAATAATCCAATCGTCCAATCGAATCGCCGGAGTGGTCGCGCCTGATGGGCGGCCACCCGCGATTCAGGGATGACGAAATGTCAACGGCGGGAGGTCTTCGGATCTCCCGCCTCTTTTTTTGGCATCGCGAGCGATGTCATTTCAACAAGACCCGCAAATGTGAAGGCATCACCGATAAAAGAGGTTGCCAACGCCGCGAGGCTGGTCATACATTCGCCGCCCCGGCGGCAAGCCAAGCGCGGTTAGCTCAGTGGTAGAGCACCTCCCTGACACGGAGGGGGTCACTGGTTCGAACCCAGTATCGCGCACCATCCGTCCATTCCTTGAATGGCAGGAGCTTTTGCTCCCAAAGGTTCGCCCGACGCGCCGACCATGGTTTTCCTTGTCTCACGCATCCGCTTGCGGTTATTTTTGGCACTGAACATCCATTCATGCCCGTGACCCGCAGCACCGTTGATGCAAGCGATCCGCCGACCTCGGAGGAGCTCGATGCCTTACTGCGTTTGCTCGATGACGACACGCCCGAAGTGCGTGAGCGGGTGGCGCAGCGCTTGGCTTTGTGCGGCGGTGACTTGAGCGACTGGCTCGCCTCGGCTCCGCGCCAACTTTCGTCCAAGGAAAAATCCGTGCTCAGCCGCTCGCTGGGTGTTGCGCGCCGTGAAACGCTCGAACGCGAGTGGTCGGTGCCAAGCGGTGGTGCGGCGGCGCTGACTGACGACTGGGAAACGCTGGAGTCAATGCTGCGGCTGATCTCCGATTTCCTGCATGACGGCATCACGATGCGGCAGTCGCTTTCCGATGCGCTTGATTTGTTGGTCGAGGAGGCATGGGAGCATCCGGTTGTATCGGCCTGCGAACTTGGAGGATTTCTTTTCGGCAACGAGCGCTTCGTCTTCGAGGATGAGGCGGAAGCGGATCCGTCGAATTGCGATCTCGCGTGGGTCTTGACCGAAGGCCGATCCCATTCGCTCGGCCTCTGCATGATCTTTTTGCTCGTCGGCCAACGCATGGAGTTCGATGTCGAGATCGTCGATTACCCCGGGCGTTTTCTCTGCCGCATTCATGAGGAGGGTCATCCCCTGATCGTCGATTGCGTGGATGGCGGCCAACTTCACTTGCAGTCCGCCTTGCTGGCCGATGGTGAAATCACGCGCGAAGGTCGCGAGCGTTTGAGGGGAAGCGTCGCTCCCGGAAGCCTGCTGTGCCTTTGGCTCGATGAACTCACCGAGGCGCTGTGCCGCGTGGGGCGCGACGACGATGCCATGCTCATCCAACGCCTGCGCGACACGCTTGCTTGATCGCTGCCGTGAGATGCCGTCAGTCGGCGCATGGAAAAATCGCGAAGTTTTCGGTTTCCACCCATCCGTGTAATTATGCAAAGTACCTGTGTTCCCTGATGTGAAAGGGCACAGATCTTCCAACTCAACAGAGCCATGTCTACCGATCCCTTGCTTGAACTGCTCCGCCGCAAAGCCCGTTTCACTCATCAGGAACTGGCTGATTTGCTTTCGCTCGACAAAGAGGCGGTGGCCAAGCGCGTGGCATCGTGGGAAAAGGACGGCACGATTCTCGGTTACCATGCGGTGATCGATCCCGAGTCGGCTGGCGACACGGCGGTATCGGCATTCATCGAGGTGAAGGTTACGCCCGAGCGCGGTGGCGGTTTCGATCGCCTTGCCATGCGCATTGCACGCTTTGATCAGGTGGTTTCATGCTACTTGGCAAGCGGTGGCTACGACCTGATGGTGGTCGTCGAGGGCAATGACCTCCGAGATGTGGCCAGCTTCGTTTCCGAAAAACTCAGTTCGCTCGAAGGCGTGCTTTCGACCGCGACTCACTTTCGTCTCAAGACCTACAAGGAAAACGGATTTCTGTTCGAGCGCGATACGAGCCCCGAGCGTCTGGCTGTGGCGCCCTAGTGTACTGTAAGATTAATTATTTACATAAGTAAATTGAGAGTTAACATTGGGCATGCCTCGCCTAGGACGCCCTGTTATCGCGATTAAACTCAATCAACATGAACGGGATTTTTTGCATCGTCTCGTTCGACGAAGAAGCGCGCCGACTTCTGATGTGAAGCGCGCCAAAGCAGTTTTGTTGATGGAAAAAGGCGAATCCAACGCGCGAATCGCATCCGATGTTGGATTCTGCAGCGCTACTGTTGGCACGCTTCGTAAGCGCTTCTCGGAATTGCGTTTGGAAGGACTCAGCGACCTTCCTCGCAGTGGCCCGCCCCGCAAAATTGGCGATGAGCAGATCCAGCAACTTGTTGAAAAAACGCTTCATGAAAAACCCAAAGCCAGTACCCACTGGAGCACACGCAAGATGGCCCGTGCCATGGGCATTTCACATGATTCGGTATCGCGTATCTGGCGAGCATTCGGCCTCAAGCCTCACCGCGCAGACACCTTTCAAATCTCAACAGATCCCTACTATGTGGACAAGGTGCGTGATGTGGTCGGCCTTTATATGAGCCCTCCTGAAAACGCCTTGGTTCTTTGTGTTGATGAGAAAAGCCAGATTCAGGCTTTGGAACGCTCCCAACCGATATTGCCGTTGCGACCAGGCAAACCTGAAGGGCATACCCCCGAATACTTCCGTCATGGCACGGTTTCGCTGTTTGCAGCACTTGATGTTCAAAACGGCAGGGTGCTTGGCAAATGCTACCCCAGACATCGAGCCAAAGAGTTTCTTGCGTTTCTCAAGGAAATAGAAAGACACGTCGCAGAGGATGTGGCGCAGGGAAAGGAGATCCACCTCGTGCTCGACAACTATTGCACGCACAAATCGGCAACTGTCTTACGATGGCTGATCAAACGCCCGCATTGGCACCTCCACTTTACTCCGACACATGCATCATGGCTTAACCAAGTGGAACGGTTCTTTGCCAAGATCACCAATGAAGCGATACGGAGGGGCAACTTTTTGAGCGTTAATGATCTGATCCTAGCAATCAGAAGTTACCTGAAGGCCCACAACGAAGATTCGTCACCATTCGTCTGGACCGCTACTGCGGACCGAATCCTGAAAAGAACGGTTAACTTATGTAAATCACTTGGCTGACAGTACACTAGTGCAGTTTGCGAAAAGGTCTAGCTGGTGGAGCGAGAAGATTTTGGCCAGGTCAAGGCGTTGCGATAATGATAACGGAGCGGAGCGACATGACATGGCCGACCCGAAGGGTTGCCTGTTAGGCCCGCGCCGAGGAAGCCGGCAAAGTGGATAGACAACCACAATTGGAGTGCGCCGTCATTTTCTATTCTAATTCTACTAATTCTATTTCCCAGATTATACAATTTCCCAGACAAATTGTATAGATTCTTCTTGCCGTCGGGGATGGCTGTGGTAAATGGTGGGGCATGGGAGGTGACTCATGAGCAGCAAGCGGTGGTTGG
>Ga0208595_1000645_pt1 | contig 12545 bp, 10 predicted proteins | sample LakMenEpi28Jun11_FD_150742 | JGI IMG/M metagenome (GOLD analysis project Ga0208595, IMG submission 150742) | Freshwater microbial communities from Lake Mendota, WI - 28JUN2011 deep hole epilimnion (SPAdes) | ecosystem: Environmental > Aquatic > Freshwater > Lake > Epilimnion/Euphotic zone ...
TTACGTGGCATGGTGCTTCCTTCTTACTTCTCGCGCTTTGCGCCGTAACGGCTGCGTGACTGCTTACGATTCTTTACGCCTGCAGCGTCAAGTGCGCCACGGATGATCTTGTAGCGAACACCTGGAAGGTCGCGAACACGACCACCACGCACAAGCACGATGCTGTGCTCTTGCAAGTTGTGTCCTTCACCGGGGATGTACGCAGTGACTTCAACACCACTGGTGAGACGAACACGTGCCACTTTACGAAGAGCCGAGTTTGGCTTCTTGGGTGTGGTGGTGAACACGCGGGTGCACACACCACGACGCTGAGGGGAACCCTTGAGCGCTGGTGTCTTCGTCTTTGTTGTCTTGCTCGTACGACCCTGGCGGATCAACTGCTGAATTGTGGGCACGCAATTACCTCTTGCTAAAAAATCTGATCTGGTGGCTTGGAAACCGGAATAAATTCCGGCGCCGTGAAGGCCATCAAGACCTTGTAAGGCTAAGGGTGAGTGTTCCCTAGTGGCAACCTGCCACTAGTTCACACTGCGGATGATTCTGGGGGCTCTTCCTCGGTGAGCACCTGATCAGCGGGGGCTTCCCCTGCTGGCTCAGCTGCAACCTCGGCGACTGCCTCGATGGCTTCTTCGATGACTTCCTCGGCTGATGTGCCAAGGGATTCAAGCATTTCTTCCTCATGGTCAAGGTCCTCGTGGATGACTTCGTCAGCCACGTAGGTGCCCTGAAGACCTGCCAGATATGCGGCTGGGTCAGCCTCATCGCTGGAGAAGTACTCCATAGGGATGTAGTCAGGTGCATCGAGATCGAAATCGCGGTAGCGCTCCATGCCGGTACCGGCTGGGATGAGCTTGCCAATGATGATGTTTTCCTTGAGGCCCACGAGGCTGTCGGCGCGACCGTCAATGGCGGCCTCGGTCAACACGCGAGTGGTCTCTTGGAAAGAAGCAGCCGACAACCAGGACTCGGTTGCAAGCGATGCCTTGGTGATACCCATGATTTCTGGGCGTCCTTCAGCGGGGCGCTTGCCACCTTCGACCATGGAACGGTTCGTGTCACGGAAGTTCTTGGCGTCAACACGCTCGCCTGGCAAGAAGCCGGTGTCACCGGGCTCTTGAACGCCAACGCGACGTGTCATCTGGCGAACGATGAGTTCGATGTGCTTGTCGTGGATGGATACACCCTGGTCGCGGTACACCTTCTGCACTTCCTCAACGAGGTACTGCTGGGTGGAACGGATACCAAGGATTTCCATGATCTCTTTCGGATCCCATGGGCCATCGGTGACGGGCTCGCCTGCATTGATCTCTTGACCATCCTTGACCTTCGGACGGCTGCCCGATGGAAGCATGATGAGGTGTTCTTCACCCTTGTCGTCGATGACGGTAATGGGGATTCCCTTGCCTTCATCTTCGCCAATGCGGATGACACCTGTTGCCTTAGCAAGACGTGCTGAACCCTTTGGTGTACGAGCTTCGAACAATTCAACAACGCGTGGCAAACCGCCGGCGATGTCTTTTCCTGCAACACCACCAGTGTGGAACGTACGCATGGTGAGCTGAGTACCAGGCTCACCAATTGACTGTGCAGCAATAACGCCGACTGCTTCACCGAGTTCGATGGACTTACCTGTTGCAAGTGAACGGCCGTAGCACAGCGCACACACACCAAGTTGAGCGTCACACGAAACAACTGAACGCACTTGTACGCGATCAATCTTTGCATCGTCACGGAGTGCTTCCATCTCAATGTCACCAACAATGGTGTTCTTTGCGATGACGCTTCCGTCAGAGAGTTGTACGTCATTCAACAATGCACGACCAAACAACTTGGTCTCAAGGTTTGCGCGCACACCGCCGGTGTCGCTCTTGACGTTTTCGACCCACAGACCCAAGCGAGTTCCGCAATCGTCTTCGCGAACAATGAGTTCCTGTGCAACGTCGACGAGACGACGTGTGAGGTAACCAGAGTCAGCAGTACGAAGTGCGGTGTCGACGAGGCCCTTACGAGCACCAGGAGTAGCAATGAAGTACTCGAGTGTTTCGAGGCCTTCACGGAAGTTGCTCTTGATTGGACGAGGAATCATGTCACCACGAGGGTTGGACACGAGTCCGCGCATGCCTGCGATCTGACGCATCTGCGTCATGTTTCCGCGAGCACCAGAGCCCACCATCATGTCGATGGGGTTAAAGCGATCAGCCTTGAACTCTTCAACCATTGCTGCCTGCACTTCTGCAGTTGCATCGGTCCAGATGGTGACTTCTTGCTGACGACGCTCACCATCGGTGATGATGCCGCGGCGGAATTGTGTCTCCACCTTGTCAGCTTGCTTCTCGTATTCATCGAGAATTGCACGCTTCTTCTTTGGCGTCTTGACGTCGTCAATAGAAACGGTCAAGCCCGACTGAGATGCGTAGCGATAGCAAACAGCCTTCATGGAGTCGAGAGTGTTTGCAATCACTGACTTGTCGAAGTGATCGGACAAACGCTCAACAATGACGCCCATTTCTGACTTCTTCACAGGAACTGTGATGTGTCCGAAACGTGATGGGTACTCAGGAGGAAGTGTCTCTTCGAACAACAAACGACCAGCGGTTGTTTCGAATGCAACACGCTTGCCTTCTTCGTTGCGGTCGTACATCTTGATGATGGTGTGCAAGTGAATTGCACCTTCGTCAAGTGCACGGAACACTTCCCAGCGCTGCTGGAATGCGCGACCGTGACCGATAAGACCTTCGACCGACTCGGTGAGCCAGAAGGCGCCGATGATGAGGTCCTGTGAAGGAGTCACGATCGGGCGACCCGATGCAGGCGACAAAATGTTGTTTGCCGACAGCATGAGCACGCGTGCTTCTGCTTGTGCTTCGGTGGACAATGGCAAGTGAATAGCCATCTGGTCGCCGTCGAAGTCAGCGTTGAATGCTGTACAGACCAGAGGGTGAATCTGGAGTGCCTTGCCTTCAACAAGAATTGGTTCGAACGCCTGGATACCGAGGCGGTGCAACGTTGGTGCACGGTTCAGCATCACTGGGTGTTCTTTAATGACGTCTTCGAGAACGTCCCACACCTGTGGGCGACGACGCTCCACCATGCGCTTTGCAGACTTGATGTTCTGAGCAAGCTCAAGATCAACAAGACGCTTCATCACGAATGGCTTGAAGAGTTCCAATGCCATGAGCTTTGGAAGACCGCACTGGTGCAAACGAAGTGTTGGACCAGCAACAATTACTGAACGACCGGAATAGTCAACGCGCTTACCGAGCAAGTTCTGACGGAAACGTCCTTGCTTACCCTTGAGCATGTCGGACAATGACTTGAGCGGACGGTTGCCTGGACCAGTCACTGGACGTCCACGACGACCATTGTCGAACAATGCGTCGACTGCTTCTTGCAACATGCGCTTTTCGTTGTTCACGATGATCTCGGGTGCACCGAGGTCAAGCAAACGACGAAGACGATTGTTGCGGTTGATCACGCGACGGTAAAGGTCGTTGAGGTCGGACGTTGCGAAACGGCCACCTTCAAGCTGCACCATCGGACGAAGGTCTGGAGGAATAACGGGAACAACGTCGAGGATCATTGCCTTCGGGCTGTTGACACGACGACCAGCTTCATCACGCTTGTTGAACGATGTCACGATCTTGAGGCGCTTAATTGCCTTCTGCTTACGCTGAGCAGAAAGAGGCTTGCCCTTCATACCGTTTTCAATTGCATCACGAAGCTTGAGTTCTTCTGAATCGAAATCCATTGAATCGATGAGCATCTTGATTGCGTTCGCTCCGGTGCCACCTTGGAAGTAATCCTGGTAGCGATCCATGATTTCGCGCCACAAGGCTTCGTCTTCAATGATCTTGCGAGGATGAAGGTCACGGAACTCATCCCATGCGCGCTTCACCAAATCCATCTCGGTGTCGAAACGGTCGCGGAGGGAAGCTTCTTCCTTGTCCATGACTTTTTGACGTGCCTTGATGTCGGACTCTTTTGCGCCGTCCTTCTCCATGGCCTTGAGTTCAGTCTCTTGGTCCTTGAGCTTTGCCTTCAGTGACTTTTCACGGTCCTTGATGATTGCATCGCACTCTTCAATGAAGTCGGCTTCAAGTTGTGCCATGTCTTCGTGACGCTTATCAACGTCAACGGTGGACACGAGGTACGCAGCGAAGTAGATGACCTTTTCAAGTTGCTTGGCCTTGAGCTCTTCTTTTGGCTCGAGTCCACCCAACAAGTACGCCAACCATGAACGTGTACCGCGCAGGTACCAAATGTGCACGACAGGTGCAGCAAGTTCAATGTGGCCCATGCGCTCACGGCGAACCTTGGAACGTGTGACTTCAACGCCACAACGCTCACAGATGATTCCCTTAAAGCGAACGCGCTTGTACTTACCGCAGTAGCACTCCCAGTCGCGAGTAGGTCCGAAGATCTTTTCGCAGAAGAGGCCGTCCTTCTCAGGACGAAGTGTGCGGTAGTTGATTGTCTCTGGCTTCTTGACCTCGCCCTTGGACCAAAGGCGGATTTGATCCGCAGTGGCAAGGCCGATGCGGAGCTGGTCGAACATATTCACGTCGAGCATTGGAGTGTCGTTTCCTTAGGGTCGTTCGGTTCAGTACGCGCGTGCGGGACGGCGGTCACGGTCATCATCATCAGTGCCACGTTCTGGGCGGCTGATGTCAATACCAAGTTCTTCGGCGGTGCGGTAGATCTCGTCGTCGAACTCGTGCATTTCAATTTCCTTGCCGGCATTGTCGAGAACTTCGACGTTGAGGCAGAGAGATTGCATTTCCTTCATGAGAACCTTGAAGGACTCAGGAATGCCTGGCTCTGGGATGTTGTCACCCTTGACGATTGCTTCGTAGACCTTGACGCGACCAAGCACGTCGTCGGACTTGATAGTGAGAAGTTCTTGCAAGCAGTACGCGGCACCATATGCCTCGAGTGCCCACACTTCCATTTCACCAAAGCGCTGTCCACCGAACTGCGCCTTACCACCAAGTGGCTGTTGGGTGATCATGCTGTATGGACCAGTTGAGCGTGCGTGAATCTTGTCGTCGACAAGGTGATGCAGCTTCAAGATGTACTTGTAACCAACGGTGATTGGGTTGTCGTACTTCTCGCCTGTGCGTCCGTTACGTAAGATGACCTTGCCGGTGTTCTTGATGAGGCGTTCGCCATCAGCACTTTCCGGGTTGATGTTTTCAAGAATGGATTGAATGGTCATGTGGTCGCCAGCGGCTTCCACTTCGTCCCACTGCGCACCATCGAAAATTGGTGTTGCGATGAATGTTGATGGATCTGTTGCAGCACGAGTCTTGGACTCTGTTCCGCGTGCAGGTACTCCACCGACAACTTCGCCAGTCTTTGGATTCTTCCAACCCCAACGAGCTGCATAGCCCAAGTGAGATTCAAGAACCTGACCAACGTTCATTCGGCTTGGAACACCGAGTGGGTTGAGGATGATGTCGACGGGTGTTCCGTCTTCCATGTATGGCATGTCTTCGACAGGGAGGATCTTCGAGATAACACCCTTGTTGCCGTGACGACCAGCGAGCTTGTCACCAACAGAGATCTTGCGCTTCTGCGCAACGAACACCTTGACGAGTTGATTCACGCCTGGTGGCAATTCATCGCCCTTGTCACGTGAGAACACTTTGACGTCGATGACCTTGCCGCCTTCGCCGTGTGGAACCTTGAGTGAGGTGTCGCGAACTTCGCGAGCCTTCTCACCGAAGATTGCACGAAGCAAACGCTCTTCTGGTGTGAGTTCTGTTTCACCCTTTGGAGTGACCTTGCCGACGAGAACGTCGCCAGGACCAACTTCGGCACCGATGCGGATGATTCCTTCGTCGTCGAGATCGCGAACGATTTCGTCGGACAAGTTTGGAATGTCGCGTGAGATTTCTTCTGGTCCAAGCTTGGTGTCACGAGCGTCCACTTCATAGTTATGAATGTGAATCGAAGTGAGCACGTCATCGCGAACGATGCGCTCGGAAAGAATGATGGCGTCCTCGAAGTTGTAACCCTCCCAAGGCATGAATGCCACGAGCAAGTTCTTACCGAGTGCCAATTCACCATCATCAGTTGATGGACCGTCAGCAAGAAGTTGACCCTTGGTGATCTTCTGACCTTCGACAACGCGAATGATCTGGTTGATACAGGTGTCCTGGTTGGAGCGGTGGAACTTCATGAGCTTGTGCTCGATCTTCTTCGCACTACCTGCGTACTTCACAGTGATGACATCACCGGAAATCTCAACAACTTCACCGTCGTCTTCAGCAAGGATGACGTCAGCGCCGTCATGTGCTGCGCGACGCTCGATACCGGTTCCAACGTATGGAGCTTCTGCACGAACCAAAGGAACGGCCTGACGCTGCATGTTGGCACCCATGAGTGCGCGGTTTGCGTCGTCGTGCTCGAGGAAAGGAATCAGTGCAGTTGCAACTGACACGATCTGCTTTGGCGACACGTCGATGAAGTCAACTTCTTCTGGTGTCACTGATGCAATGTCGGTGGTTGCACCGAAGAAGCTTTCGGCTTCGAGCATCTTGCGAAGGTCGTCAAGGCTTGCAGCCTGTGGTGAACGACGGCAGAGAACGCGGTTGCCCTTGAGGGTTCCGTCTTTTTCTACTGGTGTGTTCGCCTGTGCAACGACGTACTTCTCTTCTTCGTCAGCAGCCATGTACACGATTTCTTTCGTGACTTTGCCGTTCTTGACGCGAAGGTACGGAGTCTCAATGAAACCGAATTGGTTCACACGTGCGTAGGAAGAGAGTGCACCAATCAGACCAATGTTTGGACCTTCTGGTGTTTCAATCGGGCACATACGACCGTAGTGAGAGAAGTGAACGTCTCGCACTTCGAAACCTGCGCGCTCACGGCTCAGACCACCAGGTCCGAGAGCCGAGAGACGACGACGGTGCGTGAGTCCGGAGAGTGGGTTCACTTGGTCCATGAACTGCGACAACTGAGATGTTCCGAAGAACTCCTTGATTGCAGCAACAACTGGACGAATGTTGATGAGTGTCTGCGGTGTGATTGCTTCAACGTCTTGCGTTGTCATGCGCTCACGAACGACGCGCTCCATACGTGACAAACCAATACGAACTTGGTTCTGAATGAGTTCACCAACGGAACGCACGCGACGGTTTGCGAAGTGGTCCTGGTCGTCAAGACGGTAGCCAGGCTCCTGCTTCACGAGGTGCAACATGTACGACACTGCGGCAAGAACTTCACACTTTGACAACACGTCTTGGTCGTCGGTAGGAAGATCCAACTGATCCTTTGAAAGACCAAAGAGAGCAGGAATCTTTTCGAGTTCTTCACCAAGCTTGCGGTTGATCTTGTAACGACCAACGCGGCTGAGGTCATAACGACGGTTCTCGAAGAATGCACCTTCGAAGTACACGCGTGCTGATTCAGCAGTTGCTACTTCGCCAGGACGTGCACGCTTGTAGATCTCAAGAAGAGCTTCTTCACGTGTGGTGTTGTTCTCGCGCTCTTTTGTCCACTGGCCTTCAAGGAAGTCGAAGTGGTTCACGAAGCGGTCGAGGAAACCAGGTGCGCCTGCTTCGTCATAACCAAGTGCGCGAAGCAATGTGAAGATGCTCATGCGGCGCTTGCGTGCAACGCGAGTACCTGCAGTGACGTCCTTACCTGGCTTGTGCTCAACGTCGAACTCGAGCCATTCACCGCGGTATGGGTGAACAGTGCCCTTGACCAACTGGTGCTTTGACAAGTTACGAAGACGGTAACGCTCACCTGGTTCGAAAATAACGCCAGGGCTACGAACGAGCTGCGAAACAACAACGCGCTCAGTTCCGTTAATGATGAAGGTTCCCTTGTTCGTCATCTTCGGGAAGTCGCCCATGAAGACAACTTGTTCCTTGATTTCGCCTGTTTGACGGTTAGAGAAAATTGCACGCACGAAGACTGGCGTTGCGAATGTCATTTCTTTTTCGCGGCACTCTTCCTCTGTGAACTTTGGTCCAGGGCAGAGGTCTTCATCGTTGGGGTCGAACTCAAGTTCAAGACGAAGATCACCGGAGTAATCGGTGATGGGAGAGATGTCATTGAAAGTCTCTGCGAGACCATGCGACATAAACCACTCAAACGATTCGCGTTGTACCGCGATGAGATCAGGGAGCTCAAGATGCTCGAGAAGGTTTGCGAACGAATAGCGCTCATGGGACGACGAACGTGGGGCCACGATTACTCCTGACAGGCGGGACAAGGAAGAACCATGAAAAACCTTTTCCACCTGCTGCACTGATTTTGGGCAATGCGAAGGCAGAAAGGGAGAGACACGGCAACTGACTACGCTATCGGCTGTTTTGGCCCTTAGGCAACGGAAAACTAGACCCTCCGCCCCGGGGTCCGCCGAACTTGTCGGGCAAAGTACGCCCATCGGAGCTGGGAGTCAAGCACCGTTTAGGGCTTTTTTCGGAAAATCGAACAAAAGTGGCCGAAAAGCCTCAAAATTGTCAAAAACTGCAACTTTGGGGACTAATTCGGGCCAAAAATGCCGAAAACCCCGCCGCCCAGATGGGCAACGGGGTCTGCGGACCGAAATTGCGGCTGTAGCCGCAACGACTCACTTGAGTTCGACGGAAGCGCCTGCTTCTTCGAGCTTGGCCTTTGCCTTCTCGGCATCGTCCTTGCTCGCCTTTTCGAGGATGGGCTTTGGTGCACCATCAACGAGGTCCTTGGCTTCCTTGAGGCCGAGGCTGGTGATTTCACGCACTGCCTTGATGACCTGGATCTTCTGGGCACCACCATCGGTGAGAATGACGTCAAATTCGTCCTTCTCATCTTCTGCTGCTGCTCCACCGGCTGCGCCGCCAGCTGCCATCACGGCTACTGGTGCGGATGCGCTGACACCGAACTTCTCTTCGAATGCATCGAGGAGTTCTTTCAGTTCAATAACGCTGAGTGCTGCGATCCCGTCGAGGATCTCTTCCTTGCTAAGAGCCATTTGCTCTCTCCTTTTAAGATAAAACCCTGAAAATAAAGGGTTTTGAGTTTTGTTGTACGTATGAGTGGATGGCCAGAGACTCTGGCCGAAGGTTGCCTTAGGCGGCTTCCTTCTGATCGATCAGAGCCTTGAGGCCATAGGCCATATTGCGTGGGAGTGCGAGGAGCAATCCAGCAAATTGGCCGAGCATGGCTTCGCGTGAAGGCAGAGATGCAAGTACATCGATGTAGCTGGCGCTGACGGTTTTGCCGTCGACGACTCCACCTTGAAGTACGAGATTCTGATTGGTCTTTGCGAAGTCCTTGAGGGACTTTGCGACGCCGGCGACATCACCATGCACAAATGTGAGGGCGGTGGGGCCGACGAGAAGATCATCGAGGCCTTCAATACCTGCTTCACGGGCAGCGAAGCGAGTGAGAGTGTTTTTATACACGCGGTACTCGGCTCCGTGCTGGCGCAATGCAAGACGAAGTGCAGCGAGGTTGGTGACGGTGAGACCACGGTATTCAGTAATGATTACAGCGGTTGCGCCTTCAATCTTGCCGCGAATTTCTGCGACGACGGCTTCCTTTTCGGAACGGACAGTTGACATTTCACCTCCTAAGGGTGTCCTGGATTTCGCTCGGGGCGCTCGCTGTAAGCAACGAACGCCGCACCGAGCGGATCAACAGGGATCCGTAGATGAAGAGTCCGCCTCGTCTGGCAAGCCGAAGCTTTTTCACCGAAATGAATCGGACCGGATGTCTCTGGCGAGGACCGAGAGATTGGGTTGTGGTTAACGAGCCTACGGGTGGAATTTTTCAATGCCACCCGCGGGCACGACTGGTTGTGACTATGCCTCGACAGCGCGGAGACGGTTGACATCAACTTTGATGCCAGGTCCCATTGTTGTGGAGAGGCTGATCTTGCGAAGGTACTTGCCCTTGGCAGCTGCGGGCTTTGCGCGCTGCACTTCATCAAGAACTGCACGAAGGTTGCGCTCAAGGTCGGCTGGAGAGAATGACGCCTTACCGATCACAACGTGAACGTTGCCGTAACGGTCGGTGCGGTACTCCACCTTGCCACCCTTGAATTCGCTGACTGCGCGACCAACATCGGTGGTCACGGTGCCGCTCTTTGGGTTTGGCATCAGACCACGTGGTCCGAGTGCGCGACCAAGACGACCAACGAGAGGCATCATGTCTGGAGTTGCGATCATGAGATCGAAGTCCATCATGCCCTTTTCGATTTCGGCAGCAAGATCATCTGCGCCGACCAAGTCAGCACCTGCAGCGCGAGCTTCGTTTGCTGCATCGCCAGCAGCGATCACTGCAATGCGAAGTGTCTTACCGGAACCTGCAGGAAGTGCAACTGTTCCGCGAACGTTCTGGTCGGCCTTACGAGGGTCAACACCAAGACGGATTGCAACATCAACAGTTTCGTCGAACTTTGCGCTCGCTGTCTTCTTTACGATGTCAATCGCTTCGGTTGGGGTGTACTGAGCATCGCGGTCAAATAACGCAATGGCAGCCTTGTATTTCTTTGTAATCGGCATAACGCCTCCCTCTCACTTTCTCATAGTGGTTATTAACTCCGCCCTGGTGAGGTGAACCGTTGGGCGAGAGAACTTTTTGTTACGAAAAGATCAGACGACCTTAAGACCCATGGAACGAGCTGTTCCACGAATCTGCTGCTTTGCAGCTTCGATGTCATATGCATTGAGGTCAGGCATCTTGATAAGAGCAACTGCTTCAATGTCGGCTTCGGTGACTGTGCCGGCAACTGTCTTGCCTGGTGTCTGTGATGCCTTCTCCAAACCAGCCTTCTGACGAAGAAGAACTGGTGCTGGTGGTGTCTTCAAGATGAACGTAAACGTGCGATCTTCGAAGATAGAAATTTCAACAGGAATGATTGTTCCTGCTTGTGATTCGGTTGCAGCGTTGTACTGCTTCACGAAGTCCATGATCTGCACACCGTGAGGTCCGAGTGCGGTACCTACTGGTGGAGCAGGTGTTGCTTTTCCTGCTGGGATCTGGATCTTTACGATTGCTGCAAGCTTCTTCTTTGCCATGGTTTTCTTCCTTTGACGACTTAATTATTTGCGCGATGCTCTTAGAGCTTCGCGACCTGACTGAAATCCATCTCGACGAGAGTTTCGCGACCGAAGATGTTGACAAGAACTTTCAACTTCATGTGATCGGTGTTGATCTCGGCGACCGAACCGTTGAAGTCGGCGAATGGGCCTTCCTTCACGCGGACGCTTTCGCCCACTTCGTATTCCATCTTCGGAGCCTTGCGCTTCGGTGCATCTTGACCGTCGCCCTTGGCAGAAAGGAATGTCTCGACTTCACGACGTGACAGTGGGGTTGGCTTTTGACCCTTGTGGCTCTGACCAACGAAGCCGGTCACGCCTGGTGTGTTGCGAATGCAGAACCAGGTGTCGTCATCCATTTCACAACGGACGAGGAGATAGCCAGGGAAAACTTTCTTCTGCACGGTCTGCTTGCGACCCTGCTTGAACTCAACAACATCTTCCATTGGGATGACGATCTCGTAAATCGAGTCGCCCATGTCCATGGATGAGATGCGAGTACGAAGGTTGAGGTCAACCTTCTTTTCGTATCCAGATTGTGTGTGCACGACGTACCACTTGCCGGGCTTTGCCCATGCAGGTGTTTCAGCTGGTGCGTCGTCTTCACCGTCAACATCAGAGACGTCGTCGGTGAGATCGAGGACCACGTCGGGCTCGATTGCTTCTGGTGCCTCAGGGGCATCGATGGAGGTAAAGGTGTCGTCGCTCATGTATTAATCCTTGTAGAGCCAACCAGAGAAATAGCCGAAAACCGCATCGAGTGCGCCCACATATGCGGTGAACACCACAACTGTGAAGAGAACGATGAGTGAATAGCGGCGAACTTCTGGCCACTTTGGCCAAGACACCTTCTTCATTTCATCGTTGACCTCACGGATGTACGTGACAGGCCCGATGCGGGGTTCGTCATGACCCTTGGCGCGAGCTTGCGGCTGGGTACGCACAGGATTCCCCTGATCATTCAGGGCTCCCATGCGCTTCAGCGCGCGCTTTTGCTCGCGATTCAGATCTTGACTTGACATTTCCTTCGTTCTCTCTCGTATAAAAAGTTCTCTGCAGGGCAGGAGGGATTTGAACCCCCGACCATCGGTTTTGGAGACCGGCGCTCTACCAGCTGAGCTACTGCCCTCTACTGCCCTTCGCATTGCCCGAAGGCTGTGCGAAGAGACTCTCGATGTCCGAAAACATCGAATAGAGGTTCTCGACTAGCGAGTTTCCTTGTGATTTGTATGACGACGATCGCGCGCGCAGTACTTCTTCATTTCCAGACGCTCGCGGTCGTTGATCTTTGACTTCATGGTGATGTAGTTGCGCTCTTTGCACTCTGTGCATTCGAGCGTGATCTTCACACGCTTGTCACTCTTGGCCATGATGTGGCCCCTTCCTTACAGATAAACCTGTGATTACTTAATGATCTTTGTGACGCGACCAGCGCCAACCGTACGGCCACCCTCACGGATAGCAAAACGAAGACCCTCATCCATAGCGATGGGCTTACCCAACTCAACA
>Ga0208595_1000648_pt1 | contig 12535 bp, 13 predicted proteins | sample LakMenEpi28Jun11_FD_150742 | JGI IMG/M metagenome (GOLD analysis project Ga0208595, IMG submission 150742) | Freshwater microbial communities from Lake Mendota, WI - 28JUN2011 deep hole epilimnion (SPAdes) | ecosystem: Environmental > Aquatic > Freshwater > Lake > Epilimnion/Euphotic zone ...
CAAAAGTTTACCTGACTTAAAAAGTCGCTATACATTCTGGCTTTTAGCAAACGTTGTAAAGAGTAATATACTCCTGCAAAAACGGCATTTCCAACAAACGCAAAAATAACTGCGTTGGTATGTAATGGTCTTAATCTTCCATAACTTAACCACGGTATACCGTCTGTTAAATTAGGAAAAAGATAAAATAAAGCCACAAGCAGTCCTACTGACATTCCGACTACTCCAAAAAGTAGCGATGCATAAATAAAATTACGAACGATTTTATTATCATAACGAAATTGTTGCATTTCCATAATTAATGTTTATTTAGTTTTAGTTTTTTTTAATTCATCGTCAAAAAGCATACGAACCGATGGCGTGTAATCATCATCAAACTGACCGTTTTTTACGGCTAATATGAATGTGATTAAAAACACAATGGCTATTAAGATGCTAATGGTTATAAGAAAATATATGATACTCATACCTCTATAAGTTTTAAACAAAGTTAGATTTGCGAGAAGTAACTAAATATGATATTTGTCATGTATTGAAATTATTTTTATTTAGGAATTACAATTTGATTTTTTTACCGTAAAATTTGCTTAAAATTGTCACAAAACTCACAATTGTAATGGCGCTCATAGGCATAATAATAGCCGCAAACAATGGCGATAATTTACCTGTTAAAGCAAAAGCTAATCCTACTGAATTATATAATAATGATAACCCAAAACTCATATAAATAGTTTTCATAGCGTTTTTAGAATACTGTATATAATGAAACAATTTTTGAAATTGCGAAGCATCCATGATACCATCACAAGCAGGCGAAAAGACATTTACATTCTCTGAAAGTGCAATTCCAATATTACTTTGTGCTAAAGCACCTGCATCATTTAAACCATCTCCTACCATCATTACATTTTTTCCTTCGTTTTGAAGTTTTTGAATGTAATCTAATTTTTGCTCTGGTTTTTGATGGAATACCAATGTAGTATTTTGAGGTAAAACAGATTGTAAATACACTTTTTCACCATCATTATCGCCGGATAAAACGACCGTTTTGTAATTGTTTTTATCCAACTGTTTGAACAATGTATTTAACCCTTCTCTATATTGATGGTTGAAAGCAAAATAGCCTTTATATTCTGAATCAATTTCAATATGTACTTTGGTGTTTTTATCTTTTTCGATTTCTAATTCTAAATTCATTAATTGCAATGAACCTATTTTATATATACTATTTTCAACTGAAGCTAACATTCCTTTTCCTACAATTTCTTCGTATGAATTAATTGATATTATTTCAGATTGAGGTAAAAACGCATACATTTTTCTACTTAAAGGATGATTTGAATTTCTGACAATGCTTTTAATATTTGCAAGTTCCTTATCGGATAAATCTGTACCTGTATATTCTATAGTTGATTTTAAAGACGACGTAATGGTTCCTGTTTTATCAAAAACAATCGTATCTACTTTTGCCATTTGTTCAATCACTTGTGCGTTTTTTAAATACAATTTGTGATTTCCCATAATTCGTAAAACATTCCCTAAAGTAAAAGGTGCGGTTAAAGCCAAAGCACACGGACACGCAACAATTAGCACTGCGGTGAAAACATTAAACGCTAAATACGCATTTATAAACAGCCAAAATATAAAGGAACTAAAAGCCAATAAAAGCAAAGCGGGTGTGAAATACTGACTTACTTTATCTGTAATCGATTTGTGTTTTTGGTCTATTTTTTTCTGAAAAACATCATTACTCCACAATTGCGTTAAATAGCTTTGCGAAACGGAAAACAATACTTCCATTTCAATTATACCCCCCATTTGTTTGCCGCCTGCAAAAACTTTATCGCCCGATTTTTTTTCAATTGGAATGGCTTCACCAGTAACAAAACTATAATCTAAAGCTGTTTTTGGTGAAATTAATATTCCATCAACTGGAATTAATTCTTGATTTCTGATAATTAATCTATCACCTTTTTCTACATCATAAATTTGGCAAGGTTCCTCTTCTCCATTTTGATTAATTTTCGTAACAGCAATTGGAAAATAAGATTTAAAATCGCGTTCAAATGATAAAAAATCATATGTTTTTTGTTGAAATAATTTTCCTAACAACATAAAGAAAACCAATCCTGTTAAACTATCAAAAAAACCTTGACCGTAATCGAACGTTATATCAATTACACTTCGCACAAACATGACAATTATTCCTAAAGCAATAGGAATATCGATATTTAACATTTTAGATTTGATGCTTTTATATGCAGAAATGTAATAGCCACTTGCCGAATATAAAAAAGAAGGTAAGGATAAAAAGAAAATTAGCGTTCTAAAGAAATTTCGATATTTATTTATCCAAAATTCATCTACTTCAAAATATTCTGGAAATGATAAAAGCATGATATTTCCAAAACAGAAAAAAGCAATTCCTAATTTATAAATTAAACTTCTATCAATTTGTTTGGTGTCTGTTTCGTAATTTTCTAAACTTATATAAGGCTCATAACCAATGGATGACAATAAATAAACGATGTCTTTTAGATTGGTTTGTTCTGAATTATAGGTAATTCGAACCTTTTTTTGTGTAAAATTAACCTGAGAAGTACTTATTCCCTTTTGAAGTTTTTGTAAATTTTCCAAAATCCAAATACATGAACTACAGTGAATATGTGGTATGTATAAGGAAACAATATAAATTGTATTTTCTTGAAATTCCAATAATTTGGATTGAATTTTTTCATCATCTAAAAAATCATATTTACCATTAATTTCTTGTGGTGTGGCTCCAGGAGCCGATTGAAAATCGTAATAACACGTTAAATCATTTTGACTAAATATTTCATATACTGCTTTGCATCCTACACAACAGAATGATTTTTCGTCAAATTGTATTTCTTCTTTTGCAGTATATTCCTTACCGCAATGAAAACAATTTTTATTGCCCATAATAATGCTCATTTTACCTAATACAAAGGTGAAATATTGTTCATAAGTAAAATATGATATTTGTCATACAATTTGTAAATTTGTACCGACTTCAATTAATTGTGATTTTATGGGGAAATGTGAACAATGCATTGTTAGAGAATTTAGTGCTATAAAGGCATTAAATAAAGATGAGTTATTGAAAATTGCCGATTGTAAAACATCATACACCGTAAAAAAAGGAGAAACAGTTTTTGATGAAGGAGACGCCTTAAATGGTATTTATTGTATAAAAGACGGCATTTGTAAATTATCAAAACTTAGCGATAACGGAAAAGATCAAATTGTGAAACTCGTAAAAAAAGGGGAACTTTTAGGACAACGTTCGTTAATTAGTGAAGAATCTACTAATTTAAGTGCGGTTGCTGTGGAAGATATGCAAGTTTGTTTTATTCCTAAACAAGAAATATTACAGTTTTTTAACGAAAATAATCAGTTTTCATTAAATATGATGAAATCAGTTTGTGTCGATTTAAAAGATGCCGATGATAATATGGTGAATTTGGCACAAAAAACAGTAAAACAACGTTTGGCAGAAACCTTACTTAAATTAGAAACCGACTTTGGTATTCACGAAGATGGAAGTTTAAAAATTCAGTTATCACGCGAAGAAATAGCTGGAATGATTGGTACGGCTACTGAAAGTTGCATTCGATTATTATCTGAATTTAACAAAGAAGGTTGGGTTTCTTTACATGGCAAAAAAATTACCCTTTCCAATAAAAGAGAATTACAAAGGATAATATAATTCCTAGTTTTAAAAAAACACCACAACGTTTGTCACCCTGAAAGGGTCTCACGAAAAATAATTCACAACAGTATTAAGAATAAAAACCCTTTCAGGATGACAAGTTGGTGATTACTTTGTGGAAAATGGGAACACAGATTTAAAGAATTAAACAAATCAAATAGACTTGACAATTCGTAGTTAAAAAAAGTAGTATTTTACATTAAACTTAACATGAACGATAATTTTATAAACGAATTTTTTGGAATAGGCATACAAAACGGAAAAACACCTGAAAACTTAGGAATGCTTTGGCGTTCGGCACAGAATTTTGGTGCGAGTTTTATTTTCACCATTGGAAAACGGTATGCTAAACAAGCTTGCGATACACACAACGCAGTAAAAGCGATTCCATATTTTCATTATGATACTTTTGAAGCATTTTACGAAAACTTACCTAAAGGTGCAAGATTAGTTGGCGTTGAACTTGATGATGCCGCAGTAGATTTAGAAACCTTTCATCATCCGCAACGTTGTGTGTACTTATTAGGTGCAGAAGATCATGGCATGACCAAAAAAGCTATGGAAAAATGCCATCATTTAGTAAAATTTAAATCGGAAAAAAGTTTAAATGTTTCTGTAGCTGGAAGTATAATATTGTACGACAGAGGACTAAATAAACCTAGGATTTAAAACTTATTATAGAATTTCAATTCGGATAGCACGTAAAAAATCTTCACCAGCTGGTAAATGATTCATTCCCTCTTTTTCTTCTAAATCTCCGTTATGATTATTAGAATCTGCTAAACCACACCAAGGCTCAATACATAAAAACGGAGCATTTTGTTTGGTCCAAATTCCTAAATATGGAAAATGATCGTAATTCACTTTTAAAATTGCTTTGTCTTTATTTTTTAAAATAACCTCATTTGAATTTAATTGTTTAAAGACCAACGCATCTTTTTCGAATAAAGTAAAATTTAAAGCAATAGCATTGTTTTTTGTATCAACCAAAGTTGTTTTACCATTAAAACTTTCATTTTCTAAATGGTGCGTTTCAAAGGTATCTGCGGCATTAAATTGTAAGGAATAATTTTCAAAATTTTCTGAAATATTAAAGGCAGGATGTGCTCCAATAGAAAAAGGAAGTACTTCATCCGATTGATTTCGTACAAAATATTCAATAACTAATTCGTTTTCCATTAATGTGTATGCCATTAATAACTTAAAACTAAAAGGATAAATTGCTTTTGTTTCTTCGGTTTCATTAAGTTCAAAAATAACTTGAGAATCACTTTTTTTATCGAAAGTAAATTCCATATTTCTGGCAAATCCGTGTCGTGGAAGCTGATAAGTTTTTCCATTAAAGGTATAACTATCATTTTTCAATCGACCGACTATTGGGAACAATATTGGTGAGGTTTTATTCCAATACAATTCGTCTACTTGCCAAATGTAGTTTTTGGTGTTTTTAACTAATGAAATTAATTCGGCTCCCAAAGAATTTATGGTTGCAGTAAGTGTTCCGTTTGAAATTGTAACTATCATTTTTTAAATTCTTTTTTTAATAATCCATAATGTACCGAATCTAAAAATGCATCGTTCCAAAAGAAATCTTCAATAAAGTGTCCTTCCTTTCTGAAACCATTTTTTTCCAATACTCGAGCTGAAGCAAAATTATCAGGATCGATAATTGCAGTAACAGTATGTAAATGTAATACATCAAACCCGAATGTTAAAATTGTTTTTATAGCTTCTGTTACATATCCTTTATTATGGTATTCTGGTAAGGTCATATAACCTAATTCCGAACGTAAATTTTCGTGTTGTGTTCTAAAAAAACCAATAATTCCAATTAAAGAATCGTTGTCTTTTTCTGTAATTACCCAATTAATAGCATTGTTTTCTTCTTTGTTACTCAAAAGTAAATTAATATGAGCCAAAGCTTCTTCTTTAGTAGTAATTAAAGGTCTTGGTATAAACTTCATCGTTTCCGGATTGCCTCGAAGAAGCATTACTTCAGGAATATCCTTTTCATTAATTTCTCTAAAACACAAACGCTCAGATTGTAAATTTGGAAACGGAAGTATATTTATATGTATCATAATTTAAATTAAACTGATGTATTAAACACTGATTTTTAAAATTTTAATAATTTCATTAATCTGTGTTGTACCTATTTATTTTTTGGTTTAATTAATAATTCTACTTCTTTTTCTCTTCTAATATCCTCTAAAATCCAATTTAACTCGGGATCAATATTGTTATTTCTATCTTCTAAAGTAGGCAAAATTTCTTTATCTGGAAAAACACCTCTTCCTTCAATATTTGTTTTACCAGTGGCACTTACCAAAGCTAAACCTATTCGTAAATTCACTTTACTATTTGGCAATTGCACCAAAGGCATTTGAGCAGCAACCGTTCCGTTATAAGCACCTCCAGTTTCTTCACCAACAAAGAAAGCACGTTGATTTGACTTTAAATTTGAAGAAATAATACTTGCTGCCGAAAAACTACCACCATTAATTAACACGTAAATTTTTCCTTTAAAATTATTCGGTTTTGGCTTACTTTGTTTAGAATGACGATTACTTAAATAGGTACCACTTGCTTCTTTTCTTGTTTTAAAATAAAATATTGAATAATAAAAAGGTGCACCTAAAAATTTAAAAAACTTAGTAACATAATTACCTCCTTTAAAATAATTCCTATGCAAAAAACTGGTTTTTGATACCACTTCGTAATCATCAATAAAGACAAAAGGTTCAGAAACTAAATAACTATATAAATCAGCAATTTCATTCAATCTTCCGCCAGGATTGTTTCTTAAATCGATAATCAAATTTTTAGTATTTGCTACAGATAAAATATTAAAAACATCTTCGTAAAAATCGTGTGAATTACCATTTGAAAACCCTTTTATTGACATCATTGCAGTAATACTATCTTTATCCAAAAATTTTAATTCTCTTGTAAATGTTTTAGTATCACTATTAAAACCGTATTTACTATTAAATTTGGCTTTCTGTTTTCTTTCTTTTTTTGATAATTTCGGCTTTTTTTGATTTGAATTTGAACCGAATGTGTCTCGTTTCACAACAAAAAGAGAATCCTTACCTTCAAGTTTTAGGAGTAGATGCAAACTATCTTGTACTTTTCCTTTATCTATATTAAAAAACGCACCGAAATTTTTTCCTAAATATCTATTAATAAAAGTTGTATTATAACCATCCGAAGCTATTCTTTTAGAAAATAATGAAATTAAATCGGATGGTTTTTCAGAATTTATGGAAACAACTTCAGTATTCACTAAAATAGAATGACGCGAGCGATTTTTAGTAATTATTAATTTGTTGTCGATATATTCAAAATCGAATTGGGAAAAAGGTGATTTTCCTTTTTTATTAAGTGCTTTTGCTTCTTTTTCAGTGGTTTTTGGCAAACTTGGTGAAACACTTAAATGTCCTTGTCCAACATGTTTTACCACTTGGCTCAATTCTTTATAGAAAGCCAAACCGGTCATTGGTTGTTTAATAGATTTTTTTAAGCTATCAAACTTATATTCTAATTTTTCTTTAGAAATGTACCAATACAGTCTTGGATGTAATTGTTTGAGTTTTTTATACGAATACTCAACGTCTTTTTGAAGCTGAGCTACTGCAATAGGTTGTGTTAATTGCTGATTAAATTTCTTGGTAGATTGACATGAAAAAAGAAATAGCGTGCCGAAAAGCAAAATAATGTTCTTCATAAATTTGGGGTTTTTATAATGAAAAACAAATCTAACTAAAAAAAACATCATATCCATAACGAAAAATCATGATGCCTACCACGAATAAAAATAATTTTCGAATAAACTGATTGCCTTTTAAAATTGCCATTCTGGTGCCAATTATACTTCCTGATATATTGGAAATCGCCATAATAATTGCAATTTCTAAAATATAATTTCCTTGCGAAATAAACACGTAAAGGGCGGAAATATTGGTGATACAATTAATTACTTTTGCATAGGCAGATGCTTCTAAAAATTCAAATCCCAAAAGTGCTACAAATCCTAAAACTAAAAAACTTCCTGTTCCTGGACCTAAAAAACCATCATAAAAACCAATAATAATACCCAGTAAAAATCCAAATAAATACTTTTTTTCATCGGATAATACTTTTGTAGAATAAGAACCAAAATCTTTCTTTTTAAACGTGTAAATGGCAATAGCTATTAACATAAAAAAGATAAAAGGTTTTAGAATGTTCACATCAATTCGACTGACTAATTTGGCACCAATAAAAGAAAAAATAAAAGAGCTAAAAGCAGTAATGAATAATAATTTCCAATTAAATTTTACTCGTTTTGCATATTGCACCGCGGCTATTGAAGTACCTGAAAGTCCAGCTATTTTGTTAGTCCCAAAAGCAGTTGGCACTGTTGAATTTGGGAACAAAATCATAAATGCAGGGAATTGTATTAATCCGCCACCGCCTACAACTGCATCAATAAAACCCGCAAAAAGCGAGGCAATAGCCATAAATATAAGTATTGAAATGTCGTGTTGTGAAAAGAGTTCGAGTAGGTTCATTAATTTTATTCAAAATATGGATGAAAATTATTTTCAAATATACTATTATTTTATAAAATTTTAAATCGACTTAAGTTGTAGTATATTTGTAAAAATAAGTTAATGTAAATTATAAAGACAAATTGTCCCATAAAACAAACAAATATGAGTTTTTTCAAAAATATCTTTAAAGAAAATGCAAATTCTTCCAAGGAAGAAATAAAAGAGACAGCCAAATTTTATACCTTAGATAAAATGGAACAATTTGATGAAATAGATGAAATTTCTCAAACGAAACCGGTTGTCCTTTTCAAACACAGTACAAGATGCAGCATCAGTAGAATGGCGCTAAAACAATTTGATGCCGAATTTAATTATCCTGAAGAAAAAATTGATTGGTATTTATTGGATTTGTTAAATCACAGAGATTTATCTAATGAAATTGCAAACAGATATAACGTAGTACATCAATCGCCACAAATAGTAGTGATCAGAAATGGAAAAGCGGTTTTTAATGAATCACACGATAGTATTTCTGCGGAAGATTTAAAGCAGTTTACATAAAAAAAATACTCCTAAAAAAGTTAGGAGTATTTTTTTATAAATATTAGATTTTAAACTTAAAATTTTAATTCAATTGCTGGAAGTAATTTACTTGATACTTCTCCAAAACCAATTCTAATTTGGTCATTTTGGCAATATCCTCTTATAATTACGGTGTCGTTATCGTTAATAAATTTACGTTCCGAACCATCATTCATTTTAATTGGATTTTGTCCACCCCAAGACAATTCTAACATTGAACCGAAAGAATCTGGTGTTGGTCCTGAAATCGTACCACTTCCCATCATATCTCCAGAATTTACTCTACAACCATTAATTGTATGATGTGCCAATTGCTGACTCATAGTCCAATACATGTATTTAAAATTAGAGTTTGACACTATAGTTTCAACAGCATTTTCTGGCTGAATGGCTACTTGTAAATTAATATCGTAAGAATGATTACCGGTTTGTTGTAAATAAGGCAATGGTGTTGGTTGTTGTTCAGGTGATGAGCATTTAAAGGGCTGTAAAGCATCCAAAGTAACAATCCAAGGTGATATTGATGATGCAAAGTTTTTTGCTAAAAATGGCCCTAATGGTACATATTCCCATTTTTGAATATCTCTTGCCGACCAGTCGTTAAATAAAACCATTCCGAAAATACATTCTTCTGCATCTGCTACAGAAACAGGTTCTCCCATCAAATTTGCATCCGTAGTAATAAAAGCAGTTTCTAATTCGAAATCTACCAATCTTGAAGGTCCAAAAACAGGTTGAGTTTCGCCATTTGGTAACGTTTGTCCGTACGGTCTGTGAACTGGTATTCCACTTGGTACTATTGTAGAACTTCTTCCGTGATATCCTACAGGAATATGCAACCAGTTTGGTAATAATGCATTTTCTGGATCGCGAAACATTTTTCCTACATTAGTAGCGTGCTCTTTACTTGAATAAAAATCGGTATAATCACCAATTTGAACTGGTAATAACATTTCAACATCATCTATTTTAAAAATAACAATGTTTTTATGAGAATCATTATCTCTTAATTTTGGATTGGTATCTAAAAAGATATCCGATAATCTATTTCGTACTAAACGCCAAGTTTTTCTTCCGTCAGAAATAAAATCGTTAAGCGTATCTTGCATAAACATATCATCAGTAAGTTCAATGCCGTCAAAATAGCCTAATTGTTGTAAAGCTCCCATATCAATAGCGTAATCACCTATTCTGGTCCCTATTGTAACTACATCTTCTTTAGTGATAAAAACTCCAAATGGGATGTTTTGGATTGGAAAATCACTATCTTTTTTAATATCTAACCAAGATTTTCTACTTGGGTCATTAGCTAAATTTGGCATATCTATTCCTTAAATTATTTTGTTGATAATTGAGCAATCAAAATTAAACTATAGATTCAATTTACCAAACATTTTTTGTATTTTTGACAAAATTTAAATTTATACTAAAAAATGCAACGCGACGAACTTATTTTTGACCTAATTTTAGACGAGCAAGACAGACAAATTCATGGAATTGAATTAATTGCTTCAGAAAACTTTGTGAGCGACCAAGTAATGGAAGCTGCTGGTTCATGTTTAACTAATAAATACGCAGAAGGATATCCTGGAAAAAGATATTATGGTGGTTGCGAAGTAGTAGATATTGTAGAGCAAGTTGCTATTGATCGAGTAAAAGAATTGTTTGGAGCTGAATACGCTAACGTTCAACCACATTCTGGTTCACAGGCAAACACTGCAGTTTTTGCAGCTTGTTTAAAACCTGGAGATAAAATTTTAGGATTCGATTTGTCTCACGGTGGGCATTTAACCCATGGATCTCCAGTAAATTTTTCAGGAAAATTATATACTGCAAGTTTTTATGGTGTAGAAGAAGAAACTGGATTATTAAATTATGATAAAATACAGGAAATTGCAACTAAGGAACAACCTAAAATGATTATTGCAGGCGCATCCGCTTATTCTCGTGATATGGATTTTAAACGTTTCCGTGAAATTGCAGATTCAGTAGGAGCATTATTATTAGCTGATATTTCACATCCTTCTGGATTGATTGCAAAAGGCTTGTTAAATGACCCAATTCCTCACTGTCATATAGTAACAACAACTACACACAAGACTTTACGTGGTCCTCGTGGTGGATTAATTATGATGGGAAAAGATTTTGAAAACCCTTGGGGATTAACAACTCCAAAAGGCGAAATCAGAATGATGAGTCATATATTAGACATGTCTGTTTTCCCCGGAAATCAAGGAGGCCCATTAATGCATATTATTGCCGCTAAAGCGGTTGCGTTTGGTGAAGCGTTAACAGATGAATTTTTCCGTTATGCGTTACAAATGCAAAAAAATGCAAAAGCTATGGCTGAAGCGTTCAACAAAAGAGGTTATAAATTAATTTCTGGAGGAACTGATAATCATATGATGTTGATTGATTTACGCAACAAAAATATTTCAGGTAAAGACGCTGAAAACGCATTGGTTAAAGCTGAAATTACTGTAAATAAAAATATGGTGCCATTTGATGACAAATCTCCATTTGTTACTTCAGGAATTCGTGTTGGAACACCAGCAATTACAACTCGTGGATTAGTTGAAGAAGATATGGAAACCGTTGTTGCTTTAATCGATAAAGTATTAATGAATTACACTAATGAAGCTATAATAGAAGAAGTAGCTGAAGAAGTTAACGAACTTATGGGCGAAAGAGCCATGTTTGTTTTTTAATTGACAGATATAAAAAGTAAACTAAATAAAAAAGGTGTTATGTAGCAATCATAATGCCTTTTTTAAACAAATACACTTTTTAAACATTTAAACTCATAACCTTAAAATTATGTCCATTTTACGATTGCAATTACCCACCGATCCAAGATGGGCAAATATAGTAGAAGAAAACTTAGAAGATATTTTAAGTGACCATGCTTGGTGCGAACAAAAAGCAGCCACAAATGCCATAATGCTTATTATTAATAATGCTGAGAAAGAAGACTTGGTGACAGAAATGACTGCGATTTCTATTGAAGAAATGCAACATTTTCAAATGGTTCACGATATTATTAAGGCGCGTGGTTACGAATTTTTAAGAGAACGAAAAGACGATTATGTAAACGAATTAGCCAAATTTATGAAGCAATCTTCTGATGGTAGTCGGGCATGTGGTTTAATAGAACGTTTACTTTTTGCAGCTATGATTGAAGCCAGAAGTTGCGAACGATTTAAAGTACTTTCTGAAAATTTAATAGACGAAGAATTAGCACAGTTTTATAGAGATTTAATGGAAAGTGAAGCCGCTCATTATACCACTTTTATAAACTTAGCCAGAAAATACGCTGGAAATATCGATGTAGAAAAACGCTGGAAAGCATGGTTAGCATACGAAGCGAGTGTAATCGCTAAATATGGTGAAGGTGTTACTGTACATGGCTAAAAGTCGAAAGTCAAAAGCAGATAGAATCTTTAAAAAATAAATAAAATATAAAATAAAATGGCAATAAATAAATACGCATTTCTATCGTTTCTATTTCTTTCATTAACCGTTCAAGGACAAGAAAGAAATCTAAGAAATATAAAAAAACTAACTTTTGGTGGTGATAATGCTGAGGCTTATTTTAGTCCGGATAGTAAAAACTTAACCATGCAAGTTACCAATACCCAATTTGGTGTGCCTTGCGATCAAATTTACTCGTTAGATTTGACACAAC
>Ga0208595_1000649_pt1 | contig 12527 bp, 10 predicted proteins | sample LakMenEpi28Jun11_FD_150742 | JGI IMG/M metagenome (GOLD analysis project Ga0208595, IMG submission 150742) | Freshwater microbial communities from Lake Mendota, WI - 28JUN2011 deep hole epilimnion (SPAdes) | ecosystem: Environmental > Aquatic > Freshwater > Lake > Epilimnion/Euphotic zone ...
TGATGAGCGCCTCCTTGATGGGCCACCGATCGCACAGCTCGCCCGAATGTTTGACCAGAAGGGGGTTGCTCGACTCGCCCTCGTTGGACATGAACCGAATCTGAGTCGGCTACTAAGCGAACTCACTGGGATTTCAAGTCTCTCCGTAGAGAAGGGCGCTCTGATTCGCATTGACCTGCCGAACGGCGTCAGCGCGGGGAGCGGTCGCCTTGTGACGATCGCACCGCCATCACTACTCCGCGCCCCCAAAGAAGAACGCTAACGCGCCTCCCCTTCAACGCAGGCGGCGACCAGCCCCGGATGGGAGAGGTAGGCGAGATCCTCGCGCGTACGGAGTGTCCATACCGCGAGTTCAAGTCCCGCGGCTTGTAGATCTGCCACCCATTCGCTGCCAAGGAGCGACTTGTCGACGGAGACACCGTCAACTCCCAGCGCGAGCGCTCGTCCACGAGTCTCAAGAGATGGAGACTCCACGTTGAGCCAGCGTGACCACTCAGGAGCGCGCAGGCCTACTTCTCGCAGCGCGTCGTCATCAAAACTTGAGATCACCAACTGCGCTCCTACGTCCATGGACCGCTCACGAAGTGCAGCGAAGAATCCCGGCAGGGGTGGCACCTTAAGCTCAAGGTCAAGGAAGAGCGCGTCTGGGAGCGCGGCGAGTGCGTCAGTGAGCGTTGGCACGCCGAGTTGCTGGAGCTCGCTCGCATCAAGTTCACTCACCGCTCGTTCATCCCCATGCGTGCGCGCGAGGGTTTCGTCATGAATGATCACAGGCAGCCCATCACGGGAGAAGCGCAGATCAAACTCCACGCCATCACAACCAGTTGACGCGGCAGCGAGAAGTGCGGGGAGCGAGTTCTCCGCGTGCCCTAGTGCGCCGCCATGCACGCCACGGTGCGCGAGTCGGAGTGGACGACCTGCCGCCTGTGCGGCGACCGTTGCGGGTGGCGCTCCAGCCCTATCCACCAGCTCAGATGCGCTCAGCGCAGAGGGAGGCGAATCGTGAACGTCGTGCCGACCCCAACGGTGGAGTCGGCCTCAATGCTCCCGCCGTGGCGGAGGATTGCGTGACGTGCGATCGCAAGCCCTAGCCCAGTTCCTGCACCGCCCACTGACGGAGTTTCGTTCGGAATGCGCTCAACCGTATAGAAACGCTCAAAGATGCGCGAGAGGTGCCGACGCTCGATGCCGATCCCCTCATCTGCAACCTGGATCTCTACGTAGGGGTTCGCTTCAGTGGCTGAAGAACTGGAGAGGCGAATGGTGACCTTCCCCTCCGGTCGGCTGTACTTCACGCCGTTATGCACAAGGTTTGCGAACACCTGCCGCAGTCGATCACGATCCCCTGGCACCATCCACGGGCCGGGGCCAACCTCTTCTACCAGGATCTTCCCACCGTGCCGCGTGGCAACAGGGGTAAAGCGCGTGGCAACCTCTTGAGCTAGGTCTCGTAGATCAACAGGAGCCGTGCGGAGTGCCACCTCCCCCGACTCAAGTGTGGCTAGATCAAGCATTTCGTCCGCCATCTGCACAAGATGCAGCACTTCCACCTCAATCTGCGAGGCGCGCTCCTTTGCGCCGCTGGCGTCGCCACGCTCCCCTGCGGTGGCAATAGATTCGGCAAGCAGCCGAATAGTGCTGAGCGGCGTCCGAAGTTCATGCGAAAGGTTGTCAACGAACTCGGTGCGGATCTGTCGCAGGCGCACCACCTCCGTCAGGTCACGCAGGAGAATCCACGCACCATCATCCCCATCAGGTGCCGCGGTTACCTGGACGTGCCGCATCTCGTCAGAGTGACCTGGGCGAAGATCGCGCAGGGAGATTTCTCCTCGTGAGATCGTTCCGCTCAGCGCCTCTCGGGCAAGCTCTTCAAGTCGATGGTCAACGGTCGCCTCAATCAGCGGGCGACCACGGAGATCATCAACCTCGCGCGCCAAGATCTCTCTGCAGGCCGGGCTGGCGGCTCGAATCGTGAGGTCAGGAAGCACTCGCATCACGGCATCGTCCGTGGCGTCAAGCAGTGCATCAAGTCGCTGCGCGCGGCGCTCCGCTCGGGCCGACTCACGATCCGCCCGTTCCCCTTCGCGGGCGGCACGCGACGTGCTGTCGTCAACCTGGTTACGCCGACGGCGCAGTCTCCCTGCGAGAATGAGAGCAGCGAGCGCAAAGAGTGCGGCAAAGAGAAGCGTTGGGCTAGCGGTCTCGATCATCTGCCCGAAGACGCGCCGGCGTACGTTGGCGGAAATCCTCGAGCGGCGAGTTCCTTCTCAATAGCCTCGCGTTCAAGACGCTTCTGCGCAACGATCCGCTCCACAACTTCCGCCAGCGGCACCACGCTCCGTTCACCACTGGCGCGCAGCGTCATCTCTGCGCCGCCCGCATCAAGCGATCGCGGCGAGATGGTCACGGTCCACGGGGATCCAAGCAGCTCTGCGTCGGCGAACTTCACGCCAGGCGACTCCTCACGATCGTCAACCAACAGCTCGAGTCCAGCGCTCGCTGCCGCAGCCTCCAGCGTGGCGGCTGACGCCTCAACGCGAGGGTCCTTGTTGGCGCCGAGCAGCGCCACCTGGGCGTCAAACGGTGCCACGGCGGTCGGCCAGGCGAGCCCCTTCTCATCGTGATACGCCTCAGCCACGCATGCGGCTGCGCGTCCGACGCCAATCCCGTAAGAGCCCATGATGATCGGTCGCTTCACCCCCGCCTCATCGAGATACTCAGCGCCGAGTGCCGCCGTGTAACGCGTGCCAAGCTTGAAGATGTTCCCGACCTCGATCCCCTTCTCGAGTCGAACGGCCGCACCGCAGGAGGCACAACCGTCACCCGTCTTCGCAGATGCGAGATCCACCACGTGGTCTGGGGTGAAGTCACGGGGGATGTTGACGTTCTTGAAGTGGTACCCCTCCTTGTTTGCGCCAGCAACAAGATTTGCGGAGGAGGCCACGAGTTCGTCAACCACCACAAGTGCCCCCTTCGCGCCGATCGGCGAGGCGTAGCCCGGCACCATGTTTGCGGCCACGATCTCCTCTTCGCGTGCTGGACGAAGATCGCGCGCGCCGATCGCGTTCGTCAGTTTCGTCTCCTCCACATCATCATCGCCCCGCACAATGGCAACGATCAGCCGATCGTCGCGATCTGCAAAAAAGACTGCCTTCGCGGTCTGCTCGTGCGGGACGCCGAGCAGCTCGGCAAGGGCTTGAATCGTTGGTGCGTTTGGGGTCTTCACCTCTTCGCGCGGGAGTGGTGCCGCTGCAACAGGCGTCGCCCTGCGCACACGCGCGACCTGCCGATTTGAGGCGCTGGAGCATGCGTCACAGATCACCAGCGTGTCTTCGCCGTACTCGCTCGGCGCCATGAACTCATGCGCCTCTGTGCCACCCATCATCCCGACGTCGCTCGCGACGGCAATCGTCTTCAAGCCGAGTCGCGCGAAGATGCGTGTGTACGCGTGGTAGTAGAGCGCGTACGAGTGATCGAGCCCTGCCTCATCACGATCCGCCGAATAGGCGTCCTTCATCGTGAACTCGCGCACGCGAATCAGGCCACCGCGCGAGCGGGGTTCATCGCGCCACTTCGTTTGGAAGTGATAGACCTGCTGCGGAAGTTGTCGCCAGGAGCTCACCAGTTTGCGAAGGAGGTCGGCCACCACCTCTTCGTGCGTCATGGCGAGAACCATGTCGCGTCCGCCACGATCTTTGAACCGACCCATCTCAGGGCCAATCTGGTCGTATCGTCCCGTCTCCCTCCAGAGATCGGCGGGGTGAACGACCGGCATCAACATCTCTTGTCCACCGATGGCGTTCATCTCTTCACGGATCACCTGGGTCACGTGCATATTGACGCGCATGCCGAGCGGAAGGAGTGAGTAGATGCCCGCACCTAGCGGGCGGATGTATCCGGCGCGGAGCAGGAGCCGATGGGAGGGCATCTCCGCGTCGGCGGGGTCCTCGCGCAGCGTGCTGAAGAAGAGGTTTCCTATTCGCATTTGGACATCCTACCCGCGCCGCCCGCCTCGCGGCGAATTGAGGAAGCTCAGGTGGTGCGTCGGAGCACGTAGCCGATGTTGCGGACCGTCTGCAGGGCTACAGGGCTGGCCGGAGTCGCTTCGATGGCACGACGCAGGGCGTGCATATGCACATCCACCGTTCGCGTCTCCCCGGCGTAGTCGTACCCCCAGACCCGATCCAGCAACTGCTCGCGACTATAGACACGGCCAGCGTTGGCGATCAGGAAGGCAAGGAGCTGGAAGGCTTTCGGCTTCACGTGCACGACGGCGCCGTTCCGAAGAATGCGCTGTCCCTCAAGGTCAATCTCTGCCTCTCCGATCCGCACCAGCCGCTCAGCGCTCGGTGCTGGCGTTGCCCCGCTGCGACGCAGCACGGCGCGGATTCGCGCAGAGAGCTCGCGCGAAGAGAACGGTTTCGTCACGTAATCATCGGCGCCAAGGTTGAGTCCGGCAACGCGATCTGTCTCAGACGCTTTCGCCGTCACCATGATCACTGGGACACTGGAGTTCGTACGAATGGCACGACACACCTCAATGCCACTCATCTCAGGGAGCATGAGGTCAAGGAGCACAAGGTCGGGTGCATGCGCGCGAAACGCAGCGAGCCCGGCGGCGCCTGTCGCCGCCTGCTCCACCGAGAAGCCTTCAGCGCTCAGCGCATCTGCGAGTGCCTCGCGCAGCGGCCGCTCATCTTCAACAAGGAGGATGCGCGCCGTCTCACTCTTCACCATGCAACCCTCCCGCCTTTACGTTAACGACGTGTGAACAGCACCTCAGGCGGCGCGCAGGACGGCGATCGCCTGGTCAATGCGCGTAAGGACCGCCGCGCGGCCGAGGAGCCTCATGCTGTCGAAGAGTGGTGGCGTCGCGGTACGACCCGTTGCCGCTGCGCGGAGGGCCATGAAGAGGTCGCCCGCCTTCCAGCCCTGCTCCTCAGCGAGTGCGCGCAGCTTCGCCTCAAGTGCATCCGGCGCATCAAGGAGTGGCGCGTCGCCTTCACCAATCCCATCCGCAATCAGTGGACGTGCCGCTTCGAGCGCGGCGCGCGCTGTAGCCGCCTCCCAACGCTTCGGCACGAGGAGTGCCGGGTCATGCTGCAGCGCATCCAAGAAGAGGAAGTCGGTGAGTTCAATCGCAGACGAGAGGAGCGGAATGCGCTCGCGAATCAACGGGAGGAGCGCGGCGATCTCATCATCCGTTGCGGGGCGTCCAATGCGACCATCAGCGGCGGCCCGATCATAGAAGGGGCGCAGGCGTGCCAAAAGATCCTCGTGCGTCAACTTCCGAATCCACTGGCCGTTGATCCATTCGAGTCGGGTGCGATCAAAGACGGCCCCCGCCTTCTGCACGTGATCCAGAGAGAATCGTCCTTGAATCTCTTCCACGCTGAGGACCTCGTCCTCACTCCCCGTTGACCAGCCGAGGAGCGCGAGGAAGTTGATGATCGCCTCCTTAAGGAAACCCTCCGCGCGATAATCAGAGATTGCCGTCTGGCTCTTCCGCTTGCTCATCTTGGTTCGATCCGGATTCAAGATCAGCGGGAGGTGTGCAAACTTCGGCAGCGTCACTCCGAGCGCCTGGAAGAGGAGGATGTGCTTCGGCGTGTTGGAGAGGTGATCCTCGCCACGGATCACATGGGTGATCCCCATATCCGCGTCGTCCACGACCACGGTGAAGTGATAGAGCGGCGAACCATCTGCGCGAAGGATCACGAGATCGCCGCCGAGTGCCTCCGCATCAATCTCTACCCGACCGCGGACAAGGTCATCAATGACCACAACGCCCGGCTTAATGCGGAACCTCAAGGCGGCCGACTCCCCCGCTGCAACGCGACGCGCCGCTTCGTCTGCCGCGATCCCCGCGCATCGGCCAGAGTATCGGGGCGGAAGCTTCGCCTTCTCGCGTGCACTCCGCTCCGCGTCTAGTTCCGCGCTTGTACAGAAGCAGTAGTACGCAAGGCCCGCTGTGTAGAGTTGCGCCGCAACTTCGGCGTAGCGCGCACTGCGAGCCGATTGTCGGTATGGACCGTGCCCTCCACGCTCTTCGTTCGCGCTGACGACGCCCTCATCCGCCTCAAGCCCGAGCCAGCGCAGCCCTTCAAGGATGTCCGCCTCGTGCTCTGCGGTTGAGCGCGCAGTGTCGGTGTCTTCCACCCGCACGATGTAGGTGCCACCGTTTGCGCGGGCATAGAGAAGATTGAAGAGTGCGGTGCGTGCGGTCCCAATGTGGAACGGCCCAGTGGGGCTCGGTGCAATCCGTACGCGCATCTCGCCGCTCATGTCGCCACGCCAGCGACCCGGTGGAAGAGCTTCTGGTCAACCTTCCCTTGCAACACGTGAATGAGCGTGGCGGGACGAAGGCCGAGTGTGGCGCGACCGATCGGTCCGTCAAGGGTGAGTGAATCAAGCGAACTGCTGCGGGAGAGGACCGAAACTGGGGCCCCTGGCACGAGTCCACGAGCCTCGAGATAGCTGAGTAGCGCGCCATCCGCTTCGGCCGCCTCCGTCACTCGATAGATTGTTGCCACCTCACCCGCCTCCAACTCCGCGAGCGGCCTCCCCTTCGGTCGACGCGCCTCTGCTGCGCGATCAATCGGGTTCCCGTGTGGGCAGGTCTGAGGGTGTCCGAGCATCTCATCGAGACGTTCTTCGAGCGCTGGCGAAATCACCGCGTGCAGGCGACGTGCCTCTGCGTCCGCAGCCGCCCACGAGAGTCCAACAACACCTGTGAGGAGCCACTCAAGGAGTGCGTGCCGCTTAAAGATCGCATCGGCCGCGGCCTCGCCCGCCGCGGTGAGCTTCCAGAGTCGCGCATGCCCGGTGCATCCTGCAATCAACTTGTCATCGGCGAGGCGCTTGAACATCTCCGCCGCCGCCTGCTTGCTCACTTCAAGGTCTTTTGCAACCAGTGAAGGGGTGACACCTTCTGCATCGGGGTGCGAGCGGAAGGTGAGGATGTACTCCTGCGCGGCGGCCGAGAGGGCCGCACGAGTGGAACCTGCGCGCGTTGTGGAGACCATGGGTGAATCCTACCCCGCGTCCTGCTTAAACCCCGCGTCCCGGCTAACCCACGGTTGCGGTGAGAGCCGACCACTCCAGGAGAGAAGCGCGGCGCAAACATAGACGGAGGCCCAGATCAGCGCCACCACGAGACCGACCCCTTCTGTTGACGGGAGTGGGAGCCCAAACGTGGCGGCGAGAGACCAAGGGAGAGCGATAACCAGCAGGGCAACGCTGCCGCGGGTACCCGACCAGGCGACACGCGGCGCGAGCATCAAGAGGCCAAAGAGAAGCAACTCGACAGCAACTCCAGGGAGGAGCGGCTCGGCGGCGAGGAGCGGAGCCCATGCAACAAGTGCATTGAAGAGTCGCCACTCCACTCGCGGCCACTCCGCCACCGTGCCGCTCTCTGCACTTCCAGTTCCTGCCGCATACGACTGACGTGACGGTCGTGCATCGCGACGGATCGGTCGTTTCCCACGAGCCCGGTACTCCGCACCGTGCTTTCGCGGATCTGCATACTCTTTTGGATTGACGCGCCAGTACGTTCCAGAGTCTGCTCCAACCCACTGCGCACCGTCCCACACCTGATCTCCATCACTCGCGCTGGTTCCGTCATATGTGGTGGAGCCGGGCCGCGCACGTGGCCGCTCCGCATCGCTATCTCGCACTTTTTCTTGAGCCACCGTGGCGCGACGCGGGCGTGGTCGCGGAGGCGGCGCAGGGCGTGCCGTCGCTGGACCGTGTCGATTCGCCGCGAGCGCTTCGGCGAGCGCCACTTCGTAGGCTTCCGTCAAACGGGCGAACGCCGCCGGCTTTGACTTCCCACCAACCGCATCAGGGTGCAGCGATTTGGCAAGGTTTCTATAGGCGTGCTTCACACTCTCTACGGTCGGAGCGGGTGGCAGGCCAAGCACCTGCCATGCGTCGCCCGCTCGCATCCGCGCCGGCGACACCGTTAGTCCAAGCGAAGCGTGTCAAAGGCGCTTGTGGCCTCTGCACGGGCGAGCGCCGAACCGCCGCGCGGATCTGGGAGTTGCACCGTCCGATGAAGGTCGAGCGTTGTGGAACTCGCAACCGCGGCGCCCGCCGCACGTAGCGCTGCAACGGTCGCAACGCGACCAGCACGCGCGGCGGCATCACCATCGTCGGTGTGCAGTGCAATACCAATCCCTGGCGCTCCAACGAGGCAGAGGCCTTCGGCCCCCTGTTTTGCCACCACGACCCCGTCTCCGCCGCGAATGAGATCGGTGTCGAGGAATCCTCCGCCTGCAATCAGGCGCGGGTGCGCGATCGCCGCGGCGCGCACGCGCTGCAACGCTGCGGTGAGATCAGAGGAGAGTCCAGCCGCTTCTTGGTTTGCCCAGCGGCGTGCCCCTTCGGCCGCAACGTGCAGCGGTACGGCGTACGTTGGAATCGCGCAGCCATCCACCCCCCACGGCGCGGCGTTCAAATCTGTGCCGAGTAGCTCCCCCACCACAGCGCGGAGGCGCTGCTGAACTGGATGCTGATAGTCGTCATAGCCACGTCCATCAACACCGAGCGCCTTCGCGAGCATCAGCAGAGAGAGGTGCTGCCCAGAACACATGTGTTGCAGCAGGGTCCCACTTGAACCGCTGCGAATGGGAGAGGGACGGCCGTGCACGAGGAGATCAACGTCAAGTCCGTAACGTCGGACCATCTCCTCAGCTACCGCAACATGCTCCTCAGAACCGGCATGGCTCGCTGAAGAGAGCGCAACCGCTTCGCTGCTCACTTCGCCGCCAGATACCTCCACCGCCATGAGCACCGCAACCGCCGTGAAGGGCTTGATTGCGGAGCGAAGGGAGATCAGTCGATCCGACGCACCGAGTGCGGCGCGCACCACTCCCCCTTCTCCAACAATGACCACGTCGCCGCGGTGCTGCGCCTCAACGATCTCACCCCGAACGACCTGGACGAGCACGGGGGCGGCGGGGTCAACACCGATCCGCGTGCCACCCGCTGCAGCGGCAGACATTAGGCGAGTCCGAGCGCGGCGTCGACCTCCGAGAGTCCGCGATCGATCACATCAAAGGCGAAGTCCAACTCTTCGTCGCTGATGTTGAGCGGAGGGTTCGTGAAGAAACCGTTCCAGCGGACGATTGTGTACAGCCCGTTGGCGCGGAAGAACTTCCCGAGTGCCGCCATCTCTGGCACCGTCTCGTTGAACCCCGCGATCGGCGTTCCGCTCTTCGGATCTCGCACGAGCTCGATGATCCCGAAGAGCCCGATGTTTCGGATCGGTCCGACGCACGGGTGCTTCGCCTTCATTCGCTCATGGTGCGCGCGCAACTTCTTGCCGCTCTCCGCTGCACGTTCAATCAAACCATCCTCTTCGTATACATCAATCGTCGCGAGTGCCGTGGCGCAGGCGAGCGGATGACTGTTGTACGTGAGCCCTGCGCCGAAGACCTTTTCGGCGAAGTGATCCGCAATATGGCGGCGCATCCCGAGCGCACCAAGCTGGACGTAGGCGCTCGTGAGCCCCTTCGCCATGGTGATCATGTCTGGGACCACGCCCCAGTGATCAATGGCGAACCACTTCCCCGTGCGACCGAATCCGCCCATCACCTCGTCGGCGATCAGGAGAATTCCGTAGCGGTCGCAGATCTCGCGCATCCCCTGCATGTAGCCGTCTGGCGGAATCAGGATGCCGTTCGTGCCAACCACGCTCTCGATGATGATCGCGGCAACGGTGTGTGGACCTTCAAACTTGAGGATCTTCTCCGTTTCTGCAAGCACTTCTGCGGCTGGGCGCGGCGCATCTGCGCCGAACTCGTGGAAGTCTGGAATACGGAAGACGCCGGGCATGCCTGGCTCCGTGAACCAGCGCCGCGGATCACCCGTCGCCGTGAGCGCCCCCGAAGTGCCGCCGTGATACGAGCGGTATCGCGCGGCAATCTTGTGACGTCCGGTGAAGAGTCGCGCAATTCGGAAGGCGTTCTCGACCGCCTCCGCGCCACCATTCGTGAAGAAGAAAGCGTCAATGTCGCCTGGGCAGATCTCGGCGAGCTTTTGGCCGAGTCGCGCGCGCGGTTCGGTTGCCATAAAGGGATTCGCATAGGCGAGCTTCGCCGCCTGATCGGTGATCGCCTTCAGCACGCGCTCATCGCCGTGACCAATGTTGGTGCACATCAACTGGCTGTTGAAGTCGAGGAACTTATCGCCCTCGGGTGTCCAGAACCACGATCCCTTGGCGTGTTCGATGGGAATAGGGTTCGCCGCGGCCTGTGGTGACCACTCGGTCATGGTGTGGCGCTTCGAGAGAGCGACGATCTCGGCTCCGCTCATCCCGGTGCGAACGTTCACTGCCGCCATGGGACCCCCTTCGCTGCCTCGGTCAAGCGACCGCGTACGCAGAGAATACCCGCCGTTGTCGCACAGCGTGCGACACTTCCGCGCCCTGCGGCACAACTGCCACCCCTACGGCAGAATGCCGTCATGCCAATGAATATCGAACACCTGGCCGCGCAGAAGGCGCCCGAAACCCTAAAGAACTTCATCGCTGGCCGCTGGGTCGCGTCATCCTCAAGCGAGACGCTCGTCGTCCCAAACCCGGCCACAGAGCAGATCCTGGCGCACGTCCCCCTCTCCAACACCGCCGACGTTGCCGCCGCCGTCGCAGGGGCTCGCGCCGCCGCCTTCGAGTGGGGCGAGATGCCACCGCCAGAGCGCGCCACCTACCTCTTCAAACTGCGTGAGGCGCTCTTGGACAACCGTGAGGCGCTGACCAAGCTGGTTACTACTGAAAACGGGAAGGTCTTCTCCGACGCGGCTGGTGAGGTGCGCCGCGGCATTGAGGTAGTCGACTTCGCCTGCGGCGCGCCAACGCTGCTGATGGGCCAGAACCTCGACCAGGTCTCGCGCGGCATTGATTCGGAGATGGTGCGCTTCCCCGTCGGTGTCGTCGCTGGCATCACCCCGTTCAACTTCCCCTTCATGGTGCCGATGTGGATGCTCCCACTCGCAATCGCCTGTGGGAACAGCTTCATCCTGAAGCCGTCAGAGCGCACGCCGCTCTCGTCACAGCGCATCGTAGAGATCTGCGAAGAGGCGGGGATCCCAACGGGCGTCGTCAGCCTGGTGCACGGCGCCGTAGAGACGGTGACCGGTCTGATCAGCCACCCGGGTGTGGACGCGGTGAGCTTCGTTGGCTCCGAGCGCGTCGCGCGAATCGTCTACGAGACCGCATCAAAGAACGGGAAGCGTGTCCAGGCGCTCGGCGGCGCTAAGAACCACATCATCGCCATGCCAGACGCAGTGCTGGACCAGAGCGTGCCGAACATTGCAGAATCCGCCTTTGGCAACGCGGGGCAGCGCTGCCTCGCAGGATCTGTTCTCACCGTGGTGGGCGAGGCGCGCGAGCGACTCCTCCCAAAGTTGGTTGAACATGCGGAGACGATCAAGATGGGCTTCGGACTTGACGAAGGTGTCTCACTCGGCCCAGTGATTCGAGGCGACGCGCGCGAGCGCATCCATCGCCTCGTTGATGAAGGGGTCGCCGCCGGCGCCAAAATGATTCGCGACGGCCGCGGAACTGGTCCCGCAAAAGGATTCTTCGTTGGTCCGACGATGCTCAGCATTGAAGAGAACTCAGCGCTCGCGCGCGAGGAGGTCTTCGGACCGGTCCTCTCCGTCCTCTACGCGAAGGATCTGGACGAAGCGCTGCGCCTGATGGCGGAGACTAACGAGTACGGCAACGCTGGCTCCATCTACACCGCCTCAGGGAAGGCGGCGCGCGAGTTCAAGCGTCGCGCCACCTCAGGGATGCTCGGCGTGAATGTGGGCGTTGCGGCACCAATGGCCTTCTTCCCCTTCAGCGGCCGCAGGAAGAGCTTCTTCGGCGACCTGCACGCCACTGGACGCGACGGGGTGGAGTTCTACACGACGAAGAAAGTGATCACCACCCGCTGGTTCTAGCGCTCGTTCGCAACTAGAGAAGCGCGACGAGCTCCTGCACCGCATCGGCCGACTTCTTGAATGCGGCGCTCTCCTCAGGGGTCAGCGTGATCTCAATGATCTTCTCAATGCCGCTCGCACCGATCACCACTGGAACACCAACGTAGAGCCCCTGCACGCCGTACTCACCCTCGAGATATGCGGCGCATGGGATCAGGCGGCGACGGTCGAGAAGAATGCTCTCCACCACCTCAAAGGTTGCTGCCGCAGGTGCATAGAAGGCACTCCCCGTCTTGAGGAGCTCCACGATCTCTGCCCCGCCGCTTCGCGTCCGCTTCACGATCGCCTCAATACGTTCCGCACTTAGCATCTCTGGGAGCGGAATTCCGCCAACTGCGGAGTAGCGCGGGAGTGGGACCATCGTGTCGCCGTGTCCGCCAAGGACGAAGGCGCGCACATCTTCCACGCTGACCCCCGTCTCCGTTGCAATGAAGTGACGGAAGCGTGCCGAATCAAGCGTGCCGGCCATGCCGATCACGCGCTTCTTCGGGAAACCAGAAGCCTTCAGGGCCACGTGGCACATTGCATCAAGAGGGTTCGTC
>Ga0208595_1000653_pt1 | contig 12467 bp, 11 predicted proteins | sample LakMenEpi28Jun11_FD_150742 | JGI IMG/M metagenome (GOLD analysis project Ga0208595, IMG submission 150742) | Freshwater microbial communities from Lake Mendota, WI - 28JUN2011 deep hole epilimnion (SPAdes) | ecosystem: Environmental > Aquatic > Freshwater > Lake > Epilimnion/Euphotic zone ...
GGTTTATACGATATGATTATGCTAAAGGATAATCATATAGATTATTGTGGAGGTATCGTAAATGCAATTCAACGCGCAGATGCTTATAAAAAAGAGCACCAAATTCACGTTCCAATAGAAGTGGAAACAAGAAACTTAAATGAAGTTCAAACTGCTTTGGAAACGGGCTTGGTAGATCGCATTATGCTGGACAATTTTACGGCAGACGCCTGCCGCGAAGCCGTATTGTGGGTCAATCGCAGAATGCCATTAGAAGCCAGTGGTGGCATTAATGAAGAAACCATAGTGGATTATGCCGAAACGGGCGTTGATTTTGTTTCTATTGGCAGTTTAACGTATTCGTATAAGTCTTTAGATTTGAGTTTAAAAGCATTTTAATTTTTATATATGATTAATACCATAACGATAGAAAGTATCGAGCAAGAAGTAGAGAAATGGAATGAAACCTTATTAAATGTCCGTACTCTTTTAATCGAACAAAGGGTTTCAAACTATCCAATTTTTATTTTTCAAAAATCTTCAACACCCGTTTTTGGCAAGCTAATTATCGATCAATCTCAAACCAATTACCAGTGGAATATTTTTATTACCCATCTTGAAGAATTGTATCATAAAAAGTTCATAACCGAAGATAAAATTGAAGATTTTCGATTAAATTATAAAGATAAAAGTGATATGTTTTGCATCTTATTTATTTCAAATGAACAAGATACTGGTTTCCTTTTCGTGCCAATTTTGTATTAAAAATAATAATAGATAAAATATAACTCAAATTCATAATAGGTTAATTATAAAAACATATATTGTTTTTTTAATTTTATTTTTGATAAGATTCTTCTTTTTTTAATTCACATTTCCCCTTTTTATTTTTAGTATCTTTGTGTATCATTTTTAATACAATTTTATGCTAGATCGTAGAGCTTTTTTAAAAAATACAACTAAAACTGTTGTTTTAAGTGGCTTGATGGGGCAATCCATCCTTAAAGCGGAGTCTTTAGATGCTTTTGAAAAAATCACTATTTTGCACACCAACGATACGCATAGTAGAATAGACCCTTTTGATTCTGGTGATTTTGCTGGGCTTGGAGGCGTCATCGCCCGCAAAGCCATTATTGATGAAATACGAAAAGCTGAAAAACATGTTTTGCTTTTGGATGCTGGAGATATTTTTCAAGGCACACCCTATTTTAATTTATATAATGGCGAGTTGGAAATAAAAGCAATGAGCATGCTTGGATACGATGCGGCTACGATGGGAAATCATGATTTTGATGGGGGTATTGAAAATTTTGGTAAACAGCTCAACCACGCTAATTTTCCATTTATAGTAAGTAATTATAATTTTGAAAATACTCCGTTGGATCAAAAAATCCAAAAATACAAGATATTTCAAAAGGGAAATATTCGAATAGGTGTTTTTGGATTGGGGATTGAGTTGGACGGTTTGGTGCCCAAAGCACTTTTTGGAGAAACGCAATATTTAGACCCCATACATATTGGAAATCAATATGCTCACTTTTTGAAACATGAGAAGAAATGTCAGATAATCATAGGGTTATCACATTTGGGTTATTCTTACCCCAATAAACAAAGGGTTTCGGACTTATTGCTTGCGGAATCAATTGATAATGTGGATGTTATAATTGGAGGCCATACGCACACATTTTTAAATTCTCCAAAAGAAATTAAAAATAAATTCGGAAAATTTGTCATAGTTAATCAAGTAGGTTGGGGAGGTATAAACTTAGGAAGATTAGATGTATATCTTAAAAAGGATTCAAAAAAAGTGGATAAAAATGAATCGATGTTGATAAAATGTCAGTAACTTGAAATAAAAAAATAAAGTTATTAACATTAAAATGTGCATATTCGCAGTCAGAAATATCAAAGTTTATTGTCGTATAGTTTATGAAAGAAAATGTAGAAAAGATTTGGTCAAATTGCTTGGAAATCATTAAGAATAATGTATCAAAATCTGTTTTTGAAACATGGTTTTTACCGATAAAGCCTGTTTCACTAAAAGAGGAAGTACTTACCATTCAAGTACCGTCTCAGTTTTTTTATGAGTGGCTCGAAGAAAATTATGTAGGCATTCTTAAGAAATCAATACAGCGAGAAATTGGTGCCAAAGCAAAACTAGAGTATAGTATTATAGTAGAAAATAATCCAAACAATCCGTCTACTATAAATTACCCAAATTTTAAATCACATAACGTAGATGCAACAGAGTCGTTTATGCCCCAAACGATTGGAGGACCCATTAAGAATCCTTTTGTAATTCCGGGTATTAAAAAAGTGAGTATCGATTCGCAGTTAAATCCTATTTATACTTTTGATAGTTTTGTTGAAGGCGATTGTAACCGCTTAGCGCGTGCTGCAGGTTATGCAATTGCACAAAAACCAGGTGGAACCGCATTTAATCCATTGGTTTTATACGGAAGAACCGGAATGGGAAAAACCCATTTAATTCATGCTATTGGTAATTTTATCAAACAAGTCAATCCAAATAAAACGGTTTTATATGTTTCTGCGGATAAATTCTTAAATCAATACGTAGAATCGATTCGTAATAACTCTACAAACGAATTCATTCATTTTTACCAGCTAATAGATGTATTATTAGTGGACGATATTTATTGGTTAGGAGGAAAAGAACAAACTCAAAACGTATTTTTTCATATCTTTAATCATTTACATACCAACGGCAAACAAATTATCATCACTTCAGACCGTGCACCAAAAGATTTGGATGGTATCGAGGAGCGTTTATTGTCACGTTTGAAATGGGGCTTAATCACAGAGCTTACCTTACCTGATTTTGATACCCGTTATGCTATTTTAGAGAAAAAAATGTATGCTGATGGCGTTATTTTACCTAAGGAAGTTGTAGAATACGTAGCCTATAATATTAATACCAATCTTAGAGATTTAGAAGGCGCTATGATTGCATTATTGGCGCAAGAAGCTTTAGTAAAAAGAGAAATTGACATCGATTTAGCTAAAAAAATCGTTAAGAATTATATCAAATCCGTTTCACGTGAAGTATCCGTTGACTTTATACAACAAATGGTAAGTGAATTTTATAATGTTGAAATCACCAGCTTATGCGACAATAATCGTAAAAGAGACGTAGTAGAAGCTCGACAAGTTTCGATGTATTTAGCGCGTAAATTCACTAAAAATTCATTAAAAGAAATTGGTAAGCATTTTGGAGGAAAAGACCACAGTACGGTTTTACATTCATTAAAACAAGTTGAGGATCAACTCCAAGTAAATAAGGCGTATAACGATAAAATTGAAGAATTAAAGAAAAGAATCAATTTGTCTTATTTATAGAACGTTTTAAATAATAATTTTTCAAGGGCATTAAAAAATAAATACTATATTTGCACTCTAATTTTTAAAAACAGTATTCGTTCTTAAAGATTAAAGGTGAGATGGGTGAGCGGCTTAAACCACCAGTTTGCTAAACTGACGTACGGGAAACTGTACCGCGAGTTCGAATCTCGCTCTCACCGCTCCAATTGGAATCAACCAATTCAAAATAAATAGGGATGTAGCGTCCCGCACGTGCGGGAGTAGCGCATCGAAGTTTGGAAGAGAAACTAAAAATAAATAGGGATGTAGCGCAGCCCGGTAGCGCATCTGGTTTGGGACCAGAGGGTCGCAGGTTCGAATCCTGTCATCCCTACTTCAAAAAAAGCCTTACTTATAAAGTAAGGCTTTTTTAATTAGGATAACTTCATTTGCTCTAATGTCTCTTCAATAAATTGAGCGAGTTTTTTAAATTGATCAAAATCAAAAGCCGAAAAACAGCTACTATACTCCGAAATATTCTTTTGTGAAAGATTGCCAATATTCTTGGAAAGGGATTCAAAATTTTGAACATATATCTCTGAATTCGTAAGACTTTGTTGGTATAATTGTAATGCAACGATAATTGCCAACGCATAATCAATCATATAAAATGGATATTTAAATAAATGTCCATTGCTTAACCATTTTTTACCTTGTGTATAGAATAAATCAGGCTCATGATTATTTACGAATTGATATTTTTCTTCTAATTTTTTGTAAGTATTACAAATAAACGCACTTGAAAGTTTTTCTTCATTAAGATATATTATCTCTTGAAATTCGTCATCAATACTACAATCAAAAAGCATATTTAAATGACCAATAAAATTCTTTAATTGATATTTTCTAATATGGTTACCTTCAAAAAATAAATCTAAATATGGATAAATCGACATTTCCATGGAGTGTGAAAAAATTTCGACCGTGTCTAAGCATGCCTCTTGATATTTTGTATGACTATTTGTAATTGACATTTGTAGCGCATGGCCAATTTCATGAGATAAGACCCTGATATCATTGAGGTTATTAACCGTTAAGCCCGAGTAAATGATAGGTAAATTATAATTTTTTGCATACGTACAATAACCTCCATATATCTTATTGTCTCTAATATCATAATCAATGGCACCTTTATCTTGCATTTCATTTAATATGTCTGCCCATTTACTTGAGAATGGTTTCAACAATTCAATAAATAAACTAATATTTTTTTGAATGTCTTTATGTTTTAATTCGGCTTCACCGTCTATAAAATTAATGTTGTCGTAATAAGATAAATGTTCCAATTTTAAATTTTTCTTTCTTAATTCTTTAATCGTTAAATATATTCCTAAAAAGTCTTTTGAAACTTGATTGCGAAATCCATCAATTTCTTTTGCCCCATAACCAATTCGACAATAAAGATCAAAAGAATATTCATGATAATTATTGTAACCTAGTTCACTTGCATAAGCATTGCGAAGTTTTACAAGTTCAATAAAGATTTTGGTCAATTCTGATTCTTGTTCTAAAAAATAAGTCCCAATCGTGTCATACGCTTTTTTTCGAATAGCACGATCTTGGTCCATAAAATATTTATAAATAGCACTCAACGAAACGGTTTCTCCTTCCCATATTACTTGAGCGGTTCCAATTTTGGAATCATACTCTTTTTCAATTTTTGCGATTTGTTCAAAAATTTCCTGAGCTTCTTTTGACATTTCTCTTGACCTTTTAAGCTCTTCAAATCCGTTATTGCCAATTAAATTGCTTAAAGCTTCAAAAAATGGGCTTTTTTTAACATGGGATTGTATTTTTAAGAACCCTGATTTTAATGTTGGATAACTATCTAAATAATAAGTATATGCTTTGTCATACGTTTCATTTTTTAAATCACCATTGTACTTAAAATAGGTAATACTATAGTGAGATAAAAATACATCATTATAATCAAGCACTTTTTGATACAATTGAATCAATTCTTTTTCAGAAGCAACGGCTTTCAGTTCTTTTTCAAATTGTATAAAATCTGCCTCAATGGCTTCTTTCGTTACTTGAGGAATTTCAATATTTTTAATATTTTGCATGATATTTGGGTTATAATTTCAACTCTTGTTTTACAATAGCTTCTAATTTTTTTGCACTTTGGTTCCAATCAAATTTAAGAATTTGAAGTTTTCCATTGGCAATTAACTTATTTCGTACCTCTTGATTTTGTATTTGATGTAATGCCTCTTCAATTTCTTCAATAGATTCGGGTTCAACATAAATTGCAGCTTCACCTCCAACCTCGGGTAACGACGAAGAGCGGCTGGCAATAATTGGCGCTTCACAGGCCATCGCTTCTACAATCGGAATGCCAAATCCTTCATAAATAGATATAAATACCAATGCTTCCGCTGCTCCATACCAATATCGTAATGTTTCGGGAGTTTGATGCGCCACACATTTTACAAAATTTTTATTTTGCATATTTTGTAAAAAATCAAATGCTTCTTTGCTTTGCCAAGCCCAGCGCCCAACCAAAACCAAATAATGATTGGTTTGATATTTCTCTTTATACGCTTCAAAGCTTTTTAAAAGATTTAAAACATTTTTTCTAGGGTGAATAGAGCCCACATATAAAAAATAAGGACAACCTTCGGTAAATTGGATTTTATGAGCCGTTTTTTCGGCTTCTTCTATCGGTTTATAAATATCGCTGGCGGCGTTGTAAAGGACTTCAATTTTTTTGTGAGCCCCAAAAGTGGAAATTAAATCCTGTTTTGACGCTTCCGAAACAGTAATGATCACATCACTGCTGTTGTAATATTTTGGCGTAAAGTGTCGCATAAACCATTGCACGACTTTAGGGACTTGATTTTCATAATGCATAAAAGCAATGTCATGAATGGCCGTAATTTTATTACATTGCGCGCTCAATGAAGTATAGGCATCAAGCGATAAAAATAAATCAATTTGATGTTTTTTGATAAACCTTGGTATGGCAATTTCAAACCACAAAAACCAAAGAATTGGGTGTCTTGCCGGTGGATTTAAAACAATTGGAGTTACATTTTCTCCAAAAATAAAATTGGGGTCATAAGGCCTGTCAAAAAGAAAGTAAAATTCAAATTCGGGATTGTTTTCAACCAATCGTTTCAGATTTTGATACATAAACCAACCGATTCCTTCTAATTGATCTTTAATTAGTAAACGAGTATTGACTGCAATACGAACCCTTTTTTGCAACTTTTTTTAAATTTAAGCAAATCTATAAATTTTTTCAATAAAACTTCAATTATTTAAAATTTTGAAAAAATCTTTATACTAAATTCAAAAAAATTATACCATTTATATAGTAAGTTTAATTCAAATCAAATTAGGTATAATGTCTCGATAGTAATAGTTTAGGTCATTTTTATTGACATATTACTAATACATATACTGTATTACCAATCTTTTTCTAATTTTTTGTCGTCGTTGGGTTTATTTTTTTGTTGTACCTTTTTTTGCGTATTTTGTTCTTGATTTTTGAGCGCTTCCAAAAGTTTTTCCGCATCCTCTTGCGAAATAGAACCCTTCGATGGCGCTATTTTCTTTTCTTCTGATTTGCCTTCTTGCGGATTTTCTCCTTTATCTTTTTTCTCGTCGGGTTTTCCGTTTTGTTGGTTTTCTTCTTTATTTTTATCTTTTTGATTTTCTTTTGGATTATTTCCGCCACCGCCCTGGTCTTTTTTGCGTTTTTTAGCCAAAGCAAGATTTTTCTTGGCGTCCATATCATTCGGATTTTTTAGTAAAGCCGTTTCATACGCTTTGATGGCTTGGTCCATATCATTCGATTTGTAATACGCATTTCCTAGATTATAATGAGCTTTAGACAAGAAATCCTTGTCCGTATTTTTTTCTATAACTTTTTGATAATTCGGAATACTTTCTTTATACTTATTCAATTGATATTTGGTATTCCCCATATTGTAATTCGCTATTTTATTCGACGCATCCATTTCAAGTGCTTTTTGAAACTTCGTTTCCGCTTCATTTAACTTTTGATTACTAAATTCTTTATTACCGCTTCGAATGATTTTCTTGATATTTTTTTCTAAATTAGGGTCTTTGTTTTGCATTTGAGCCGATACGTTGGAAAATAGCAAAATCAAAAAACTGGAAAATAATATTTTTTTATAAAAATGAAATCCATTTGAAGGAATGAAAAAATCAATCGTTATAAGAATCAGCACAACCATCAAGAAATAATAAAAATAATTGTTATACGCCGTAAAATCCAACTCTTCATATTCTTTTTGTTCGATGGATTGAAGTTCTTTATTAATGTCTTCCACGATATCCGACTGCCCACCTAAATGAAAAAATTGTCCATCGCCAATTGCTGCTAAATTCTCTAACATTGAACGATTAAAAGCCGTTTTAATCACATTGCCTTGTTCATCTTTTTTAAAGTCATTGCCCATAGGAATTGGAGCACCTGCTTCTTCGCCAACGCCCACCGCTATCGTTTTGATTCCGATTGATTTAGCCGCTTCGATAGCATCTTTAGCCTTGCCTTCGTTGTCTTCGCCATCGGTAAGAATAAGCAGTGCTTTATTTTTACTCTGGCTTTTTTCTAAGGAAGACGTCGCTAATTCAACGGCTTCGCCAATTGAGGTACCTTGACTGCTAATCGACTCCGTACTTATATTTGGAAGTGCCATTTTAATTGCAGAATAATCAATTGTATAAGGAACTTGTATAAATGCATTTCCCGCAAATAAAATCAATCCTACACGATTGCCTTGCATTTGAGTTAATAATTTGCTTATCAATAATTTAGAGCGTTCTAATCTGTTGGGCTGAATGTCTTGCGCACGCATCGAATTGGACACATCCAATAATACCATCACATCGATGCCTTTTCCTTTTATCTTTTCCGCTTGTGTTCCCACTCTTGGATTTGCCAAACCTATAATAAGAAAAACAAAAGCGAATAGCCATAAAATTAACTTGATGGTGCCTATTTTTGAAGAATAATTAGGGAAAATGACTTTTTTTAAAGATGGTGCTGCAAATTCTTCAATACGCTTATTTTTCCACTTTAAAGTAGCAAAACCAAGTACTGTAAATAATAAAACTAAAATCAATACGTATAAAAAATCTGCATATTGAAATAAAGCCATAGTTTGTAATTTTATGCAAAAATCGATTTTTTTATTTAAAACGTACTTTCATTTTTTGTAAAAAAAGTTAAGTAGAAAAGATGAACATTTAAAGATTTAATTAAATTGCAGGCTTAAGTATAAAAAAGACACCATCCCACATCATAAAGACTTCCAATTTGCTGTTTATAATCAAATTAGCAATTGGGCTAGTTTCACATTCGGTATTGATATTATAAAAAGAAACGTTTTTGTTTTTGGGATTTTCGATTTGTTGTCTTAGAAATCCTTCCACAAACAGATCCATTTTAAATGGCACAATACCTTTGATTTTGCAAGGTTTTTGATCTGAAAATAATGAAGCATACGATGGTATTTGACGCATATCAAAATGAATCGAATCATTAAAAAATAGATTTTTCCCTAGCCATTCATTTGCTTGGCTCGAATCCATAGCACTTATTTTGTTAAATTCATAGGTTTCGATTTTCCATTGACATGAATACATGACAAATTGAATAAGCGACTCGGAAAGAGAATTAATGCTTGAAATACGTTTATCAAATTTTATATCTTCAATAAGCCATTGTTTGTTTTTTATTAAAATAATAGTATCAAACCAATTTTCGGACGGAATACCTTCTTGTTCATATTTAAGCGAAACTACAGCTTTTGCGGTATCATTATTCATCTGAATATCTTTTATCGCATAGGATGTGTAGCCATCATAAAGGCTAGTAAATACAGATCCTTCTAATAAAATTGGCTTATCCGTAGGTATGTTGCTTTTCGAAATGCGTTCTTGATCCATTAAAGTTAGCCGTTGAATATAATCAAATTGATTTATTCTTTTCGAACTCCAAATTTTAGAATTTTTTAAAAGGTTTGAGTCCGGCATTTTTGACTGATACAATTCATTTAAAAGTGCTTCAATTTCTTTATTTTTATACTCTTGACAAGATATAAAACATAAAAAACTAATTAAGACTGAAGTGGTAATTAAAATTGATTTATTCATGGATTTTATTTTATTTCTCGATTTTAATATTAGGGTTTATTTTTTGTAATTCTTCTAAAAACAAATCTTGTTCTTTGGGAGTAAAATAGATTTCATCAAAGCGATTATACGAGATAATCATTCCTTTACTTGCCAAGCCAAATTTTCTCCCAACCCACATGGTTTTTCCAAGTTGTACTAATTTAATATCTTCAATAGAAATATTTCCTTTTAGAAATCCAAAAAGATATCGAATTGAGTTACCTTCAATTTTATAATTAGTGAAAAATGTGATATATGTAAAATACGTCGAAGGGAGAAAATAAATTAAAGACAGTACAATTCTTTTATCAAAATTTTCCCAATAATTATCTAATAAAAAGGTATTAAAAAGTAAAGGTAAAAAGCTAATTAATAAATAAGAAAGTGAAAGTTGGTCAGTTTTTGAATAAAAAGTTTTTGTTTTCATTTAAATTATATTAAGAATCCGGGTATTTTTCTTTTAGGTAGGCAATGGTAAAATGAGTTAAATCTTCTAGGACGGTTAAATTAATGTCCGATACTTTTTTAACATAAATACAAGCCTTCCCCATTTTAAAAATTCCTAAATTATCTAACATTACGGCATGAGATTCTAAACCGGTATAAACATACAAAGAAATAGCCGCTTTTCGAGGAGAAAAAGCAACTAAAGGCCAAACGCCCTCTTGCTTACTTCTATCTGATTTATAATGATAAGAACCAAAACCAATCATTGATGGGCCCCACATTTTTGCCTTAAATCCTGTAATTTTCTCAAAAAAATCAACTAAAAAATGGGCATCTTCCTTTTGGGCAGGTTTTTCTACAAAACGCTCAATAAAATCACGGATGGTTTCTTCAGTTTGTTGCGTTTTTATTGTTTCCATTTTAGTATTTTGGCAATTGGAATCTAAAAAATAATCCAGCTGTTGGATGCTGAGCTTCATATATACTAAGCGCAGTTCCTTTTACAAAATGTGGTATTTGATAACCTCCGTTTATTCCGAAAGTAGCGTAATCGCTAACTTTAAATCCTATATTTAATCTTGGGTTGATATTGATGTAATGGTACTCGATAAATGATTTTTGATCTGTTGCAAAATCAACTCCTTGAATATTCATAAAACTGTATCCACCACGAATTTCGGGTGTAAACTGCACAATATGTTTTGGATTGATTGTAAATCCTAAAGTCAAACCTACGGTTGATTGTCTAAACGTATTCACTTCTATAACTTTACTAATATCCGTAATATTATAAGCTTCTCCTTTTTGCGAAGTATAAAGATTGGTTGAGCCATAAATACCTATACTTAAATTTGGTGTCGCTTGAAATCCTGCGGCAATACTTCCCGATACCGTAGCACTTGTAGCGCCATTGATTTTTAACGTCGGACTACCTGTAAAATCAACTTGAGTAAATAATTTAGACTTATCACTAGAGCTTACAGAAGAATTATTAGAAGAGGTCGTATTTGATCTGTCAAACTTGGCTTTTGATTTTTCTGCCATTTTTTTGCGACTTTCCTCAAGCGCTTTCGCTTTTTCGGTTTCGGCTTTTGACTTTTCCGCAGCTACTTTAGAACTGCTCGGTTTGTATCCTTTAGGATATCTTTTTGTGTTTTGAGCGAATAATGAAGTATTTAAGCTCAAAATTAATGTTAAAATACAAAATTGTATAAGTTGACGATTCATGATATTAAATTTTTATCTTACAGTTAAAGTTTCAGAAGTTAAAGTGGTGCGATGTTCTCCAAGTAATTCTTTGTGTAATTGTTCTATTTCATCCGAATTAAAGTTGCAAAACCATCTATCGGCGCGCGCTTCAATACTTGGCAATCCTTTTCCTCTTAATGTATCGCAAATTACTACACAAGGTTTTCCTTGATATAATTTTAAATTTTTAAATCCTTGATCTAATGCCGCATAATCATGGCCATCAATTCGAATTACTTCTGCACCAAATGCTTTAAATTTATCTTCCATCGGTTCCAATGGAATTAAATCTTCGGTAGCCATATTCGCTTGAAAATGATTGCGATCGATTACAAAAATAATATTATCAATTTTTTTAGCACTTGCTACTAGCATTGTTTCCCATACAGAGCCTTCGTTACATTCGCCATCGCCTAAAATACAAATCACTTTGTTTTTGCCTCCACGTATTTTAATATCTTGAGCAATACCTAGTGAAACTGCGGGTAAATGGCCTAAAGAACCCGAATGAAATTCCACACCTGGAATATTTCTATTTGGATGCCAATAAATCGAGTCATTACTTTTTAAATGATTGGATAATCGTGAAGCTTCTAGCCAACCCAATTCTACAAATAATCCATACAATGCAGGAACATCGTGTCCTTTGCTTAATAATAAATAGTCGCGATTTGGATCACTAAAACGGGTAGAATCAATCGATAAATATTCTTTATATAAATATACCAATAAATCTGTACAAGACAATGAAGCACCAATAAAGCAACCTCCATCGGTACTCATATTAATAATATGCTTTCTTACATTAAGGGCTATAGATTCAAGATGTTTGATATCCATTATTAAAATTAAATTTGTGACAAAGGTACAAATATTTTTTTAATGAATTTATTTTTAAAATGTTAAGTAAAAATTTAGATTATTGCGCTACAACACCCGAATATTCAAAACCTTTATATTTTTGATATAGGTCACTAAATATCTCTTGAAGCTCTTCGTAATTCATAGTATTGGTAAGTCGCATTCTAAATTCTTTTACATCAGGTAATCCTTTGAAATAATTGGCATAATGCCTACGCATTTCTAATATTCCTAAGTTGTTGCCTTTCCAACGTATCGAATGTGAAAGATGTTTTTTGGCGGCATCGATGCGTTCCTCGAGCGTAGGAGGCCCTAACATCGTTTTATGTTCAAAATAATGTTTGATTTCTCTAAAAATCCAAGGATTTCCAATAGCGGCTCGCCCAATCATAATCCCATCAACA
>Ga0208595_1000655_pt1 | contig 12413 bp, 7 predicted proteins | sample LakMenEpi28Jun11_FD_150742 | JGI IMG/M metagenome (GOLD analysis project Ga0208595, IMG submission 150742) | Freshwater microbial communities from Lake Mendota, WI - 28JUN2011 deep hole epilimnion (SPAdes) | ecosystem: Environmental > Aquatic > Freshwater > Lake > Epilimnion/Euphotic zone ...
ATTTTTTAATATATTTTGATTGTCATCTTTTGAAGAAGTACTAATTTCTTTACGAATAGCAATCATAGCGTCACAAAAACGATCTAATTCTGCTAAATCTTCAGATTCTGTTGGTTCAATCATTAATGTTCCAGCAACTGGGAATGAAACGGTAGGGGCGTGGAATCCGTAATCCATTAAACGTTTCGCAATATCAGTAACTTTTATACCATTATCTTCAAATGCACGACAATCTAAAATCATTTCATGAGCCGCTCTTCCCATTTCTCCAGAATATAAAATTGGATAATGCGCTTCTAAACGAGCTTTCATATAATTCGCATTCAATATAGCGTGTTTTGTTGCATTTGTTAGTCCTTCTGCACCTAACATACAAATGTACCCATAAGAAATTAAGCAAACCAAAGCAGACCCATACGGCGCGGCTGAAATTGCTGTAATAGCTTGGTCACCACCAACTTTAACAATTGGGTTAGATGGTAAAAAAGGCACTAATTTATCGTTTACACAAATTGGTCCAACACCTGGTCCACCACCACCATGAGGGATAGCAAACGTTTTGTGTAAGTTTAAGTGACAAACATCTGCGCCAATTGTAGCTGGATTAGTTAATCCAACTTGCGCGTTCATATTGGCACCATCCATATAAACCAATCCGCCATTTTCATGAATTAGGTTTGTGATTTCAATAATTGAACTTTCAAAAACACCATGAGTAGATGGATAAGTTACCATCAAAGCAGCCAAGTTAGCTGAATGTAAAATAGCTTTTTCTCTTAAATCTTCTACATCAATATTTCCTTCTGGAGTAGTTTTTGTAACAATAATATCCATTCCAGCCATGGCTGCTGAGGCAGGATTTGTACCGTGTGCCGATGATGGAATTAAACAAACCGTTCTGTGTTTATCGCCGCGAGATAAATGGTAGGCACGAATGGTCATTAAACCTGCATATTCGCCTTGTGCACCAGAATTAGGTTGTAAAGTTGTACCAGTAAACCCAGTTACTTCATTTAATTGTTGTTCCAGTTTGTTTAACATAGTTAAATAACCTTCCACTTGGTCTAATGGTGCGAATGGATGAATGTTGTTCCAATTTCCCATAGATAATGGCAACATTTCGGCAGCTGCGTTTAATTTCATGGTACAAGAACCTAATGAAATCATCGAGTGATTTAATGCTAAATCTTTACGTTCTAATTTTTTAATATAACGCATCAACTGACTTTCCGAATGATTGTTATTAAATACATCGTGTTGTAAGAAAGTTGATTTTCTAATTAAATTTTCTGATATAACAGTAGTTTCTACTAATTCAGTAATAGGTTCAAATGTTTTTTCTTTTGCTTCAGCGAAAATAGCAACAATCTGATTAATATCAGAAATAGAAGTAGTTTCATTAAATGAAATAGAAATGGTATCGGCATCAATGTAGAAGAAATTCACTTCATTTTTTTCAGCAATAGCTTTCACTTTTGCAGCATCTGCTTTTACATTTATAGTATCAAAATAAGAAGTATTCGTTTGATACACGCCAATTTTGTTTAAAGCTTCAACAGTTGTATTAGCTGAATTATGCACTTTGTTTGCAATATATTTTAAACCTTTTGGTCCGTGATAGACCGCATACATTCCAGCCATAACTGCCAATAAAACTTGAGCGGTACAGATATTTGAAGTTGCTTTTTCTCGTTTAATATGTTGTTCTCGTGTTCCTAACGCCATACGTAAGGCACGGTTTCCGTTTACATCAATTGAAACACCAATAATTCTCCCTGGCATCGAGCGTTTATATTCGTCTTTTGTAGCGAAAAAAGCAGCGTGAGGACCACCATAACCCATTGGAATTCCGAAACGTTGTGAAGTACCAACTACAACAGCAGCTCCCATTTCTCCTGGAGATTTTAATTTCACTAAAGATAAAATATCTGCAGCAACAGCTACTTTAATTTCATTTTCTGTTGCTTTTGCAATAAATGCAGTATAATCATGAACTTGTCCGAATTTTCCAGGATATTGAAGGATGGCTCCAAAAAAGTCTGATGAAAAATCAAATGTTTCATGATTTCCAATTACCAACTCTATATTTAGTGGCGTAGAACGCGTTTGTAAAACAGATAATGTTTGTGGTAAAATTTCTTCTGAAACAAAGAATTTAGAAACATTATTTTTCTTTTGATCACGAGTACGAACATCGAACAACAAAGTCATCGCTTCAGCTGCAGCTGTTCCTTCATCTAATAAAGAAGCATTTGCAATTTCCATTCCAGTAAGTTCAATTACGGTAGTTTGGTAATTTAAAATAGCTTCCAAACGTCCTTGAGCAATTTCTGCTTGGTAAGGCGTGTAAGCAGTGTACCAACCCGGGTTTTCAAAAACGTTTCTTTGAATTACCGCAGGAACAATAGCTGGGTTGTAACCTAATCCAATATATGATTTGAAAACTTTATTCTTTTTACCTAATTCTTGTATATGATTTAAGTACTCATATTCGGTCATAGGTTTTTCCAGATTTAGTTCGTTTTTTAAACGAATATCTGTAGGAATAGTTTCGTAAATTAATTGATCTACTGAATCTACTCCAATAGTTTTTAACATATGGTTTAGGTCGTTTTCACCTGTTCCAATGTGTCTTAAAGCAAAAGCATCTGTTTTCATTTATATATAAAAATAGGTTGTGTTTAAATTTGAGTACAAAAGTAATTATTAATCTGCTAAAATTAATTGCTTTTTAGTTGAATTTTTGTGATTTTTATCAACTAAAATAGCTTGTTATTAACACTTTGATTATTTTTGTTGAATGTTAGTTTTAAAACAAATTTTCGATTTATACATCAAAAGCAGTTTGCATGTTGCTTTTGCCATTTTTTCTTTTGTAAAAGTTGTAGAACTTTCGTTAAACATTTCTTCTAACCTATTTTTAGAAACAGCTATTTTTTCTGGAAGTGTATTGGGTTATTCGGTTTTAAAATATTACGAATTTTGGAAATCCACTAATTTTTCAATACATAAAAATAAATCTGTTTTAGGAGTTACAATTGTCGCATTTTTGACTTTTATATTTTGCTTTTTTCAATTAAAGTTTAGTTTTCAAATCGCATTTTTACAAATCTTTTTTTTGGTTGTATTGTATCCGTTTTTACGAAAATATTGGTTTTTAAAAATAGCCGTTGTGAGTTTTTGCGTAACGTATGTGGTGAGTTACATTCCAACGTTAGATACAAAAATGTTGTTTTTTTTCGATACGATTTTACAAGTGAAATTATTTTTTCTGATATGCGCGTTGTTAATTCCTTTTGAAATTTATGACTCGAAACATGATGCAATAACCTTGCAAACTATTCCTCAAAAATTTGGTGTAAAAAAAACTAAATATTTAGGTTACTTGTTTTTAATTTGTTTTTGCATTCTTAGTTTGCTATTACAATATGAAATTTTAGATATCGTAATTGCAATAGTAATTGGACTATTTATTAGATTTTCTTCTACAAAAAACACAAAATATTATACCAGTTTTTGGGTAGAAAGTATTCCTATTTTGTGGTGGATACTGGTTTTGATTTTTAACTAAATCAACCCCGCTCTTTTCAACAATGCATCTGCATTTGGTTCTTGACCTCTAAAGTTTTTATATAATGTCATTGGATGCTCGGTACCACCTTTTGACAAAACATTTTCTTTAAATTTTGTGGCGACTTCTTTATTAAAAATCCCATTTTCTTGAAAATATGCAAATGCGTCAGCATCTAAAACTTCTGCCCATTTATAACTGTAATATCCAGAAGAATAGCCGCCTTGAAAAATATGTGAAAAAGAAACACTCATACAATTTTCTGCAACATCTGGAAATAATGACGTGTCGCCCATAGCTTGTTTTTCAAATGCTTTTATGTTATCAATCGGTTGGTTTTTCCCATGATATTTCATGTCTAATAAGCCAAAACTTAATTGTCGTAAAGTGGCCATTCCTTCTAAGAAACTTGCCGATTCTTTAATTTTCTCCACATATTTTTGTGGGATAATTTCGCCCGTTTCATAATGTTTCGCAAATAAAGCCAAGGCTTCTGGTTCGTAACACCAATTTTCCATCACTTGAGAAGGCAATTCTACAAAATCCCAAAATACTGAAGTTCCCGAAAGGCTTGGGTAGGTGGTGTTGGCCAACATACCATGCAATCCGTGGCCGAATTCGTGAAATAAAGTGGTGACTTCATTAAATGTTAATAAAGAAGGTTTTGTAGCAGTCGGTGGCGTAAAATTACACACATTAGAAACGTGAGGTCTTTCATTATTTCCGTCTTTTATATATTGTGGTTTAAAAGAAGTCATCCAAGCGCCATTTCTTTTGCCTTTTCTTGGAAAGAAATCGGTGTAAAATATCGCAACTAAATTTTTATTTTCATCTAAAACTTCAAAAGTTTGTACATCAGAATGGTATTTGTCAATGTCAAAAATTTCGTTAAAAGTTATTCCAAAAAGTTTTTCTGCAATTGTAAATGCGCCTTTTAAAACATTTTCTAATTTGAAATAAGGTTTTAAAGCTTCATCATCTAAATTGAATAATTTTTGTTTCAATTTTTCTGAGTAATAAGCGCTATCCCATTTTTCTAATTGTTCAATTCCATCTAATTCTTTTGCAAATGCAGCTAATTGTTCAAATTCTTTTTTAGCAGCGGGTTTGGCTTTTTCTAAAATATCATTTAAAAAAGCAAGAACTTTCGTTGGGTTTTGCGCCATTCGTTCTTCTAAAACAAAATGCGCATGCGTTTCGTAACCTAATAAATTTGCACGTTCATGACGAAGGGCTACAATTTTTTTAGTAATTTCTTCATTATTATATTCGTTATTTTGAAAGGCTTTTTTACCAAATGATATTGCCATTTCTTTTCTTAATTCTCTTTTTTCAATGTAAGTTACAAATGGCATATAACTTGGAAAATCTAAAGTAAATAGCCAACCTGTCTTGTTTTTAGATTTGGCTAAATCGGCAGCAGCTTCTTTAGCACCATCTGGCAAACCTTTTAAATCCGCTTCATTAATAATGTGAAATTCAAAATTATTGGTTTCTGCTAAGGTGTTTTCACCAAAAGTCAATTGTAATTGTGCCAATTCGGTATCAATTTCTCGTAAACGTGTTTTTTTATCTTCGGAAAGTAACGCTCCATTTCGAGTAAAACCTTTGTATTTTTTTTCTAATAATATAGCTTGCTCTGTTGTTAAATTTTTATCGTTTTTGTTCTCATAAACGGATTTTACTTTTTTAAATAAATCTTCGTTTAAAGCTATGTCGTTTCCAAATTCTGTAAGTAATGGCGTAACTTCTTGTGCGATTTTTTGCATTTCATCTGAAGTTTCCGCAGAATTTAAATTAAAAAAAATACTTGACATTCGGTCTAACGCTTCACCAGAATATTCTAATGCTTCGATGGTGTTTTTAAAAGTAGCTGGTTCAGTAGAATGAATAATTTGGTCAATTTCAATTCGTGCTTTTTCTATGTTTTGAACAAAAGCTGGGAAATAATCTTCTAATTTTATTGTAGCAAATGGTGCTGAATTGTATTTTGTGTTGAATTTTTCGGTTAAAATCGACATATATGTATATTTTTTGTGGTATTTGATATTTATTATCAGTTTATAAATCAGTGTTTTAGGATTACTTTAAAAATATTTTCAAAAAAATCCGACAAAACACTTTTTTTACCGATAAAATACGTATATTTGTAAAAGAAAAAATGAAGTAAATCATTTTTTTTACCCTCAAATAGAATTTTTTTTATAGTTGTCACTTAATAGTGAATAGTTTTTTGGCCCCGATTTTTATCGGGGTTTTTTATTTCTTCAAGTTTTCAGATGCCTTTAACACGGTATCACGTAAACCTTCTTTGTAGAATATAATTTTATCTAACACACATTTATCAGAAATTCCGATAATTTGTGCGGCTAATATTCCAGCGTTTTTTGCACCGTTTAAAGCTACGGTTGCAACAGGAACTCCGCCTGGCATTTGTAATATTGATAAAACAGAATCCCATCCATCAATAGAATTGCTGGATTTTACAGGCACTCCAATTACAGGAAGCGGACTCATAGACGCTACCATTCCAGGTAAATGTGCTGCTCCGCCAGCTCCAGCAATAATTACTGAAATTCCACGAGTGTGTGCGTTTTTACTAAAATCGAATAACTTTTCTGGTGTTCTGTGTGCCGAAACAATATCAACTTCGGTTTCAATATCAAATCCTTTTAAGATATCTATGGCTTCTTGCATCACTGGCATATCCGAAATGCTTCCCATTATAATGGCTACTTTACTCATAAGTTATATTTTTTTGAACACAGATTTTACAGATTTTCACAGATTTAATTTGTGCTAATTTCTGTTTATTTTACTTCACTAATTACTCTAATTGAATTCTTTACTTCTTCGGCAATTTTTCTGGCTGCTGCCATATCTTCATTAACAATCGTAACGTGTCCCATTTTTCTGAATGGTCTTGTTTCTTTTTTACCATAAATATGAGGTGTCACGCCATCAATTGCCATTATTTTTTCGATGTTTTCGTAAATTACAGGTCCAGAAAAGCCTTCTTCACCCACCAAATTTACCATAATTCCAGCTACTTTACTATCTGTATTTCCTAAAGGTAAGTTTAACACCGAACGCAAATGGTTTTCAAATTGCGAAGTATAACTTGCTTCAATAGTGTGATGTCCTGAATTATGTGGTCTTGGTGCGACTTCGTTTACTAAAATATCGTCGTTTTCGGTTTGGAACATTTCTACAGCTAATAATCCAATATGGTTGAACGCTTTTGAAACTTGAAGTGCTATTTCAATTGCTAATTGTGCTACTTTTTCATCAATTCGGGCTGGACAAATTACATATTCTACCTGATTGGCTTCTGGATGAAATTCCATTTCCACTACAGGATAGGTTTTAATGTCGCCATTTGCATTTCGGGCAACAATCACGGCTAACTCATTTTTAAACGGCACCATTTCTTCTGCAATGCATTCAACTTCAGGTAAATGTAATAAATCCATTGTAGAACGACAAATTTTCACGCCATTTCCATCATATCCAAATTGGGCGCACTTCCAAACAAAAGGAAATTCTAACTCGCCTTTTTCTAATGCTTTTTTTAAATCATTTAAATCTACAAAACGTTGGTGTTTTGATGTTGGAATATTGTTTTCAACATAAAAATCTTTTTGTTTTCCTTTGTTCTGAATTAATCGTAACGTTTTAGGAGATGGATATACAATATGTCCTTCTTCTTCTAACTTTTCTAATGCGTCTAAATTTACATTTTCAATTTCAATGGTAATGGCATTACACATTTTACCAAATTGGTACACGGTTTCGTAATCTAACAAACTTCCAGTGAAAAATTTATTCGCTCCAAACTGCGCTGGCGCTTCGTTGCTTGGGTCTAAAACGAAAGTAGTGATATCAAATTTTCGGGTTTCTGTCAAAAGCATTTTGCCCAATTGACCGCCACCTAAAATACCTAATTTAAAATCTGAAGAAAAATAATTCATTAGTTGTTGTTGTTGTTGTGTTTGTGCAAAGATACTAATTTGAATTTGTTTCGCAATTAGCCGTTATTTTAGTTTTTCTAAAATATCTTTTGCAGCCGCTCGATACGCTGCGGAATGTTTAAAATAGTCTTGTAAAAGTATGGTTTTTAATTCTTCGTTTATCCAGGAATATTTTTTTCCAAAATTGTATAAAGTTATCATAGAATACGCTTTTGCTGCAACTTTTTCATCCTGAATTAACCAGTCTAAACAGGTTTCAATGATTTTTGTTTCTTGGCTTTCGGAAAGTTTTATAGTTTTCGATTTGGATAAAAACATGCATATTTTGGAAATAGGTCTAATGGCAGAATCGTTATTAAAATGTTCTATTTTTGCTAAAAAATCCTCTAAAAAAGGAAGAATTAGTTCCAATTTAATTTCGAAAATCAATTCTAACGACCAACACGCTTTAATGTGAATTTTATCTTTTTCATTTAGACCAATTTCCATTAAATATTGCAATTTTTCTGGATTTTGAAATACATAATCGCGAATAAATTCTCGACTTATTCGATGTGCAGTACTTTCCGATAGCAGTTTATAAAATGCTTGATCCATCGATGTAAAAATAATCAATTTTTAAAAAAACACATAATAATGTTTTTATATGTTTAATAGTTTGTAAATTTGTGGTTTATTTTAACTTTAACAACACAATGATTAATATTGTTTTATTCGGTAAACCAGGCGCTGGTAAAGGAACGCAAGCAGAATTTTTAAAAGAAAAATATACGCTAACACATTTATCTACAGGTGATATTTTTAGATTTAATATCAAAAACGAAACGGAATTAGGTCTTTTAGCGAAAACGTATATGGATAATGGCGATTTAGTGCCAGATTCAGTAACTATTCAGATGTTACAAAGTGAAGTAGAGAAAAACAGTCAATCAAAAGGGTTTTTGTTTGATGGTTTTCCAAGAACAATTGCACAAGCAGAAGCTTTAGATGCTTTTTTAACGTCTAAAAACGAAGAAATTACTGCAACTATAGCTTTAGAAGCAGACGATGAAATTTTAGTAAAACGTTTGTTAGAAAGAGGTAAAACTTCAGGCAGACCAGACGATCAGGATGAAGAAAAAATCAGAAACAGATACCAAGAATATAACGAAAAAACAGCGCCTTTAATGTCGTATTACGATGCTCAAGGAAAGTTTTATGCTGTAAACGGAATTGGTTCGATTGAAGAAATTACAGAACGATTAAGTACAATAATCGATAAATTTTAAGTACATTGCATTTAATTCAACTATATAAAAATTGGAAATAGTCATAATATTCTTGTTGATACTGCTCAATGGAATTTTCTCTATGTCAGAGATCGCACTCATATCAGCAAGAAAAAATAGGTTAGAAACCGCCGCCAAAAAAGGCAACACGAGTGCAAAAACAGCTTTAGATTTAGCCAATTCACCTAACAAATTTTTGTCTACGGTACAAATTGGTATTACTTTAATTGGTATTTTAACAGGTATTTATTCTGGCGATAAAATAACAACAGATGTTGAAACTTTTTTCGCAACCTATACATTAACTTTTCCATATGCTCACACTTTAGCAGTTAGTGTTGTTGTTTTGATTTTAACTTTCTTTTCATTAGTATTTGGCGAATTATTACCAAAAAGAATTGGGCTAAATTATCCTGAAACCATTGCTAAGTCTGTAGCCGTTCCAATGAAAGTAATGTCTGTTGTTACAGCACCATTTATATGGTTATTAACTACTTCTACAGATTTTATTTTAAAAATATTTAAGATTAAACCAACCGCAGATGGCAAGGTTACTGAAGAAGAAATAAAAGCCATTATTAAAGAAGGTACAGAAGTAGGAGAAGTTCAAGAAATTGAGCAAGATATTGTGGAGCGTGTGTTTCATATTGGCGATAGAAAAGTAAATTCTTTAATGACGCACAGAAAAAGCATTGTTTATTTGGCTTTAGATGAAAGTTATGAAGAACTAAAAGCAAAAATTTTAGACGAGTTGCATTCTGTATATCCTGTTTGTAATGAAAATTTGGATGAAGTTATAGGTGTAGTTTTATTAAAAGATTTATTTGCAAATATTGAAAAAGGCGATTTCGATTTACAGAAAATTATGATTGAGCCGGTATATTTTATTGAACATACTTCGGCTTATAAAGCGTTAGAAAATTTTAAAATGTCTAAAATTCATTATGCATTGGTAACAGATGAATATGGCGTTTTTCAAGGAATAATTACATTAAATGATATTTTAGAAGCATTAGTAGGTGACGCAGCTGATTTTTCAGATGAAGAATATCAATTAATTGCAAGAGAAGATGGAACTTGGTTGGTGGATGGACAATATTCATTACACGATTTTATGACGTATTTCGATTTAGATGATATGCTTAATGATTATGAGGTTACTACTGTTAGTGGTTTGATTATTACTGAATTAGGTAGTATTCCGAAACAAGGTGAAAAACTTATTTGGAACAAATTAGAATTTGAAGTAATGGATATGGATGGCGTTAAAATTGATAAAATTTTAATAAAACCACTTACGGAATAAGTTGTTTCATTCGCAGTTTTTAGTCTGCATAAAAATTAAAAATTAATATTTTAGAATATAGTTTCAGTTGGTTTAACAACTGAAAGCTAAAAAACAAAAAAATGACTGAAGGAAATTTCGTAGACTACGTAAAAATATATGTTGCATCTGGTAAAGGCGGGAAGGGTTCTTCTCACTTACACAGAGAAAAATTTATTGAAAAAGGTGGTCCAGATGGTGGAGACGGTGGTCGTGGAGGTCATGTAATTATTAAGGGGAGTAAAAATTTATGGACGTTGTTTCATTTAAAATTTTTACGACATGTAAAATCAGGTCACGGTGGAGATGGAGGAAGTAGTAGAAGTACCGGACATGATGGAGAAGATAAATTTATAGAAGTTCCATTAGGTACAGTTGTTAAGGACAAGGAAACTGGCGAAATTTTATTCGAAATTACAGAAGACGGCGAAACTAAAATTTTAGCTCGTGGCGGAAAAGGAGGTTTAGGAAACTGGAATTTCAGAAGTTCTACTAACCAAACCCCAAGATATGCACAACCTGGAATTCCTGGAGAGGAAGTAGATGTTATTTTAGAATTAAAAGTGCTTGCTGATGTTGGTTTAGTAGGCTTTCCAAATGCAGGAAAATCGACTTTATTATCTGTTTTGACTTCTGCAAAACCAAAAATTGCGGATTATGCATTTACCACATTGAAACCAAATTTAGGAATTGTTGCTTACAGAGATTTTCAATCCTTTGTAATTGCAGATATTCCTGGAATTATTGAAGGTGCAGCTGAAGGTAAAGGGTTAGGACATTATTTTTTAAGACATATTGAAAGAAATTCTACGTTATTATTTTTGGTTCCAGCTGATGCGGATGATATTAAGAAAGAATACGAAATTCTTCTTGATGAATTAAGACGATATAATCCGGAAATGTTAGATAAAGACAGGTTGTTGGTGATTTCAAAACGTGATATGTTAGATGAAGAATTACAAAAAGAAATGAAACAACAATTAGATAAAGAACTTAAGGGTTTAGATTATATGTTTATTTCATCTGTTGCCCAACAAGGATTAACAGAATTGAAAGATAAATTGTGGAAAATGTTGAATGTTTAACATTTATTGATTTTTTTTTTATATTTTTGGAAATTAATCTATAATTACTAAAATGAAAACAAAATTATTTTTATTACTTTTTGTTGTTTCCATAAGTTTTGGTCAACAAAGAACATGCGGAACTGACGCATACATGGAAAAAATGTTGTCTAACCCAGAAATGAAACAACAATATTTAGATCTACAAAAACAATTTGAAATTGAATTAGAAAGACTAACTACTGCGCAGCAACAGAGAAATGGATCGTCTGTACTCAGTACAAATGCTACAATTAGAATACCAGTAGCTATTCACTTTCCATCTGTTGCAAATTCAAGTACAGAAACTGTAAAAAGTTGTTTGCGATTATTAGCACAAAAACAGGTAGCGATATTAAATGCAGATTATAATGCTACTAATTCCGATATTTCACTTTGGACAGATGCAAGTGCTTATTATCCTGGTGTAAATATAGGAGATATGGATGTTTCATGGGAAATTGCTACTCAAAATCATCCATCTAGTTCTGGTTTGTCTAACGGTACGCTAGCAATTACTTTTGGTACTAATTTTTTATCAGGTGCAGATAGTGATTCTGAATGGGCGGGTTATTGTAATTTAGTTGTTAGAAATATAAGTGGAGGAATTTTAGGGTATTCTCCTTTAGGAGGAGTGCCTAATCAAGGTATGACTGTTGTAATTGATAATAATGCTTTTGGAGCTACAATGACAGGAACACCAACTAGTTGTTCTGGATATGTACCAAGCGCTCCATATAATTTGGGCAGAACTTTGACACATGAGCTAGGGCATTTCTTTAATTTAAATCACACTTTTCAAGGTTGTGGATCTAATTGTGCCACAACAGGTGATAAAGTTTGTGACACTCCTGCTGCAGGAACTCCTTATTATAATTGTGATCCGGATGGATCTGTAACTTCGAGCTGTGGATTTACGCAACTAACCATGAATTATATGGATTACGTTCAAGATGCCTGTATGTATATGTTTACTGCTGGTCAAGCAACAAGAATGTTGGCTTGGTACAACTTTATATCCTCTCAGTTACAAACAAACGTTTTAGCAAATAATGATTTTGTAAAAAATAATTTTTCAATTGCTCCAAACCCTAATAAAGGTGTTTTTTCAATTCAATTATCAGAAGCTATTGATAATTACTCAGTTATAATTATTGATGCATTAGGAAGAGAAAT
>Ga0208595_1000657_pt1 | contig 12369 bp, 10 predicted proteins | sample LakMenEpi28Jun11_FD_150742 | JGI IMG/M metagenome (GOLD analysis project Ga0208595, IMG submission 150742) | Freshwater microbial communities from Lake Mendota, WI - 28JUN2011 deep hole epilimnion (SPAdes) | ecosystem: Environmental > Aquatic > Freshwater > Lake > Epilimnion/Euphotic zone ...
CGAGAGCTGGGCAAGTTCGCGAACAAAATCGACCTTTTCTTCGGCAAGCAAAGAGCCTCCGAATTTGTCTATGTTCTCTAGCCAGTCGTTTGCCTCGGCCGAGGATCGCACAACACGAACGCCCTTACCGTCGTAGCCACCGATTGGAGTTTTCAAGACGACAGCGCCACCCTGCTCACCGATGAATTCATCGAGCTCAGAAGCCGATTGAATTTCTGCCCAGGCCGGCATGGGTAGGTCAAGCATTGCCAGTCGCTTTCGCATCTGCAATTTGTTTTGCGCGAATGCCAGTGCCGAAGCTGCCGGCTGCACACGCGTGCCGCGACTCTCGAGCTCTTCGAGAATTGTCAGCGGAACGTGTTCGTGATCGAAAGTGATGACATCGACGGTCTCGGCAAAACCCGCCACGACATTCAACTGGGTGTAGTCGCCAACCATGCTCGCGGCCGCCCGCGCAGAAGAACCCTCAGCCTCGGCCAAAACGCTGAAATCAACACCCGCTCCATTGGCGGCATCGGCCATCATTCGGGCCAGTTGGCCGCCGCCGATAGCGCCGATGCGGGGTGTGTTCATGGGTCTATTGTCGCAAAGAATCCAGGTGGCAGCCCGCCGCCGCGAGCCGCTAGGAGCTCAGGTTGGCAGCCGCGCGAAGCTCGGCCACCAGTCGCTTGGCCTTTGGCATGCGCTCGAGCACCAGGCGTTCGCCTTCTCGTCTGCCGAGTGAAACGGTTCGCCCGCGCAGCAGTTCGATCGAGGTGATGTCACCGAGAGACAACTCGGTGGTCTTCTGCCCAAAGATTCCGTCACGAACGATGAGTCGAGATGTGGTCAGCTCGACATAGAAGTTGAGGTGTTTTATCGTCGGCACCAACCAGAAAAAAACAGCGAGCAGCCCGGCCACCGAATAAGCGGCATAGATCAGCCACTCGTCAACTACTCGGTTGCTGACGTAACTCAAAATGGCGGCGGCCAAAAAGAGTGCGAACAACGAGAAAGTCATCGACCACCAGGTGCGACGAATTCTCGCAATCACCTGTTCTTCTTGAAAAGCCACGTGCTAATTGTGTCGCAGGTGAACTACATCGCCAACAGAAACCGAACGTGTTTCAGAATTGTTTTTTACTACGAGGCGACCAACCGTATCGATGGCAATGGCCTCTCCCAAAAACTCTTTGTCGTCAGGCAAAACAACTCGAACCTCGCGACCGATAGTTGCGCACGCTTCGCTAATTTGTGCGTGCAATTCTGAACCACCAACCTCACCCGCGAACGCGATGAAGTCGTCAACCAAGCTGCGCAGATTCTTTAGGTAGGCGGCTAGCAAGTCATCAATCGAGTCGATGTGAATGCCTTCTATGGAAAGAGAGGTTGCGGTTTCGACCGGCAACTGTTCGATGTTCTGAAAAACGTTGACTCCGGCACCGATAACTACCCCGTTTGCATCGGGCAGCAACTCGCTCAAGACTCCGCACACCTTCTTATCTCCGATGAGAACATCGTTTGGCCACTTCACCGTGGCCCGCTGGCTCGCGGCAAACTGCGAGACCGCATTGGACATGGCCAAACCTGCGATAAGTGGCAGCCAGGCGAACTGGGTCGCCGGCACCGTGCCGGGTCGCAACAGCACTGAGACAAATAGTGAGCTGCCCGCCGGTGCCTGCCACTCGCGACCAGAACGACCGCGCCCTGCGGTTTGCTCGGCAGCGACCAGAACCGAAAAGTGCCCGAAGTCGCTGGTCTGGGCTTTGGCACTGGCAAGCAGATCGGTGTTGGTCGACCCTGTGGTCGCCACCCAATCGAACCGGCTAGCCAACGGCGATGACTTTGGAAAACTCATGCCTAAAGGCTAGTCTCTGTAGCAATTCACAGCAAAAACCCCATTTTGCTTTCGGATATCTTCAAATTCTCGGAGGTTTTCACGGGCTAGGGTTGCTTTTATGACTTCTCCGAAACCAGTCGACGACATGTCAACCACAGCAGGAAAACTGCAGGACCTGAAGAACCGATACCACGAAGCCGTTCACGCCAGCGGTGAGGCGGCCGTAGAGAAGCAGCACGCCAAAGGAAAAAAGACGGCTCGCGAGCGCATCGAACTGCTGCTCGACGAAGGCTCGTTCGTTGAACTCGACGAGTTCGTTCGCCACCGCTCGACAGCATTTGGCATGGACAAAAACCGGCCTTACGGTGACGCCGTGGTCACCGGTGTCGGAACCATAAACGGTCGACAGGTTGCACTCTTCTCGCAAGACTTCACAATCTTCGGAGGCTCGCTCGGCGAGACTGCCGGCAACAAAATCATCAAGATCATGGATCTAGCTCTGGCAACGGGAGTTCCGATGATTGGAATTCTCGACTCGGGTGGTGCTCGCATTCAAGAGGGCGTCATCGCGCTGGGCAAGTATGGCGAAATCTTTAAGCGCAACACCATGGCCTCGGGAGTTATCCCGCAGATTTCAATCATCATGGGCCCAGCCGCCGGTGGTGCGGTTTACTCGCCGGCCCTGACAGACTTTGTCATCATGGTCGACAAGACCTCGAACATGTTCGTTACCGGGCCCGATGTGATTAAGGCCGTTACAGGCGAAGACGTCGGCATGGAAGAACTCGGTGGTGCGCGCACGCACAACACGACTTCAGGTGTTGCCCACTACCTAGCCAACGACGAAGAAGATGCGCTCGACTACGCGCGATCGCTGCTGAGCTACCTGCCAGAAAACAACCTGAGCGAAACCGTCACCTATGAGGGTGCTACTTCGCTCGAGGTCACCGACGAAGATCGCAAGCTCGACACCATCATTCCGGATTCACCTAACCAGCCATACGACATGCACAAGATTGTCGAGTCGCTGGTTGACGGCGGGGAGTTTTTAGAAGTTCAGCCGCTGTTCGCGCCGAACATCATCATCGGTTTTGCTCGCATCGACGGCCGCAGCGTTGGAATCATTGCCAACCAGCCACAGCAGATGGCGGGCACGCTAAACATTGAGGCCGGTGAGAAGGCCGCCCGCTTCGTGCGATTCTGCGATGCCTTCTCGATTCCGATCTTGACTCTCGTCGATGTGCCCGGCTACCTGCCAGGCACCGACCAGGAGTGGGCCGGCGTTATTCGCCGCGGCGCAAAGTTGCTCTACGCCTACGCCGAAGCAACCGTTCCTCTGGTTACCGTCATCACTCGCAAGGCTTACGGCGGCGCATACATCGTGATGGGTTCGAAGCAGCTCGGTGCCGACATCAACCTCGCTTGGCCGACTGCCGAGATCGCCGTTATGGGCGGTCAGGGTGCTGTGAACATTCTCTATCGCAACGAAATCAAGCAAGCCGAAGAGAGCGGCCAGGATGTCGCCGCTGTGCGAGCAAAGTTGGCGGCCGAATACACCTACAACGTTGCCTCACCATTTTTGGCTGCAGAGCGCGGCGAGCTAGATGGCATCATCGAGCCGAGCGCTACGCGAATCTCGGTCATCAAGGCACTGCGCGCACTGCGCACCAAGCGTGCCGATGCACCGCCAAAGAAACACGGAAACATTCCGCTGTAAACCGGTGGGCGAATCATGAACGAAGAACTTTCAGAGGGCATCAAGCTGGTGCGCGGCAACCCAACCGCCGAAGAGCTAGCCGCCGCAATCGCAGTGGTTGAAGCCATGCTTGCCGAAGAGCAAGCGGCCGCCGCGGCCGGGCGGCAGCAACCCAAATCAACCTGGAACCGCAACAGCGTGAACCTGCGCGGCGGAATCACACCTGGCTTCGGCCAGTGGAAAGCTTCGTTCCGAGACGGCCTAAACTAACTCAAACAAATTCAACTCGAATCAATGAGCAGAGGAAATGCAATGACGCGTGAACCTTCACAACTAGACAAAGTGGCAGACGCCTGGGTCGACAAGATGGCCGAGATGAGCCCGAGCTTCGCAACCTACATCGGCAAGCCGGGTGGCGAAGACAAGCTCGATGATGCCTCGCCAGAGGGTCAAGAAGAAGACGCCCGACAAATGCGTCGCGTGCTCGGCGAGGTAAACGCCACGGCCACCCGCGACAAAGTTGACGAGGTCACTAAAGACGCGATGCAGAACAGCCTCGAGCTCGGCATCGAGATGCACGAGGCCGGCCTGTGGAAGCGCGATCTGAACGTGCTAGCTTCACCCGCGCAGGGCATCCGTGACATTTTTGATCTTTCACCAACCGCTACCGAGCACGACTGGGAGAACCTCGCCAAGCGTATGCGCGCTGTGCCCGGCGCAATCGAAGGATACATTCGCAGCTTGCGCGAGGGAATCGCTGCCAGTGACACCCCTGCCGCCAGACAGGTGGAGTTTGTAATTCGCGAAACCGCAGAGCTTGGTTCGGCAGAAGGCTTCTTCAAAAAGTTTGCCGCCGGCGCAAAACTTGAGGCTGGCGAAATTCCAGACTCGCTGAAGGCAGAGATTGCCGCAGCCGGCCAAGTTGCAACCGAAGGTTATGCGGCTTTGGCTGACTTCTTAAAGAGCGAACTGCTTGGCAAAGCGAACAGCGAAGACGCGATTGGTCGCGAACGCTACGCGCTCTTCAGCCGCCGCTTCTTGGGTGCCAAAGTAGATCTCGATGAGACCTACGAGTGGGGTCGCGAAGAGCTAGCCCGAGTAACTGCAGAGCAAGAAGCAGTTGCCAACGAAATCAAACCTGGCGCATCGGTTCAAGAAGCCATCGAGGTTTTGAATAACGACAAGGCACGCAAGCTTCACGGCACCGATGAACTGCAGAAATGGATGCAGCGACTCAGCGATAACGCAATCGAGAAATTGAGTGGCACGCACTTTGACATCGCCGAGCCACTGAAGACCCTCGAGTGCATGATTGCACCGACCAACAGCGGAGCGATTTACTACACCGGCCCAACCGACGACTTCAGTCGCCCTGGTCGCATGTGGTGGTCGGTGCCTGAAGGCGTTACCGAATTCGACACCTGGCGCGAAACCACAACCGTTTACCACGAGGGCGTTCCGGGTCACCACCTTCAGGTTGCACAGCAGGTCTACAACCGCGCCGAACTGAACTCTTGGCGTCGCTTGGCGTCATGGTCGTCAGGACACGGCGAAGGTTGGGCTCTCTATGCAGAACGCTTGATGGCAGATCTTGGCTTCTTGGATGACCCGGGCGACCGCCTAGGAATGCTCGATGGTCAACGCATGCGCGCCGCCCGCGTGGTGCTTGACCTGGGTGTTCACCTTGGCAAGTCAAGGCTCGACGGCACCGGCAAGTGGGACTTCGACTATGCCCTCGACTTCATGGGCAAGAACGTGAACATGAGCAAGGAGTTCGTGAACTTCGAAGTTCACCGCTACTTCGGCTGGCCAGGGCAGGCCCCGAGCTACAAGATTGGTCAGCGCATCTGGGAGCAGATTCGAGACGAGTATGCGGCAAAGCGCGGCGCCAACTTTGACATCAAGGAGTTTCACCGCGAAGCCCTGAACCTCGGAGGTTTGGGTCTAGACACACTGAAGAAGGCGCTGCTCGGTTAGCTAATCAATTTGGCGTTCGCCAAGTTTTAGGTCGAGGTCGGGAGTGACAACTCCCGGCCTCGTTGCCGTTAAGCGCACCAGGTATTTCTCGTTTTTCGGCGCAATGATTTTGACCCGGCCGACATTGATCGAGCTCAGGGTGGCCACTGCGATATCGATAAAGTTTGCTAGCTCTGACGCAGGCTCTGTTTCTGACTCATCAATCAGGGTTACCTCAACCTGTCGCTTTCTGGCTTCGGCAACTGCCACGCGCAACTCAGGTGTGACGAGCCGGCCGCCGGAGATTTCATCTTCAAGAATCTGAGCGAGTTCTGAGTAGCCGGATTGTTGAACCTCACTGAACTTTTCGCCGCTGGCAATTTCTCTTAGCGCAGGCAGCGCTTTAGAGATGGCGTCGTTCACTCGCAAACGATGTTCTTCTCTTGCAGTTTCTGCCAGAGCGGTGCCGATTTCTTCTTCGACTCTCAGTTTCTGCAGCTCGATGATTTTTTCTTCAGCGCGGTCGAGCCCGGTCGAAATAGCAATGGTTGCAAAGACCAGCAAGATTGCTCCGACCAAACCGCTGCGCGAGACGAAATCAAGCCCGCCCCACCAAAACACCTGTGCTGCGAGAATTACGATTCCAGCGATGCCAAGGGCTAGTTGTCTGCGAATTGCCATCGCGCCAAACAGCACGGCCAAAGCCGTGACATACCAGGTGCTGTAGTCACCGATAACTTCGCCGATGTGAGTCATTTGCAACACCGCGGGAATGTAGAGCGCCGCGGCGATATTGAGCCAGGCTGCCCAGTTGCTCAGTCGAACTGACTTAAACGCCAGCGTGGTGACGAGCAGGCAAACTTGAAAGAGCAGGTTGGTGCTCAGAGCCCACAGGTAGTCATTGAAGTGGTCGAAGCGTAGAAGACCAAACAGATTCTGGAACGAACCAAAGGTGATTGCGATGACAGCCAGCCAGCGGCGAGAGATTTGAATCATGGGCTGCTCCACTCGAAGACCCAGGTTGCTCCCTCACCGGGTGAGCTATTCAGATGAGCGCTGACCCCCAGGGTCTCTAATCGCTTGAAGATCGCCAGTCGAACACCCAGTCGATTGCGCGGAACGCTAGACATTCTGAAGCCGGGGCCGTTATCGACGACTATAACCTTGAGCGATTTACGCGCCGAGCTGAGCGTTACCTTTCGACTCGTCGCCCCGGGTGCGTGCACGAGCGAATTGTTGAGCGCCTGAAAGGTGGCCTCGGCAATCGCGACAGCCACCTCGAATGGCACCTGCAAATCGACCGGCGACTTAGTTTTCACCTGAACAAATGTGCTTCGGCGTTCGATGGCAGCGCTGAGGCTTTCAAACAGCGCTTGCGACGAAATGTGCTCGCGGGCCACTGGATCGCGCGCCGCCTCACGCTCGAGTCGGGTGATTGCCACGGTCGCCGATTTTGCGGCGGCAAGACGTTCGGCATCAGAGCTGGCTTCGGCTGCGGCATCGAGTGAGGCAATCACGCTGTCGTGCACGATCGAGTTAACTTTGGTTCTCTCAATTTGCAAGACATCGAGAAATGCGCGTTCGAGGCGGGCTTTCGAAAGCGACGCGAACTCTTGGTCAGCCTGGGCGGCACGGTGACGCAAGAACATAACCAAAAGCGAAACAGATGACGAGAACAGAAAACTGTAGATTGCATCTTCGACAGCAAGCACGACGTCGTCACTTGCTCCGAAAGGTGATAGCCGAAGTATCAACCAAACCAAAGGCATGGCCACCAAGAAAACGATTGCGGTCGTTCGCTTGAATGCGCCCGTTGCAGCAAGCGAGGCAAACCCGACCGCCCACCAAATCCATGGTTTGAAATCTGCTGGCAGAGAATCGAGATCAACCACCTCAAAAGGCCAGGCAATCAAAGTTGCGAGCGTCGTGAAGAGAATTGCGCGATACCAGAAGCGCATGTTCCCCAACCAGAAGGCAGCAGCAATTGAGCCGAGCAGCGAAATCATCAGTGCCGAAAAGAACAGATAAAACAGCGGTTGATTCAGAAGCGGCAGCTGTCGAAAGCCGTTGGTCATCACATCGATCGACAGAGCTGCTGCTGCCACGGCGAAGGTTTTTGCGAGCAGGTCGTCAACTCGACCAAGCGCAATTGGCGCTGGTGCCGAATCAAGCAAACTGGACATCCTTAGAAGACTAAGTCAAACCCGCGACACGACCGGGCTCGAAACCGAGTTGTTACTTTCGAACCAGCGAAACAACGGCTTCGACGTGATGGGTGTGCGGAAACAGGTCAAAAGCTCTGAACGCAGCGATTTCATAGCCGCCAGCCAGCAGGGCCTTCAGGTCTCGAGCCAAGGCCACCGGGTCGCAGGCCACATAAACAATCTGCTGCGGCGCTAGGTCGACCAGAAGCCCGACCACCTTGGCGCCTGCGCCGGCGCGAGGAGGGTCGAGCACGACGGTCGCATCCTTGAATGAAGCGCCCTGCTGCATGGCCCGCTGCTGATCTTGCAAAAAGCGATCAACCTGGGCGCAAACCGCCTTGGACTTTGGCATGTCAGCGATGTTCAAGGTTGCGTCTTCGGTTGCCCGCTTGAACGCCTCGACCGTGGTCACCCGCGTTTCGTTGCCGAAGCGCGAAGCCAAAGAACTCGCAAACAATCCGACGCCGCCATAGAGGTCTAAATTGTTCGCCGACTTATTGAAGCCCGCATCGTCGATCATGTCGAGCACGGTCTTGGCGAGCAGGTCGGCAGCCTTGCGGTGCACCTGCCAAAAACCACCGCCAGAAATTCTGAAGGTTCGCCCAGCGGCACGCTCAACCAAGCGTTCGTCGCCCTTGATCTTTTCGTCGACTTTCCACTGCAGCTGACCGGTGTTCGAAGCAGAGATGTCTATCTTCTTGACGCCCGACCAGTTCTTTGAGTGCAAGCCAGCCTCGCGAATCTCTTCTAGGGCAAGTGGCAAATCGCGAACCAAGACAACATCGTGGCTGCGTTCCATGTATGGGCCGGCATCGCCAAACTCGTTTACGTGAAGTTGAATGCGCGTGCGATATCCGAGGCCGTTGCTTTCGTTGTCGCCCTCGACCGCTTCAACTTCGACGCGGCGTTCGATGCCTGCCATGCGCTGAAGCGCTTCTTCGATTACGTCGGCCTTCAACTCGCGCTGACGCGAAAGCTTGATGTGACCAAACTCGGCACCACCTGCACCGCCGACACCGGCTTGATCCCAGACGTGTTCAACGCGGTCTGGCGAGGCCACCAAAATCTCTTGCGGCTCTGCGCGACAGAACGCTCCCCCGCGATCTTCGTAAACCAGGGCGCGAACCTTCTCGCCAGGCAATACGTGCGAGACAAAAACCACTCGCCCCTCGTGTCGAGCCACGAAGATTCCGCCGTGTGCAACTTTTTCGATGTCGAGTTCGAGCACGCGACCTAGCCAATTGGTGTCTGTATTCACTAGACAAGTGTGCCAGAGTATTTTCATGACTCAATTGGTTCTGGCGAGCACTTCGCCCGCGCGACTCACTTTGCTGCGCAACGCAGGAATCGAGCCAATCACCATCGCCCCCGGTGTCGACGAAGACGCGGTTGCCGCGCGAGCAGAAGCCATGGGATTGATCGCCGGCACCGCAGACATGGTGCACGTGCTCGCGAAGGCCAAGGCCGAGGCAGTTTTGAACCACACGGATGCCTTCGGCAAACTCATCATCGGCTGCGACTCGTCGCTCGAGTTCGACGGCCAGTCGCTCGGCAAGCCGCACGACCCCGAGGTCGCTCGCGAGCGCTGGAAGCGGATGCGCGGCCGGGCCGGCGTGCTGCACTCTGGGCACTGGGTCATCGACAACCGCAATCCGATCGAGAGCGTTCAACCGCCGGCCGCCGGGCGCTCCGCCAAGACCATCGTGCACTTCGCCGACCTGAGCGACGCCGAGATCGACGCATACGTGGCAACCAGCGAACCGCTGCTCGTGGCCGGAGCCTTCACGATTGACAGTTTGGGTGGGGCGTTCATCCGTGCAATCGAGGGCGACCCGCACACCGTGATTGGGCTCAGCCTGCCGACCCTGCGCGATCTGGTGATTCAACTTGGAGTCGATTACCCGAGCCTGTGGAATCGCAGCGACAACTAGCTAGACCCCGTTGCTTTAGAGGTTTTTCTAACGAAATCGCCGTTTTGTTGTAAAAAACTGCCAATAAATGACCCTTTTTGGTCAATAGGCTTGAGGTTATGACTGCCCCAGCCAAGAAAATCTCAAAGGTACTGATCGCGAACCGTGGAGAAATTGCCGTTCGCATCGCAAGAGCCGCCAAAGATTCGGGCATTCTCTCGGTGGCCGTCTACGCAGATCAAGACCGCGATGCCATGCACGTGAAGCTCGCCGACGAGGCCTACGCGCTTCACGGCACAACCGGCCCAGAGACCTACCTTGTCATCGAGAAGATAATCGCAGTCGCAAGAAAATCTGGTGCCAACGCCGTTCACCCTGGCTACGGATTCTTGGCCGAGAACGCAGACTTCGCCCGCGCGGTGATCGACGCAGGTTTGATTTGGATTGGCCCGTCACCAGAAGCAATCGAAAGACTCGGCGACAAAGTATCTGCCCGTCACGTTGCCGAAAAAGTTGGCGCGCCGCTCGCCCCCGGAACCATCAATCCGGTTTCTGGAGCGAAAGAAGTTCTCGACTTTGTTGCGAAACACGGATTGCCGGTTGCCATCAAGGCTGCGTTCGGTGGCGGCGGTCGAGGCATCAAGGTTGTCTACAACCAAGACGAAATCGAAGAGCAGTTTGAGTCGGCAACCAGAGAAGCGATTGCAGCTTTTGGTCGCGGCGAATGTTTCGTCGAGAAGTATCTTGAGAAACCGCGCCACGTTGAAACCCAGTGCCTCGCCGACGCTCACGGCAACGTCGTTGTTGTCTCGACGCGAGACTGCTCGCTTCAGCGTCGACACCAGAAACTGGTCGAAGAGGCTCCGGCACCTTTTCTGAGCGATGACCAGGTAAAGCGTCTCTACGAATCTTCGAAAGCGATCTTGAAAGAGGTTGGCTACCAAGGAGCTGGCACCTGCGAATTCTTGGTTGCCCAAGACGGCACCATCTCGTTCTTGGAGGTCAACACCCGACTTCAGGTTGAGCACCCGGTTTCTGAAGAGGTCACCGGTCTCGACCTGGTGCGCGAACAGTTCAGACTTGCCGAGGGTGGCGTGCTCGATTATGCAGACCCAGAAATCAAGGGTCACAGCTTCGAATTCAGAATCAATGGCGAGGATGCCGGCCGCAACTTCATGCCAGCGCCAGGGCCGGTCAAACTGTTCAAGGCGCCCAGCGGGCCTGGAGTGCGCGTAGATACTGGTGTCGAGTCAGGCGACGTGATCAGTGGCTCGTTCGACTCAATGATTGCGAAACTCATCGTCACCGGCGCTACCCGCGAAGAGGCACTCGCCCGCTCGCGTCGAGCGCTAGATGAAATGCAGGTCGAAGGCCTGCCGACCGTGCTGCCGTTTCACCGCAAAATTGTGAACGAGCCGGCATTCATCGGCAACTCTGCTGCCAATACATTCGGCATTTACACCCGGTGGATCGAGACCGAGTGGAACAACGACATCACTGCCTGGAACGGCATTCATGAAGAAGCCTCACCAGCACTTGAGCGCAACACCGTTGCCGTCGAGGTTGACGGAAAGCGCATCGAGGTCTCGCTGCCGCAGAGAATATTGCCGGCAACTGTTGGCGCGGTTTCGACGAACGCTGCTGCGGCACCAAAGCGAAAAGCTCACGGCACCGCAAGCGGCGCTGCCAGCGGAAAGATTCTCAAGGCACCGATGCAGTCGACGGTTATCAAGATTGCGGTTGCCGTCGGCGACAAGGTAACCGAAGGCGATCTACTTGTCGTTCTTGAAGCCATGAAGATGGAGCAGCCGATGGCAGCTCACATGAGTGGTGTTGTGAAATCAATCTCGGCCGAGATCGGTGTGACCATCGCGGCCGGAACGGTTTTGCTCGAACTCGAGTAACCAGTGGCTGGTCTTGCGGCCAGCTAGTTTTGTGGCAAGTGCAGCGCCCTCGCCGCATCCGTGATTGAACCCGTGAGCGACGGGTAAACGGTGTAGGTCTGCGCAACGTCGTCAACGGTCAAGCGATTCTCGATGGCCAGCGCGATCGGGTAAATCAGCTCGGATGCCTTCGGGCCAACGACCACACCGCCGATGACGGTGCCGCCGGTCGAGCAAATGAGTTTGATGAAACCGTCTTCGATTCCCTGCATCTTGGCTCGCGGGTTTTCGTCGAACGAAATCTTGTGAACGAAGCCGCTTACCTGGCCGTCTCTGAGGGCGGCTTCAGACCAACCGACCGAGGCGATCTCGGGTGAGGTGAAGACGTTCGAGGCCACGTTTCTCGGCAGCGTTGGCACAGCGATGTCGCCGAGAGAGTGAAACACTGCCGTGCGACCCTGCATCGCAGCCACGGATGCCAGCGGCAGTGCGGTCGAGCAGTCTCCGACGGCGTAAACGTTTGCGCGCGAGGTTCGAGCAACCTTGTTGGCAACGATGTGGCCGCTCTCGGTGACGTTTACGTGTGCCTCTTCGAGTCCAAGGTTTGCGGTGTTCGGAATTCCGCCGACGGCCATGAGGCAGTGCGAGCCTTCGATGACGCGACCATCGGCGAGCGTGACCTCAACGTGATCGCCACGGTTGACCACCTCGGATGCGCGCGTCTTCGAATAGATGTTCATGCCGCGGCGAGTGAAAACATCTTCGATCAACTTTGCCGCGTCTTGATCTTCGCCGGGCAAAACCATTTCGCGCGAAGAAATCAAACTCACCTTGCAACCGAGCCCGTTGAACGCCGATGCAAATTCGGCGCCGGTCACACCCGAGCCGACGACAATCATAT
>Ga0208595_1000658_pt1 | contig 12345 bp, 11 predicted proteins | sample LakMenEpi28Jun11_FD_150742 | JGI IMG/M metagenome (GOLD analysis project Ga0208595, IMG submission 150742) | Freshwater microbial communities from Lake Mendota, WI - 28JUN2011 deep hole epilimnion (SPAdes) | ecosystem: Environmental > Aquatic > Freshwater > Lake > Epilimnion/Euphotic zone ...
GAAAAAAATATAAAGACAATTGGTGTTGATTTTCCAATTCTTTTATCAAAAGGTAAAAACAGGCCCGTTTTAATGATTTGTGCGATGGATCCTTTGCGAGATGATTCGGATGATGTTTCTAAAATCAATGAGATTAGCTTTTGGGTTCCATTCAGTATCATTAATTCCATGGAATCGAAACAAAACAAACCAACAGATCGAAGAAATTTATCTTTTTTTCATACCATTTTGGAAACCCATGATGTTTATGTAACAGATATATTTAAGGTTTTTTATCGGGAAGGGCAAAATAAAAGTAATACTAAAAAAGAATTCAAACAACTTTCGGTTCATAAAGATATTTTAGAGCGCGAAATAAAAATTGTAAATCCACAAGCTATTTTAACGTTAGGAAACGAAGCTCGAGATGCAATTTGTGATGTTTTCGAATTAGTTAAGCCAACTTGGTCAGAAAATATTTACACGACAACAATTTCTGACGGAACAAAAATATGTATGACGCCACACATTTCTGGTTCTGCCAATGGATCAAAAGCACCAATTTTGGCAAATCCAAAGTATGAGCGAATTTCAGGCAATAATAATATCAAATATGCCCGAATTATTTTAGAAACGCTTAAATAGTAAAAAGCAATCAAAAAATGGTTTGATTTTTTAATCCTGAAAGATAAGTTCCAAATAGATTTTTTTCGTAAAAATAGAATAACGTATATAAGAAATTAACTTCTAAACCGCATTCTAAGTCCAATCCAGTTATTTTCTTCAAGCCACTTTTCGGTCTCAAAGCCTACGGATTGATACTTTTCGGAAACTTCTTTTAAGTCTTCTTGATAAAAACCACTTAAAAATAAAATGGTGTCTTTTTTGGCAAAAGCACGTAATGCTTCCGCAGAATCTTTTAGAACATTTTTGGTAATATTGGCAATAATCACGTCAAATTGCATTTCTTTAGGGATTAAAAATCCTTCTTCAGTCGCCGATTCTAATGTGGCCATTTTAAATTCGACACGTTCGGATACTTGATTGATTTCTGCATTCTCAATAGAATTATAGTAAGCCCATTCTTCATTGTCAATAGCTAAAACCTTCTGCGCATTTTTCATCGCCGCCATAATCGCCAAGATTCCCGTACCACTTCCATAATCAAAAACAAAAGACTCGTCCATTTGTACTTCATCCATTAAGGTCATCACGAGCTTTGTTGTCGCGTGGTGTCCTGTTCCAAAGCTCATTTTTGGATCAATAATAATTTCATTTTTGGTGGCGAGTGGTTGATGAAACGAAGCGCGAACACTCCAAGTCTTATCTAAAATCGTAATGGGTTCAAAATTGCTTTCAAAAACTGCATTCCAGTTGGTTTCTTCCACCTCTTCAATTTCATATTGATGGATTTCAAGTGATTTTAAAACCGCTTTTAGTGCGTCTATACTTTGATTTTCTCTAAGATACGAAACCACCGTTTGAGTTTCTTGCTGCCATACCGATTCCAATTCTGTAAATTCATTGAGCAAGGCAATCCATGTTTCCGTTTGTTCTTCATTTGCGGAAGGAAGTATTAAGTTATAATAGTGTTTTGGCATCTTAAAAAATTATTAATCTAGTTTATTTTAAATGATAGGAGAAAAATTGTATATTTGCAGTTATAAATTTAGCACAAATATGAAAAAAATTAAATTAATCGCTTTGTTATTTATTGGAGCTTTAGGAATGAATGCTCAAACAAATGTAGCGTTAAATACTTCAAATACAAAAGTAGAATGGTTGGGTAAAAAATTTGCAGGAAAACACTTTGGTCTTATTAATGTAAGCGCAGGTTCGCTAGATTTTTCAGGAAATGCACTTAAAGGCGGTAAAGTAGAAATCGATATGAATTCAATTACATGTACTGATATTGAAGATGCAGAGTCAAACGCAGGCTTAATAGGACACTTAAAAAATCAAGATTTCTTTGATGTTGCAAATCATCCGAAAGCAAATTTAGAAATCACTAAAGTTCAAAAAGCTAAAAAAGGTGGCTACGTAGTTACAGGTAATTTAACAATTAAAGGTGCTTCGCATTCCGTTGTATTTCCTGCAAACGTAACAAACAATAACGGCAAATTAAGTGGAAAAGCGACAATCGTTTTTGATCGTACCAAATATGACATCAAATACGGTTCTACGTTAATCGGTGCGGCTAAAGATAAAGCAATAGAAAATAATGTGACTTTAACGGTTACATTCCAATAATTTTTTTGTCTTTTTTTTATAAAAAAAGGCTGGTTTTGTTAAAAAATATTTTCAAAAGAGCTCCAACAGTAATGTTGGGGCTTTTTTGATTTATGCATTTATATTGTTAATTATTTGATGAAGTGCGGTTTTAGCTTCTTTCATAACAGGCAATAATGGCCAAATGTGTGGCATTTCTTTTCCAATGTTTATTTGAGTATCAATTTTTTCTCTGTTTAGTTCTTTAGAAAAGAGGAGTTGATCCGGAAACGTAATATCATGTTCCGCCATATATAAGTATGTTTTAGGAAAAAAATTAAATTTTCCATTTATAGGCGAAATTCTTACGTCATTGGAATGCTCCGAACACATTCGTATAGCACTCAAAACGCCTATTTGAGACAACATGACGTCTTTTTTATCTATCGCCATTATGTCTTCGTTTTTAAAAGTAGCATCTATAACAGGAGATATCAATATTAACTTAGATGGAAGCTTTTCCTTCTTTAAAATCAACCTTTGTGTTAGCGCAATAACGAGCGTTCCGCCTGCCGAATCGCCCATCAGTATAATATTCTCGCTTTGGTATTTGGATAATGCCGTTTGATAAATTTGATCTATATTTATAGAAATTACTTCAATTTTATTTTCGGGTGCTTTTGGGTAATTACACATCCAAATATCCAAGTTTGTTTTTTTGGATATAATCTCCATAGAATCCCAATGATGTTGTGCAGGGCCAGATATAAATGCGCCTCCATGAAGGTAAATTAAAAGTTTATCCGATTTTTCACTGTTTTCGATTTGAGTAATTGCGGTCTTTAAAATCTGAAAAGTAGAAATTTTATTCGTTTTATAAAATTTACTATTGGGTGAATAAACGTCAATTTTCCTTAATTTTAAATAGTCAATTGGTGATTTTGAAAAGATATTTTTAATTCCTTTTAATTGAATTACGAATATCGTTAAATAGTATGTGAAACTTTTATTCATAGCGCTTTTTCTTTAAACTATTATTTTATTCGGTAATACTTCTTCCTATTCCAAATCTTTAATCGCTTTTTTTTGTTTACGAATTAAAACACAATACAAAGGTAAATCCAAAAGATGCTATTTATTTAAATCTCGAAAGTAATAAGGAAGAATCGTTGGCTAGTTGAGCCCAAAAACTCTTTGCATTTATCAAATGGGTCTTTTTATTTTCTATTTTTCCGTTGTTGTTGTTAACGCTTTTCCTTTTATGGTTTCGTTAAATTGTCCATTCTCATATACTAAGTGGCCATTTACAAATGTATAGATCACATTTGTCTGAAATGTGGTGCCTTCTAATGGCGACCAACCGCATTTAGATAAAACATTTTCTTTGCTAACGGTCCAAGCGGAATTTAAGTCTACTATAGTCAGGTCGGCAAAGTAACCCTCACGAATAAAACCTCTTTTTTCAATTCGGTACAGTATCGATGGATTATGACACATTTTTTCAGCGATTTTCTCTAACGAAATAAGCCCTTGTTTATAAAACTCAAGCATAATATTTAACGTATGCTGAACGATTGGTGCACCCGACATCGATTGAAAATACGATTTTTGTTTTTCGTCTAATGTATGCGGGGCGTGGTCTGTAGTTACTAAGTCAATTCGATCATCCAACAACGCCTTTAAAAGCCCGTTTTTATCTTTCTCTGTTTTTATTGCGGGATTCCACTTGATTAGAGTTCCTAAACGCTTGTAATCCTTGTCGGAAAACCATAAATGATGTACCGATACTTCGGTGGTTATGTTTTTCTCTTTCAAAGGAATGTCATTGCGGAAAAGATGCGTTTCTGCTTCCGTGGTCAAGTGCAGAATATGAAGTCGCGCCTTGTGTTTGTTGGCTATTTCAATGGCTCTTTTGGTTGCTTCATAGCACGCTTTTTCGCTTCGAATAATGGGATGAAATTCAACAGGAACATCCTCCCCATATTTTTCCCTGTAGCTATTTTCATTCTCCTCCACGATTTGTTCTTTTTCAGAATGAATTGTAATGATGGATTTGCAGTTTGCAAATAATTTTTCCATTGTTTCAGGATTGTCGGCAAGGAGGTTTCCTTTTTTGGTAAAGTAAAGCCCATCGTCAGATACACCCAACAATTTGGAGGTATCAAGTTGGAGTACATAATCAAGATTATCGCCATTAACACCTAAAAAGAAACCATAGTTGGCTAACGATTTTTCCGATGCTAACTGATATTTCTCATTTAATATTTCTATAGTTAATACATTCGGAAGCGTATTGGGCATGTCAATATAAGACGTCACACCACCAGCTACAGCTGCTCTGCTTTCAGAATGAATATCGCCTTTATGTGTGAGTCCGGGTTCACGAAAATGAACTTGTCCGTCAATAATGCCTGGAAATAAATACTTACCTGTGCCGTCAATTATTTTTGCATCAAGGTCATTAAGATCTTGTCCGATTTTTTGAATTAGTCCATTGTCAATTAAGAGGTCACTAACGATTACGTGTCCTTCGTTAACGATGCTAATATTTTTGATTAAAGTGCTTCCTGTCATTGTAAATTATTTGTCTGTTTTGGGTGGTATGCGCCATTGCCGCCAACTCCTAAATACTCGCAATTATAATACAATTTCTACAAATGCGATATTATATTTATTCGGATTACTTTTACTAAAATGGCGATTTTTAGCTCAAAACTTGATTTGAAAATAAAACAAAAAAACAATCCGAGAAACCCATAAGGTGGTTTTAGTTGCAACTTTAGTACCTGCCTGCCCCGAGAGGAAAGTTTTGAAGTCCCAAACGTGCAGCAACTGTGGAGTGCGCGCCACTTTTTCAAGCGCTCTGATTTCGCTATACGGCATCATCTTAGCGGCGGGTATTTTTATCTAGCGACTTTATAAACTCGTCAACGTATTGCTGTAATTGCTTTAATGAGGTTTCTTCCATTGGGTAGTGTCCGCCATCTTTTAGCATTTTTATGGTGAACGGCGCTTTAATTCCTTCCATTGAAATTTCACTTAAATACAACGGTGTCCAATCATCTTTTTCGGGTTGTGTTAAAAGAATAGGACATTTGTCAAATGCGGTAACCGGAATAGGTAATTTGTAATGCGTATAGTCATACAAAAATTGAAGTTGAACGCTTGCGCCTGCCGATGCGTTGTCTTTCAGTAAAATGGATAACGCTTTTTTATTATTTACCAAAAGATTCATTTTAGAAACGAATTTCATTGGTAATCGGATTCGTTTGAACCCAATTTTGTTTAATAAGCCCATCATAGGAAATGCGAACCAGTTGGACCAACCGAATTTTGCCGTTTTTCTTCCTACCAATTTGTTGTCATTTTTCAGAAAACACATTCCAACAATTCCATGCACTTCGTCCATAAAACAAGCGGAATTGTAGCAAATCATACCACCTGCACTGAGTCCGTAAAGCACTGGTTTTTTATAATCCCGTTTCGTTTCTGCATTCACAAAGTCCGCAAAGCAATGCACCCAATGATCATAAGTAATATCCTTTTGATGGACTTCGGTCATTCCATAGCCCAAGTTATCTATCGCAACGACATCATAGCCCAATTCGGCCAACTTGTGCCCCAAAATCATATTCATTTGTCTGCCGTTTGTACCTACGCCGTGATGCAGAAAAATCCGATATTCGGAATTTGGATTTGGATAGCGGTCAAGATGCATTTTGTTTCCTTTCCAATCCCATGATTCTTCAAGTGGAAGATGGGTTTCTTTGATTTGAAAATCCGAAGGAAGCATAGCGTTTATTTCTTTCCAAGCCGTGTTTGATTGATATTTTTTCATGACCGTTTCTGTATTTATTGTTTGTAAATCCGAGTTTTGAGCCTTAACTTTTTGAAGACCGAAAACTATAAAAGCAAAGATAACTACTTTTTTTGTCATGGTTATTTTTTTAGTGCAGTAAGCATATTTTCCACCGAGTTGGTTCGTGTCCCCACGAAACATTTTCGTACCTTTTTTATTTTTGATGCAAAAATATTATTTTCCATATTACGTGCATGAATTTTATATTTACTATTTTAGCTTTTTTTCAATTTCTACAAGCTACTCCATTTTTTAAATTTCGGTTTGAGAGGAGACGAACCGAGGAGGAGGTCCTGCGAAGCAAAATATGAATTCCTTTAAAATAAATTTAGAGAGATGAATAAACCCTAGCTGTTAGTGGCAGTTAATTTTTATTGTCGTTTAAATCGTTTAAAAAATGTCCAAATTACTTCACAAGCATTCATATCTTGACTTGTCTTTCCAATAATGGCTTCATTTAAATATTGATAACCTTGTGGCCAAGTATGTCCGCCATTCAAAACTACGTAACTCACTACTTCACTTCCGTTTGTTCCGTTAGAATAGACTCTTTGTTTTATCGTTGTTCCGTCATTTGAAATGTCTGGTAAGTCTGTTATTGTTGGTGTTGTGTTACAACCATTAATTGTTACCCATTTGTCTATGGCTTGAAAATGAGACAAAACAGTTCCTCCTGCTGTACCACCTGCGGTCATTTGTCCACCTGTGAATGGAACAAGTGGGTCGGTTGTTCCGTGTATATAAATTGCAGGAACTGGTCTACCCGGATTACAACTTGTTGCAATCGTAGTTGCTTCAATTGTGGCAGCATCAACAGCAATAGCGGCTATTCTATTACTTAATTCACAGCCCAAACGTGAAGACATAAAACCACCATTAGAAATTCCTGTTGCATAGATTTTTGTTCCGTCAACCGAATTATTTGCAATCATATAATCACACATTTGGTTGAAAAAACTCACATCGTTAATTCCTAATTGATTTGGTGTTGTCGGTCTTCCATCGTTCCAATTATTTTGAATTCCAGCAGGATAAACCAATACAACTTTGTCTCTGTCAGCGATAGTTTTGAAATTAGCAATGTTTATCATTCCTTCTGGTGTTCCACTTCCTCCATGAATTGCAAAAATCATTGGCATTTTTCCAGCGTTGTTGTAACCTGTTGGTAGATATACAATAAAACTTCTTGCGTTTCCGTCAACTGTAAGGTTCACTGTTTTTTGTTCACTTGCTTTGTCAGTAGGTGTTGTTGGATTGTCATCTTTGTTACACGAAATAAGTGTAATCAGAAATGTCGTAAGTAAAATTATTTGTCTCATTTTTATTTTAATTTATCTCTTTTAGACGTTTTACGTGTCGTTTGGTTTAATTGCCACTAACGGTTTGGGGCTTGCCGAAGGTGGGGGATTAGAAGCACGAAGTTTCAATTTAGCACTAATGCTCATTAGAAGCACAAATGTTGAATGAAGCACTTCAGCCCCACTTTTGGCAAACCCTTGTTATGTGCCGTTTTGTTTTATTTCATCTTTTAGTTTGTCAATATAAATTTTTGGTGTCTTTCCTGCAAAAATTCCGTCAACAGTAAATTCTTCAATTAAACCTAAACCGTAATCAACTGCTGGTTCTACAATCGGCTTTACAACACCGCCAACCACAGCTCCAATTTGTCCAGCAATTAATAATCCTAAACCAGAAGTCGCACCATACATTAGTGTGTTCTTTATGATTTTCCCTTTTGTTGTATTGAAAAAACTTTTAGCTTCTTTTATTTCAGCTAAATAGGCTTCTGTAACTTCGGCAGAGTTTGCATTTTCGCCAACCTCATTTATCCATTTTCTAAAATATTTAGCTGTCTTTAAGTGTCTAAGTTTAAAAATGTCCTCAACATCAAATTGGTTGTTTAAATAAATTTCTTTTAGGTCGGGTGTATTCTCGATTTTCAATATCTCAGAAACATTAGTACTTATATTGTATGCTTTACCTATATTTTCAAAGCTTTTTTCTGCAATTTCAAATTCTCCATAGTTATTGTAGCTTTTAAAACCATTTTTAGCAATTATGCCAGCTTCTAATATTGAGTTGGCTAAATTCAATAATTTTCCTCTCTCTTCAAGATTTAAGTCTTTAGGGTCTTTCGAAAATGGTAACCCAAGTTGCTCTAAATGATTATTCTCGTATGAATTTAAAATAAAATCTGTTGTGTCTGTACCCATTTTCATATCATCGGTGGATAGATATGACGGTGCAATTTTATCTATTAATTTGTTTCTTCTTCTTTTGTCAATATCAAATCGACTTAACGCTCTTAAAATGTTTTTTTCAGGCTTAAGTTCTTCATCTCCAAGAACTCCTCCAACTATTGGTGGTTGGGAATAAATTACACTTTCATCTATGCTACCATCTTCTCGTTGATATCCTGTTCCAGTTACAATTATTGCCGATTTTATGCTAAATTTTATATAATCACTTCTTATAAGTCTTTCTACAGTTTCAAGTCCAAGCTTTGAAATTAAAAATGTAAGAGAGAAGTTGTCTTTGTCCGTACTTATTACAATGCTATCAAACAATAGTAATTGTTCAAAAAATGTCGCTAATATTTGTTGCTCTTGTTCTTTTGTGAATTTTGGATGAACTCCAAGTATCGAGGAGTTACAAATAGAATTATTGTAGAGTCTATTCATTTTACTGTAAGGTCTTTGTTGGTACGGTGTCTTTTAAAATGGCACATAACGGTTTCGGGCTTTGCGTTCGCGCGGGTTTCGGAGCACAAAACTGTCAACCAGCACTGAACTTGAATAGAAGTACAAAGCTCCAAGTTTGCACGTCACCCCGCCTGACGCAAAACCCGTGTTATGTGCCGTTTTTCTTCTGTTTGTCGCCAAATAAATAGCCAATTGAAAGAGTGATTAGTGGTGCAATAATTGCCCAAAAGTCTTTTATTGAAAGTCCGATTTGAGTTTCTGATTTGTCAATAACGCAAAACGTATAAATTATCCCTGTCGCTAACAGTATCAAAATTGCCAAAGCGGCTATATTGTTAGGAATACTTGCTGAACTGCCCCAAATTTGTCCTAAAACACCTTGGTCAGTTTTTATTCTAGTCAACTCGTTATGGTTGTCAAGGACTTGCTTAGCTAATTCCTTGTCTTTTGGCAAGTTTACTTGATTAGCCATTTGCAACCTCCTCTCTTAAATACCAAGTATAGTGAACTGTCTTATTTGATTTTTCGTCAAATGCGTAGATTACAAAGTTCAGGTAAACTTGTTTGTTATTAATTTTTGCTAATGGTAATGGTGCCGCATTACCTGTCCCAAGAGAATTATTGAAGTTTATTAAAATCACTTCAAGTTCATTATTGTTATGAACTTTAAATTCCATTTTCTGGTCTTTGATTTCCTTGTCTGTTTTAAAACTCATAATAATTTTAAGGTCTGGTGCTATTTGAAAACTAATAGGTTCGTCCTTAAAAGTTATTAGTGTCCCAGTGTCAAGGATTTCATAATTTTCTTGTCCTGTTGTTATTTTCATTGTCTGAATATTTTATCGTTGATCTCGTTCTTTAAAATGGCACATAACTTAATAAAGTACGAAATTAAAACAAAAAAAATAAAATGCTGAAAAAATTTTTACATTCTTGTCAATTATTTGATATTCAGCGGTATGTGAATTTAAAAATATTGCGTAAATATAATAGTTAAAAAATATAAATAATTTCGTACTTTTACAATTTGATTTTTTCAAACTAATTGTTTTGCGTAATAATTTTAATTTGTTATTATAGGCAATTATAATACCATTTTTACAATTGGTATAATTTTTTTCGATTTATTTCAATTATTGCGCTTTTTTAATAAATTTTAAGGAAATATTTTGACTTTTTACTGTAAAGAAATTTTAATTTTAAGATAAGTATGCATTTCGTATGCATTAAATTTCAAAAGTTATAAAACACCTCAAAATCCAAGATTTTGTTTATATTCAAGACAAGACGTATAAATTCGTATTTGATTAATAAAAATATTTTAACTTTGCCTTGATTAAAAAAATTACGTAAAATCAGGATGGCGCTATATATTTCAAATGTTTTGGGAAAAGGCCGCGGCGTATTTACCGACGAAGATATCGAGCCCGGAGCGCTTATCGAGATTGCGCCTTTAATCGTTTTGCCACCGCAAGATCGGGAGCACATTGATAAAACCGAAATTTTTAATTATTATTTCCTTTGGGGCGATGACCATCAGCTTACTGCAATCGCTTTAGGTTACGGTTCGCTCTACAATCACAGTGCATCCGCCAATACCATCTACGAAAGCTATTACGACGACAACGAAATCCATTTTATATGTTACCGACCCATCAAGGCGGGCGAAGAAATCACCATCAACTATAACAACGACCCAAACAGCACCGAAAAAATGTGGTTTGAATAAAAAACAAAATTAAATATATGGAGCATACACATTTACACATTTATAATACCTTATCACGAAAAAAAGAAAAGTTTGAACCCATCAATCCGCCTTTTGTAGGCATGTATGTGTGCGGACCAACGCTCTACAACGAACCGCATATCGGCAATCTACGAACTTTTATTTCGTTTGATATGATTTATCGATATTTAAAATTTTTGGATTATCAAGTCAAGTATGTTCGTAATATTACCGATGCGGGGCATATCACCAATAGTTTGGGCGAAGATGTTGATAATATTGGTATTGCGGCGCGTTTGGAGCAAATGCAGCCTTTAGAAATCGTTTATAAATACAATTTAAAATTTCAATTACTCACCAAGACGTTTAATTTATTGCCGCCCAATATTGAGCCTACGGCTTCGGCGCATATTCAAGAACAAATTGAAATTATTGAAAAAATTATCGAAAATGGCTTTGGATACGCTGTAAATGGCTCGGTATATTTTGATGTTAAAAAATATTTGGAAAAATATCCTTATGGGATTTTGAGTGGTCGTAATGTAGATGAATTGGAAGCGGAAACACGCGCGCTTCAAGGTCAGGAAGAAAAACAATTTTTTGCGGATTTTGGTTTATGGAAACGCTACGACCCTAATGATATGCAAATTTGGCGCAGTCCTTGGGGCAACGGAAATCCGGGCTGGCATATCGAATGTACGGCCATGAGTACCAAATATCTTGGGAATTATTTTGATATCCACGGTGGCGGTATGGACTTAAAAGCGGTGCATCACGAAAATGAAATTGCACAAAGTTGTGGCGCTTTAGGCGTTAATCCCGCTAAATATTGGCTACACAGCAATATGCTCAATCTGAATGGCAAAAAAATGAGTAAATCGCTGGGTAATTTCTTTATGCCTTTTGAATTGATTGAAGGAACTTCGCCGTTATTTTCAAAACCGTATGAGCCGAGTGTGATTCGATTTTTTATGATGATGGGGCATTACCGCAGCGAACTCGACATTTCGGACGAAGCGCTTCAAAGTGCCGAAAAAGGGTATTTGAGATTGGTGCAAAGTTTTAGAAATATCGCTAAAATTTCTCCAAAAAATCAAAATGAAACCTTGTGGAATCAGTTGCTTCAGATCGAAGCAGATTGCCAAAAGGCCATGAACGATGATTTTAACACATCGGTTTGTATTGCGCATCTTTTTGAATTGGCAAGCTGGATTAATAAGTCTTTGCATCACGAGGTGGAAGCTTCGGAGCGCGAAATCCATAAAATGCAACAAATTGTAACGGATTATTTTGAAACTGTTTTAGGAATTGATTACCGAGAAAAAAACACCATTCGATTTGATTTGGATAGCATTATGCAGATGATTATTGATATCCGTAAACGCGCTAGAGAAAATAAAGATTATCAAACCTCGGATCAAATTCGGGATGCGTTGACCAAAGCGGGCATTGAGCTTAAAGATTCAAAAGAAGGAACCTCATACGAAATTATTTAATCAAGAAACAATATGGAACTTTTTAATTTATCAGGAAAAACGGCAATCGTAACGGGCGCCACAGGTTTGATCGGTACCAATCATTGCATGGCATTGGCCGAAGCGGGCGCGCAGGTCGTTTTGTGCGATATGAATTTGGAGAAATTGCAAGCCGTAGCGCAGCAATTACCAAATCCGAGTCAGCATCTTTGTTTGGCATTTGACGTAACCAAAAAAGAAGCCGTGGAGCAAGCAAAAACTCAAATTTTAGAAAAGTATAAAACGATTGATATTTTGGTTAATAATGCGGCCATCAATGATATGTTTGAAAATCCACTTTTGGCAGGCCAACAAAGTCAGTTTGAGCATTATCCCGAAGCGATGCTTCAAGCG
>Ga0208595_1000660_pt1 | contig 12299 bp, 12 predicted proteins | sample LakMenEpi28Jun11_FD_150742 | JGI IMG/M metagenome (GOLD analysis project Ga0208595, IMG submission 150742) | Freshwater microbial communities from Lake Mendota, WI - 28JUN2011 deep hole epilimnion (SPAdes) | ecosystem: Environmental > Aquatic > Freshwater > Lake > Epilimnion/Euphotic zone ...
CGAGGGCGACACCGAAGAGCAGGGGTGTGGTGGATTGGAGATTGGCGATTGAGGATGGAAGGGCGGCGAGGCTCATCGTGCCGGTGGCGCCGTAGATCCATGCGATGCCGTAGACGAGGAAGCCGGTGCTGAGTGCGCCGAGGATCAGGTACTTCACGCCGGCTTCGAGCGAGCCGATGTTGCGGCGCATGTAAGCGACGAGGATGTAGAAAGTGACCGTGACGAGCTCGAGTGAAACGAAGGCGCCTGCGAGGTCTTTGGCCGAGGCCAGCATCATCATGCCGACGCAGGCGAAGACCGAGAGCGAGTAGTATTCGCCGGTGCCGTTTTCCGAACCCGGATGATCCGTGAAGCGGGCAAGGATGCTGCGGTAGTCGATACTCAAAAGCACGACCAGCAGCGTGCAGACGAGGGCGAAGCGTTTGTAAAAGATCGCGAGCGAGTCGAACTGATAGAAATTCCACAGCGGCCATTTCGCCCATGCGGCATCGGGCTTTGCCTCGGGTCCAATGGCGAGAGTCGTGAGGCCGAGGATCGCGGCGAGGCCGAGAGCGGCGAGGATGCCGACCCATGCCTTGGACTTTGAAGGCACAAAGGTCTCGGCCATGAGCAACGCGAGGCCGAGCGTGATGGTGAGGGCTTCCAAGTAATAGGAGGGCATGGTCGTAAAATTTAAATTATAAGCACTAAATTCGAAACGGAAGAGGTGTTAGAAATGAGCGTCATATTCGTTTCGAATTTAGCGCTTAGGATTTCGTACTTTATTTCAGCAGATTGAGCAGGAGATTCGGATAAAGGCCAACAGCGAGCAATGCGAGGATCAGTAGCAGTGCGGGGATGCGTTCGGCAAAGGTGATGTCAGCGGCGTTGGCGGTGGCCTTGACGGTGGGACCGTGGAAGACGCTGCGGTAAGCGCGGAGCATGTAAACGGCGGAGATCACCACGCCCCAGATCGCGAGGATGCAGGTGATTTCCACCGGGCTGAGGCCGTTGGTGCCGTTGTAGTTTTGGAAGGAGGAGAGGAAGACGAGCACTTCGCCGGCGAAGTTGGCGAGGCCTGGCAGGCCGATCGATGCCATCGCGCCGATGCCGAAAAGGAAGGCCAATGCGGGGGCTGGTTTGGCGAGTCCGCCGAGGTCGGTGAAGTCGAGTGAGCCGGTGTTGCGCTCGATGCGGTCGGCGAGGCAAAAGAGCAGGGCGATCGAAATGCCGTGAGCAAACATCAGCAGGACCGCAGCGGGTTTGGCCAGCGGGTTGGAGGGCATGGCGATGAGCGCGGCGATCGCGAGGAAGATGTAGCCCATGTGCATCACCGATGAGTTGCCGAGCATGCCATCGAGGCGTTTTTGCGAAATGGTGACGAGGCCGACCCAGAGGATGTTGCCGAGCAGCAGGACGAGCAGAGGTGTGAGCCATGCCTGGAGGCCATCGGGCAGGAGCGGGATGGCGATACGCAGCAGACCATAGAGGCCGAATTTTTTCAACACGCCGGCGTGCAGCATCGCGACAGGTGCAGGTGCGCTCGCGTAGGCCGGTGCGGCCCACGAGTGAAAAGGGAAAAGCGATACCAGCGTTCCGAAGCCGATGAGCAGGAGTGCGGCGATGCCTTTTTGCGCGGCGGGATCGATCGTGCCGGCAGTGGCGATCATCTTCGTCATGTCGAGCGTGCCGGTGAGGTTCGAGAGCCAGAGCAGACCCGCGAGGAGAACGATCGATCCGACGCCGAGGTAGATGGTGATTTTCCATGCGGCTTCACGGCGATCGCCGCGACCGAAGAGCCCGATCATGATGAAGGTCGGGATCAGCGCGAGTTCGTGGAAGGCGTAGAAAAAGAACAGGTCAGTTGAGGCAAAGGCACCGAGCGCGCCGGCGGAAATGAGCAATGAGGAACCGTAGTGGAGTCGCTCGCTGCCGGCGGGGGCCTTGGTGGTGAGGACGGCGGCGAGTGTGACAATCACCGAGAGCAGGATCATCACGACGCTCATGCCATCGGGCATGCCGAAGGCGAGGTTGAGCGCGGGTTTTTCGAGAACTGGCAGTGAGAAATTCCAGCAAGTGCAGCGCCATGTCGCGGCGGCGTAGATGCCGAGTGCGAGGTTGGCCAAGGATGCGGCGATGGCGGTGAAGCGCGCCGGTGCGCGAAGGAGGATCGCGATGAAGGCGACGATCGGCAGGAAGACGAGGATGGGAAGCATGGAGGTGAGTGAACGGGTTGCCTTGGATCAGAAGAAGACCGTGAAGTAGACCACGAGGGCGGCGCCGATGCCGATGGCGAAGGCGTAGCCTTGGAGTTGGCCGGATTGTACTTTGCGGAAAAGGTTGCCGACGCTCACCGCGCTGCGACTGATGCCACCGACGAGCAGGCCGTTGATGATGAGTTCGTCGAAGAAGTGCACGATCGCGGCGAGGCCGTCTTGGAAATAGCGGACGATGAAGTTGTCGTAGAGGCCATCGATGTAGAAACGGTTTTTCAAAACAGGGACCGAGAGCGGGTCCTTGTCCTTGCCGGTGTAGAGCAGCAGCGCGAGACCGGCGCCGATGACCAGCGCGATGAGCGAGACCCAGAAGAGGAAGTTCACATGAAACTCGCCTGCGTGTTCGGGGACGGCAGGCGCGAGTTTGTGGGCGAAGCCGTAGCCGGCGCCAACCGCGAGGACGGAAAGCAGGATGAGCGGCAGCAACATCAGCGGGCCGACTTCGTGGGCGTGATCGGAGTTTTCCGAGCGCGGCTTGCCGAGGAATGCGACGATGAAGAGGCGCGTCATGTAAAATGGCGTGAGCACCGCGACGATGGCGGCGATCCAGAAAAGCGCCGCTTGTTTTTCGTGCGCCGCATGAAGGATCAATTCCTTCGAGAAGAATCCCGAGGTGAAGGGCACGGCGATGAGCGCGGCAAATCCAAGGAAGAAGGTGATACCGGTGAGCGGCATTTTTTTCAGCAGTCCGCCCATTTTCCAGATGTTTTGTTCGTGGTGGCAGGCGTGGATGACCGCGCCCGAGCCAAGGAAGAGCAGGGCCTTGAACCATGCGTGGGTGAAGAGGTGGAACATGCCCGCTTCGCCGGAAACGAGGCCGACCGCCATGACCATGTAGCCGAGCTGCGAGAGCGTCGAGTAGGCCAGCACGCGTTTGATGTCATCCTGCTGCACGGCCATCAGTGCGGCGACCAGTGCGGTGATGCCACCGGTCCATGCGATGACGGCGCTGGCTTGCAGTCCTTCGAAGACTTCGAAGCCGAGCGAAAGTTGCAGGCGGAAGAGCATGTAGACGCCGGCGGCGACCATCGTCGCGGCGTGGATGAGTGCCGACACCGGAGTGGGGCCTTCCATCGCATCGGGCAGCCAGACATGGAGTGGCAGCTGGGCCGACTTGCCGACCGCGCCGCAGAAGATGCATAGGACCGCAGCGGAGAGTACGCCGGCGGAAATTTCGGCAGGGACTTTCATTTCATCGAATGCCAGCGTGCCGGTGATGCCCCAGAGCATCAGGATGCCGATCATGAATCCGAAGTCGCCCACGCGGTTGCAGAGGAAGGCCTTCTTCGCGGCATCGGCGGCGGAGTCCTTGTGGTACCAGTGACCGATCAGCAGGTAGGAGCTGAGGCCGACCAGTTCCCAGAAGATGAAGGTCATGATGAAATTCGACGACAGCACGATGCCGGTCATCGAAAACATGAAGAGCGAGAGTCCGGTGAAGTAGCGGTTTTTCGCCGCGTCGTCCTTCATGTAGGAGAGCGAGAAAATGTGAACGAGCGCACCGACGCCGGTGACGACCGTCATCATGCCGGTCGAGAGTTGGTCGAGCTTGATGCCGATCTGCAGGTGGAAGTCACCGATGGTGGCCCAGTCGAAGTTGAAGGTGCCGGACTGGCCGAGCAGGCGCAGTGAGATGACGAGTGTGGCGATCGCCGAAGCGGTCGAGAGCCAAGGGGCAAGCGGCCCGCGGCGCAACGCGAGCTGGTTGATCACCGCAACCGCGAGCGGGAGGAAAAGAAGTAGCCAGGGCAGGGAGTTCATGGGTGAGGCGATGTCTTGCTGAGATGGGTTGAGAGGACCACTGATTTCACAGATTTACTGATTTTTGATATAGATGTTGGCCACTCTTTTGAAGGTGAGGGATGCGGTGCGAAAATTGAGAATCAAGCCCACTTGGAGGCCTGAAATGCTGAGGTAGCTCAAGGTCTGCGCGATGTGGGCATCAGAAATGCCGGAGGCCACTTTGGTCTCGATGATCACTTTTCCTTCGACGATCAAATCAGTGATCAAGTTGCCAACGGGCTTGTTGCGATAAAAGACGGGGAATTGTTGCTGTTGAGAGAAATCCAAGGACTGCGCGACAAATTCAAGGCAGAGCGCGTTTTCGTAAATTTTCTCATCGAGGCCTGGGCCCAATGAGCGATGCACAGCCATCGCCGCACCGATGATCTTTTCGGTCAGATCGCCGTGAGGGTATTGTTGTGAATCGAATTGCATGGTTTCAAAAATCCCCAATCAGTTAATCAGTGAAATCAGTGGTATAAATCCGTTGGCTTCACCCTTTGAGCGAGGTCAGTTCGTCTGTGTGGATGGTTTGGCGGGCGCGGTAGAGGGCGACGATGATGGCGAGTCCGACGGCGACTTCGGCGGCGGCGACAGTGATGACGAAGAAGACGAGCATTTGCGCGTTGTAGTCGGGCAGGCCGTTGAGGGTGTTGAAACGTGAGAACGCGACGAGGCTGAGGTTGGCCGCGCTGAGCATCAGCTCGAGGCACATGAAGACGATGATGATGTTGCGGCGCAGCACCACGCCCGCGAGGCCTATGGCAAAGAGCAGGCCGGAGACGAGGAGGTAGTCGTTGAGGGTGGGCATGGGTGGTTAAAAGTTATGGGTTATGGGTTAAAAGTTATTGGGGAAGAATAAGGCGGCTGAGCGTGGTGCGGTATTTTTTATCGTTTAACGAATAACTCTTAACTTTTAACTTCAATCAGTTTGGCGCTTCGAGAGGGTGACCACGCCGATGGTGGCGACGAGAAGGAGGACGCCGAGCAGTTGGAGTGGAAGGTTGTATTGGGTGAAGAGCGTGTGACCGATGAGGTGGATGTCGGGCAGGCGACCATCGGTGAGGGCTTCGGCGATTTTGCTGTCCTTGGGAAATTGGGCAGCGGCATTGGTGAGTGTTTGCTTGTCGAGATCGGGCGCGGTTTTGTCGGCCGATTGCGAGAGGATGCCGACGAGTTGGACGACAAAGGCAACCACCAGCGCGAGGCCTGCGGCGAGTGGGGCGAATCCGCGCGCGCGCTTTTCCTCATCCTTGAGGTCGAGCAGCATGATGATGAAAAGGAACAGCACCATCACCGCGCCGGTGTAGACGAGAATTTGGATGATCCCGACAAAGAAGGCGCTGAGGCCGATGAAAAGCCCTGCAAGGCCGACGAAGCAGGTGACCATCGAGAGCGCGCTTGAGACCGGGTTGCGAAACGCGATCACCGCTGCACCACCGATGAGCATGATGGTTGAGAAAAGCCAAAATAGGTAAGAAGGCATGGGATTAAGCTCTAAATCTTAAATTCTAAATTCGAAACGAAGATGTCTCTTATTTCAACTCGTTCCATTTGTTGACGAGGCCGGTGCGGACGCCGCCGATTTCGTAGAGTTTCTTTTTGTCGTGAAGCATGTCGGCGCGTTTGAGGCCGGTGATGAGGTAATCCTTGCGCAGGTAGATTGCCTGCTCGGGGCAGACTTCTTCGCACATGCCGCAGTAGATGCAGCGGATCATGTCGATTTCGAATTCCTGCGGGCGCTTTTCAACTTTGGCCCATGGGTCGTCAGAGGGGATTTCACCGGGAGTGATGCGGATCGCTTTGGGTGGGCAGATGAATTCGCAGAGTTGGCAGGAAACGCAGCGTTCGCGGCCTTGCTCGTCGGTGACGAGTGCCGGTGCGCCGCGGTAGTAATCGGGCAGGTGCGAATCCCAGCGTTGCTCGGGGAACTGCATGGTCACGCCTAGGCCGGAGGATTCGAGGTCTTTCGCGCCGACCGATTTTCCGCGCAGCGAGCGGATCGCGTGGCCGAGGGTGAGGATGAAGCCTTTGATGAGGGCGCCGAAGTAGATCTTCTCACCGAGCTTGAGTTGGGGGCGTTGGAGTTTGACGACTGCCATGGGATTGCGGAGTGAGGATTGGAAAATGGGGCTTAGGCGCGCAGCGGTTTGGGTTTGTCTTCCGAGACTTTTGCGACCCAGATGATGGCGCCGGTGACGACGGCCAGAAGGATCGCGCCGGTGGCGATGATCGGGGTCGAGAGCGAGGGCGCGGCGATGATCAGCGCGGCGAGGAACACATTGATGAGTGCCGCTTCGAAGAAGATCACCCAACCGAGTTTCATGAGTTGATCGTAGCGGAAGCGCGGCACGGTCCAGCGCACGAGGATGAAGAAGAGGATGAAGGCAAGCAGCTTGGTGAGGAAACAGCCCATGTGGATGAGTCCGCCAAAGTGGAAGGAGCCGATGTGGAGTTGGCTGATGTATTGATCGAGGCCGAAGCCGACCGACCAGCCACCGAGGAAGAGCGTGATGATGAGCGCCGAGCCGATGACCATGGCGGCGTATTCACCCATGAAGAAGAGCGCGAACTTCATCGACGAGTATTCCGTGTGGTAGCCACCGACGAGTTCGGTTTCACACTCGGGAAGGTCGAAGGGCATGCGATTGGTTTCGGCAAAGATCGAGACCGTGAAGATCAGGAATGCGATGAAGGCAGGGATCCAAAACATCGCGGTTTGAAGGTCGGGCAGGCCGATTTTTCCATCTTTCCAGAATGGCAGGAGGAGCCAGCCGTTGTCGGCTTGGTGCTGGACGATTTTTGAGAGATTCAAATCACCGAAATAGAGCAGGACCGGGATGATCGAGAGGCCGAGCGAGATTTCGTAGGAGATCATTTGGGCGGTCGAGCGCACGCCGCCGATGAAGGGAAATTTCGAATTCGACGACCATCCGGCGAGGGTGATGCCGTAGACCGTGAGTGATGAAACCGCGAAAACAAACAGCGGGCCAGCATCGATGTCGGCGATCACGAGTTTTTCGGTGTGGCCGAGAATCGAAATCGGCGAACCGAAGGGCACCACGCAGACGGTGATGAGCGCGGGAATGACGGTGAGCGCCGGCGCGAGCCAGTAGAATGCCTTGCGCACATGGGCGGGCGTGAAGTCCTCTTTGAGGAAAAGTTTCAATCCGTCGGCCATCGGTTGAACGAGGCCGAACATGTGGAAATCTTTTTTGAAGCCCAGCAAGGACAGCGGGATGCCGACGCGGTTTGGGCCGACGCGGTCTTGGATGATCGCGGAGAAGCGGCGTTCGAAGTACACCGAGAGCGGCACGAGAGGCAGCACCACGATGAAGGTGAGCGTGACGATCTTGGTGAGGATGATCGCGAGTTGTATGAGAATGTCCGGCATGGTGTGTGGTGCGAGATTAGCCGTTGATTTGCCCCGCCGCCTTGCGCGCGCGTTCGTTTTCTAAGAGCGGAATTTTGTGGCCGGTCTCGGTGATTTGGGTCCCTTGATGGCCGATTTTTGAGAGCGTGAGATTTTGGAAGGCGGGGATGTTTTCAGCGATCGACTTGAACACATCCTCGATGTGGTGGATCTCGTGTTTGTCGCCGGTGATGGCGCAGATCAGGTCGCGAATTGATTCCCAATCGTCGCGGCATTGACCGGTTGGTTCGACCGCGCGGTTGAGGCGCTGGAGGCGGCCGGAGAGGTTGACCATCGAACCGCGTTTTTCCGCGAAAGCGGCGGTGGGCAGCACGAAATGCGCACGCGATGCGGTCGGGTTGGCGAGCGTGTGAAGTAGCACGAGAAGGCCGAGATTCGAGAGATCATCGCTGCTGAATCCTGCGTCGCTCACGAGGTCTTCGCCGAGCACGATGAGGGCCTTGATTTCTCCGGAGCGGACGGCGTTGCGGATCGAATCAAGCTTCGAGCTTGGGTCGCCAGTTTCCCAAACCAGCTTGGCGCCAGTGGTGTTCGGGTTGCGATCGGCGGCGATGAGCAAGTGGTCGGCTTCGCCAGATCGTGGGACGATCGAGAGGTGTTGGGTGCCGATGTTTTCCGCAAGGGCGCGGGTGAGGAAGAGCTCCTCATTGGTCATGCGGCCGGAGGCGATGATGGCGATTTGATCGGGCGCGAAGCTCTTGATCGCCGAGGCGGCGCTTGCGAGTGCGGCGCTCCATGTCGTCGGCTCGTGAAGGCCGGCGGCATTTTTTGCGAGCGGCTGCGAGAGGCGGTTTTCGCCGTCGATGTAATGGAAATTGAGGCGATGTGAATCCGGCATCCAGCAGGAATTCACCTCATCGTTTTGGCGCGGGGTGATGCGGTGGATCTTGTTACCGCGGGTCCAGATGGTGATGTTGGTGCCGGTGCCGCAATTGACATCGATGCTTGGTGTTTCCTTGAGGAACCATACGCGCATTTGGAAGCGGAAATCATTTGAGGTGAGCGCGCCGACCGGGCAAATGTCGGCGGTGTTGAGCGAATAGTTGGAATCGAGCAGACGGCCGGGGTGGACGGTGAGGGTCGTGTGGGTGCCGCGTTGGGTGAAGCCGAGGACCGGATCGCCGACGACTTCATCCATGAAGCGGATGCAGCGGCTGCACATGATGCAGCGTTCGTCGTCGAGGCGGATGCGCGGGCCGATATCGACATTTTTCGGTTTTTTCACCTTCATGTCGATGAAGCGCGAGACGCCGCGGCCGTGGCCGACCGAGTGTTCTTGGAGGCGGCATTCGCCGGCTTGGTCGCAGATCGGGCAATCGAGCGGGTGGTTGATGAGAAGAAACTCCATCACGCCCTCGCGGCATTTTTCCACCAGCTCGCCGGAGGTGCGAATGCCCATGTTTTCGGCGACCGTGTTGGCGCAGGCGATCACCGGGCGCGGCATCCAGCCGATCGGCTCGTAGCCGTGTTCATCGCGTTGGGGTTCTTGGCCGGGCGCGGGGCGCGGCGGCATGCCGGTCTGCACAAGGCACATGCGGCAGTTGCCGGGTGCGGTGAGCTTCGGGTGATAGCAGTAGTGGGGCACGATGCTGCCGACGCTGCGGCAAGCCTCAATGATCCGTGTGCCTTTGGGAAACTGGCGCCAAACGCCGTCGATCTGTACATTGACCATGCCTTTTTCGGCAGCAAGGTCCTTTGGCAATTTCAGTTCCGCAGTCGCAGAGGGTGTGTCGCTCATGGCATCGAAGTTAAACCGGGCGCGGTATGCCAAATCGCCCGGCCCGCACGCGCGGGACTATGTCGACCCGATCCCTGCCGGGCAAGCGTGCTTTCGGAAAAATTGCAGGGTTTTTGAGGCGGGAATGTGGCGTTTTGCGGCGACTGCTTGGGTTGGAGCGGCGACCGGTGATCGCCGCCACGGTGGGCTTGGAGCGGCGACTGGTGATCGCGGCAATGTTTCACAGATCGCGAAATTGGTCTTCGGTGAGTTCCGCCTGCTTGAGGATGGAACGAAAGGTTCCGGTGGGAACATCCCCGGTGTGCATCGGTAGGTAGGTCTGCCGCCCGTCCTCGTGACGCAATACGAGGTGGGACCCGCTTTGCCTTCGTTCCTCGAAACCGGCCCGCTTGAGCTTGCGCAACACTTCTTTCGCCTTGTGTGGCATGTCAGGCGACCTCCACCGTTGCAAGGATCGCCTCAGCTTGGGTGGCGATAGGTTCGCCGTGGGCGCGTTTCTCCTCATTCCACAGATTCACCAGATCACGCGCGGCCTCCAAGGCCCCCTCTATTCCAAGACCATGCGTTGTCAGGCTCAAAGATGGCACATGAGCGTAGTAGTAGCCCGGCATTCCCTCCTCGGCAGGCATGCGTTCAAGCATTACGGAATATTTCATGGAGCCATTTTGATCCAAGGATCTGAGCTTGTCTAGGTTCCATTCAGGGTTGGCCGCGATTTGGAGCGGCGACCGGTGATCGCCGCCACGGTGGATCAAGCTGCATGCGGCTTTACCTCGCGACTGATTCTCTCTCCGTTCTCGCGCTCGGCCCGCATCAGTTCGTAATCCAACTGGAGTCGCATCCAAAAACCGGGTGAGGTTCCAAAGTAGCGGCTCAAGCGCAGATCGTATTCCGGCGTGCAGCGGCGGCGGCTCTTTTTCATGTCGGTGAGATGAGGCGAGGGAATGCCCGTCATCCGCGATACTTCCGCTTGCGAGACATGCCACTCGTCCAAGGTTTCACGCAGTGTCTCGGCGAAGAAATTCATCAGTGGAATCCGTTTGGTTGCTCGTTTCATGGCCTTTAATGGTAGTCGGTGATTTTCACATCGGACGCTTTCCCGTCATTCCATCGGAAAACCAAGCGCCACTGTTGATTGATTCTCATGCTCCAGAACCCCTTGAGATCGCCGGAGAGAACCTCGAGCCGGTTGCTGGGCGGGATCCGTAAATCCTCCAGAATTTCTGCGGCGTGAAGCTGCCGTAACCTCAGAAAGGCACGCTCTTGGATTTCTCCCGGCAGTCGTTTTGACCGAGCGCCATTCCAGATCTTTTCGGTTTCCTTGCATGAGAATCCCTCAATCACTCCGGATTGACGTTACCATTTTAGGGTATGATCGCAACTGGAAAAATTGATGGGTTTCTTGCGACGGATCGGATCTTCGTCGCTTTGCCCCGACGAGTGAGATGTCCCGGAGTTTGCCGCCTTGGAGCGGCGACCGGTGATCGCCGTTACGGTGGGGGCGCGTGTGCTTCCCGAGGATAAAGGCATCCTTAGCGCAGCGGGCGGTAATGTGATCCGCGACCCTTGCCGTGAAGTTCGGCCACTTCCTCCTCGTCGCGTGATCGAAACGATTCGGTTTGGAGATTCCCGAGCAGGATTTCGACCTCGCGGTCGCTGAGCCTCGAGCCTTCAATCCGCGTGGAAGAGCCGATGCTCTCGATGTTTGCGACCCGCCGCAGAGAGGTCCGGCGCTCCGGCTCGATGCTCTCGACGACCCGCCATTCGCCTTTGAACTCATCGATCGATGCAATCAAACGAAGTGTCTCATTGGAGGGCTGGAAACGAGGTGGAAGCATGGGTTGGCAGCTAAATTACCTCCATTTCCATCCATTTTCACCCATTTATTCTCCAGATTTCATAGGTTTTCGGGTAGAAATGTGGCGTCTGGCGGTCGGCCAGTGAAGGAGGCCACGGATTTCGCTGAGGAACTGATTGAAGGAAGGTCGCCGCTGTGGCGCTGGGTTTTCCTCATCAAAAAATCAGTAAATCAGCGCCATCAGTGGTCGTTTTCCAGTGCTGCGGCGACCAGTGATCGCCGCCACATCAGTGGGATCAGCTTGCTGGATCTTCGCTGGGGGCTTGTTCGCTTTCTTCGTCATCGGCGGTGGAGGCTCCATCGGCGTCCTCGCCATCGGGGATGACGAGTGAGATGTCCTGGAGTTTTTCGCCGTCCTTGAGGGTGAGGAGTTTCACGCCTTGGGCGTTGCGGCCGGTTTCGCGGATTTCGTTGACGCGGATGCGTATGCTCTGGCCGGTGGAGGTCATGAGCATGAGTTCGTCCTCTTCGGTGACGGTGACTGCGCCGACGACTGGGCCGGTCTTGTCGGTGACCTTCATCGTGATGATGCCTTTGCCGCCGCGGGATTGCTTGCGGTAGTCGTCGAAGGGGGTGCGTTTGCCGAGGCCGTTTTCGGAAGCGACGAGCAGGGTTGAATCGGCGGTGGCGAGGGCGAGGCCGACGACGAAGTCCTCATCGCGCGGGCGGATGCCCATGACGCCCATTGAGGCGCGGCCTTGCGAGCGGGTATCTTCTTCGTGGAAGCGCAGGCTGAGGCCTTCGTGGGTGACGAGGATAATTTCGTCCGATCCGGAGGTGAGGCGCACGCCGATGAGTTCGTTCTTTTCCTCGAGGATGATGGCGATGATGCCGTCCTTGCGGTAGTTGCGGAAGTCGTTGAGGGCGGTTTTTTTCACCTTGCCCGAGCGGGTGGCAAAGAAAACGAAGCCCGCATCCTCGCGGAAGGTGATGTCGTTGCCAGTCTCGTCGGTAGTGCGCTCGAGGCGGAGCATCGCGGCAATTTTTTCCTCGGGCTTGAGGTTGAGCACATTGCGGATGCTGCGTCCGGTCGAAGTGCGTGATCCTTCGGGGAGTTCATAGACGCGCTCGACATAGACGCGGCCGGTGTTGGTGAAAAACATCAGGTAGTCGTGCGCTTGGACTGAGAACAGATGCTCGACGAAATCGTCCGGTTCGCCCTTGGCGGTGGACTTCGTTTCCATGCCTTTGAGGCCTTTGCCGCCGCGGCCTTGCAGGCGGTATTCGGTGGCG
>Ga0208595_1000661_pt1 | contig 12260 bp, 11 predicted proteins | sample LakMenEpi28Jun11_FD_150742 | JGI IMG/M metagenome (GOLD analysis project Ga0208595, IMG submission 150742) | Freshwater microbial communities from Lake Mendota, WI - 28JUN2011 deep hole epilimnion (SPAdes) | ecosystem: Environmental > Aquatic > Freshwater > Lake > Epilimnion/Euphotic zone ...
CAGGATGGAGCATGGTGATCGGTGGGGCAGTGTTGATCCCCTTCGGCGCGATTCAGTGGACGGAACTCGGTTCGCCAGCAATCCCTGCAGCCGCACTGTTTGGCATCCTCTATGCCACCTTCGGTTCGAGTAGCCTCGCGAACGTGCTCTACTTCACCGCCGTGCCCGTGGTTGGCCCTGCGCGCGTGGCGAGTTTCCAGCTTCTTGTCCCGTTCCTTGCCGTGGTGATTTCCGCGATTGTCCTTAGTGAGGCACTCGAGCCGGTTCAGGCAATCGGCGGTGCGCTCATCCTGCTCGGCATCTGGGCGGGCCGCCAAACTCAACTCCCATTCCGACGCCGGCTGCGATAGACTCCGTCAGGCTCGCTCGGTAGTCACCGAGCGCCCCGCCCATACAGAGGAGGCAGAGGGGACGAGATGGCGACGAAGTTTGTGTTCGTCACCGGTGGCGTCACCTCCTCCCTCGGCAAGGGGATCACCGCCGCATCTGTTGGCCTCCTCCTGAAAGCGCGTGGCCTGCGCATCTCCGTCATCAAGCTCGATCCGTATCTCAACGTTGATCCAGGCACCATGTCGCCGTACCAGCACGGCGAGGTCTACATCACCGATGACGGCGCAGAGACGGATCTCGACCTTGGTCACTACGAACGCTTCATTGATGTGAACCTCTCCCAAGCGTCGAACGTCACGACCGGTCGCATCTACTCCACCGTAATCGCACGAGAGCGCCGCGGTGACTATCTCGGTGGCACCGTGCAGGTGATCCCGCACATCACCAACGAGATCAAGGAGCGCGTCTTGCGACTCGGTGGCGACGATGTTGATGTTGTCATTGTTGAGGTTGGCGGAACGGTGGGAGACATTGAGTCACTCCCATTCATTGAAGCGATCCGTCAACTCAAGAAGGACGTTGGTCGCGGGAATTCACTCTACATTCACGTCACCCTCCTCCCAGAGCTTGCCGCAACTGGTGAGCTGAAGACAAAGCCAACGCAACACTCGGTGAAGGAGCTGCGCGGCAGCGGTATTCAGCCCGACGTGATCATCCTCCGCGCCGATCACCCAGTCCCGGATGACGTGCGCGAGAAGATTGCCCTCTTCACGGACGTTCCTATGGAGGCGGTCGTACCCGCCACCACCGCGCGAACCATTTATGAAGTGCCGCTGCAGTTTGAGAAGTTCGGCCTTGGCGACCTTCTGACTCGCGAACTTGGAATCAGCGCCTCCGTTCCCGATCTCACCAAGTGGGAACAGCTTGTTGCGCAGATCGTTGCCGAGAAGCCAGCCGTTGAGATTGCGGTCGTTGGCAAGTACACCGAACTCCCTGACGCATATCTCTCCGTTACTGAAGCACTTAGGCACGCAGGTTGGGCCCACGGCGTGGACGTACGCGTGCGCTGGGTAAATGCGGAGCAGCTTGATGATGCAGATCCTGCACACGTATCGGCACAACTCGCTGGCGCACACGGCGTGCTTGTTCCAGGCGGGTACGGATACCGAGGGATTGAGGGGAAGATTCGCGCGGCACACACGGCGCGCACCGAGCGCATTCCGTACCTCGGACTCTGCCTCGGGCTGCAGATTGCGGTGATTGAGTTCGCGCGCGAGACCCTCAGCTCAGCGGATGCCAACTCAACCGAGTTCGACATGTTTACCAAGCACCCAGTCATTGACTTCACGCCAGACCAGCGCGGTGTGGAGGAGAAGGGGGGCACCCAGCGGCTCGGCCTCTATCCGGCAAAGCTCGCCTCAGGGTCGCGCGCCGCAACCGTCTACGGCTCAGAGATCGCCTACGAGCGGCACCGTCACCGCTTTGAGGTGGCGAATCGCTTCAAGCCACAACTTGAGGCGGCTGGGATGAACTTCTCTGGCGTCTCACCAGATGGGCGTCTCGTGGAGATCATCGAACTCGCCGATCACCCATGGTTTGTTGCCAGCCAATTCCACCCTGAATTCACCAGCCGTCCACTTCGGCCGAACCCACTCTTTGATGGGTTCGTTGGCGCCGCACTCGCACGCAAGGAGGGTCGCCTCGCCGCCTACACCCCGCGAATGGTCGGAGTGCGCGATGATGAGGCGGTACAGGCGGAGCGCCGCAAGGCAATTGAGGCGGCTGCACATAAGGCCGCAACCCGCAGCAATGGAACAGGAGCAGCATCATGAAGTTCTTCCTTGATACCGCGGACATCAACGAGATCAAGACTGGTATCAGCTGGGGGATCGTTGACGGCGTCACGACGAATCCGTCGCTCTACGCCAAGGTGGGCGGCTCCTATGAAGAACTTCTCAAAGAGATCTGCGGGTTGACCAAGGGTCCAGTCTCCGCCGAAGTGATCAGCGACGATGCTGACGGCATGGTGAAAGAGGGGCTCGCCTTCGCAAAGATCGCCGCAAACATTGTGGTGAAGGTCCCAATGACCACAGACGGCCTCGCCGCCATCAGTCGCCTGAAGAGCGAGGGGATCAAGACGAACTGCACGCTGATCTTCACCGCCAACCAAGGTCTCCTCGCCGCAAAGGCTGGCGCCTCGCTGATCAGTCCATTCGTGGGCCGGCTCGATGACATCAGTGAAGACGGGATGACGGTGATCCGCGAGCTCGCGGAGATCTTCTCGCACTACGAAGAGCTTGATCACTGCGAAATTCTTGCTGCCTCCATCCGTCACCCACGCCACGTGACCGAAGCGGCGCTCGTCGGCGCACATGTTGCAACGATGCCGCTGAAGGTGCTTGAGCAGATGTCGAAGCATCCGCTCACAGACAAGGGGATCGCCGTCTTCAAGGCCGACTGGGCGAAGGCGAAGGGCGGAAAGTAACGCCGCCCCCGCCCCCCGTTGACGGGACGACGCACATCCAATAGAGTCTTCTCATCCCCCCACTCCTCCTGCGCAGAGGCGTTGGACGTTTCGTGCGGGGATCCAAGGAAACACCCAAGACGAGGAAGGTACCCAACCCCATGTCAATGAACGACCCACGAAACCGCGGACCCCGACGAGGACCACGACGCGGCCCCGGCATGAACAGCGGTCAGGGTGGCATGCGCATGCCGCACAGTTCTCTCCCGCAAGATGTGGAGGTGCTCTCAGAGGCCGACCTTGCCGCTGAAGGACTGCTGACGTTCGCGGCGCTCGCCAACATGACGGCGAGTGAACTCATGGCGGCGGCAAAGAAGTTCAACATCACCGCCACTCAGCAGGAAGATCTCCCGAAGGTGATCCAGAAGATTCTGACCGCGCAGGCGGAAGAGCAGGGTCAGGTGTGGGCAGAGGGCATCCTCGAGATTGTTGACGACGGCTACGGCTTTGTTCGTCGCAACGGACTTCTTCCAAGCGCAGACGATGTCTATGTTCCGTCACCGATGCTGCGCCGCATTGGACTTCGACAAGGCGACACGATCGGTGGCGTTATTCGTGCTCCACGCGAAGGTGAAAAGTTTTGGGGAATGCTTCGCGTTGAGATCATCTCTGGAACAGATCCGGAGTCAGCGCGTCGCAGGCCGCACTTCGGAGACCTGACGCCAATCCATCCGATTGAGCTGATCAACCTAGAGACCGATCCTTCGAACCTTTCGCAGCGCCTCATCAACCTGGTGAACCCGCTCGGGAAGGGACAGCGCGCGCTGATCGTTTCGCCACCAAAGGCTGGTAAGACGAGCCTCCTCAAGCAGATCGCACAGGGTGTGACCGCGAACTATCCAGAGATCTCACTCATGGTCTGTCTCATTGGCGAGCGACCAGAAGAGGTGACCGACATGCGCCGCTCGGTGAAGGGCGAAGTGATCTCGTCAACCTTTGATGAGCCAACGGAGAATCACACGCACGTCGCCGAGATGGCGCTGGAGATTGCGAAGCGACGCACCGAGGCAGGCGCCGACGTGGTGGTGCTGCTCGACTCCATCACCCGTCTCGCCCGCGCGTACAACTTGGCACTCCCACCTTCAGGACGAACCCTCTCCGGTGGTATTGATCCGATCGCGCTCTATCCACCGAAGCGCTTCTTCGGTGCCGCGCGCAAACTCGAAGAGGGGGGCTCACTCACGATCATCGGCACCTGCCTCGTGGACACCGGCTCCAAGATGGACGACGTGATCTACGAAGAGTTCAAGGGGACTGGTAACTCCGAACTCGTTCTTGACCGCAAACTCGCCGAGAAGCGGATCTTCCCCGCCATTGACGTGCAGCGTTCTGGCACGCGCCGCGAGGAGCTACTCCTTGACGAGGCGACCCTCAAGATGGTCTGGACGATGCGCCGCATGCTCTCAGCCGTAGGTGCGAATGAGGGGATTGAGCTCCTTCTGAACCGCATTGCGAAGACCGAGTCGAACGCCCAGTTCCTCGCCTCCCTCACCAAGGGGACCGAAGGGTCAAACCCAGCCTAGGGAGCACCCTCCACACCTCTCCTGAGCACGGATCGGGGGCGGGTAGAATGAGGGCTGAGATCGGAGGCGAAGATGACGAGAACTGGTCGCCAGCATGCAAAGGGCGGGAGGCGCGGGCGCTTCGACGGAGTTCGTCCCGGTGCCCTCTCGTTCCGACTTCTCGCCGCCGTCCGACGACAGGCGATCACCCTACTTCGAGCCCTTGAAAGCGCCGGCGACCGCGCGCTCAGCCTGAGTCTCTTCCGCGCCGGTGAATTCCTCAGGCACCCCCTCCCGCGACGCGTCCGTGTCCATCCGAAGTTGCGAGAACGCACCAGCGGACTGGCCGCGGCTGCGATCCTCCACCGCCTCATTCCAAGGCTGGAAGAGTGGGGAGTTATCCGCTTCCTCTCGCGCCGTCGAACGGCACTGACCAAGCGGCTCGCGGGGTTTGAGCGCTCTCCAGAGCAGGCAGCCCCAGTCGGCATTGCGCTCCTCCTCGGGATTGCGATTGTTGCGAGCATTCTTCCTGGCCCCGCGGTTGACCAGCGCGCACGCGCCCTCGATGACGGAGCGTTTACAGGAGCGTCCGAGACCCTTGAACCGATCACCCCAGCGCTATGGGGGAGCGCAGTTGACCCGGATCGCAGTGCCTCAACAGGTGAGTCAAACGTCGTCGCGCTTGTTGGCGTCGGCACCGCAGATCCTCTTGAGTCAGGCGCACTTGGATGGCGTCCGATCGAGGCGGCCCGTGACGCGTCGATTTCCGTGAGTGCAAGTGCCGATACAGCGTTGTTCGACGGTCCACGCATTCTGGAAGACGGCACCATGCTTCTCCCCGCCGCAGTTGATCTCAACATCTTGGATGGGCGTACCCACGTACAAATTCATGTGGTGCAGAAGGGGCAGACGCTCGCGCAGATCGCAAAGCTCTACAACATTGGCCTGATGGATGTGGTCTGGTCAAACCGCCTGCCATCCACAAGCAACCCGTCCGCTGGAAGGCGCTTAAAGATTCCTGATACGAAGGGTTATGTGCACGTGGTTGCCGAGCACGAAACACTAAAATCGATCGCGAACGCCTCACGTGTCTCTCTGACGAAGATCATGTCCTACAACGGTCTCCGCTCTTCTGATGTGGTGCTCGGTATGGTCTTGGTCCTTCCCGGTGGCCGAGGGCCAGCGCTTCCGACGTACCAGGCGTCAGGTCAGTCATATGCGTACAACGGGCCGCTGCCGCAGATCTACAGCGGGATGACCTTCCGCTACCCAGTGCCTGGTGGTCGATTCGTTCGCGGATTCTTCCGTGGCCACGACGGGATGGACATCGCGCAGGCCACCGGTGCGCCGATCCTTGCGGCAGCTGCCGGCGTGGTGGTGCGCACCGGGTGGGTGAACAACTGTGGTGGCAACCAGGTTGTCATTGCGGTCGGTTCAAATCTCTATACGGGCTACTACCACCTCTCAAGGATCTTGGTCTCGCCAGGACAGAAGATTGCGCGCGGGCAGCAGATTGGAAAGATTGGAGAGACGGGCTGCACCACTGGTCCGCACTTGCACTTCTCCGTCTCACGTGGCTATCCACTCGCGCGTGGATCAACCTTCTATGACCCCGCGCGTTTCCTCCCATAGAGGTGTTCCTCGACGTCGTTGATCTGCATCTCTCTGCTGGTCAAGGAGGCGATGGCGCTTCCACCATGCGCCGAGAATCGCACGTGCCACGCGGCGGCCCAGACGGAGGGGACGGCGGACGCGGTGGGAGCATCTACGTCTCTGTGGACACGGGGCAGACAACGCTGCGCGACTTTGAGCAGAAGCGACGGCTGCAGGCTGGAGAGGGCGGCAACGGTGGGAACAAGAAGTCACACGGGAAGGCTGGGAAAGATTTAGAGATTGGGGTTCCACCAGGAACGGCAATCTTTGACGCCGTCAGCGGCGACCTCATTGCAGACATTGTCTCCCGCGAACAGCGAGTGATGATCGTGAAGGGCGGTCGTGGTGGCCTTGGAAATGCGCACTTCGTGACCTCCACGCACCAGGCGCCGCGCCACGCACAACGCGGTGAACCGGGCGAGACCCGCGAGGTTCGATTTGAGCTTCGCCTGATCGCCGATGTTGGACTTGTGGGCCTTCCAAACGCAGGGAAGTCCACCACCCTCGCCGCACTCACCGCCGCACAGCCAAAGATTGGCGATTACCCGTTCACCACGCTCGAACCGAACCTCGGCGTGATCGAGCTTGGCCTAGAGGATGGCCGGCGACCGACCGTGGCCGACCTTCCAGGGCTGATTGAAGGGGCATCTATGGGTGCGGGCCTCGGCTTTGCTTTCTTGCGACACGCGTCACGAACTCGCATCTTGGTGCACGTGGTGGACGCGTCAACCGCCGATCCACTTCGCGACGCGGCGATCATCCGCGAGGAGCTCACCGCGCACAATCCTGCGCTGCTGGAGAAGACAACGCTTGTGGTGCTGAACAAGATTGATCGGCCAGGAGTCCGTGAACGACTGGAAGAGCTACGCACCGGATTCAGTGCGCTTGGCCTCAAGAGCATTGCCTGCTCCGCACTTGGTGGTGCGCTCGGTGAGGGGATCAGTGACCTTCGTAACGAGCTCGCCGAACTACTCCCAGACGCGGAGACACTCGCGCTCCCAACCGAACCGGCAGGCGTTGTGGTGCACCGCATTGATCCGATCGCCGTCTCCGGGTTTGAGGTGAGCCGTGATGGAGAGTCGTACCGCGTGCGCGGAAAGGCCATTGAGCGACTCGTGCACCAGACCGATTTTGCTCGCGACGAGTCGGCGCAGCGGTTCCATCATGAGTTGAAGCGACAAGGGATTGAGTCGGCGCTGCGCAAGGCGGGCTGTCGCGCTGGGGACACGGTGGTGATCGGCGAGCTCTCCCTTGAGTGGGAGGATCCAGATGAGGCAGACCTGCTGAACACCGCAGATGCTGCGGAGGCGAGCGATCTCGATCTGGAGGAGCTCGGCGAGACGCTGGAAGAGGCGGCTGTTGGAAGCTCGGAGGGGAGCCAGTGAGCAAGATCGGCGTGCTCGGCGGAACGTTTGATCCGATTCATGACGGACACCTTGCGCTCGGCCAGGCCGCGTGTGACCTGCTGAAACTCGATCGCGTGATCTTTGTTCCTGCGGCACGACCGCCACACAAGGTGAACGATCGCGTGACCGACGCAGAGACCCGATCTGCAATGGTGGAACTCGCGATTGCAGGAAACCCGAACTTTGAGTTAAGCCGAACGGAGCTTGATCGTCCTGGACTATCATTCACCGTTGACACGCTCCGAGAGATCGCGGAGTCGGCGCCAGCAGGCGCGCCGCACGAGCTCTACCTCATCCTCTCTGTTGAATCGCTGCTCGGGTTCCACGAATGGGAGAATCCAACCGCAATCCTTGACCTTGCGCGTGTTGCTGCGCTTCCTCGTCCAGGGACGCCCACCCCAGACCGCGCCTGGCTGAAGCGACACTTTCCTGGCCGCGAGGATCGCTTCCTCTACCTCGATGGATTCCACCTCTCACATGCGAGCCGAGAGCTGCGAGCGCTCGCCGCGCGAGGTCGTTCACTTCGATACCTGGTGCCGAACCCAGTGGCGGAGTACATCAAGAAGAGCGGTCTCTACCTGGATCGCCCAGAACTCGTGCTGAAGCGTCCGATCGAGCCAGACGATGTTCCCGTGGATCCTGCAACCTGATGACTCGGGTAGGCTGAGCGAGTGATCCCACCGCAGCGCAGCATTGAGCCACACGATCTTGCGCGGAAGGTCGCCCTCTTGGCTGAGGACAAGAAGGCGGCGGACATCATCGTGTTGGACGTTGCTGGCCTCACCACCATCGCTGAAGCGTTTGTGATCTGCACCGGAGGGTCAGAGCCACAACTTGCGGCAATCACCGCGAGCATTGTTGACGGCATGGCGGCTGAGGGGGTGACACCTGCGCACCGTCATCGCGCTCCGTCGTCCCACTGGATCGTCCTTGACTATGGCAGCGTGATCGTGCACATCTTTACGCCACCTGAGCGCGAGTTCTACAAGTTGGAGCAACTCTGGGCTTCGGCGAAGGTCTTGCTCCGCATTCAATAGCAGTTAGCTGATCCGCGTCGCGCTCCATCGGGTGAGCGCAGGGCCCCAGGCACGCTCACCGTCACCCTTTGAGATTGCATCGAGCTCCACCAGTCCCGTGATGGCATCAGCGATCTCCCGTCCGCTCCACCGCCGAGCCGCCTCCGCAAGCTTCCCTGCGGGGTATTCGTGCATCCCGATCTCTCGAGCCACCTGAGCGAGTGGGCGACCGTCTTCCACCACCGCCCCATGGATCTGCGCAAGGTCACGAAACTTCCGATGCAGCGTCGACACGACCATGGGGCCAGGCTCGCTGATCGCACGCCCAAGATGCTTCGCCGCAAGAGGACCGCTGCGCGCCACGATCGCATCGGCAAATGCAAAGAGCGAACCGATCCCGCGATCTGCAACCAGTGCGTCCACTGCGCGCACAGAGATTGCGCCAGTTGGTACCGCGAGCATCAGCTTCTCAAGTTCAATTGCCGCCGTCATTCGCATCCCACTGCGGTCAAGGTCAGGCTCGCGGACTTCTGCACCGAGTCGCTCGGCAATCTCCTTTGCCGCATCACCGGCAATCACGCGCCCCGCCGCCTGTGCGCGCTGCAAGATCCATGAGGCGAGTTCGCCAGGTCCTGGTGAGATGCAGTTCACCACGGCACCGCCAACATCTTGCACAAGAAGGCCGAGCTCACCCGGTCCTTCGGGTCGTGCCCCCTTCAGGTTTGGTCGTCGCGCGCGCTGGTCAATCAGCGCGACCGCATTCCCAGGCGCAATGTTGGCGAGCGCAGTGGCGACGCCGGCGCGCAACTCTTTCGTTGCGGAGAGCCGACCCGCCCCTGCGACCACCGCAAGCGTTCCACCGCCAAAGAGGCCACCAGTTGCGAGTCGCTGTGCCAGGTCCGCAAGGATCGCACTCCCATTTCCAGAGCCGCGCCCTTCCGCCTTTAGGCGTACGCGATCTGGTCCCCCCATCCCGCCAGCCACCAGCCCTTTGGCGAGCAGATCGACCGCCTCCTCGATCAGAAGGAGGTCATCGCCCCAGGCGAGGAGTACCGCAGGATTCGTTGGCTTGGCCATGCGCGGATGGTAGCGCGGTCAATGCACTAGATGAGTAACCCCCGCTAGATCTTCTCCAGCTGTGGCTTGACCTCTTCGGCGAAGCGGATGAGGGACTCCTCATCGTGCGGGGTGGAGAAACCGGCAACGAGGTGCTTGTAGCCGAGCTTCACGTACGGGGCGAGCTGCTCGACGATCTGGTCAACGGTGCCAACCGGCTGGCGCTCCCAGAGTGGCGAGATGCCGTTTCTAGCGAACTGCGCCTCGTAGATCTTCTGTGCGTCGGCTGGGTTGTTGCGGATCACCACGGTGCCGATCCCAACGGTGCGTTCAATCTCGTCTGGATTGCGGCCGACAGCGGCGCAGTGCTTCAGGAGGACCTCCTCCTTATGTGCAACCTCTTCGGGGGTGCCGCCAACGTTGTTGCCGTCGCCGTACTTGGCAACGAGCTTCAGCGTGACCTGTTCGCCACCACCGCCGATAAAGATCGGCAGGTGCTTCTGTACTGGTGCAGGGAGGTTGCGCACTGTTTGTGACTTGTAGCGAGGGCCGGTCGCGGTTGGTTCGGTGCCGTCGAGCATGCCGCGCATAATCGGGAGCGCTTCGCCGAGCCAGCGGAGTCGCTCAGGGAAGCCGTCGCCAAAGTTCAGACCAAAGTGCTGATGCTCCTCTTCAAACCAGGCGGCGCCAATGCCGAGGATGGCGCGACCGCCGGAGATGTGGTCAAGGGTGGTGGCGAGCTTGGCGGTGAGCGCCGGCTCGCGGAAGGTGTTCGCGCCAACCATCAGGCCGATGCGCACGTTCTTCGTGGCTTCGGCCCATGCGACGAGGGTGGACCAGCCTTCAAAGATTGGCCCGTTCGGGTTGCCGATGATTGGATAGACGTGATCCCAGGTCCAGAGGTTGTCGTAACCAACGCGATCTGCCGTGACGGCCATGGAGCGCATGGATGCCCAATCGGTGAACTGTGGCCAGATGAGTGCGCCGATTTTGACCTTCTCGTTCACGATGAACCCTCCTTAACCCCCTGCGACAGGCCGTCGCGTTGGGCTAAGGGTACTCCTCGCAGACCTTCTCGCGTAGAGTGTGCGGGCTGCAAATCAGATTCTCTGGTTCAGCCTGCTAGCTAGAGGTGCACCGTGGCCAAGGAAACTGTTGATGGAGCCGCTCAGCCAAAGAAGAAGATGAGCAAGAAGCGCAAGTTCCTCATCGCCCTTGGTGTGATTGCTGGCCTGCTGGTTGGCGCGTGGGTCCTTGTCATCACTCCGGCGATCAACAAGATCGCAACTGAGCAGATTCAGGCTTCAGGTCTTGACGGCGCGATCGTAGAGATCCGCGCTGATGGCGCGAAGCTCACTCTTCCTGAACTCCCTGCCGCGGTGGATGGCGGCGACTTGATGGCGACTAATCTTGTCTTTGAGTTTGGCGGCTTCGGTATTGATGACATCAGCGGTCTGATGGCCGGCGCTGATGCCGGCACGATCGTTCTCCCTGAAGGGACGCGCTTCACGATGACAGCCGACACCTTCTCCTCGTTTTCAAACCTGACCGTGATCGGCACTGATAAGACGGCCACACTGACCGGGACGATTTCCAACGAGCTCGCTGAAGCGCTGGCAGCGGCGATAAAGGATGGAAAGATTGAAGGATCTGATGCAACTGCGGGGCTCCCAATGAGCGACATCATCTTGACGCCGGGGAGTGGCGGAACGGAGATGACCGCAACCGTTGACGTTGCGGCGATGCTGGCGCTACTCGCCCAGTAACGAGTGCGGCGTGGCTGCGCCGCTCGCTAGCCGACGATGTTGATGAGGCGTCCACCGGCGTGGATGACCTTCTTCACCGGGCGACCCTCAAGTGCGATCTTCACCTTATCGGATGCGAGTGCGAGTGCCTCAATCTCCGCCTCTGTTGCGGTGGCAGAGATGGTGAGCTTGTCGCGAAGCTTCCCGTTGACCTGGATTGGGAGCTCACGCGTGCTCGCAGTAAGGAGTGATGGATCAACAACTGGCCAACTGCGCTGGTGAATGGAGCGCCACGCTGGGTCGCTCACGGCGGTGCCTCGCTCCGCCTGGAGGCGGCTGTGCATCTCTTCTGCAAGGTGTGGGGCCATCGGAGCGAGCGCGGACAAGAGGTAGTCGAGCGCTTCGCTCCATGCTGCCCCGCCAGCAACAGGGCTGCCGCGATATGGGAAGAGGGCGTTGGCAAACTCCATCAACTTCGCAACCGCGGTGTTGAAGCGGAAGGCTTCGATGTCAGCCTCAACGCCCGCGATCGCCTTGTGCGCCGCGCGGCGGATGCTGAGCTCTGCGGCGGCCTGGTCCTCACCGTTCGGCAGCGTGCCTGCGTTCGGATCACCAGGCTCCTTCCCGTGCGGATCGAGCGCCAGCGTCCAGACGCGACCGAGGAAGCGCACGATGCCGCTGATGCCGCTCCCAGACCATGGACCACCCTGGTCCCACGGTCCCATGAACATCAAGAAGAGGCGTACCGCGTCTGCACCGTGCTTTGCAACGAGCGCATCAGGGTCTTCCACGTTGCCGCGCGACTTGCTCATCCGCTCGCCGTCGCTGCCGAGAATCTGTCCCTGATTGAAGAGTCGCGTGAACGGTTCGGATTCGCTGATCAGCCCAAGGTCGCGTAGCGCCTTGGTGAAGAAGCGCGAGTAGAGGAGATGCATCACGGCGTGCTCTGCACCGCCGGTGTACTGATCCACAGGGCACCACGCATCAACAAGGCTCTTATCAACGGGACCGCCGGTGAATTGTGGTGA
>Ga0208595_1000662_pt1 | contig 12255 bp, 12 predicted proteins | sample LakMenEpi28Jun11_FD_150742 | JGI IMG/M metagenome (GOLD analysis project Ga0208595, IMG submission 150742) | Freshwater microbial communities from Lake Mendota, WI - 28JUN2011 deep hole epilimnion (SPAdes) | ecosystem: Environmental > Aquatic > Freshwater > Lake > Epilimnion/Euphotic zone ...
TAACTTAGGTGTTATTTCTATTAATGTTTTTAAAATACTTTCACTAATTCGATCTTGTAAACTAGCTCCAATAGGATACGTAACATATTGTTCTAAAACATGCGTAAAGGCATCAATAATTCCATTTTGAATTTGAGTTTTAGGAAGAGATTTGATAACAGATGGATTACAAATTGAAAATTTAGGAAATAAATAAGGACTTCCCATGCCAAGTTTCTCTCCAGTTTCTTTATTTGTTATTACAGCACCTGAATTCATTTCGGATCCTGTAGCTGGTAATGTTAACACCGTTCCAAATGGCATAGCCTTTTCCACACGAATTCCTTTTTTAGGAATTTCCCAAGAGTCTCCTTCAAATAAAACGCCGGCACTTATAAATTTAGTACCATCTATTACACTTCCTCCTCCAACTGCTAATATAAAATTCAAATCATTCGTTTTAATTAGTTCTATAGCCTTTTTAAGCGTTTGGTATGTAGGATTTGGTTCGATACCACCGAATTCTTCTACATAAAAACCGTCTAACTGTTTTTTTATAGCATCATAAATACCATTTTTAAAAATACTGCCACCGCCATAGGTCATTAAAATTCTTGCATTTTTAGGAATTTCTTTTGATATTTTTTCAAAACTATCTTCTCCAAAAATAATTTTTGTAGGATTGTACCATTCAAAACTGTTCATATTCATTATTTTTTAAGTGATTAAAGTTGTTAATTTTAACAATTCCACGAATTGCTGTGGTAATAAACCCCGATTCATAATATTCTAACTCCTCTTTTAATATATTTTTCTCTTTAATATTAAAACATTTATGTGTTTTAAAAAAATCAAATATATATTTTCTGAAAACGCCATCCACACAATTAATTAACAACGGAGGCGTGTAAATAGTTTTATCTTTTATAAAATAGATGTTTCCATAACTTGTTTCTATAATTTCATTTTTTTCAGTTAATAAAATGCTTTGATCAAAACCTTCTTTTGTAGCATAATCTAAAGATTTTTCATAAAAGGTTCGTTCAACTCGTTTAATAGGATTTCTGAGATCTTTAAGAAAGCATTGATTGTAAAAAGTTAGGTTTTGTTTTTTTCTTAAATGAACTAAATCAATTTCTTCAAAATTTAAGCTATAAGAATTTGCTTCAAAGGTAATTTTTAATTTTAAATCACCAAATGGAAGTATTTCCAATTTTTTTAATATTTCAGATGCTTCTGGAGCTTTAATTTGCCATAAATTATTATAGTTTTTTTGAATACGATTATAATGATAATCCCAAAGAAGGATTTTTTTATCACGAACAAAAATGGACTCAAAAAAACTCATAGTTTGTTTTTATTCCAAGATGCTATTCGAATTAATATTGCCGAAATAAAGAAAAAGAAAAAGCCATTTTTAGCCGTTTCGATTAAATCGCTAAACAATAAATTAATTAGAAGAATTACAAAAGAAGCACCAAGTGTTAGGGTTAAATTCTTTATCTTTTTATTATTAGCTTTAAAATAAAGTTGATCGATTTGGTATAAAATGGTGAAAATAGATATCACAAAAATTAAAAATCCAACAATTCCTTGCTCTGTAAGCATCAAAAGAAAATAATTATGACAAGATAATTTAAGTGGGTTATCGCTAACCCAAGTATGAAAATGATAAAGCGTATAAGGTTTGTAACTGGATGGGAAATTATTGGGACCAACTCCCGTCCAAATATAATCTTGATGCATTCTAACGCCACCAATCCACATATTTAATCGTTCCATACTTGAAGCATCCTTTCCTCGGAATGTTGCTATTAAATGATCTTTAAAATCTTGATGGATTATCGTTTTGGTAAAATCGGGTTGCAGTTTTAAAAAATTATAATCTATAGAAACCCACTTTATACTTAAAATTGTGAATACCAAAATAAGCAAAAATGCCCAACTCGTTTTTTTAAATTTAATAAAATAAATATAAATAAAAGCGCCAATGAGTGCAATATAACAAGATCTTGTATAAGAAAAATAAATAGCAATTAAGATTAAAAAAATGCTCCAAGTAAGTAAAATACGAATGAGGCTACCTTTTTGATACCATGTCCTGAAGTAAAAAACAAAAGGTAAGAATATTGACATTGTCGTCGCGTACATTACATGATTTGGATAAAAAGGTAAGGAGTATAAATTGGTGTTTTCAAAATTAAAATTTCCAATTACGGTTTTTATAAAACTTAAAATGACCGTAAAAATAAATGGAATGTAAAAACACCAGAAAAACTTCTTGAGTTTTTCAATTGTATCAAAAAGGATAAAACTGTAAATAAATAAGGCGCTCAAATACCAAGTTTTTGCTAAAATATATTTAATCGCAATCGTTTGATTCATTGCGGTAATAGTTGATAAAATTGCGGAGATAAATAATAAAACATGTATTAAAGTAATAGGGTTTTTTACGAGAGCTGTTAAATCAGGATTCTTTTTCATGAAAATTTCTATCCAAACCATGAACATCAAAAAAATAGTAATAAATTCAAATGGAAAATCAGTAGATAGGCCTCCATTAAAATCATATACTACCGAAATTGGGATAGATGCGATTAATAGGAAATATAAAAATCGAGGAACTAACGAAAAAATAAGACTTATTAATATACCAAATGGAAGAAAAATAAGAATTTTGTTTTCTAAAAAAAGTCCAAGAAATAGAATAACAATTCCTAAAATACTTAGAAGTATAATAGATTTTATATTTGGTATTTTTAATTGATGAATCATTAAATGTCTTAATATGCAAATATAATAAAATCATATTAAGAAAATCATTTAAGTATTCATTTATTATGTAACCTTTTTTAGAATCCATAATTGTAAAAGAAAAGGTTCATATTCTTATTTTTATTATATTTTTGCAGAAATCCGATTTTTATTTAATGGAATCAAATGATAAGTTTTATTTTTCGATAGGCGAAGTTTCCGAAATATTGAATCTGCCTGTTTCGCAGCTTCGTTTTTGGAGTGGCGAATTTGATTTAAATGTTCGAAAAAACCGTAAAGGCGACCGATTGTATCAACAAGAAGATATCGAAAAATTAAAAAAAATAAAACAATTATTAAAAGAGGAAGGGTTTACTATTGAAGGTGCAAAAAAGAAGATAAAAGATAAAAATATTGATCAAAAAATAATTACTTCAAATCTTGACCATAATGAAATCATCGAAACGCTATTATCAATCAAAAGCGGTTTAGAAGATTTAAAAAATTCAATTTAATTTTATTATTTAATAAGACGTATGAAAAATATTGCAATTTTATCTGGAGGTTACGACGCCGAACGAGTGGTTTCTTTGAAAAGTGCGGCTGTGGTTCAAGCGAATTTAGATTCTGAAAAATATAAAACATACATTATAGATGTCAAAGAAAATGAATGGATAGAACTCCATTCGAGGCAAGTAATAGATAAAAATACGTTTACATTAACAATCGATGGGCAAAAAATCAGTTTTGAAGCTGTTTTTATGTGTTTGCATGGCTCGCCCGCTGAAGATGGGCGTATTCAAGGTTATTTAGAAATGATGAAAATGCCTTATACGGGTTGCGGAATAAAATGCAGTGCGAATACGATGGACAAAGCATATAGCAAATTGATTGCTTCAAAATTTGAAGGCGTAAAAACAGCTGCTTTTGTTTTACTTTCTAATCAACAAATGCCTTCGGAAGCGGTTTTGTCAACATTTAATTTTCCAATTTTTATAAAGCCAAACGCAGCAGGAAGCAGTTTTGGAGTTTCTAAAGTACATGAACTTTCTGAAGTTAAAGAAGCGGTTATTGAAGCGTATAAACATAGTTCTTCAATTTTAATTGAAGAGTTTATTGATGGGAGAGAGTTGGCGCATGGTATTATTGAAATGCAAGGAACAAAAATAGCATTGCCAATTACAGAAATTATAAGTGAAAATGATTTTTTCGATTATGAGGCAAAATATGAAGGGAAATCTAAGGAAGTGACTCCCGCTCAAGATATTCCAAAAGATATTGAAAATAAGATACAAGAAATTTCTCTAAAACTTTTTGATGCATTTGGATGCAAAGGGCTTACTCGTTTTGATTATTTTCTTAAAGGCGATTCGGTTTATTTTTTAGAAGCCAATACGCTACCTGGTTTGTCGGAAGCCAGTATTTTCCCACAACAACTTCACGAAAAAGGGATTTTGCTTTCTCAAGCTTTTGAATCTTTGTTAGAAAATGTGATGCATTAATTTAAGTTTATTTCAATCTTGTTATGTATTTCCTAATTTTACTTCAAACTTTATTATTAGAATTTAAAATAGGGGATTTTATTTTTCAAGATTGCGATTGTGGAGCAATTTGTGATGCTATTGAAGAAGTTACTGTTTCAAAAAAAGGATATCGATTTTCACATGTAGCAATAATTGTAAAAGATTCCTTGGGTCAATTTGTCGCATTAGAATCGAATATTGGTGGGGTAAAAGAAGTGCCTTTAAAAGATTTTTTATACCGCTATGTAGATACAAACGGAAAACCAACGGTTTTAATTGGCCGACTAAAAGACGAATATCAAAAATTGATTCCAGCATCCGTTTCATTTTTAAAATCGAAATTAAATGTTCCTTATGATGATGTGTTTTTATTAGAAAATGAGGCGTATTATTGTTCTGAATTGTTGTATGATGCGTTTAAGTTTGCAAATGAGGATAAGCCGTTGTTTTCATTATTTCCGATGAACTTTAAAACAAAAATAAATAATCAATTTCACAAAGAATTTGAATCGTATTATCAAAAATTAGGTATGCCAATACCTCAAGGAAAATTAGGGCTGAATCCTGGCAGTATGAGTAGAGAAAAGGTTTTTAAATTATATAAAATTTCAAGTTTTGGGTATTGAAAACATTTTAACAAGATATTTTAAAAATGTTTTTGGTCTTATCGTTATCAATTTTGCGATTAAGCCGATATGGGTTTTTGTGTTAGATGCCCAATTTCAGAATATTTATGGTCATGAAGTTTATGGTAATTACTTCTCGGTTTTAAGCCAGATTTATATCTATTCTGTTATTTTGGATTTAGGTATTCATAATTACATTACAAAATACATTTCCAAACAAAAACTCAATTTAAGACGAGATTTTGCAGATTTAAACTCAATAAAATGGAGTTTGGCTTTTATTTATTTTTTAATTGTTTTAGTTTCTATAAGTTTTCAAGTTCAAAATGAATCACTTCGTTGGGTATTCTTTTTAGTAGCTTTTAACCAGTTTTTATTTTCGTATTTTCAATTTTTAAGAACTTTTGTTCAAGGTTTACAATTGTTTTCAATAGATAAATGGTTGAGTAGTTTAGATCGAATTTTATTGGTTGTTTTTGGATTTTCAATTTTAATTTTAAATCAAATTACTGGTCAAAAGAATTTCTTTTTGTTCTTGGGAATTCATTTTTTGTCTTATTTGTCATGTATTTTTATTACAATCTTTTTGATTAATAAACAAGAAGTCGTTTCATTTTTTGGTAAATTGAAACATAAGAAAATCTATTTTATTCTTAAAAGCGCTTTACCTTACACCTTAATTGCTTTATTGATGATGATTTATAATCGATTGGATTCAGTAATGTTAAAATATTTATTAAATGATGGAAATTACCATGCTAGTATTTATGCATATTCATATCGAATCGTAGATTCTGGCTATAATGGTCTTTATTTATTTAGTGTATTTTTATTTCCTTTGATTTCAAATTATATTTCAGAAAACAAAATAAAATGGATGCACAAAGTACTTGGTTTTTCATTTATATTTTCTATCACTGCGGCTATTCTGGCAATGCTTATTGGTTATCTATTTTCAGATATTATTTTTTTGAAAATATATAAAACTACAGATAATTACGCCATAAGTACATTTCAATCCATTTTACCATCGTTAATAGGATCTTCATTGATGTATATATTCGGAACCTATCTACTTGCTAAAGGAAAGTATAAAGATATTTTAATTATTGTTTCAATTGCAAGTATTCTAAGTGTAGGTCTTAATTTTATTTTAATACCAAAATTAGGCGCAGTTGGCGCAGCTTTGGTATGTTCGTTTACTCAGATTTTTGTAGGCGTTTTAAAAATGATTCGTTCTTTAATTTTAATAAAAGACGAGCGTAAAGATACTAATTATAACTAATTGGTAACAATGGTTCCGATTGCATCGCCACTCAAAAGTTTTTTAAGATTACCCGGTATGTTCATATCAAAAACCCAAATTGGCTTTTTATTCTCCTCGCATAACGTAAATGCGGTCAAATCCATTACAGAATATTTGTTTTCATAAACTTCTTGGAAAGATAATTGATTAAACTTTTTTGCATTTGGATCTTTTTTTGGATCTGCGGTATAAATTCCATCAACATTGGTTCCTTTTATAACAATATCGGCACCAATTTCGATTGCTCGTAAAGCGGCTGCAGTATCCGTTGTAAAATAAGGGTTTCCGGTTCCAGCTCCAAAAATTACTATTCTTCCTTTTTCTAAATGTCTAACGGCTCTTCTTCGAATGTATGGCTCGGCAAATTGATCCATCTGAACGGCACTCATTAATCGGGTATATACACCTACATTCTCTATAGCGCTTTGTAAGGCAATTCCATTAATCATTGTAGCAAGCATGCCCATATAATCGCCTTGGGCTTTGTCAATTCCATTTTCTTCGGCTTGAACACCTCTAAAAATATTTCCTCCCCCTATAACCAATGCAATTTCTACACCTAATTCTTTCGCTTCTTTTATGTCACGAGCATATTGATTAAGTCTTTCGGCATCAATTCCATATTGTTTGTTGCCCATCAAGGCTTCTCCACTTAATTTTAATAAAATTCTTTTAAATTTCATAATGGTAACTAATTATCTTTCTAAATCTTTGATTTCTAATTTTGGTAATGGGCTTTCGCTCCATTTTGCCATTTTTTCGCGCATGGATAAAATATCAAAAGCTTGAAAAATAGCATTGCGCATTGACATTGGATCGGCAGTATTTTCGGAAACAATATCTAATGCAACTCCATGATCTGGGGACGTTCTTACAATCTTTAAATTTGCAGTAAAATTAACACCTTCCATTCCTGCTATATATTTAAAAGGAATTAAACCTTGATCATGATACATAGCCAGAACACCATCGAAATGATCAAATTTCCCATTAGCAAAAAAGCCATCGGATGAAAAAGGTCCTTGACAAATAATTTTTGATTTTTCGCATTCTTGAATTGCCGGTTGTATAAAATCAATTTCTTCTTTACCAATTTTACCATTTTCGCCACCATGCGGATTCAAAGATAAAACGGCAATTTTTGGCCTCATAATTCCGAAATCTTTTTTCAAAGATTCCGCAAATGTTTTGATTTTAGAAACGACTAGATTTTTACTTAATTTACTACTAACTTCTAGAATTGGAATATGATGTGTCGCTAATGCAACTTTTAAATAGTCCGAAGTCATAATCATCATCGATTCTTTTTCTTGTAGTTTTTGTGCAATATATTCCGTGTGTCCGTAAAATGGAGGGTTACTTTTTATAAATGCTTTATTAACCGGTGCGGTTACTAATGCGTCAATTTTACCTTTTTGGAAATAATCTAAGGCTTCATTTAAAAATTTTAAACTCATAGAACCGGAAAAATCGGAACTGACACCCATATTTACGATGAGTGGTTTTTCAGCACATTCGATAAGGTTCGTCATTTTAGTATTGAGTTTATCCTCTATGTTGATTAAAACATAAGGTGTTTTAATATCTGGAAATTGTTTTTTATAAAACTGCCAAACACTCTCACTTCCAAATACAATAATATTACAATGTTTAAAAATGCGCTCACTAGAAAGTGCTTTCATCACTACCTGAGGGCCAATTCCGTTGATGTCGCCAAGCGTAATTCCTATAACTGGTTTCTTTTTTTCTTCCATTTTTATTTTTTACGATTAGACTTTAGATTTCAAAAATTGATATAACAATTTTACTCCAAAACCAGTGCCACCTTTAGGAATATAATTTGATTTTGCATTATAAAATGAAGGTCCTGCGATATCAATATGAATCCAAGGATATGAAACAAAAGCTTCTAAAAATTTACCTGCTGTGATACAACCGCCTTCAGGGCCACCAACATTTTTTAAATCTGCAATTTCAGATTTAACTTTTTCACCATACTCTTCCCAGAACGGCATTTCGGCTACTCTTTCGTATACTTCATTACCCGCTTTAACCAATTCGGCTTTTTCATTATCTGGGGCATTTCCCATAATTGCCGCACCTAGGCTTCCGATCGCTACAACTTGAGCACCAGTTAAAGTGGCTAAATCAAGACATAACTCCGGCTCATATTTTGAAGCATAACTAAGCGCATCTCCTAAAATTAAACGTCCTTCGGCGTCCGTATTTAAAACTTCTACGGTTTTTCCGTTGTGTAATTTGATGATATCGCCAGGAGTATATGCATTTTCACCCGGTCGGTTATCGGTACTTGGTATTAAACCTACAACATAAATTGGTAAATTATTTTTCGCGATCGCATACATAGCACCAATTACAGCAGCCGAACCAGCCATGTCACTTTTCATACTGTCCATACTATTCGCCGTAGGTTTTAAAGAAAGGCCACCTGTATCATAAACTAATCCTTTCCCAACTAAAACATATGGTTTTGCATTTTTAGCATTTTGTGGTTTGTATTCCATAATTGAGAACGTCGGTGGAATGACACTACCCATATTTACAGATAATAAACCGCCAAATCCTTGCTCTTCCAATTCTTTTTTATGTAATACATTTACTTTAAAGCCAGCTTCTTTTCCTAATCTTTCGATTTGTTGACTTAAAACAACCGCATTTAATGTAATTACAGGTTCATTAACTAAGTCGCGAGCAATAAAATTAGATTCTAAAATAACATTTAATTCGTGAATGTCATTTTCAGAAATACTTGCGCAACCAACAAAAATATGATTTAGTTTTTCATTAGTTACTTTGCTTAAATATTTTTGAAATTTATATGAAGTTAAAACGATTCCTTCTACAAATGGCAAAATGAAACACTTATCCATTTGTTTTGAAACCTCAATTTGTTCAATATTGAGTTTTGAAATTTCATTGTATAATTTGCTTCCTAGTTTTCTTGCAACTTCAAGTTTGTCAGTATCTTTTTTATTTTCTAAATTTAAAGAAACAATAAATACATTTTCTTTATCATTTGAAATTTGATAAATCTCTGATTTTCCTTCAAATGTTTCGTTAATTTTTTCGATATGCCAATTGTCAAGTCCTAAACTAGCATCTGCTTTTCCTTTCTCAATTAGAATTATCTTTGTATTTGTATTTTTATTCGTTTTTTTAGAAATTTTAATAGGACTATTATAGGTCATTTTAATATATTTTAAATTTGTTTTAAATTTCGCAAATATAACAATAATTCCAAGAAAATGTATAACAATAATTTAGACAAAATACAAATTTTTGATTTTGATATTGTAACACAAAATACAAATTTTATACTAAAATTTGTATTATTGCATTATATTTAAAATTGTTAATTTAGTTAAATTGTTAAAGCGATATTTTCAAGAAATTTATTTTTTCGCAATATTTTTCTTTTTTTTAAGTTTTTGGATTCCAGGGCATCTTTGCTTAAGTTTAAGTATTTTTTCTCTGTTTGTTATTTCACTTTTTAGTTTTGAGTTCAAAGTATTTAAATTTAAGAATCAGCAAAATTTAATTTGTTTTATACTTATTTTTCTGTATTTTTTATCATTAATCAGCGGATTTTGGGGTGGATTTAATAAAGTCTATTTACAGAAAGTGGCAATGAAGTCAAGTATACTTATTTTACCTTTAGCCTTTTTATTTTTACCTTCTTTGAAACCGAATTTTATAAAATCGCTTAAATTAAGTTTACTTTGTTTGTTTTTTATTAGCTCTCTTTTTTCAATTATTTATTTTATTTTTAATTATCAAGCTTCAATAGAACTTTTGATTTTCGGCAAGCCCATATGGCTGCCATTCAAGCATCATATTCATTATGGCGTTTTTATACTTTTTGTTTTTATCTGGGTAATCATTGATGTTTTAAAACAAATAAAAATAGGAAATACAATAGAAAAATGGGATTGGTTAACCATTGGATATTTTATTTTTTACATTCATTTTATAAGTGTCAGAAGTGCATGGTTGTCATTTTATTTAATCGTCTTTTTTGTTTGGCTTTATTTTCTTAAATTGAATCGAAATACGATTTTTTACATATTAAAATCTTTAATTGTCTTAGCTTTATTTTTGTTTTTTATTTTTCAATTTCCAACGATTAAAACAAAAATCAATTACACCAAATGGTCATTAACTCAAACAACTAATGATTATTCGGATATAAAAAGAGGAAACTCAATCAGACAAGGATTTGAATTAATTAAAAAGAATCCTATCTTTGGATTGGGCGAAGGAGGTGTTGCGAAAGAATTAGAAAAAATACAAAATGTTTCGGATAATTCTAGTTTAGTTCTTCCACACAATCAATTTATCTATATTTGGGCATCTGTTGGTATTTTTGGTTTTATGTCGCTGTTGTTTCTTTTTGCCTTTCTATCATATTATGGTCTAAAAACCAAAAACTATTTTTTAATATTATATGAAATTGTTCTTTTGGTTGTTTTTATGGTAGAACCATTTCTAGAAACACAATTAGGATTGGCATTATTTTTATTACCTTTGTTATTTATCATAAAGAATACAAACTATTTTAAGTTTTGAAACACACAATTTCTACTGTAATTATAACCTTTAACGAATCAAAAAACATACAGAGATGTATTGAATCGGTTTTGTCATTTTCTGATGAAATTGTTATTGTAGATAGTTTTTCGGAAGATGAAACAAAATCTATATGTGTAGAATATGATAAGGTGCGTTTTTTTGAACGACCTTTTGATAATTATATCAATCAAAAAAATTATGCAAATCATCAAGCTCATGGAGCTTATATTTTTAGCATAGATGCCGATGAAGTAGCTAGTGCTCCATTGATTCAATTTTTAGAAAATTGGAACCCCGAAATTCACTCCCTTTATGCATTTCATCGTTTAAATTATATAGGAAAAAAAGTCATTCGATATGGAAGTTGGTATCCCGATACAAAAATAAGAGTATGGAAAAAAAATCAAGTCGAATGGTCTGGGAAAACACCACATGAAATTCTTAAGTTTGATACGAAATTGAACATCAAAAAAATCAATTTCCCAATTTTACATTACGGATATTCAAGTATTGATGTTGTATTCAAAAAATCTAATTTTTATGCAAAACTTGCTTCTAAAAATATTGCTTTGGATAAAAGCTATTTGAGTATCTTTATCAGCATGCTTTTTAGTCCTTTAATTAAATTTTTTAAAGGTTTTGTGATTAAACGCGGTTTTTTAAATGGATTTATCGGCATTCAAATTGAATATTGTATTGCCAGAGAAACGTTTTATAAATATTTAAATGCGCTTTTATTAAAGTTAAAAAGGATACCCAACGGCAATATTGAAAACTAAATTTTCTCGAATCCAGTCATTGTTAAACGGTCTCGCGTCTTTAATAACCCATTTCTTGTCTTCATCGCCATACGGTACTCGGATAGGGAAGCCTAAGTCAAGCCGAATTGCAAAATAATCAAAATCGAAGCGCAATCCAGCGCCACCTCCAATATAAAAATCTTTGTAAAATTTATCCATTTTAAAAATTGCTTCACTTGGCCAAGCATTGAATTTATTATCGGCTATCCAAACATTTCCAGCGTCTAAAAATAGAGCGCCTTTAAACATTTTAATAATATTAAATCGATATTCGGCATTGGTTTCGATAAATATATCACCGGTTTGATCCGTAATATCGACGCCACTAATATCAACACTTCCTGGGCCAACCGAACGAAGTCTGAAAGCTCTTAAACTATATGGCCCACCTAAGAAAAATTGTTTGATATAGGGCAAAAATGAAGAGTTTCCAAACGCTTTAGCATATCCAAATTTAAAACGGGTATGAATAGAAGTAGGCTTATTTATTTTATAGGCATAAATTAATTCGGTTTGCATTTTTGCAAATTGAGAAATAGGCACGTTGTTAAAATCAATGGATTCGTCCTTATTTAGATTTAATAATTCATTGGTTAAAAATGGCATATTCCCTGCTGTTTCTGCATTGAATTTAAACTGAAAAATATGTTTCTTATTTATTGAATTATTTATAAACA
>Ga0208595_1000663_pt1 | contig 12239 bp, 5 predicted proteins | sample LakMenEpi28Jun11_FD_150742 | JGI IMG/M metagenome (GOLD analysis project Ga0208595, IMG submission 150742) | Freshwater microbial communities from Lake Mendota, WI - 28JUN2011 deep hole epilimnion (SPAdes) | ecosystem: Environmental > Aquatic > Freshwater > Lake > Epilimnion/Euphotic zone ...
CGCGACCGCAACTCCTTCGAGTCGCTCAACGAGCCGATCCCCATCGGTGGATTTTCCATCACGCTGACCAGCGGCCCGCAAGTCCGGAGAATTTATGATCCGTTATCCGGGCGTGAGGTCAATTTCCGAAAGACCACCCGGGGCATGAGCTTCCGTCCCCCACCGGTCAGGGAGCACCAACTGCTCATCGCCGAAATGGAACCTGCCGGATGATCAAATGATGATATCATTTTCAACTGAGACGGAACACAATCGGGCTTGGGAGTGATTTGCCGGCGACCGAGGTAGTAGGTATGCCAGAGGCCGTTTTCGTGATAGAACCACGGTGCAGTTGCGGTCCCGTATTTCCAATCCCCTCGAAGCTTCGCGCTAAATGAGAAAATCCCTGTGAAAGCCAATAAGCCTAAAAAGGAAAATGACAAAGGTGTCTCCAGCCAATTTTACCACTGATTACGCTGATTCTGACTGATTTCACAGAAAGAAATGTTAGGAAATCTACTCCTCTTTCAGGTGAACAGCTCGTTCTCTCCAACCTCTTCAAAATCAGTTTAATCAGTGAAATCAGTGGTTCACATCTTCCTTTCTAGGATAAGGGATGGCTGCTTGAGATTTCCAAGATGAAACCCAAAGAAATCAAGCAAGACCAATGAGCCAACTCCCAATTGAGGGATGGAAAAATCCCGGGGTGGCCTTTCGAGGCAAACCGTTTTGGTCCTGGAATGGAAAGCTGGAAAAAGAGGAACTCTTCCGGCAGCTCGGCATTTTCAAAGAGATTGGAACAGGCCAACACGATTTGCACTGGTGATCAGTGAGACAGCTTCAACGTGCCAAACTCCTCGGGTTGAAAGTACTTCCCGCCGACCAAGGGAGCCCAGCTGGTCTGCACCATGGCTTCCCCTGCGAACCGGTTTCGATAGATGTTCATGGCGAGACTGGACGCTTCGCTCACCGGTAGCGACTTCAGTGGAATGGAAATTTTCAGAATCCATTTTCCGGGCTCCGTCCTGGCAGAGACTCGCGCGTCCGAGTTCCATTTGGGATTAAGCATGGCCGTCTCCTGATCCAACTTTGCGTCGAGCAGAACGCCCTTGCTATTGATCACGAACTGCACGCCCGGCGACTTTGTCGTCTTGCTTTCGCTGAAGAAGAGCTCGATGGAATCATCGGTCCAGACCGCCGGTGCGTCCATCTGATCCTGCTTGGTGGCACCTGCGACAACCGCAGAGCCAAGAGGTTCAAAACAAGTCACCTCCAAGACCAAATCGTCGCGGGTCTGAAGCAGGCGGACATGAGTCGGTTGTTGAGGTGTGGAATAAGACCGGTCCACCAAGGTGATCAGCGGCGCCGACTCCCAGTCCTGTTCGGTGAGGTTCCCAGCGCCTGATACCTCGGGGATTTTCACGATTGGATGTCGGAGTTTTTCCAGAAGCTGTTGCTTTTGGGCGGCGGGTTTGAACTCCTCAAGGAGCAGGCTGATGCGCTGGGCGTAGGGTGAGGAGGCTGGTGCCGCAGCCTCGGCCTTCTTCAGAAGGGTGAGCATTGCTGCCTCGACCGGAAGGGCGAGTGCCGAGACAGCAAGAATAAGGCAGAGAGACTTGATCAGTAACATTCGTGGGTAAGGAAGAAATCACAAGCGAAGCCCTTGGTTTGGAGAGGTTCAGTTCGGCGTGACCTTGAGACGGACGAATTGCTTATCGGGGCCGCTCACGGTGTAGGAGAGCGATCCGTCATTGGTATCGAGATTGCCTTCACCCACATCCTCCCAGATCACAAGGTCGGTCGAGGTTTGCACCACGAATTGCGTGCCGTAGTCGGTGCTTGGAATATTGCCGCCATTGGGCCAGGTCACCGTGTTGCCGACGAGGCCGGGATTGGCGGTGAAGCCGGCGGTGGCGTTCATAAAATACTCCACGCCGTTGGGGACTCCGTCGTTGTCCCAGTCGAGGTCGGCGGTCTGACCACCTGCGTTGTCCGTGGCCCAAGAGGAAAAAGTCGGCGACACGGAACCATATATCAACTCCAGATTTGTGATCCGACTTCCTGTGGCAAGGGTGTCGGCATTGGCATAGATTCCAATATAACTAATGGCCGGGGCCCCTCCGGTGAAGGTTTGTGTGTCCAGCACGGTGCCATTGACCGAAAACGTGCTGACCCAGTTTATTCCCGTCGTGTTGAGTGCAATCGTAAAAACATTCGACGAGTTGGTGACATTACCTAGCGCGGTTAAACTGCCATTTTTTACGCTGTAGACATCACCACCAATATTACTGGGCTTCACGAGGAACCAAGAGGGTGACCCGTTAAAAGGAAGCCCCACGGTGGTAAAGCCGAAGGCAAACCATCCATCTCCTCCGGAACTCACCGGATTGAGCGTGCCTTGCAGGGTGTAAACATTGCCTGCAACGGGAGTAAACGGCAGATACGCCCCAGCATTCGCGACAGCCTGGCCGTTGGCGGCGAAGGAGGGATCGTTTCGGACCCAGAACTTTCCGCCTGTGGTGACAGTTGGTGTCGTGTAAATCAGGGTGTTGTCACCGGATCCGGTGAAGTTATCCTGATAAATGACACCGCCTTGCGTTACTGGGGCGGGCGGAGGGATATAGTAACCGATTGGCCGTGAAGTCGGACTGACCGCGCCGCTGGGATCGTATCTAACGTATTGACTCATGCCGACTACTGTTGTCGGAGGCTTTGTTGGGAACGGGGTGGAAAGGGAAATCCCGACATAATAAGGCAGCAGGTCATGGCAGTTATAACTTGAGACGGGCACAAATCCGGTGTCACAATGATAAAACCTTGCCGATTCGGTAACCAGTCGGTTTGCGATATACTGACCACCCGCCTCCTGTTTCCGCTGCCACCCCGAGAGGCCGAGCAGGGACGCGGCTCCCTGGCAGTCGTAGCCATTGAATGGCCGGGCTGTTAGAGCGCCTGTTCCGCTGATATCCAACAGATACTTCTCAAAATCGATGCCCGCAGGCAGTGAAAATGCCGCCAGTCCGTTGTTGGCTGCCGTCAGATACGCTGAGCTTCCGGTCACCAGATTCGCGAAATACTGCCCGCGAACATTGCGTCCCGCAGTGTCGGACCAGGGTGGAACCGCAGAGGGACTGGGACAGCGCGCAGCCAGCCGGTTTGCCCAGCGGGTCACGTAGGTCATGTAATCATAACGGGTGGGCTCGATTTGCTTCAGCCACCAGGCCGCCTCGATTAGATTGTGCAGGTATTCGCCATAGTACCCTTTGTCCTCGCTTGCGATGGCCGCTCCAAATGCCGCTATCGCTGCGGCGCGGACTGTTGCCGCGGCGGTATGCTGATAATTCACCAACGTCGTGGCGGCGGCGCACAACCCGAGCGTTTGCGCATACAGAAGGCTGGTACGCACCGGCGAATACGGCTTGATCCCAAAATTGTGGGCAATACCTGACGCTACCGTATCGGCAGAAGCTGTGACGAAGAAGTTATCATTAGGGTCAATCTCCAGGTAGGCGGCACCCCGGAGAGCTACGGAGGTAACACCGGTCCACGTCAGGGCCAACTCGGTGAAAATGCGTCTTTCATCCGAAGTGGTACCAACCATGTCGGGAGCCTTGGCCGCATCCCAGGCTGCCAGCCAATAGCTGTCCAGGATTTGCCAGTTCGCCTGAGCTTCCCAGCCTGAGCGCGGACAACGGGCCGCGTAGGTCTTATAATCATTGCGAAGCAGCAACCTCTTTTCCTCTGTCGAAAGGGAGACGCTGAGCTGCCCGGTAATGGCGTTCGCACTGCCGGAGTTAATGGTGCGCGATGGGGTGATGACGCTCTGCACCGGGAAGTGGGTCCAGTCGGCCACGTTGGCCCACGATGCGCTATTTTTCAGGCGAAGCCGGACGTCACACGGAGAATCGGTGGCCACGGTCAGCACCGGGGCGTAATCCTCGACCCCGCACCAAGAATCCAGGGTCACCGTTACGCCGCTTCCAGTGTAAGTGTACCTCGTCCCGCCGTCCAACGCCGTCGTGGTCTGGGTCAGACTCGCAGGATCGACCAGCGTCCAGGCACTCGAGGAATCGGGACGCTTTTCGACATAGACATCGTATTGCTCCAGGGAAGCATCCTGCAGCCACTTCAATGAAAAATGGTCGCTATTGGCCGCGTAGGCCAGAGCCTCCCGACCCTCCACCATGTAGAAATGCCTGCCGGGAGAACCGGGTATGGCGGCGTTAATAATCCCCTGCGCCATGTCTGCAATCAGGTCGAGTCGCGCGACCGGTCCCTTGTCGGCTTCATGGCAGAACGCGTTGATCGCCCGCCCCTGACCTTCAAGATAGTAGTAACCCCCGCGTCGCGTCACCGGATCCCCATACGTCTCCTCGTTGAATGGCAGCCATTTCTTAACCGGATCCCAAAGCGCCTGCATGTAGTTGGCCGCAAGATAGTTTGCCTTGCAGACATCGTAAGGCGCCTCAGTATATGAAAGCAGGCCACCCATTATGGTGTCGCCGTGCGATAGAGCCAACTCATCGACATATACCGTGTCACTACCATAGGCCACCCCGCGCAGCCAGAAGGTCCCCAATGCCGCGCTCTGTGGATCAGTGTCGGGAGGCGGCGTGACGTTCATGATCAATGTCCCCGCATTATTGTCAGTAATCGGAAATTCGCTCGCCCAGATTTTCAGGGTTCCCCCGTTGTTGGTGACAGAATCCGCCCCGAATCGACGCACACGCAAAAAATACCAGCAACCCTGCCGGAAAGAGATGCCGTCCCCCGTGACGCTGTTCCACCCCGTACCAAGATACCCGGTGGTTTCGAAGTAAAACCGACGGCTATTGTATGCGCCAGGTTGGGAACTGGGCGCGTCCATTCGAAATCCGGAGTATTGCGACAACTCGCCGCTGCCAATATCGAAGCGCATCCGCATCTGAATAGTATACCCAGCGCCCACCCCCGTGAAACTTTCACCCGTGTAAGCCACCTCCTGCTCCCCAGAACCGGGAGCCAGTTGCAAAACCTTGTTGCCATCCAGAGTCACCACTCGCCAATTCGAATTGCCCGTCCAGTCGTTGCCGGAAGTCAACGCCTGATTTTCCGCATACGACTGGAAATCATTATAATAGGCGTGTCCCGACAACGCGCCTGCAAGAAACACGATTAGCGAACCAACTGTTTTTTTAACCGGCATACGCGTTCACTATATCAATGAGGAGCAAATGCTGCGGTTTTAAGACTCCCGGGATACGGATATTACCCTTGGCATCGATGCTGGTATGCAGGGCAATAGAATGCCCCCCGTTATTCGCATTAAAGAGAATGGCGGAGAGAACGGACGGATTCGCGCCCGTGAAACCATGCAACCGCCTCAGCCGCTCGATGTTCAGGTCCAGTTGAACACCGGCGGATACGTCGCCTTCGTTATAAATTGCCAGATTCAAGCGTTCCGAGCCGATCCATCCCGATGCAAGGACGCCATTTTCCCGGCGAGGAATGATCGCGTCCATTTCACAAACGGGCGCAAGCGGGAGCGAGAGATTGGAAAAGTCGATCAGCGGTTGCAAAGCGGGGACGTGCGGTTCGCGGAGATCGACTCCGACGAAGCCTCCGGCGGCAAGCCCGCGTGCATAAGCCTGAATCCACGGACGCAAATCGGTCTTCATGAAGCATCGCGACCTCGAGGATGAGGAACGAAAGACGCCCGCACCTTGATGCACTTCAGGGATATCGCCATACCAGTGTTCGGTATGGTCGAATCCTTCCCGGGCAAGGATATTTCCCGCTTCAGGCTTAGGTCTGCCGGGGTCATGCAGAAACTCCATCGACTCAATTTCAAAAACCAGCGGTTCCTGTTCCTGAATTTCAGGCAGCCTGACAAAGATCGCCTTCACATTGCCGGAGGATACCTTTTCGTGCTGATATCCCCCTTCGCTCGAGGCACCCAGCGCCAGGCTGGAAAGATGCCCCCCGCCCCAGTCCACGTCCTTGAGATGCAATTCATAACGATGCCATTCACCGTCTGAGAGCAAATCCTTCAAAGCGACCAGTGTGATGATTTCCCCTTCCCTCCAATTCGCGGTGCGGACACCGATGAGCGCCGATTCGGGTATCGGGTTCTTGGAAACAAGCCGGTAACGGAGGGCGAAAACGGGATATTCCCTCGTGCTGACTTGGTCGGAATACTTGATGCCATGCGGAAGCGGGTATTCCCGAACCTGATAGTAAATGCTGTAGCAGAGATTGAAAACGGGCCGGTTCCACGCTTTTGCCACTTCGAAGCATAGCGGGCTTTTTCCGCCCACTTCATAACTCTCGACAGCAATTCCGTCGCAGTAGCCTGAACTCAGTGAGGCGTAGCCCTCATTCCCAAGGAATCGCATTTCCGGGTGTTCGCGACGCGCCCATAAGGCGACATTGCGCATGCTTGCAATCAATCCCATGCTTCCGGAATCGTGTTGATCCCACCAGAGACCCGACGGTCGGAAGTCTTCCAGTTCCCTGCAAATCGTGCGTTCGTGCCACTCACGATAGTCGGGGTTGTTTCCGTCGGCCTGAAGCTTGTGCAGAACCTTGTGGCCGCAAGCTTCCGCGACATCTGCCTCAAGCGTCGGAGCTTCGATCGCGAGATCTTCGATGGAGGCTTTTCCCAAATTGAGTATCCACTCTTCTTTGGGCAGCGCGCCGGGCTGACAGTTTTCCTTGATGATCCACGAGCGCCGATAGAGAAGCGGGAAGAGCCCCACCTTTTTTTTGCGCTTCATCTCCGCAACCATTTTGCTTCGGGTGCTCTTGAACCGGTTCTCCGTCCAGTAGGCGTCGCCCGTGAGGGGGTAAGTCTCTTTCATCAGATCGTGACTGCCCGCCCACCAGACCATTTTTAGCCCGCTTTCAAGAAGGTTCCGCTCGTTCATGAGAGGACTTGCGACCGGAATGGAGTAATCCGGACGCGAGCCCGCGCCCCCCAGGCAGGAAGGCAGCGCCTGCGGTTGGAACTGCAGGGCTTCCGCGACGGCCTCGGCACTGTTCGGGTTCGAGCAACGCGCACTCTCCGCAAACCAGCGCATCACATGCGCCACAGTTTCCCTCGGTCTTGTGAAGGAACGCAGGGTCAGTTTCATGGTCCGGGGCTGCAGGGCGACATCGGGTGACGGGAACCGGTAAATGTTCGGAAATCCGGTGGAAGTCATCGGGTTTTCCAGCCCAAAGAGGACCCCTTGACCGCAATCCGGAACGGCGAAAGCCAGAAGCCGATCCTTCCGGAACGCGACCCCAAACGGGGAGCCGAGGCCTGTTGACCAACTGATGCCAGAAAGCACGCCCTCCGGCCGCTTCTTCTTCAATTCCTGGTTCCAGGTGACCCTGCGCTCCCCGGATGGCAATCCGCCTACGAACAGCCCATCGCTGCCGGCAAACTCCGGCAACCGGACGTGCCCGCGGGGATCCTCCTTAATCCAAACGACGTCCTTACCAACCTCTTCTGCCCTGATGGATATGTCGTGCGGGCAGCACGGATACCAATGGCGTTCCCACAGCCTGTGATCCAGGCCGACGCCGAGACGCAACCTGGAGAGTTCGGGAATCCGTTCTTCTTCGGGAAACGACACACTGACCTCAAAGTTTTCATCCTTGAGGGCATACTCGATCACCCCCTTTACCGTTCGATCCGGAGCACCTGCCTGACAATCGACCTCGATGCGGCATCCGTGATCGGTTCTTTCGATCGAGCGGACCCTTCTCTCCCGCAGCAAGATGTTGGACGATTTGATCTCGAAATCAAACGGATGCCGTGCGTCGAGCAAATCCAGCGGGATCGGACTCAGGCTGGTCAGTTGTTCAAGTCCGCCCGTGAGGCTGTTGATTTTCGCGAGGAAGAATGAGGATCGGAGTTCCAGAAAGCCGGTGTCATTTTCCGCAGAATCCTGCCCCGGGGCGGCGGCAGACAAATACTGCAGCATGGGAGGGACGCTCGAGAGAATCACCCCGCCCAGAACCGATGTCCCTAGAAACTGGCGACGCGTAGGGAGCTTTTTATCTCTGGGCGCACTCATGGGAGGGAATGGGCATCATCCACGGCCGCTGCAATCGCTGGTGAAGGAGTCAAGATCCGCGGCGAGCTCAGAATACCGATAGGCCTGAGTTGATACTCATAGGCCCACCAGCTTCCTTCAGTGCGATAGGAACCCGGTGCCTTATAACCCCAAGGCAGCGTGCTGGGTTCACAACTGTGGACAGCACCGAAGGAATTGTAGCGGTTGCCGTAGGCGGTTAGATCAAGCTCATGGACTCCGGGAGCGAGCTCTCCGAGAGAAACTTCGTAAGGAGGAAAGGCCACGTGCCCCGACGGTCTTGCGTCCAGGGCAACCGAGATCAGGGGGGTTTTAAAGTGCGGCACTTGGATATGATGTGTTCCAATTGTTGCTTCAATCTTACAGTGGTAAGTCACGTTTCCAGCATAAAACGGCAGCCCTTGGTGCGTCCAATCCCCGAACGCCAACTGCCGCACCGGCGGGATCAGGCGGGCGTGTCTTCCGCTGATCTGGACGCCGAAATCGCCGAGCAAATAGGCGTTTTCAATCTGCGATTTGCGGTCGAAGGTAAAACTCAATGTCAGCTCATGAATACCTTCGGAAAATCCCGGGAGCGCCACAGTTTGAATTGCCTCGTCAACCCACCAACCGGTCACTGATACGGGAACTGGTCTCCCATCCAGTAAAATGGCGACCTTTTCGGCATTTTCCAGCGCAAGCTCCGGCAACGCAACGGCAACGGAGCTGTGGATTTCGAACCGCAACTCGACTCGGGCCAGGACAGGCGCTGGATCACTATCCGTCCACGGCTGTGGAATCTCGCCAATACGGTCCGGCAATCCCAATTCCCTCCGCACCAGATTGTCCAGTCGCAGGATCTCCTCAATCGGCCTCCAATCGTTGTCATCGATTCGCCACCGGGCTTGATCCAGCAGCAGGACGTTCGGCTCCGAGAGGGTCACTGGAACGGGATCCGGCAGTCGCGCGACCTCCAAGAACTTTTCCGGCACATACGCTTTCCCTCCCGAATCTGGCCCGGGATCCAACTGTAGGAGCAGACTTCCGCAGCCGGGAAAATTCCAGCGAAGCCAAGTCCATCCGTCACATCTCTCGGTGGCAAGCCTCTCGGTGTTGCCGTTTAGCGTTTCAAGATGAGTGATGGACCAGTCGCCCCGCACCTTGATCGATACATCCTCGCGTGCGGTTGAGCGATCCGTGTTGCAGAAATACAAATAGCGTGACTCCCCTTCCTGCCTGATCTGGTGGAGAAGGCAATCGGCGGCCCGCGTGTCATGAAGCCGGACCTCCACTTCACGGAACGGCTCCAACGCCTGCAAAATGGCGGTTTTGGAATATCCAACGCATTGGCTACGGGCGGCCAGTTGCGCTGGAGCTTCCGAAGGAATGGCATCGACTAGCGAAGGGATTTCCCCCGCGAAAATGAGCGTGCCTCCCGCCTCTGAAAAACTTTGAAGCCGCTCTATGGTTGTGGATCGAATGGTGCGCAATGCCGGCACGACGACGGCATCATAAGCCATCTTGCCCACTTGAAACACGCCAGTCTGTCGCGACTCTGATTGCGAAGGGAGAAGTGACTCGCAGATGAAATTGAAATCCTGCAGGCCGAAAAGCAACCATTCGGTGAGATCGGAGAATTGATTGTCGCGTCCCTCGCGCTCTGCAGCGGTTTGCTCCAACGGACCGCAACAGAGCCAGTAGGATTCGATCGGATGGACCACTCCGACACGGATCACCGGTTTCCCGCGAGTCATCACCGTGTTCAATCGGGCGAAATGATCCTCCACAATTCGATACTGATCGAACCATGGCGATTGATGACCGATGGAAGCCGGGTAATCGCGCTTGGCTTCACCCTCCATAGACACCCAGGACAAATGATGATTCCGAATGGTGACTCCCAGAGCCGCCTGCCAATCCCCCTGACCTTTGTGACCTGCAAAATCAAAATCCCATCCTGTCACTCCATACAATTCGCACAGCATGCCTTCCCGTCCGTATTGATGCACCGCGCTCTGCGCCTGTTTGGCCGTCGTGTATTCACGCCAGTCGCAGAGCATGTCGATACCGGGGAGTTGAAACGATCGGTAGGAACGCATCGCTTCCCCGAGCGCGTTAGCTTGGGAATGAAGGGTGGGTTCCTCCATCATGTGTCCGGTCAGCGCGATTCCGTGTTCCTCGCACCATTTTCCCAACACATCGGCATAGGCTGTAGCGAAGCGTTCGCAGACGTGATCGTGGTAACGATAGCGCGCGGCCGACGCCCTCCGGTTGGGCCATTCCCAAAACAACTCGGGCAAATGATCCTCCAAACGCTGTCCGTAGGCTTCTGCGAATGTGATCAGCAAATCCGATGTGAATGGAAGAAACAGGTCGTCCCTGTCCATTGGCGACCGGAGACCGGTTTTGTGGGTGAACTGCGGTTCATCGGTGAAGATGGCGGGGATTGTTTTTCCGAAATGTTCCCCGACGGCCTTGGCGTATGCTTCATGGGTGACCTCGATGAATCGCATCGTGGCCTCTGGGTTCAACGTGTCGGCATAAGTTTGATGATTGAACCAGTCCACCGGCTTTGCTGTTTCGAGATAGGCATACCATAGCGTTCCCTCACCCTTGCTTTTTTCGCCTTCCCGCAAGCGTCGGTATTCTGCAAGAAACCCGTCCTTAAGTGTCACCTCGTAGATGCCGATCAGATGCCCGTTTTCATTGCGGTTAGCTCGGGCGCCGCTCGTGTTGGCCGGCGGGATGGCTCCAGAGCCGTAGGGCCGGCAGGTAAACAGCAAATGTTTAGCCCGGAACTGTTCTTCCTTGGTAACAAAGCCGCCTCCATAACCCGATGGCCAGCGGTCTTCGTCATACAGCCAAGCCAACAGCTTCTTTTCGGCGGCTTTCTCCGTGCTCTTCTTGACAAGCGCCATGAATTCCTCGCCCAAGTAGGGAGTCTTCAAACCCGTGCGGACATGGATGTGGAAACCGCCCATTCCCATTGTCTCGAAATGTTCAATCTGCCGCTCGAGCTGGGGCCAGGAGAGCTTGTTGTTCCAGCACCAAAACGGAGTGCCCCGGTATTCGGAAGTTGGCGATTGAAATAGAGTCTTATTCAACGATTTCGTTACATCGTTGCGGGGATAAAGCATGGAAGGCATTTTCGTCGTATCGGGAAGATCACTCGCTCCGGCCGAGCGATGGGCATGTTGGTTGTGGGAACGTGAGGCGACGATGCGTTACAGCACTTATATAACTTAGCGTGATTGCACCATTAGCAATTCGTAGGGCCTTAGCACTCCGCCGGTGATTTTCACTTTGCCTGGGCCAGCAGGTTCGGTTTTGAACGTGCCGTTCATGAGCCCGCTCTCGTTCTCGGTATCAAAAAGCTGCATTACGGTGTTCGCGAAGGTCCCCGAGAAGCCGTAACGATCCGAGAGCAACGCCTCGTCCACGACGATTGACAAAGGCACCTCGGCAGCGGAGGCATTGTATGCCGCCAACTGCGCTCTGGAAATCCCCGACCAGACTGAGACCGAGACCACAGGGGCATCCGAGACAGCGGCCAAGGGTTCCATGACGGGAGTGAGGTTCAAACCGCTGCTACTGAAATTCATGATTGGATATAGCAATGGTAGATGGGGCTCCGCTGGACCCAACCCTGGCCAACCACCGAGCGAAAGGGCTCGTGCCAGCCCCCGGTAGAACGGGCGCAAGTCCGTTTTCATCCATGTAAGATCCTCCGGATTTGGACCAGGCTCAAACACCGCCGTCCCTTCCGGAGTGATCGCTGGCGAGCGGGCAGGCCAGAAGTTTCTGCCCGAAAAGTCGTCGTAGGCCATCCACGAGCCCGATACATCTGGCTGCTGTAACTGCCCTTCAGTAGGAGCTTGTTTGTAGAATCCCCAGGCATCGACCTCGAGTTTTATCCCCGGCTTGGCAGGAAGATCCACGAAAAGCGCTGTAATCTGGTTTTCGCCGGGCAACGCTTCTTGGTAACCGCCATCCGACGCCGCCCCGATGGCCAAAGCACCACGTTTGCCAGCCTTGCCTAGGATCCCGTTCAGGGGCACCACGTGCGTGTGCCATTCGCCGTCCTCAATGAGATCCGACATTTTCACCAACGGTATTTTTGGGCCATCGCGCCAAGAGAGTTGCCGCGCCGATACGACCGGCGTGGAGGGATCGCTCTGGTCGCTCTTTGCAAGAACCGGCATTCGATATCGGATAGCGAAA
>Ga0208595_1000668_pt1 | contig 12208 bp, 8 predicted proteins | sample LakMenEpi28Jun11_FD_150742 | JGI IMG/M metagenome (GOLD analysis project Ga0208595, IMG submission 150742) | Freshwater microbial communities from Lake Mendota, WI - 28JUN2011 deep hole epilimnion (SPAdes) | ecosystem: Environmental > Aquatic > Freshwater > Lake > Epilimnion/Euphotic zone ...
CTTGGACAGGTTGGTGTGTTCCGAAACCCACTCGAGCGTGCTGCCGGCGGCGATGTCCTCGCGGCCCTGCACGATCACACCGCGCTGATCGGTGACGGTCGCGTGCTTCACGCCGGCTGCGAATAGGAGCTTGAGAACTGCGGTTCCCGCCGCACCCGCACCAGACATCACGAGCTTGACCTCGCTAATGTCTTTACCAACAACCTTTAGCGCGTTGCGCAGTGCGGCAACAACCACAATCGCCGTGCCGTGCTGATCGTCGTGGAAGACCGGGATGTCTAGTTCTTCGCGAAGTCTCGCTTCGATCTCGAAGCAACGGGGCGCTGAGATGTCCTCGAGGTTAATGCCCGCGAAACCAGGCGCGATTGCCTTGACGGTGCGCACGATCTCGTCGGTGTCTTGGGTATCTAGGCAAATCGGGAACGCGTCGATGTCGGCGAAGCGCTTGAAGAGGGCAGCCTTACCCTCCATCACCGGCAGAGCGGCGAGGGGTCCGATGTTACCGAGCCCCAAAACCGCGGAGCCGTCGGTTACGACAGCGATGGTGTTTCGCTTGATGGTCAGACGGCGAGCATCGCTCGGATCCTTAACGATTGCCTCGCAAATGCGGGCGACTCCTGGTGTGTAGATGAGCGAAAGGTCATCGCGGTTTCTGATTGGCAGCTTCGACTCGATAGTGAGCTTGCCGCCAAGGTGGGCCAAAAATGTGCGGTCAGAGACTTTGCCTACTATGACTCCGTCGATTTTCTTCAGTCGGTCGACGATGTCTTCGGCGTGCTCGGAGTTTCGGGTGGCGCAGGTCACGTCGACACGAACTCGGTCTGAGTCCGAGTGATTCACGTCGAGTGCGGTGACTATGCCACCAGAAGCCTCGATCGCGCTGGTCAGCTCACTAACCGTAGTTGGCTTTGCTGGCGCCTCGAGGCGCATGGTAATTGAATACTGAACCGAAGGCGCCGTTGACATAGTTTCAGTCTGCCAGAGTTAAGGCTAGTTTGCGTCAGCGGCGTCTCCGAGACGAACCTTGATGGTCAGCTCTTTGCCTGCGCGAACCACGGTGATGGTTGCGTTCGAGTTGGCCCTTTCGAGCCGCACCGCTGCGGTTAGCTCAGAAGCCGAAGTAATCTTCTCGCCGTTGAAGGCAATCACAACGTCACCAGCCTTGAGGCCAGCCTTTTCGGCGGCTCCGCCCGGAGTGACCTTTTCAATCTTTGCGCCGTTCGAAAAGGCGGCTGCTGAGGTGCTTGACGCAGCGTTGCTAACCAGCGCGCCTAACAGACCGTGACTTGCGCTGCCCGACTTGATCAGTTCGTCAGAGATTCGCTTAGCGATGTTCGAAGGAATCGAGAAGCCGACACCGATGCTGCCGGATTGCGAGCTAGACGCGGTGTTGCCGGCGGTGGCGATAGCCACGTTGATGCCGATCAGTTGACCCTTCGAGTTCAGTAGCGCTCCACCCGAGTTGCCCGGGTTGATTGCCGCGTCGGTCTGAAGTACTCGAAGACTGACCTGAGGAGCTCCGCTTCCGTTCCAGAGTTGAAGCGCGCCGTCGGGCGAGGCCGACGAAGCCAGCTGAATCGTTCGGTTTAGTGCCGAGAGGATTCCTGTCGTAACCGACTCTTCGAGACCCAGCGGCGCACCAATGGCAACCACGTTGTCACCAACGTTGACCATCGACGAATCCGCGAACTCGATTGGAGTGAAGACACCGCTCGCCTTAATTACTGCCAAATCATTGGTTGGGTCGACGCCCACGATTTTCGCCTTTGAGACAGTGCCGTCGCTGGCCTTAACCTCGATGGAAACCCCGCTGGTTTTTCCGTCGATCGAGACAACGTGCGCGTTCGTGAGGATCATTCCGTCAGCGGTCAGGACAACGCCACTTCCGCTGCCGCCCGAGGTGCCGGAACCTACCGAGACGGTGACAACCGATGGCAAAGCCTTGGCTGCCACACCGGTTACCCAGTTGACCGACTCAACGTTGTTGACCACAACAGTCGAGTTCTTGCCAACCATCGAGAATGCCGCAGCAGACACACCGCCCGCAAGCACACCCGAAACGATGGCCGCGACTACGGCAACCGAAACTCGCTTCGCTGCCTTGGCGGGCGCTGGCGCAGCCGGGGCTTGGTAAGCGAACGTGAACTGACGATTTTCGTTATCGATTGACAATTGAAACCTTTCGATCCTCTGAAATGAGTAACTCGATTAGTTTAAGTTTTCATCCTGAAAGGTCGCTGAGAATTAGCAGCCGAGCCGCTGAATGTTTTGGCAATCGAAGAGCACCAGAACTGGACGGCCGACTTTAGGTTTCGGATCGGGCTTCTTCACTCGGAAGGCCAGTGGATTCGTTTGCAGCTTGATTCCGCGCGGATCGACCAACCAAGTTGTCGTGCCGACGAAGCGAAACTTGACCGAGTAGCTGACCACCGCTCGGACTGTAAAGAGCCCCGCCGAACGAAAGCTGTGGGTTGGGCGAGTCGCGTAACTCTTTCGGCCATCGCCGAAACTCCAGGTGGTGCGAATCGGGGTGAACCTAACGAGCGCCAAACGGCCAAGCAAAACATTCTTGCGCAGGTGACTTGCTGCCGTTGTGGCAACTGTGATCTCTTGCCCCAGCTCGATGGACTGTGGCCCCGATGTGAAGGCGTAGGGCTTTTGCGGGGTGACCACAAAGAACTTGGGCTGCACCTTTTGCGAAACGCTAGGAGCCACCGGCTTAGGCGCCGGCTTAGGGTTTCCGACGATCGGCGGCCACCAGTACTCAGCGCAGATTGTTACTTTTTCGCCACTGACATTTGAGCCGAAATGCAGCCGATCTTTGGCTCCACGGTTATCGCAGCTCATCGCGTAAGCGGGTGGCCCGGCGTGACCCCAGAAGAGAACTGCGAGACACAAGCTGGCGAAAACTTTTAGCATCCAAGCAACCTAAGTCGCCCTAAGAGGGCCGTCGAAAGTTGTCCACAGTTAAGCGAAAAACCGGCCTCGTGAGAGACCGGTTTTTCAATTGGTTGCGGAGGCAGGATTTGAACCTACGACCTCCGGGTTATGAGCCCGGCGAGCTACCGAACTGCTCCACCCCGCGTCGGTAGAGACAGTTTAGCACTAAATAAAGCTACTTACTAGACGCCGCCAAAGCCGCCTCAATAGCCGCCTTCAGCTTGGCTTCGGCCTTGCCGTAGGCTGCCCAGTCGCCGATAGCCAGAGCCGCTGCCTTGTCTGCCATTGCAGCCTTGGCCGAGTTGAGCGCAGCCACGAGTGCGGCGTCACTGTCTCCCGGAGTTGGCGGGGTCACGGTTCCGCCGCCGCCACTTGAGCCGCCGAAGAGCGATGTCAGAGCGCCATCGAGGGTGTCTTCGAAGGCGATCTTGTCACCGAAGGCAACCAGCACCTTCTTGAGTAGCGGGAACGAGGTCTCACCAGTCGACTGGATGTAGACCGGCTGAACGTAGAGCAGACCGCCACCGACCGGCAGGGTCAGTAGGTTACCGTTGAGCACCTTGGTAGAGCCCTGGCTCAGGAGGTTCAGCAGTCGCGAAACCTCTGGGTCAACGCTGAACGAGTTCTGCACCTGACCCGGGCCCGGCACGATTGTGTCGCTCGGCAGCTGAAGCAGTCGCAGCTTGCCGTAGCCGGCAGACTTAGCGCCAGCCGCAGAGCCCGCATCGGAGTCGGCCATCAGGTAACCGGTCAAGACGTTTCGTGAGGATTCACCAGTCGATCTTGGAATGAAGGTCGAGTAGAGCGAGAAGCTCGGCTTTTTCTGACCCGGTGCCTGCATGGTCATGTAGTAAGGCGGCTGGAAGGAAGAACCGTTAGCGACCGTTGGGTCGTTTGGAGTCATCCAGGCGTCTTGCTGGGAGTAGAACGAGCCCGGGTCGGTCACGTGGTACTGACCGAGGATTCCGCGCTGAACCTTGAATAGGTCTGAAGGGTAACGAACGTGGCTCATCAGGTCTGCAGAAATATCGCTGACCGGAAGAATCGTGTTCGGGAACACCTTCTGCCAAGTCTTCAGGATCGGGTCTTCGGTGTCCCAGGCGTAAAGCTTGACGCTGCCGTCGTAGGCGTCAACAGTCGCCTTCACCGAGTTGCGAATGTAGTTGATGTCTCTGCCATCAAAAAGACCCTGTGAATCCGAGATAGCGCCGCCAAGGTTCTCGGCACGCGAGTACGGGTAACGATCCGAGGTGGTGTAGCCATCGATAATCCACTGGACGCGCCCGTCAACGATTGCTGGGTACGGATCCGAATCGAGGGTTAGGTAAGGAGCTACCGCAGCCACACGAGATGCAGGGTTGCGGTTGTAGAGAATCTGCGAAGAGTCGTTGATCGAGTCACTCAGCAAGAGCTGCTCGCTACCAAACTTGATCGCGTAAGCCAGTCTCGTGAAGACGTTGTCGAGCTTCGGCCCACCGTTGCCTGTGAAGGTCGTGTAGGTCTGCTCTGCGCCATCTTCGCCACCCGGGTAGTCGAGCTCCTTTGGAGTCGAACCCTTAGGTGCACCAACGATTGAGTACTCGGGTGAGGCTTCACCGAAGTAGATCCTCGGTTCGTACTCGCCAAGCTTTCCGCTCGAAGGGATACCGGCCTGCAAGAACTTCGGCTGCCCATCTGCGGTTCGTTGGTTACCGTAAGCGGCGACGATTCCGTAACCGTGCGTGTAAACGAGCGTGTTGTTGAACCATGACTGCGAGCTGCCGAGACCGCTCTGGTTTAGTTCACGAACCGCGAGCACGGTGTCCTGGCTCTTGCCATCAATCTGGTAGCGGTCTACGTCCAAGAGGTTAACGAAGCCGTAGTACTGGCGGTACTGCTCAAGCTGTCTGAACGACTCACTCACCAGCGCCGGGTCGATGATTCGAATGTTGGCTGTGGTGTCGGCGTCCTTGCGAAGGTCGCTTGCCGTTGCCGTGGTCTTGGCGTTGTAGTCAATGGTTTCAACGCCGTCCAAGCCGTATGCATAGCGAGTTGCATCTAGGTTGCGCTGAATGAACTCGGACTCGAGGGTTCGCTCGTTCGGGACAACCTGGAAGCTCTGCACGAGCCACGGGTAAACACCCTGAAGAACGATGCCCGAAACGATCATCAGCGCGGTGCCGATGATCGGTAGGCGCCAGCGACCAATGAAGGCCGATACGACAAAGACCAGCGCAACTGCACCGGCGATTAGAGCCATGATCTGGAGACCTGGGATTGCCGCGTTCACGTCTGAGTAGGTTGCACCCGTGAAGAGACCGGCCGAGCTGGTCAGGGTTTGGTACTGGTCTAGCCAGATGTCAACGCCGAGAGCTACGAAGAACAGCGCAAGGTTGATGCCGATGTGAACCTGAGCGCCCTTAGTGATTGACGAGTTTCGGCCGTTGAACTTGATCGCACCGTTGTAAAGGTGGATGACCAAAACCAGGAAGCTGCCGATGCCGAGAACCGTGGTGAGGAACAGCACAGCTGCCGACAGGAACGGAAGAGTGAACAGGTAGAAGCTTGCATCAAGCTGGAACTGCGGGTCGAGGTTTCCGGTAGGGGTCGCGTTTAGAAATAGGAGCGCGTCCTGCCAGTTCGGGGCCGCTAGGACGCCGGCGAACAGACCGAGAACCAGCGGAATGACAATGAGAAGCGCTTTGCGGCCCTTTTCGAGAACCTCGCGGTACTGAGCGAAGGGATCGCTTTCTCCGGCGCGCGAATAGATCGGGCGCAGTTTGTTGGTCAGATAGACGTTGATTCCAATCAGCACCGCCATGACTGAAAACGCCGAAGCGAAGAGCGCGGCCTGAGTCCAGATCTCGGTGACGAACACCTCAGAGAAACCGAGCTGTCTGAACCAGAGGCTATCGGTGTAGAAGCCGGTGGAGGAGACGAGAATGAAGCCAAGGGCGACAAGAATCAGGGCCGCTAGCCTCGCTGGTTGGATGCGCTTTGCTTGTTTCGACTTAGCCATAGTTTCCTCTACTTTGAGCAAGTGGCAAAGCCACTCAGGTTGGTTTGGTTCTTTATTGCTGTTAAAAGTTCGACCGCAGTTTTTAATCGCGTAATGCTGTAAACCTTAAGCCCTGCGGGAATCTTCCCGACCGTGTCCTTGCAATTTTCGCTAGGAGCCAAAAATATCGTTGCGCCGGCATTCTTCGCCGAGTACATCTTCTGGACCATTCCACCGATGGGCCCAACGGTTCCGTCTGGGCTGATGGTCCCCGTTCCAGCAACGTGGTTTTCACCAAGGAGCTGCCCGGGCGTAAGTTGATCGATCATGCCAAGGGCAAAAATCGAGCCGGCACTTGGGCCACCAACGGCACCCAGATCGACCTTGATTTTGAACGGGAACTCGTACTTGTAACCAACGAAGACGCCGATGTAATAGCGTCCCTTGATTTTTGTTGGAGTCACCTCAACAGTCTTTGACTCACCCTTGGAGGTGACGCCTACCGTTAGTGGCTTTACTCCATCCCACAGCTGGACACGCTCGCGGAGCAGATCGGTGTCGGCAACCCGCAGCCCATCGACCGAGTCGATGTAGTCGCCCGGTCGAATCAGCCCGGTGGCTGCGCTGTCGGTCATCATCGACACCACATAAACCCTCGAGGTGAACTTTATGCCTAGGTAATTCAGTGCTGCTGCCTGCGCGTCCTGCTGCGAGGCCTGCATCATCGCGGCATCTTCGGCGAAGACCTGCGAGGTCTTGACCCCGGTAGGGAAAGCGTCAGACATCGGAATGATCATCTTGGATTCGTCCATGCTGGCCATCCAGATCTGCAGCCAGCTGGGCTCTTGGCCCGGTTGCCCAATCTGTTGCACGGTCAAGGCATCGAGCTTGCCGCTGACCGGGTAGGTCTTGGCGTCTTTGATTGTGATGACCTGTTTTCCGCCGGTTTCCCCAAGAACATTGAAGGCGGGTCCGGGTTGTTCGATCACATATGGGGCTCGACCAGAAATGAGAAAACTGAGGCTCACGAGGAGCACACCGACCCCAAGCCAACCAACGAATCGACGCACAGAGCCAACCCCTATCGGTATTTTCTTTAAGCCTAAGCCACGCTATCGGCGAACAGGTCTGCAATAAGAGCCCTCGGCGCATTAACCTAAAGAGCGTGAGCGACGAAAACTTTGATGCCGAGGCACTGGCTGCCTTCTTGCGCGAAATTTTGTCGCAACAAAACGGCATGGACCCAGAGCAGCTAGCCGCGGCGGCAGGCCTCGCCAACGACCCCAAAGCACTAGCCGAAATGATGCGGCAGTTGCAGAACTCCTTGACCGAGTCCTCCAAGGACGTGGTCGGCGGAGTCAACTGGAAACTTGCAATCGATCAGTCTAGGCAGTTTGCCGCCGAGGGTTCCTATGCGGTCAGCGACGCCGAGCGCACCGCCATCGCGAATGCCACAGCGATTGCCGAACTTTGGTTGGACGAAGCGACGACTCTTCCCCAACTGACTACGACACCAAAACTTGTGACTCGCGAGCTTTGGGTCGGTGACTCACTCGCGCTCTTTCAAGAACTGAGCCAGCCGATTGCCTCGAGAATGGCAGATGCTCTAACCGACAACCTTCAAGAGAACATGCCCGAAGAGCTCTCCGGCATCCTCGCCGGCGCCGGCGGCATGCTTCGCTCAGCCGGTGGAACAATCTTCGCGATGCAACTTGGCCAAACACTTGGCAAACTCTCTCGCGAGGTGCTGAGCGGTGGAGACCTGGGCCTCCCCTTCTTCACCGAGCAACGAGCCGTCTTTGTGCCGCAAAACATCAATGAGTTCGCGAAAGACCTCGAGATACCCAAAGACCAATTGCTCATCTTCTTGAGCATTCGCGAACTCGCGCACGCGAGGCTGTTCAAGCAGAGCAAGTGGCTTCGCGACAGCGTGGTCGGTCAGATCACCAACTACGCCTCTGGGATCTCTATCGACGCCGAGCGCATGCGTGACCTTGCCGAAGGTTTCGACTTCAGTGACCAAGAAAAGCTTCGCGATGCGCTGGGTAACGGCGAACTTCTGTCGCAACGCACCCCTGAGCAAGAGCGCGCGCTCGCCAACGTTGAGACCACTCTTGCCCTCATCGAGGGTTGGGTTGAAGCTGTGACCGACGAAGCATCAAAGCGGCTACCTCAGGCCGGCGCGCTCGGCGAAGTTCAAAGACGCAGGCGCGCTACCGCCAGCCCCGCGCAGTCAACCTTTTCGACCCTCTTGGGTCTGGAGCTGCGACCAAAGCGAATTCGCGAGGCTGCGGCAATGTGGACGGCCGTCACGGCTGCCGTTGGTGCGCAGAAGCGCGATGGTCTCTGGAACCACCCGGACCTTCTGCCAACCAGCGAAGACATCGACAACCCATCGGCTCTGATTGCGAGGCTTCAAGAGTCTCAGGGTGACGCGATGGATGAAGCACTGCGCAAACTGCTCGACTAGGTCTGTGGAGAGCGGACCGCAGCGCTCGAGGATATTGGCAAACTACTGCGATGGCTGTTCGAATCAATCCTTCGCGCATGTTGCTCTGGCGAAATACCACCGACCTACAACTCGGTATCACCGACCCCGTGGTTCTCGAAAATGTTTCTGCGGAGCAGGAGCGGTTACTTGCTCTGCTCGAGCGCGGCATCGCGGACGAAGCGGTGCAGAGCGAAGATCGCGAACTTATTGACCGGTTGCGTCCTGCGCTACTCAACAACACGAAGATAACAAAGCCAACTCTCCCCGGAGACTTCGTGAGAGGGGCGTTTGCCGAGCTAATCAGGGCGAGCTTTGCCACCAATCTTGACGGAATCGCCGTGCTCGAGCGCAGAGCCAAGCAGGCCATTGCTATCGACTCACTCGGATTGGGTGGCGTCTTGATCACACTCGGGTTGGCTGCCGCCGGGGTCGGGCGCGTGCTCACCACCGATGATTCCATGGTTGGCGAGCACGATCTAGGCCCGCTCGGTTACCCGCGTGAATTACTAAACCACTACCGGATAGAAGCGCTGGAAACCATTCTTCGTTCACGGCCGGGCGTGACCCGTGTTCAAAACCTTGACGCGCTAACTCCCGCGAAACGCAAGGTCGAACTGCGCATAATCACGGCCCAAAACGCAGTCTTGCCGACGACCTACAAGAATCTAGTTGCCAGCAGAGCGCCGCATCTCGCGGTCTTGTTCGGCACGGAGTGGGTCTCGGTGAGTCCAAAGCTCACCGGCCGACCATGCCTGGGCTGCCTCGACCGACACCAGACCGATGCGAATCCGCTTTGGCCAACCCTTGCCTCTCAACTGGTTGGGCGCCTCGACTACCTGGAAGACGCTAGGAGTGCACTATTTGCTGCCTCGATGGTGGTCGGAGAGGTGCTGCGGGCAATCGATAGCCCCGCCGAAGAATCGGATTTTGTTGGCAGCCGACTGAAGGTTGATAGTGGCCGAGTCGAACCGTGGAGCTGGGTTGCTCACTCCGACTGCGACTGCGCGCCCTGAACCTGTTTGAAGAACCTAGATTGCTGACCGGGTTTGTTCCATGAAAGCCAAAGGTGACTCTTGGCCCTGGTGATTCCGACGTAAAAAAGTCTTCGCTCCTCGGCGAGCTCGAGCTCACTCTTGGCATAGGTGATGGGCAGATAACCCTCGCTCAACCCGATCAGATAGACCTCTGCCCACTCGAGCCCCTTGGCTGCGTGGATCGTCGAAAGAGTCACAGCACTTCGCAGCGGCTCATGTTGCGAGCGCTGCCTCTCGTCCAGCTCGTTTGCAAAGTCGGCGAGTGTTGCCGTTGGAGACATCTCGTCAACAATTAGAACTATCGCATTCAGAGATTCCCAGCGGTCTCGACCAGCACCGGCAACCTCGGGCTCATCGGAAGACCAGCCCAGCGATCTCATGATGTCGCTGACAGTTTGGAACAGTGGCTTGTCGGTCTGAATCGAAACTTCGGACCTAATTGCTCGAATCGCGTTTTGAACCTCGGGACGACTGAAGAAGCGTTCGCCACCGCGAACCTGGACATCGACACCGACGGCTGCGAGAGCGTTTTCCAAGGTTTCAGATTGACCGTTTATTCGGTAGAGCACGGCTATTTCGTGAGGCTTTACACCCTGGTCGATGCGCAACCGAATAGCCTTGGCGACCGCCTTGGCTTCTTCGGCCGGGTTTTCGAAACCTTGCACTAGTGGCGCTCGGCCTGCCTCGGCCATCGATTGAAGCGGCTCAACGCCGATCTCTTCTCGGCTCAACCGGTTTGCGTAGGCGATGATCTGTGAGGTTGACCGGTAGTTGCGGGTCAGCTGCACGACGGTTGCCCCCTCGTACTTGCTTGCAAAGCTGCGCAAAAACTGACTCGATGCTCCGGTGAACGAGTAGATGGTTTGGTTCGGATCGCCAACCACGCAGAGGTCATTGTGGTCACCGAGCCAGGCATCCAAAAGTGCGTGCTGGAGCGGGCTGATGTCCTGGTATTCGTCAACCGTGTAGAAGCGGTACTGCTGTTGCACGTGAGCCAACGCTCTGGGTTCGGCGCGGAGAAGCCCGAGCGTGAGAATCAGCACGTCTTCCCAGTCGAGTCTTTGCGCCTTGATCTTGGCTTCTTCGTAGGCGGCCTGAATGTCTAGGTTGGCTCGCTTGCTAACGCCAGAAACCGTTGGGCGGGAATCGAGCGCCTGCTCGTAGTCTTCCAGGCTGAGCATGGAGTACTTGCGCCACTCGATTTCGGCGGCCAAGTCCCGAATGGTGCCGGAGTCGAAGTGCAGTTTCTGCTGCTCGGCGATTTGGGCGAGAAGTTTCGCCTTTGACTCCAGAACTCTCGGCGCTGGCACGCCCGCGTACTGCTGCCAGAAGAATTCAAGCTGGCTTAGCGCTGCCGCGTGGAAGGTTCGAACCGAAACCCCTGGAATACCGAGACCGCGAAGCCTTGCACGCAACTCGCCGGCTGCACGATTGGTGTAGGTGAGAGCCATAACCCGATTGGCGGAATAGTAGCCCTTGGCGATTCCGTAGGCGATGCGATGCGTGACGGTGCGGGTCTTGCCGGTGCCCGCGCCAGCCAAGATGCAAACCGGGCCAACTAGGGCCGTTGCGGCTTCGCGCTGCTCAGGGTCGAGTGCCTCGAGAATCTTTTCGGCGTTCACTGCAACTCCGTTGCCGAGACGATTTCACTGCCGAACCAAAGCTCGATGATCGCTCGCGAGATCGAGATTCGATTGGGTAGCAGCAGCGAGGTTGCCTCGGCGGCAATCTCTTCGCGACTAAACCAACGCAGCTTCTCGATCTCTTCACCATCTGGTTTGAGTTCGGTGGTTTTGGCGCGAGCGGCGAAGCCGGCCATCAGGGAGTTCGGAAACGGCCAGGACTGCGAGCCGAGATAGTGCGGTTCGTCGACCTCGATGCCGGACTCTTCAAACATCTCTCGAATCACAGCAGCCTCGAGGCTCTCGCCAGGTTCAACGAAACCGGCCAGAATCGACCACCGATTTTCTTCCCAGGTTCCCTGCGAGCCGAGCAATATTCGCTCCTGATCGTCGATGATCGCCACGATCACAGCCGGGTCGGTCCGAGGGTAATGCTCGGAGTTGTCTTTGAAGCATCTTCTAACCCAGCCACCAGATTCGACCAGAGTCGGTGTTCCGCAACGCGGGCAGTGCTGGTGAGTGCCGTGCCAGTTCGAAATCGCTAACGCTTGCGTAAACAGTCCGGCGTCGCGGTCGTCCAACCCGGCACCGGTCTTGCGCAGGTGGTGCCAGCTTTCAGCGCTCGGCTCGAGCTGCTTTGCTGCGTTTTCGTTGAGCACTGCTAGAACGATAGGCCCGATGGAGTCTCGCCCGAGGTAAACGCGATAGCTGGCCGAAGGAACGCTCTCAACCGGAAACAGTCGCAAGGCAGCGTCGTCCAGCAAGACCGAACCCTCGAACATCGCTAGCACCCGCGTGGTCGGATCGCTCCAAAGCTCGTCGAATAGCTCAGGGCGAGTTCTGGCTAGATAGTCGCGATCGATTGCCTGGCGCGCGAGCGGGAGGTCGAGTGCGACTCCTCCTCGAAACAGCATGCTGGCCTTCTCTAATCGTGGCGATACATGGAACAGGCGCTGAATGCTTTTAACCTAAACCCATGCGTAACTCCTTGATTTTAGCCGCCCTAGCAACCGACGCAGTCCCGTCTATCGGCTTTCGCGACGTCAAAGAACTAACCAATAACCTTGGTGGCGCGATCGATGCCGCGATTCTTACCGGTTCAGACGGCAATCACTATGTTGTGCGCCAAGGCGCAAACGACACC
>Ga0208595_1000669_pt1 | contig 12196 bp, 10 predicted proteins | sample LakMenEpi28Jun11_FD_150742 | JGI IMG/M metagenome (GOLD analysis project Ga0208595, IMG submission 150742) | Freshwater microbial communities from Lake Mendota, WI - 28JUN2011 deep hole epilimnion (SPAdes) | ecosystem: Environmental > Aquatic > Freshwater > Lake > Epilimnion/Euphotic zone ...
CCCTCTGATGGCTATTGTTAAAACTGTGAACCCTAAAATCAGCAAAAAAACAAACGGTGCTGGCACAAACGCCACAAAGCCAACACACCGTCGACGTCCAAAAGAAGAGACTGAGAACCTGATTCTGCAGGAAGCCGAAAATCTGCTCATCGAAAGATTGGCAAGTGGTTCAGATGACCTAAATCCACTGGCATCCCTTCGGATTACCGATGTCCTAGCAAGCATCAACGCAAAACTAAGTGATGACCAATTGCCAATGACGACTGGTGCCGCATATCAAATCTGGAAAAGTCAATTGAGTTTCCAGGATGCGATTTTGGAACGAATCATGAACGAAGTTTCAACTCCCTGGGAAGCTGACCTTCGATCGAAACTTGATGCCGCACTTAGTCAAGAATTACCAGTTGAAGAAGTACTTGCCATCTTCGATCAGTCCCCGCCAGATAATGATTCAGCCACTCATCAACTCACTTTAGCCATTGGACTTACCGCATTTGTCTCACCCGATCGAATTCGACGCGCAGAGGAAAGTGCAAACGATCAGTTTGTAGAAGTTCTAGGCAGAATGCTTATGGATATTTTGGATTATGCAGATAGGAGATTGTTGCCAGGCTTGTCTATCGAGGACATGGTGTGGGCCATTGAGGGACTTTCAGTAGGCATACATCTTCGCGCGCGAAGTCATCCAGAATTAATTGAGCGTAAGGATGCAACTGGTAGACACCTAGGCTCCATTGTTATGAATTCGATATTTTTTGGGTTTTCTGAGCCGGTGCTACGTCTAGACAAGCAAAGCCGTTAATCGGAGAGCAGCTGAATTAATTGGAAAAAAATGAAATTGTATTTAGAGGGGCTCGAACTATTGACCCGGAAACCAAACTTGATGCAGTTTGCGACGTCGCAGTAAGTAACGGCAAAATAAGCGCCGTTGCTCCCGGTGGGGATCCCCATCTAGTAGGGGTAATGGAAGTTGACATTTCTGGCAAAGTTCTAGCGCCTGGATTTATTGACTTACATAGTCACTGCAATGATCTACCATCACGTTTGCTTCAAGTATGCGATGGAGTAACCACAGCCCTTGAACTAGAGGCTGGACAGCTTAACGTTGATCAAGCTTACGAAAACTTTTCTAAGTCAGGCAGTCCAAATAACTTTGGTTACTCAGCTTCTTGGGCATTAGCGCGCATGAAATCCTGTGGCTTGGATGTTTCTAAAGGTTTAGATGCCTTTGCAGAACACATTAATTCGCCCGAATGGCATCGGGTGATGAATCCACGGGAACACGGACAGATGATCGATTCACTTGCAAGTGAATTAGAGCAGGGCGCTCTGGGCATCGGCATTCTTCTTGGATATTGCATGGAGTCACCTGGCTCGGAGTACCTTGAAATTGCCAAGCTTGCTGCCGAAACCCGAACAGCAACATTTACTCATGTCCGCGAATTTAATCGCCCTGACAGTGGGCTTTATGGTGCTCAAGAAGTTGTTTCTGCTGCGCTAACCACGGGTGCCCACATGCATATTTGCCACGTGAATAGCACATCGACCAGGCAGATAGATAGTGTGCAGTTGTTGCTGGCGGGAGCGCGCGATCAGGGTTTGAGAGTCACAACCGAGGCGTATCCATATGGAGCGGGAGCTACATTTATCGGTGCTGGATTCTTAGATCCAGAAAAATTGAATTTCGATGGACTTGAGCCCCAAGACATTTACTTACTTGCTACCGGTGAGAGACCCCAAACAGTTGCCCGGTTGCAAGAACTGCGTGAATCCGATCCTAGCGCAATGGTTATTGTTGATTTCTTAAGAACTGAAGATCCAGACGATTTAGGGTTTTTAACTCGCGCACTGCTTTTTGATGACACTGCTGTTGCATCCGACGCCATGCCGCTGGTTCTGCCAAATGGCTATGAGAAATCCGATGGATGGTGGCCATTGCCAACTGGAACCACAACACATCCAAGAACTGCCGGGACCTTTAGTCGAATTTTTCGTTGGTACGTGCGAGAACTTGGAATCCTTGACATAGCTGAAGCAGTGCGGCGCTGCACTTTGATTCCAGCGGAAGTTTTGAAAGATGTTTCGCCAGCGATGAAGCGCAAAGGAAGAATACAAGTTGGTGCCGATGCCGATTTAGTCATTTTCGATGCAAACAGAATTTCGGATAATGCAACTTATGCTGATCCAATTCAAATTTCAAGTGGTATCGAACATGTATTGGTCAATGGTGTTTTTGTCATTAAGAATGGCGAGCTAATTGAAGACTCATTGCCAGGTAAGCCGGTCAGGGGAGAAGTAAATGCTTAGAAGTGCACCGCAGTCACTAATCGATGAATTATCAGCCGCTCTGCCCGGACAAGTAACCCAGAATGAAACTGAGCTGAATCGTCACGCCAGCGATGAATCGTTTCATAAGGCTATCCGTCCAGATGCCATAGTCATGGCACGCTCTACCAGCGATGTACAGGTTGTCATGCGTCTGTGTTCGGTAGCAAACGTTCCGGTGATTCCGTTTGGAGTTGGATCTTCACTTGAAGGACAGATAATTCCTGTTGAGGGTGGAATCACATTGGATCTGTCCGAGATGGACAAGATTGTCGAGATATGTCCTGATGACTTAATCGTTGTTGTACAGCCAGGACTTAGAAGAATTCCACTAAACGATCGGCTTGCAAAAGAAGGTTTGTTCTTCTCTGTGGATCCTGGAGCAGATGCAACTCTAGGTGGAATGGCTTCCACGGGAGCTTCAGGTACCACAACCGTCCGATATGGTTCGATGCGCGAAAATGTGATGGCACTTGAAGCAGTTTTGTCCGATGGAACGGTAGTTAGAACTGGCAGTCGTGCGCGCAAAGATTCTGCAGGATATGACTTAACACGATTGCTCGTAGGTTCCGAAGGTACGCTAGCGGTAATTACTGAACTAACCTTGCGAGTTTTTGGAATTCCTGAAGCTATGTCAGGTGCTTACTGCACATTTGATCGCTTATCTGATGGAGTAGCGGCAGCGACACTGCTAGTTAAGCAAGGTTTGCCAATCGCTCGATGCGAATTCTTGGATGGGTTAAGTGTTAAAGCAATCAATGCTTACCAAGGAACATCATTAACAGAATCGCCGACATTGTTTTTAGAGTTTCATGGTTCTAAGAAAAGCATTACAGACCAAGCTGATGAAGCAGGGGAAATCTTTAGGGAATATGGGGCATCAGATTTCACTTGGACTGCAGACGAAGGCGAGCGACGCAAACTTTGGCAAGCTAGACACAATGCTTACCCAGCAGTTCTGGCTACCCAAGTTGGAGCAACAGCGCTCACAACAGATTCAGCGGTTCCACTATCTAGACTTCCGGAAGCAGTGGAATATGCAGAGCAGGTATTTGCTGATCAACCATTCTCCTGGTCGATTTTGGGACACGTGGCAGATGGCAACTTTCACGCGTTGTTGATGTTCGATCCAAATGACGACAGTGCTTATGTTGCTGCCAAAGCAGCATCAGCGAAGTTAACTGCGCGAGTAATTGAATTAGGTGGAACCTGCACCGGCGAGCACGGAATTGGTTTGGGAAAGCGTGACTCATTGGTAAACCAAGTTGGCCCTGAAACCATTGAGTTAATGCGCTCAGTTAAAAACACATTCGATCCTGGAAATATTCTCAACCCTGGCAAAATTCTTTTCCCTAAGGAGGCAGTATGAATGACTCATCACTATCGCTAGGCAGCGAACGCACCTCGACGCTGGACACTGCATTCGAGATAATTCAGCAAGCTTGGGAAGGATTTGATTCCGCTCGTCCGGGTCAGCCACCGACGAGTTCAAAGTCACTAGATTTGCTTTCATTTGGGCTACCTAACGAGGGAGTTGGGGCGATTGCGGCCCTGCGAGAAGCGGAAACTTTCCTTGACGAAAGCTTGGCTCAGAGCAGACCTCGATTTTTTGGCTATGTTGGATCTTCCGGACTTGAAGTTGGGGTGCTAGCGGAAGCGCTATCTGCTTCGCATGATGTCAACATGGCCGCTGTTGCAGCAACAGCGACAATGGTGGAGCAACAAACCATTCAATGGGTCAGCGAATTCATTGGATTTGGTGCCACCAATGGGGTGGTTACTAGTGGTGGGATGCTCTCAAACTTGACTGCGTTAGCGGTTGCCCGAGAGCAGGCACTACCTGGAAGCAGAATTACTGGACTTGACGGTCGCGGGACCCTGTACATAAGCGCCGAAGCGCACTACAGCATTGAACGTTCAGCTGAACTTTTGGGATTGGGATCAAATGCTGTGCGCTCTATTCCAATTGACGAGAACCGGCGAATGGACATTAGTGCGCTGGAAGCTCAGATAAATGCAGATGTTTCTAACGGACACGTGCCGATTGCAGTTGTTGCAACAGCAGGAACAACATTAACCGGAGCCGTGGATCCGCTTCGCGCAATTGCACAAGTATGCAAGAAGCATGGAATCTGGATGCATGTCGATGGAGCATATGGTTTACCAGCAGCAGCGACTCAATCGGCCGGTAATCTGTTTGACGGCATTGACTTGGCAGATTCTGCAACTATTGATGCCCATAAATGGCTGTTTGTTCCCAAAGCCTGCGGAATCTTGCTAGTTCGGGATAACGCTGCATTGCTTGCAACTTTTGGACATGCTGCCTCATACATGGTTGATGTTGAAGAAAATCCAGTTGATCGAACTCTTGAATACTCTCGGCCGTTTAGATCTTTAAAATTGTGGGTTGCATTTCGGGCTCACGGAGCCAATGCGATCCGGGATGCATTAGAGGAAAACTTAAGGCTTGCAATACTTTTGGCACATTTAGTAACGGAAACACCAAACCTGGAACTGTTTGGCAAGCCGCAACTCTCAATCGTTCCATTTCGCCGAGTACCTGCATATGGATCGATCGATGATCACAATTCCGCAATAGCGAAGCGAATGCAATTAGATGGTGACGCCTATGTCACGAGTGCAATTGTGGATGGCAAAACTGTATTGCGGCCATGCCTAACTAACTTCCGAACCTCGGAGGAAGATATCCGAGAATTGCTAAGGATTATTGAACGAACTGGGTCTCAACTCGAACAAGAAGCGAGGCTAGGGTAGAAGACGTGGGAACATTACGAATATCAAATGTTGAATCCATTCCTGAAATGGAGGCAGTTAGTGATCTTTTCTGTAAAGTCTGGGCTGGTGGACCAGAAGTTGTACCATTCGATTTAGGGTTGGCAGTTTTGCATGTCGGAGCCTATTGCGCCGCCGCATATGATGGGGATCAAATGGTTGCCGCTTCGTTTGGCTTCCGTGGCGTATTTCAAGATAAACAAATTTTGCATTCACATGTGACTGGTTCATTTCAACCAGGAGCAGGTTATGCACTGAAGCTTCACCAATTTGATTGGGCTAAGTCACAAGGATTAAGTGGAATAACTTGGTCCTTTGATCCACTTGTGCGCAGAAATTGTGTTTTGAACTTCGACAAACTTGGTGCCACTGCTGTCGAGTACTTGCCTAATTTTTATGGAACCATGACAGATTCGATTAATTCAGGTGATGAATCTGATCGGCTCTTTGCATTTTGGGACCTCTCAGAAGCTAAGAAGGAATCCAAAGCCACTGATGGCGCTGTTTTGGTTGAGCTTCCAGCGGACATCGAAAGCCTGCGAAAAACTGACCTTCCTGCCGCGTTAACATGGCGTCGCCAAACTCGAGAAACTTTGCAACCACTCTTGGACCAAGGATGGACCATCAGCCGGATGCAGGATCGCACCCACTTACTAGTAGACCCGCCAAAATAGAGGAAGAAAATGAAGCTTGAAGCCGTAGAACTTATCCGTCTAGATGTGCCACTTAAGTCCACATTCCGCACATCTGAAGGCGCAATGAACGCACTTGAAGTTGTCTGGGTTCACGCTATAACCGACGTGGGCGAAGGCTGGGCGGAATGTGCAGCTAACCGATTACCTGACTACTCAAGTGAATACCATGCAGGTGCTGCAGGCGTTCTAAAGGAATTCTTTATCCCGGAGATTAAGAACCTAGGAAATGAGTTAACGGCGGAAGCTGTTGCACCAACTTTACATTGGGCCAAAGGCCACCGCATGGCAAAAGCCGCTTTAGAAACTGCGGTGCTAGACGCGCAACTACGAGCCGCTGACACATCTTTCGCTCAATATCTCGGCGCCGTGAAAACTAAAGTGCCTGCGGGAGTTTCCGTTGGAATTATGGACTCGTTGCCAGAGTTAATGAAGTTTGTTGAAGGGTATCTGGCGGAAGGTTATTTACGCATCAAGCTAAAGATTGAACCTGGTTGGGACTACGAGCCGGTAAAGCTGGTTCGTGAGACTTTTGGTCCAGATCTGCTTCTGCAGGTTGATGCAAATACGGCTTACACTCGAGACGATTTTGACTTATTGAAACGATTAGACGAATTCAACCTTTTGCTGATTGAACAGCCGATTGAAGAAGAAGACATTCTCGGACATGCTCGACTAGCCGAGTACATTGAAACGCCTGTGTGCCTGGACGAATCAATCGTTTCTGCTGGTGTGGCACGCGATGCCATAGAACTTGGCGCCACCGAGATCATTAACATCAAGCCGGCACGTGTGGGTGGATACATCGAAGCAGTAAAGATTCATAACATTGCACAAGCTGCAGGAATTCCAGTTTGGTGTGGCGGCATGTTAGAAACCGGAATTGGTAGAGCTGCAAACCTAGCCTTAGCTGCACTTCCCAATTTCACATTGCCAGGCGACACTTCAGCTTCATCTCGCTATTACGAAGTAGATACCACTGAGCCGTTCGTGCTGGTCGATGGGCACATCGATGTGCCTACGGGTCCTGGAATTGGAGTAGATCCGATACGCGAAGTTGTTGATCGCTACACAGTTTCGACTGAGTGGGTTTAGTTAGCGAATCCGAGTTTGCCCAATAGGCTGATACGAACCCAACAAGAAAGTAACCCTAAATCCAATGTCCAACTGGCCCAATGAACGAAAGTTTGCTGTGGCGATATGGGCGGTTGCTGCCGGCGGATATGTGTTGTGGCAGGGAATTCCGTTTGATCGCGCTACCCAGTTTCTGATCATCATTACTGCCGCACTCGCTTTTTCAATTGGAACAACAACTCGATCAGTTCGGGTATTTGCTGACTGGGTACCATTTGCGATCTTGCTTTACGGCTATGACTATTCCCGTGGCGCAGCTGACACTTTTGGTTTCAAAGTTCGAGTCGAGGAAATCTATAACATCGAACTTGCTTGGTTTGGGTGGTTATTCGAAGACAAGATTCCAACCGTTTGGTTGCAACAACATCTTTACGATCCAAATCAAATAGCTTGGTGGGAAGCCTTAGTTGCGCTGGTTTACGTTTCGCATTTCGTAGCACCTTGGGCGATCGTTGGAATCCTGTATGTAAAAAACCGAGAACTGTGGGCAAAGTTTGCTCGTCGCGTCATAACGATTTCATTTGCTGCATTGATCACCTACATTTTGGTTCCGGCAGCACCACCTTGGTATGCCGCACGTGAAGGCCTTTGTGAGCCCGTAGTTCGAATTGCAACTAGAGGTTGGGAGATTATCGGACTGCCGATTGCAGGTCAGATTATTTCCTTGGGCCAAGGCGTCGTAAATCAAGTTGCTGCGATTCCATCGCTGCACGCGGGTATGGCAGTCACCATAACGCTGTTTTTCTGGGCTCGAGTTGGCCTGAAGATGAAGGCCTTCCTGGCTTTCTATGTCTCGCTAATGTTCTTTGCCTTGGTATTCGGTGGCGAGCACTACATATTTGACGCCATCCTGGGCGCTATCTATGCAATCGCCGTTGAATATGGCTGCCGCGCCTGGGAGCGCTACTCAGTTAAGCGCAGGGCTAGCCTGCCCACTGAAGAGTCATTCAAGACCCTATAAATAGGGGAATTTAGGCAAGTTTGAGCCAAATTACTGGGTCTGGTGGTAATTCTGTGACTCTTGGGGTTATTCTCTTCCTAAGTGCTCCTAGGAGTCCTACAACATGTCGGGGAAGGCAATTTGTAGGCAAGCTAGGAGGCAAGAGATGGCGTATACGTCAGCAACTCGTGGGGTTGTGTTCATTCACAGCACGCCGCGAGCATTAACTGCCCACATCGAGTGGGCTTTAGGTGGCCTATTGGGCACGCCGGTAAATCTTGATTGGGTTGAACAGCCCGTTGCTCCTGGAACTGTGCGCAGTGAAATGTCTTGGATGGGCGCAGCCGACCTGTCAGCCAAGATCGCCTCTGCACTTCGTGGTTTTCCAAACCTTAGATTTGAAGTAACTGAAGAACCAAGTGCGGGCTTTGATGGTCAGCGATTTGTATCCACGCCATCACTAGGTATTTGGCGCAGCCCAATGGGCGTCTTTGGCGAGAGCTTTATTTCGGATGAAAAACTACGCACCGCAATCACGAATGCGACTGCAGCCGGAAATTCTTTGGTGGACGCCGTTGACGAAGTTATGGGTGGCCCATGGGACCGCGAACTAGAACCGTTTAGGTATGCCGGTGATGGCGTGCCAGTTAGATGGCTACACCAAGTTAGTTAAAGCGGAATGTTTCCGTGATTACCACGCGGGAATGAACCATCCGGGTTAGCAGCAGCCTTTAATGCAGCAGCAATTGCAGTTCGAGTTTTTGTTGGATCAACTATCTCGTCAACTGCGCCAAGTTCAATGCACTTGGGTAATCCACCGGCTGTGATCTTGTGCTCTTCTGCCAATTCAGCTTCAACCGCATCTTTTTGATCTGGTGGAACTTCAGCAAGGCGCCTGCGATGCAAGATGCGGATTGCTGCAAGGGGACCCATAACTGCAACTTCAGCACCCTCCCAAGCCATAACGCGAGTAGCGCCAAGTGCCTTGGAGTTCATTGCGATGTATGCGCCACCGTAAGACTTACGAGTTACACAAGTAATTCGAGGCACAACACATTCTGCGAAGGCATGAAGTAATTTCGCGCCACGACGAACTACGCCGTCCCATTCTTGACCAACACCTGGCAAGTAACCAGGTACGTCGACCATGACGATCATTGGAATACCTAGGGCATCACACATGCGGACGAAGCGCGCGCTCTTCTCTGCGGAAGTTGCATCTAGACAGCCACCAAGTCGCAGTGGATTATTTGCCACGATGCCAACAGTGCGGCCACCGAAACGACCAAGAGTAGTAATGATGTTCGGCGCCCAACGCGGGTGAAGTTCTACGCCAGTTCCAGCATCAATAACAGATTCAACAATTGGGTGTGCGTCATATGCTCGGTTGTTTTGGGCTGGCAACAGTGCGCCCATGTCAACGTCAGAAATCTTGGAAGTGTCTAGTAAGCCTTGATTGCCAAGTAGGTCAGTGATGTTACGAGTATCAGCAATTGCTTGCTCTTCGGTTTCACTAACTACGTGCACAACACCACTGCGGCGACCATGAGGTTCTGGGCCACCTAAACGAAGCATGTCTACGTCTTCGCCAGTTACCGAGCGAACAACGTCAGGACCAGTTACGAAGATGCGACCTTCTGGACCAAGGATCACAATGTCAGTTAGCGCTGGACCGTATGCGCCGCCACCAGCAGCTGGACCTAGCACCACAGAAACCTGAGGGATCTTGCCAGAAGCTTGAGTCATCACGCGGAAGATGTCACCGAAAGGCTTAAGTGCACCAATGCCTTCTTGCAGACGAGCGCCACCGGAATGCCAGATACCAACGATTGGGCACTGTTCCTTCATGGCAATCGCGTAAGCGTCAACGATTACTGCGCCTTCAGCAGCGCCAAGTGCGCCACCTTGGAACGAAGGATCGTTTGCAAAGGCAACTACAGTGCGGCCATTGATCTTGCCGGTCGCAGAAACCGCACCGATGCCATCAACCTGGCTTGCTACGTAATTGAGTGTGCCTTCATCGAACAAAGCTGTTAGGCGAGCATTCGCCATTAACTTCTTGTCTACGACAGCGGTCATGAGTGGTTCCGGAAAGCCAGAACGATGTCATGTCCACCAAAGCCAAATGAATTACTTAAGGCTGCAATGTCACCACTAGGAAGTTCGCGTGGCTTGCTCATTACAACGTCAACATCTACGCCATCGGCCAAGTTAACAAGGTTGCCAACTGGAGGAACGATGCGATTCTTGATCGTCAAGATCGAAGCTAGTGCAGCTAATGAACCTGCGCCACCTAGTAAGTGTCCAGCCACGCCCTTAACGGCAGTTACTGGAGCATGATCGGTGTCTGAACCTAGAACCTTGCGGATCGCCTTGGCTTCTGCAACGTCACCAGCTGGAGTGCTGGTTGCATGAGCGTTCACGTGGAAGATGTCCTTCGTTGAAAGATCAGCATCTGCAAGCGCCCGGTTCATGGCAAGAATTACGCCACGACCTTCTGGTTCTGGCTGAGCAATGTGATGTGCATCAGCAGCGATACCTTGACCACCGTATGTTGCATAAATCTTCGCGCCGCGAGCCTTGGCAAATTCTTCTGACTCCAAAACGATGATTGCAGCGCCTTCAGCCATAACGAAGCCATCGCGATCGCGATCGAATGGACGAGAAGCTCCTGCAGCATTTTCATGGTTGGTAGATAGTGCGCGCATTGCTGCGAAGGCAGCAATTGTTAACGGGTGGATACAGCCTTCAGTTCCACCACAGATAACAACATCAGCGCGTCCGGTACGAATCATCTCGGCGCCGTAGCCGATTGCTTCTGCGCCAGATGCACATGCTGAGACTGGAGTATGTACGCCAGCCATAGCGCCTATCTCAAGACCGATAACAGCTGCTGGGCCATTAGGCATAAGCATCGGAACGGTCATAGGGGAAACTCGGGAAGCGCCACGATCGCGTAGAACGTCGTATTGCTCCATAAGGGATATCGCACCACCAACACCAGAGCCGACAGCAACACCAAGGCGAGCTTGCTCGACTTCAGGTGCACCGGCGTCAGCCCAAGCTTCGCGCGCGGCGATTAAGGCAAGTTGTTGAGAACGATCCATGCGGCGAACTTCGTGTGGCTCCAGAATACTTTCTGGATCAACTTTCGCGGTCGCTGCAATGCGAACTGGTAGATCTGCAAAGCGCGGATCTTCTAGTAAATGAATTCCAGAGCGGGCAGCCAATAGCGAATCCCAAGTTGAAGCAACATCTCCACCAAGTGGGGTAGTGGCTCCAAGCCCTGTAACGACAACCGTACGGCTCATTGTTGTCGACCTTTCAATTTGAATTAGTACTTATGGAAATTTCTCTTATTAATTAGAACTAGTTTTTATGTGGCGGGCAACACTTAAGCCGCCCGCCAACATCAAAACTATTTATGCCTTGTTAGCAGCGATGTAGTTCACTGCATCAGCAACGGTATTTAGGTTCTTAACTTCAGTGTCTGGGATGGTTACGCCAAACTTGTCTTCGCAAGCCATAACAACTTCAACCATTGACAATGAGTCAACGTCTAGGTCATCAACAAATGACTTTTCCATCTGGACTGATTCAGCTGGGATGCCTGCTACTTCGTTTACGATTTCAGCTAGGCCAGCGAGGATGTCCTGGGACATAGTTATCTCCTTTAGTAATTACTTACCGCGTTGTGCGGGTCTTACTTCGAAAATCTTTCGACTTTCGAAACTTATGGGACAAGTGCTACTTGCGCAGCGTGTACTAGGCCAGCACCGAAACCAACCATCAAAACCAAGTCGCCGGACTTAACTTCGCCATTTTCACGAAGTCGATCCAGAGCTAGAGGGACAGAGGCAGCCGAAGTGTTTCCGGAGTACCGGATGTCGTCGGCAACTACTACGTGGTTTGGTAGATCAAGTTGCTTAACTAAAGCTTCGGTAATTCGGTTGTTTGCTTGATGGGGAACAAACGCTGCTAAATCATTTACCGTAACTCCGGCCGCAGCCATAGCCTGGGCGCAAACATCTCCCATTTGGCCAACTGCCCAGCGGAAAACTTGCTGACCTTGCATGGTTAACACCGAAGGAGTGCCGGCCTTTTCAGCAGTGAAGATATCTGGATCCATGATGATTGCATCGCGCTGCGTGCCATCGGCTCCCCAAATTGTTGGGCCAATACCTTGAGTCTCACTTGGACCAACGACAACAGCGCCAGCACCATCAGCAAATAGGAACGCGGTACCACGATCTTCAAAGTTGACGATTTCGGAAAGCTTTTCGGCACCGATCAAAAGAATGTATTTTGCTGA
>Ga0208595_1000671_pt1 | contig 12170 bp, 9 predicted proteins | sample LakMenEpi28Jun11_FD_150742 | JGI IMG/M metagenome (GOLD analysis project Ga0208595, IMG submission 150742) | Freshwater microbial communities from Lake Mendota, WI - 28JUN2011 deep hole epilimnion (SPAdes) | ecosystem: Environmental > Aquatic > Freshwater > Lake > Epilimnion/Euphotic zone ...
TTGGGCGCCGAAGGCTAACCCCGCGCCGAATCCGATTTCGAGTGCCAAGCCACCGGATTTCACGGCGCCAGACTCTAGCAACTCGTGCATCGCTAGAGGAATCGAAGCAGCCGAGGTGTTTCCGGTGTTTACGATGTCTCGAGCAACGACGACGCTCTCTGGAAGCTCGAGCTCCTTTGCCAGCTCGTCGATGATTCGGATGTTCGCCTGGTGGGTAACTAGAGCGGCAAGGTCTGATGCCTGCACCCCAGCGACCTCGAGAGCGCGCTTTGCGACCGCGGCCATCTCCCAAACAGCCCACTTGAAGACAGTCGCGCCTTCCTGACGGATCGTTGGCCAAGGGATTTCGCCGTCTCGGAATTCCAGAAGCGAACCAGTCATTGACACGGCATCCCAGTGAGAACCATCGGAACCCCAGACAGTGGGGGAGATCCCTGGTTCGTCGCTCGGGCCAACAATCGCCGCCCCTGCTCCGTCAGCCAGTAAGAAAGAGATGGTTCGGTCGGTCGGGTCGATGAAATCGCTTAGCTTCTCGCCGCCCACCACTAGGACGTACTTCGCCATTCCCGAACGAATGAGGGCGTCGGCCTGCGCGATTGCGTAGCAGTAACCCGCGCAAGCGGCTGAGATGTCGAAGGCGGGTGCTGGATTAGCCCCGACGAGCTCGGCGAGAAGAGTTGCCGCCGAAGGGGTTATGTAAGGGTGGCTAATGGTGCTAAACAGAACCGCACCGATCTCCTGTGGGTCGATTCCAGCCTTGCTAATTGCCTCTTTAGAAGCCTCAACTGCCATGTCCATGAGACTGACATCTTTACTTGCCCTGCGGCGTGTGACTATGCCGGTGCGGCGCCTAATCCATTCGTCGCTCGAGTCAATGGGCTCGGCTATGTCATCGTTGGTCACGACCATGTCGCCACGAGCCGCGCCAAGCGAGTAGATTCGCGAGAACTTAACTGTTTCGTATTGCTTTAGCTTCGCCATAACGCTCCTTATGCGTGCTTTGCTGCAAGTTCGAGTGCCGCCGGGATTTGGTCAGGAGTTTTCACCGCTAGGGTTTCTACGCCCGGCATTCCACGTTTAGCCAAACCTACAAGGGTTCCGGCCGGGGAAACCTCGATGAGTGCAGTGACGCCGGCTTCGACCATTGCGTTCATGCACAGATCCCAGCGCACCGGGTGCGATACCTGAGAAACGAGTGAGTCTAGGTATTTCGCACCTGAGCTGATGGTTTTTCCATCGGAATTCGACCAGATAGTAACTTGCGGGTCAGCTGTCTCGAGCGTTTCGGCGAAAATCGATAGCTCTGCGACTGCCGGGTTCATGTGCGAGGTATGAAAGGGGCCAGCGACTTGTAGCGGTATCACCTTGGTGCCCTCGAGCGGTTCCGCCTGCAGTCGTGCTATCGCGGCAACCGGTCCGGCGGCTACGATCTGGCCACCGCCATTGAAGTTGACCGGCGTCAGGCCGATCGACACGAGGTACTCAGCTACTTGCAAAGCTTCGCCGCCTAGAACGGCGGCCATTCCCGAAGGAACCTTCGCTGCTGCGGTCGCCATCGATGTTCCGCGTTTTGCTACGAAGCGGATTCCTGCGTCCGGGGTCAGGATTCCAGCCAGTACGCTCGCTGTTACCTCGCCGACCGAATGTCCTGCAACCCCCTGAAAAGGAGCCATGCCAGCTGCTTGGAGTGCCGCTGCCGTTGCCACACCCGCGCTCACGATGAGCGGTTGAGCGATAGCTGTGTCTCGAATCGTATCTGCGTCACTGACTGTGCCGTGACGCTGTAAGTCCATGCTTATCGACTCGGACATAGCCGCAACGGATTCAGCGAAGGCTGGGAGCTCGAGCCACGGCGTCATGAAACCTGGTGATTGCGAGCCCTGACCTGGGCAGACGATTACCAGCATGTTCTATGACTCTCCGCCTGCTGAACCGCTCGTGCCTGCATTCACGTCGTGCAGACGGTAGCGTTCTATTGCCTGTGCCGGGATCGCTGCGTCAAGCTTGCCCTGAGCAACCAACTGCTCTAGAACTCGGACGACGATTGAAGGCCCGTCAATCTTGAAGGCGCGTCGTGCAGCTGCGCGGGTGTCAGAGAAGCCGAAGCCATCGGCACCTAGCGTTGCGTACTCGCCCGGCACCCAGTTGCGAATCATGTCTGGGACAGCGTGCATGTAGTCGCTGACACCCAGGAATGGGCCTTCGGAACCGGCAAGCTTTGCAGTCACGTACGGGGCTTCAACCTCGGTGCCAGGGTTTAGGAAGCGCTTTTCGTCATGCTCCAAACCGTTGCGTCGTAGCTCGACCCAAGAGGTTACCGACCAGATGTCAGCCGAAACGCCCCAGTCATTCTGGAGCAACTGCTGCGCTTCGTAAGCCCAAGGAACAGCCACGCCCGAGGCGAGAATCTGGGCCTTGTGGCCAACCGCCTCGTTGCTGCTTAGCTTGTGAATGCCACGAACGATTCCATCAACATCGACGTTCTCCGGCTCAACGGGCTGGATAATCGGCTCGTTGTACACGGTGATGTAGAAAATCACATTCGGGTCTGGGTGGGTTTCGCCATACATGCGCTCGATACCCGCCCGCATGATGTGACCGATTTCGTAGCCGTAGGCAGGGTCGAAGGTTACGACCGCTGGGTTGGTTGATGCCAGGACGGGGGAGTGACCGTCAGCGTGCTGTAGGCCCTCGCCGGTCAGGGTGGTTCTACCGGCAGTTGCACCGATCATGAAGCCACGTGACATCTGGTCGCTCGCTGCCCAGATCGAGTCAGCAGTGCGCTGGAAACCGAACATCGAGTAGAAGACATAGATCGGAATCATGGGTTGGCCATGTGTCGCGTAAGAGGTGCCGGCAGCAGTGAATGCCGCGATAGAGCCGGCCTCGTTTATTCCCGGGTGAAGAATCTGACCCGACTCGGACTCCTTATAGGAGAGCAAGAGGTCTCGGTCTACCGAAAGGTAGTGCTGGCCCCTCGGGTTGTAGATCTTCGCGGTCGGGAAGAATGCGTCCATGCCGAACGTGCGAGCCTCGTCTGGGATGATCGGAACCAAGCGCTTGCCGAATTCGCCATCGCGCAGAAGATCCTTTAGAAGTCTCACGAATGCCATCGTGGTCGCGACGGCCTGCGTGCCAGAGCCGGCCTTTGAGATTTCGTAGGTTTTGTCTCCCGGCAACTCGAACGAAACATACTTGCTACGACGTTCTGGTAAGTAACCGCCAAGTGCGCGGCGACGCTCATGCATGTATTGAATCTCGGGGGCATCCTGCCCAGGGTGGTAGTAAGGAGGCTGATAAGGGTTCTCCTCGAGCTGTGCGTCGCTGATTGGTACACGCATCTCGTCTCTGAAGTCCTTGAGGTTGTCGAGGGTCAACTTCTTCATCTGGTGAGTCGCGTTGCGACCTTCGAAGCTCTTGCCTAGTCCGTAGCCCTTGATCGTCTTGGCAAGGATCACGGTTGGCTGGCCCTTGTGATCTAGGGCTGCCTTGTACGCGGCGTAGATCTTCTTGTAGTCGTGCCCACCGCGCTTGAGCGACCAAACTTCGTCGTCAGTCATGTTTGCAACCAGGGCTGCGGTGCGTGGGTCGCGACCGAAGAAGTTTTCACGCACGAATGCGCCGTTCTCAGTCTTGTAGGTCTGGTAGTCGCCGTCTGGTGTGCGATTCATGAGGCCAATGAGTGCGCCATCGACGTCGCGGGTTAGGAGGTCGTCCCATTCACGACCCCAGACAACCTTGATGACGTTCCAGCCCGCTCCGCGGAAGAACGCTTCAAGCTCCTGCATGATCTTGCCATTGCCGCGAACCGGGCCGTCTAGGCGCTGTAGGTTGCAGTTGACCACGAAGGTCAGGTTGTCTAGTCCGTCGTTTGCAGCAAGCTGCAGTGCGCCGCGTGACTCGACCTCATCGAGTTCGCCATCGCCAAGATAAGCCCACACGTGCTGGCCGGAGGTGTCTGCAAAGCCTCGCCCGGCTAAGTAGCGGTTGAACTGAGCCTGGTAGATCGCATTGATCGGGCCGATTCCCATCGAAACTGTTGGGAACTGCCAAAACTCTGGCATCAGGCGCGGGTGCGGGTAAGAAGATAGCGAGCCACCCGCGTGCGAGCGCTCCTGACGGAATCCGTCGAGCTGGTCTGAACTCAGTCGACCCTCCAGGAATGCGCGAGCGTACGGGCCTGGTGACGCGTGGCCCTGAATGTAAATCTGGTCTCCACCCTGAGGGTGGTCGGCACCCTTGAAGAAGTGGTTGAAGCCAACTTCATAGAGAGACGCTGAGGATGCGAAGGTCGAGATGTGGCCACCAACTCCGATGCCGGGGCGCTGGGCTCGGTGCACAAGCATCGCGGCGTTCCAACGCATCCAAGCTCGGTAGGTGCGCTCGATTGCTTCGTCGCCCGGGAACTCCGGCTCGTCCTCGGTTGAAATGGTATTTATGTAGTCGGTGTTTAGCGATGTCGGCACAGGAATGTGCAGCTCGTGCGATCGCTTCATCAAGCTCAAGAGGATTTCGCGAGCGCGGGCCGGCCCGTGGACTCGCGCTACGGCGTCGAGCGACTCAAGCCACTCACGAGTCTCCTCGGGGTCTTGGTCAGGAGCGAGCGAGGCGAAGTCATTGTTGAAAATTGACACCGATAATCCCTTTCGTGGGGGAGAACGTTTAGTTGCCCTTCGTATGGGCTTCTAGAAGTTTATCGGCTAGGGAACCATTAGTGCGCTTATGCTGTTTTCCAATAGGTCCCTAAAGAAAGTTTGAGTCATGTCGCCAATCATCGGAGATGCCGCACCAGAGTTCTCGCTCACCAACCAGTTTGGTGAGTCAGTTGCCCTTGCAGATTTCAAGGGCAAGAAGAATGTCGTCATTGTCTTCTACCCGTTGAGCTTCAGTGGCATTTGCACTGGCGAACTCTGCGAGCTTCGAGACAACTTCGATCGTTTCGCTCGCGAGGACGTCGAACTCCTTGCCGTAAGTGTTGACTCCAAGTTCGTGCAGAAGGTGTTCGCCGAGCACGAAGGCTACAAGTTCTCTGTTTTAGCCGACTTCTGGCCACACGGTGAAGTCGCCCAAGAGTACGGCGTGTTCCTCGAAGAGGCGGGAATTGCGAACCGAGCAACGTTTGTCATCGACAAGGACGGCGTGTTGGTAGCGAAGTTCGTTACGGCTCCCGGCCAGGCTCGCTCACTCGACGAGTACGACAAAGCATTGGCAACACTTTCCAAATAATCGTGTAATGTTGTCGGAGTTAGAGGGCCTTTAGCTCAGTTGGTAGAGCGCCACGCTTACACCGTGGATGTCATCGGTTCGAGCCCGGTAGGGCCCACTATCTGGCAAGTTCGTGGGTAGTATTGCCACATGGATCTGTCTCAATTCAAACCTCCCGTACGACTCTCAATGAGCGACGAGGAGATCTATCAGGCCCTCGGTTCGGCTCAAGCCAGCGAGGACGGCATCGCCAAGGCGATGGCGATCGTCGAAGAGCAAGCCAATCTGCGAGAGCATGACAACAAGCTGTTTGCCGAATGGTTCGCGCGCATGCAGGCCTCGCCTGAACCTGAGGCAAAGATTGCCCTAGAGAACATCGAACGGGCGAAGCAGGGGCTCGAAGCACTTCCTTTCACCAGCCCAACTCCACACGTTGCCGCTGCACTAAACGAGGTACATCAAGAGCAGCAAGTGCCGGAAGTTATTGAGGTGCAAGAGGTTTTGGTTGAGGAGATCATTCCGGAGCCTCTTCTCGAGGTTGAAGTCGAAGAAGAGCCGCTCCAGTCGATCTTTGCCGATCTTCCAGCTGAATCCTTGCCGGAGCCAGTCTTAGAAGAGATCTTCGTCGAAACCATTGAAGTAGTTGTCGAACCGCAAATTATGCCGGAGGCCGAGCCGGCAGATGACTCCTTCGATGCACTGCTAGCCGAGGCGGCTAGCGAAGCCACTTCTTCGATCGCTGTACCTAGCTCAACTGGGCAACCTGCCGTCACGTTCGAAGTTGACGAGCCCAAGGTCGAGAACTTTGAAGTCTCCGCGGACGAAGATGCACTAGTAGTAGAAGAGAGCTCAGCAAAAACAGCGAAGTCTGGTTGGTGGTCAAACGCCTCGTTCTGGGTTTTGGTAACTGGCGTATTCGTTCCGGTTGTCGCCGCCTTCCTCGTTTTGGCAAGTGGCTTCAGTCTCGGTACAGCTCTTGTTGGCTTCGCTATTGGACTGTTTGTGAACTTTGGTCTGGCAGTTTCGGCCCACTTCACCGGGAAACGTTCTGGCGAACCGAACGTTGTTACGAGTCGAGCAACTTTCGGCGTTTTCGGCGCAAGCCTGCCCGGACTGGGCGCCTTGGGTTTTGCAATCGTGGTTCTCAATCTTGTAGCGATTGGTGCAACGGCCTCTTTCGATGGAGTTTTTGACACCCAAGTCGATTTTGGCGACGAACTCTTTAGCGGTCTCACCTATTCTTCTGCGATCCCCATCACCTTGGTGGTTAGCGCATTGGTCGTAGCCGGTTTCGCCCCAAAGGCTGTCAGATGGATCAATGCTGTTCTTGCGGCTGCTCTGCTAGTGACTTTTGTTGTCGTCGCTGTTGTTTCTCGCGATGTGATTAACTTCGAGGGCCTAGATTCATCGATTGACTTGCAAGGCGCATTGCTAATCGCGGCCGCCCTAGCCTGCATCGGCATAGCTAACTACGGCAAGTCCCCGAATGTATCTGCGGTCGGCTCGCCGGCCAAGACTGTCGCCAGATGGTCCACGTTGGCTATTGCAACTGTCGCCTTGCCGATGGCCGTTTTCGCGCACTTTGTCTTGGTTTTCGATCAAACTCAGCCTGCAAATGGTTTTGCCTTGCTTCATGCGCTCGGCCTAGGCACCATGCCTGCTCTTGTTACTCCATTGCTTTGGATCACCGCAATCGCGATGTTCGGACTCTTGATCAACCTTGGGCACAGCGCTCTAACTCAGCTGCGCGCCTTCGGCATTAATCAACTTCGCGGGTGGTTTGCGATCATTGTCTCGCTAACTGCTACCGCTATGTGGGTTCTGCCCGAGTGGTCTACCTGGTTAGACCTTTCGCTCCTACTGGTTGTTCCACTGGCGGCTGGTGTCGGATTCGCCGTTGCTGATTCGTTGGTTCGCCGCGGAAAGTATCACGAAGCTTCGCTTTTGAGGAGTTACGGTTTCTACGGAAAATTCAACTTCTTGGCGCTTGCGGGTTATCTGGCCTCCGTCGCTGTCGGCTTCGCAATAGCACAGCCGCTTGCCCTTGCCCCGTGGCTCGGGTTCGCCGGCTGGACGACACCTTTCGCCCCTCTAGCTGCCCTCGCCTTCGCACTCGTCTGGTCGGCTGCCACGGGGATTCCTAGAATCTTGGTTCAACAACGCGAGGTCGCCGAGGTAGAACAGCGCAAAGCTAGCCTCAGCGAGTTCACCGGCTTTTCGGAGTAGTTGTGCTCGTTAGAGATTTCACGGCAGCGTTTGAGAAGCTCTGGCCGGTGGCAGGCGCCGAAGAGTGGGATAGACCAGGCCTCTCGGTTGGTTCACTAAACAACGAAGTGACCGCCCTTCTCCTGTGTGTCGATGTGACAGAGCAGGTCTTGGAAGAAGCCGTTCAAAAAGGTGCAAACCTGGTTCTGAGCCACCACCCGTTAATCATGCGTGGCGTTAGTTCACTAGACCAGGACACCAATAAGGGCGCCTTGGTGACCCAAGCGATTCGCTCCAGTCTCAACATTTTCAGTGCACACACGAACGCGGACATCGTCGAGAACGGTGTGTCTGACGTCATTGCAAAACGGTTAGGGCTCATCAATGCTGCTCCTCTTGTCGCAGTCGGTCCTAACTTGGGGCACGGTCGCGTTGGCGACCTCGCCGTGGCGATCACTGTTGGTGAACTGGCAGACAAGTTAGTCGGCCTTTTGCCCGCAACCGCTCGTGGTGTCACTTCTTCGGCCAGTGCAGACACCCGAGTTCAGCGGGTTGCGCTTTGCGGTGGCGCTGGGGATTCGTTCATACCAGCAGCGGTTGCTGCTGGCGCAGATGTTTACATCACGAGTGACCTCAGGCACCACGTGTCCCAGGAGGCCGGCCTGCCTCTTATTGATGTGTCACACTGGGCTAGCGAGTCGCTTTGGCTTGAGGGAGCGGCCAGTCAGCTAACTGGCTTATTCGAGACCGAGAAGATTATGGTCAGTAGCGTTGCGACTGACCCTTGGGTATTTACTGCAGGAAGAACTAAATAATGAAGGCCACACCCGGACAACAGCAACTCCTGCTAAAGATCAACGAGCTAGACACCGAATTGCGCAGAGCCAAGAAGACTTTGGCCGAGCTGCAGAGTGGAGCTGCACTTAGGGAACTCCGAGAGGAGCAGCGGCTATCTAGCGAGGCCATGCTGGCTGCGCAGGCCAGATATGAAGAATTCGAATCCGACATTGCCAGAATCATGACCGATCTCGAACTTGTTGACGGTCGCATCCAGCGAGACCTCGAGAGGCTCGCTACCTCGACTGTTCCCAAAGACATCGCGGGCGTGCAATCGGAGCTTGAGGCGTTGAACAATCGCAAAGAACTTCTCGAAACGGCTGAGCTCGAGCTACTTGAGTCTCAAGACGCAGCGGGTCTCGAGGTTACCGAGTCAAAAGCACTGAGGGCTGAACTAAGCGAGAAGATTTCGGTGATTGAGAACACTATTTCGGTTGAGCTAGGAAAGCTTCAGTCTTCGGTTTCGATCGTCGAGGAGCAATTGCGTTCAACCAGGGCCAGTGTTCCAGAAGAACTGGTCGCTGCTTACGACAGGAAAGCTGCCCGGGGAATCCCCATTGGTCGGTTGGACGACCGAGACTGTGGCGCTTGCCGCCTCTCACTCACCTCGGCAGTATTCTCTGAGGTTAGGGGCGCTGCTGACGACGACCTTCTGACCTGCCCCAACTGTGAAGCCTTCTTGGTGCGATGAAGCTGATCATCGAAGCCGACGGCGGGTCGCGCGGCAATCCTGGGCCTTCCGGTTCAGGCGCGGTTGTCATCGACGCCGAAACCGGAGAGGTGCTAGCCGAGATTTCTAAGTTCATCGGTGTCGCCACCAACAACGTAGCCGAGTACAAAGCTCTCATTGCCGGTCTTCTTGAGTCGTATCGTCTTGACCCCGAAGCCGAGCTAGAAGTTCGCATGGACAGCAAATTGGTGATCGAGCAGATGGCGGGCGGCTGGAAGATCAAGCATCCTGACATGCAGGAGTTGGCGATCGAGGCTCATCGAATCATTTCAGGACGTAGTGTCCAATGGTCCTGGATACCTCGAGAGCAGAACGCTAGCGCCGACGCTCTAGCCAACCGGGCTATGGACGAGGCAACGGATTCGATAACCATTCCCGCCCACTCGGCGGCCTCGGTGACAACCGAATTCAATCACGAGACACCCAGTTCGCTCAGAAGCCCAGCAGTTGTCGGTGAGACTGCCACCACCCTCTTTCTGGTTCGGCACGGTCGAACTGCGCTGACCGAGGCTAGGCGGATTTCCGGGGGATTTGGAGAGGATCCGTCGCTCTCTGCCGCCGGCCTAAACGATGCGCAAGCGGTAGCCGCTGAGGTTTCTAGAATCGGTCGCAGCGGACCTTTCGCCCACCTCGAGAGTCCAGTCGTGGTCATTTGTTCCCCTATGAATCGCACACGAGAAACTGCTTCGGTGATTGCGGCTCAAATCGGCGCCAGCGTCGAGGTTCTCGAAGAACTGCGAGAGATTTCCTTTGGAGACTGGGACGGCCTAACGAGTGAAGAAGTGAACGCGAAGGATCACGACCTATACAGTGCCTGGAAGGGCTCATGGGAGGTTTCGCCTCCTAACGGTGAGTCTTTAGCAGTCTTTGATGAACGAATCACGCGGGCAAAGAAGCAGATCCTGGAGCGTCACGGGGGAGCGAGCGTGGTCGTCGTGGCGCATGTGATGCCAATACGGGGATTCGTTAATCGGGCCCTCGAAGGCGGCGCGGCAGCTTATTGGCGACTTCAGGTTTCGCCCTGTTCGATCTCGGCAGTTCGCCTCTGGGGAGCCCAAGAGGCCGAAGTCCAATTTGTGAACTACACACAGCACCTCAGCTGAAGGTATCGTTGACTCTTGGATGGGTCGACCAGGCGGCCGCGGCATTGCCGAGGAACGTCCGGGCTTCACAGAGCAAGGTGGTGGGTAACACCCACCCGGGGAAACCCGCGAGATAGTGCAACAGAAAGTAGACCGCCGCGCAAGCGGTAAGGGTGAAACGGTGGTGTAAGAGACCACCAGGGCCTTGAGTGATCTTGGCCGCTATGTAAACCTCGCCTGAAGCAAGATCAGACAGAAGGCGCTTGAGAGCTGCTCGCTCGAGCCTTCGGGTAGGTCGCTAGAGGGTGTCGGCAACGGCACTCCGAGATAGATGGTCGCCACCCGAAAGGGTACAAAACCCGGCGTATCGGTCGGCCCGTCCACAGGTTTAGCTATGTTTTTTAGCCAGCGCGGCTGCCCCAATGATTCCGGCTGAGTTTTTGAGTTCTGCAGGAACGATCGGGGTCTTCAGTCGCAGAAGTGGCAAAAACTCCAAGTGATCTTTCGATACACCGCCGCCGACGATAAACAGGTCGGGCACCAAAAGCTTCTCTAAAAGTTCAAAGTATTCCTGCAAGCGAGCTGCCCATTCGACCCAGGAGAGTTCTTCTCTCTCTTTTACCGAAGCTGCGGCGAATTTTTCTGCGCTATCGCCGTGGAGCGGCAGATGACCAAGTTCACTATTGGGTATCAGTGTTCCGTTGTAAAGAAGAGCGGTGCCAATGCCAGTTCCAAGCGTAGCGAGAATGGTCAATCCCTTTTGTTTTCGAGCCGCCCCATACTTGGCTTCGGCGAAGCCGGCTGCGTCCGCGTCGTTGAGCATGTGAACGTCTCGCTTGAGTGCCTTTGTGAAGTGCGCGTCGGCGTCGAAGTCGATCCATTTCGGGCTAACATTTGCAGCAGATTTTGCGACGCCGTTTTGAACCACAGCAGGGAAGCAGATGCCGACCGGTGTGTCTTTGGGGCTTTTCAATTCCCTGAGAATCTGGCGAACCACTTCGGTTATCTCTTCTGGGCGCCCACCTTCGGGGGTGTCCATGCGGACGCGCTCGGAGAGAAGAACTCCTTCGGTCACATCAACGAGAGCACCTTTGATGCCGGTGCCGCCGATGTCGATTCCGATAGCCTTCTTACCCATGCTCCTATTGTGGACTAGGGAGTGGTCAAGAGCTCGTAGCCACTCTCGGTAACGACCAAGGTGTGTTCGAACTGCGCGGTGATGCTTTTGTCTCTTGTGGTGACCGTCCAGCCATCCGGCCAGAGATCCCAGGCGATTGAACCCAACGTCAGCATCGGCTCGATGGTGAAGACCATTCCTTCAACCATTTCGGTGTCGTAGTTTGGTGCGGCGTCGTAGTGGGGGACAACAAGTCCGGAGTGAAAGCTTCGCCCTATGCCGTGGCCAGTGAAGTCGCGCACCACTCCGTAGCCGAAGCGCTTCGCATACGACTCGATAGCTCGTCCGATGACGTTTATCTGTCGCCCGGGTGCGACGACTGACATTCCACGAAGCAGAGCCTCTTCGGTTCTGGTAACTAAATCTGCAACCTCTTGTCTTACGTTTCCCACCATGAAGGTCTTGTTTAGGTCGCCGTGAAAGCCGTCGAGATACGCAGTTATGTCGATGTTGACGATGTCGCCATCCTGCAGAATCGTATCGTCCGGAATCCCGTGGCAAATCACCTCGTTTAGTGATGAACAGATCGACTTCGGATACCCTCGGTAGCCGAGGGTTGATGGGTACGCACCCTGCGAAACAATAAAGTCGTGGGCCAGAATGTCTAGCTCGTCGGTAGTAACACCGGGGCGAATGTGTTGCCCGACTAGCTCAACCGCTTGGGCCGCGATTTTTCCCGCCTGACGAATCTTCTCCACATCGCCGGCTCCCCAGACGTCGCCGTGAATGTTCTTGGCCGGTGCTGCTTTGCCAACGTACTCGGGTCGCACAATTGTTGCGGGGACGGCTCTTGCTGGGCTCACGAGTCCAGGGGTGAGAACTCCGGCGTTATCCTTAGGCATACATAAAGTTTATTGATTGCGAGTACGAGTGAGTTCTGACAAAGACGCTGAGCACTGGTGGTTCAACATGAAGACCAAGCAGGCGGAATTCG
>Ga0208595_1000672_pt1 | contig 12168 bp, 8 predicted proteins | sample LakMenEpi28Jun11_FD_150742 | JGI IMG/M metagenome (GOLD analysis project Ga0208595, IMG submission 150742) | Freshwater microbial communities from Lake Mendota, WI - 28JUN2011 deep hole epilimnion (SPAdes) | ecosystem: Environmental > Aquatic > Freshwater > Lake > Epilimnion/Euphotic zone ...
TTTGTCTTCGCTGCTCATCCGCCCGTGCAGTAAACCGATTCGAGCCTTCGCAAAGACTGGCATAGCGGTAAGGTTCTTGGCAATCGTTTCGGCCGCCGCCATGGGAATTCCAGGCTCAGCTTCCAGCTCGTCGCCTTCCTCGATTTGGGTTTCATCGATCCTTGGGCAAACCACAAACGCCTGACGACCGGCGGCAACTTCCTCCATAATTCGCTCCCAGGTTCTAGAAACAAGTGCCGCCTGGTTGAATCGAACCACGTGACTTTGAATTTCTTTTCGTCCTGCTGGCAACTGGTCGAGAGTTGAAATATCTAAATCACCAAAAACAGTCACGGCAACAGTTCTGGGAATCGGCGTCGCCGTCATGGTCAAAACGTGTGGCGGAAGCTTGCCCTTGAGCCTTAGCGTTTCACGCTGGTCTACCCCGAACCGATGCTGTTCGTCCACTACCACCAAACCGAGATCGTAAAACTCAACTTTGTCGCCGAGTAGCGCATGGGTACCAACCACGATGCGAGCCTTCCCAGAAACAATTTGCAGAAGCGACCGCTTGCGATCTCCGGCGTTCATCTGCCCGGTCAGGAGCGTCAAGCCAAGTTCGTTCGCCAAATCTTCACCCAGAGTCTTAGCAATCGACTCAAAATGTTGAGACGCTAAAACTTCAGTTGGAGCCAGAAGCGCCGACTGGCCCAAGCTCTCCGCCACAGTTAACATGGCCCTGAGCGCCACCAAGGTTTTTCCGGAACCAACCTCTCCTTGCAACAGGCGATTCATTGGGTGGGCTTTGGCCAGGTCTTCGAAAATCTCATTACCAACATTGATTTGGCCGTTGGTTAGCGTAAACGGCAATCGTTGGTCGAAACGAGAAAGAACTCCATTGGAACCAGGCACGCGAGGGGTGGAATTTTGGTGGGCATTCTCAGCTCTGCGTTTCAAAAGCGACGCTTGCAAAACGAACGCTTCGTGAACTCGCAACGTGTCTCTGGCAGCCTGCCACTCGGCCGTCACCTTAGGAACGTGAATCTGGCGAATTGCGTCGGTTAGCGAGAGCAGCCCTTCGGTTTTCAACACGTCCTGCGGCAACTCGTCCTCGAGTTCACCGAGTGTGTCTAGGACAACTCCAATCGCTCGCCCGAGAGCCCAGGTGGTTGCCGAAGATGAGGCTGGGTAAATGGGTATCGGTAGTTCGGCCCAGGCCTTGGCTTCCTCACCGGTTAGTTCGTCTTCAAAAAGTTCATAGTCTGGGTGTGCAAGTTGAATTTTGTTTTGAAACATCGACGTCTTGCCGGCAAACAGCCCGCGAACACCCGGCCTTAAATCTTTCTGTCGCCAGCCCTGGTTAAAGAAGCTCAAACTCATCGACGCATAGCCGTCGGTGATTCGAATGTCTAGAATCGAACCCTTTTTGCCGGTCATGAAACGTTCGCGAACTTCTTTGACCTCGGCCACCACGGTTACCGCTTCGCCAATTGGCAAATCGCTAATTGGGGTTAGTTCACCGCGAGTGTAATAGCGCCGAGGGTAGTGCTGAAGCAGGTCAGCCACGGTTTTGAGCCCGAGATGTTTGTTAAATGCCTTAGCCGTGCGGTCGCCGAGAAGGCGATCTAACGGGGTTAGTGGCAAAAGCATGGTTCAATGCTAATCATGACCCGTATCATCGCAGGGCTAGCCGGCTCACTAAAACTGACCAGCCCAGCCAAAGTAACCCGCCCGACCTCAGACCGAATTCGTGAAAGCATCTTTTCGCGGCTCGAGGCAAAGGAACTCATCGACGGCGCCAAGGTGCTTGATCTCTACGCCGGAACCGGTGCCCTCGCTTTGGAATCGGCTAGCCGAGGTGCGGCAGCCGCTTGGATGGTCGAGCGCGATGGTAAGGCCGCTGCGGTTTGCGTGGCAAATCTCAAAATCGTAGCCAAGGCTTTGCTGAAAGAGGAAGCTGAATTCGACGGGAAAGTCATCAACAAATCGGTTTCGTCGTTTTTGGCAAGTCCTGGCGAAGTCGTCTTTGATTTGGTTTTTATAGACCCGCCCTATGAAGTTACCAATGACGAAATCGTTTCCGAACTGGAGTTACTAAAGCCATTGTTGAAAGACGCCATTGTTGTTGTTGAACGCTCGAGCAGAACCGATGCTCCGAGCTGGCCAGCGGGTTACACCCTTGACGACGAAAAATCGTACGGCGACACCGTGGTTTACTGGCTCAGCGCCTAAATGTGACGTTCGGCCGAGCCGGTGTACAACTGCTGTGGGCGGCCAATCTTGGTGTTTGGGTCGAGGTTTAGTTCTCGCCAGTGGGCAATCCAGCCTGGTAGACGGCCGATAGCGAAAAGCACGGTGAACATGCGAGTTGGGAAGCCCAGGGCTTTGTAAATTACGCCGGTGTAGAAATCAACGTTTGGATACAGCTTGCGCTCGGCAAAATACTCATCTGAAAGCGCAGCTGCTTCCAATTCTTTGGCGATGTCGAGTAACGGATCCTTCACTCCAAGTTCGGCCAAAACTCGATCGGCGGTTGCCTTCACAAGCTTGGCCCGTGGGTCGAAGCTCTTGTAAACGCGGTGACCAAATCCCATCAGGCGAATTCCGTCTTCTTTGTTCTTGACTCGCTCGACATATTGCTGAACCGAGTCTCCTGATTCGCGGATGCCGTTGAGCATATCGAGAACTGCTTCGTTGGCACCACCGTGCAGTGGGCCGAAAAGTGCGTTTACGCCTGCCGAAACCGAGGCAAAAAGGTTGGCTTGGCTTGAACCGACCAGACGAACAGTGGAGGTTGAACAGTTCTGTTCGTGGTCGGCGTGCAGGGTAAACAGAGTGTCTAGCGCCTTTACGACTACCGGGTTTTGAGTGTATTCCTCGGCCATTGTGCCAAAGGTTAGACGCAGGAAGTTTTCGACCATGCTGAGCGAGTTGTCTGGGTATAAAAGCGCCTGACCTTGAGAGTTCTTGTGCGCATAGGCCGCCAAAACCGGCATTTTCGCCAGAAGCCGAATGGTCGAGAGCTCAACCTGCTCCTGGTCGTGAATATCCAGAGAATCCTGGTAGAAAGTTGAAAGAGCTGAAACTCCAGCCGATAGCACGGGCATCGGATGCGCGTTGGTTGGCATGGCGTGGAACAGGTTTTTGAGATCTTCGTGAATCAGGGTGTGACGGCGAATCCGGTCGTCGAAAGAATCAAATTCAGCAGCGGTGGGAAGGTTTCCGTAAATGAGTAGGTAGGCAACTTCTAGAAAGCTCTTGCCGCCGGCAAGTTCTTCAATTGGATAACCGCGGTAGCGCAAGATTCCCTGCTCGCCGTCAATGTAGGTAATTGCCGAACTGGTCGCTGCGGTGTTAACAAAGCCCTGATCGAATGAGTTGTAACCCGTTGCCGCGTGAAGTTTCGAGAAGTCGATGACACTGGCGCCGTCGACAGACGAAAGCACTGGAAACTCCGCTGAGCCTCCAGGATAGTTGAGCGTGACTTTTTCGTCTGACAACTTGTTCTCCCTGATTCTTTTACTGGCTTAAGCCTATGGCATCCCGCAGCCGGCGAGAACCTTCGGAAATGTCGGCATCGGTGGCGGTAAGTGAAAAGCGGACGAAGTTACTCTCCCCCAAAACGTAAAACGATCCGGGCACAACCACAATCCCCAAAGCTGCCATTCGAGCAACCGTCTTCCAGCAATCTTCGCCAAGAGTGGCCCAGAGATAGAGCCCAGCCTCGCTGGCCGAAACTTCAAAGCCGAATCCCTTCACCGCAGCCAATAGTTCTTCGCGACGTGCTCGATAGATTGCCTTTTGAGCTAGGACGTGAGCTTCATCACCGAGTGCAGCAATCATTGCCTTCTGAGCGGGCTCGGGTGTATTGAGACCCGCGTGCATGCGCAAGTTCACCAAATCTTTGATAAGCGAAGCCGAGCCGGCTGCTAAAGCCGCGCGATAACCAGCCATGTTGCTCTGCTTAGAAAGTGAGTAAACCGCCAAAACTCCGTCTGTTGATGAGCCGCAGATTGCGGGGTCCAAAATACAAGGTGTGGTTTTGCCCTCCCAATCACCCCAACCAAGTTCCGCATAGCACTCATCTGATGCCACCAGCGCTCCGATTTCGCGCCCGCGATCAACTGCCGCCTTCATCTGCGCGGAACTAAGCACGCGGCCGTCTGGGTTTCCTGGCGAGTTGAGCCAAACCAGTTTGGTATTCGCCGGCCACTTTGCTGGGTCGTCTTCGGAGACAATTTCAGCTCCGCAGAGGGCCGCACCCACGACATAGGCGGTGTAGGCAACCGTTGGCTGCACCACCGCATCCCCTGGACCTAAGCCCATCATCAGCGGCAACCAGCTGATTAGCTCTTTGGAACCCACGGTTGGCATAATCTGCCCGAGTTCCAAACCGCTAACCCCACGACGACGAGCAAACCACTCAACCACTGCTGCACGGAACTCTGGAGATCCGGCCGTAGACGGATAACCTGGCGAATTCGAAGCCGCGTCTAGTGCGTCTTGAATAACTTGCGGAGTTGGGTCGACCGGCGAACCAACAGAAAGATCGATTTTGCCACCGGGATGCTCGGCCGCTTTAGCCGCAAAAGGCTTCAGGCTCTCCCAAGGATATTCCGGCAGGCGATCAAACACGAGGTTTAGGAGACCTGAGGCGGTAGCACGCTAACCACGGCGTGGTCGCCGTCGACTTTGCCAGTCTTGGCAGCGCCTCCGGGGGAACCGAGCTCATTGAAGAACTCAACGTTTGCTTTGTAGTATTCAGACCACTGAGATGGCAGGTCGTCCTCGTAGTAAATTGCTTCAACCGGGCAAACTGGCTCGCAAGCTCCGCAGTCCACGCACTCGTCCGGGTGGATGTAAAGCATGCGGTCGCCCTCGTAAATACAGTCGACCGGGCATTCCTCGATGCAGGCTTTGTCTTTAACGTCTACACATGGCAGAGCGATAACGTAAGTCACTGATTCTCCTCGGGTTGGTTACAACAATTTTAACGGTGACCTGATGCGCTTTTGCGCCAGACACCAGGACGAATTTTTGGGAAAATTATTACCACGGCACAACCAATTACCGAACCGTAGGCCCACCAGTTTCCAACTTCGTTGTTGAGAATGGCCACGGATCCTCCGCCCTGACGCATTGATAGCCAGAAGAGTGTGGCCCACAGTGAGAACGTCATGAGATACAGAGCACCCCGAGAGTTTCTTAGTAAACGCAGCGCAACGGCCAGTGACCACACGATTCCGAGGGAAATCCAAAGCCCGATAGCCCACTGCTCCGGATTCGAAGCTCGGATTGTGTGCATCATGGTTCCGGCAATTGCAGCAACTACGCCCAGCGGTAAAGACCAAATCGCGATGAGCGCGGGTTTCACCCAGCGCAAAGGTCGGATTGAAGATTTGCGCAACCGTTCCGGCTGATCGTATCGGAACTCTTTACCGTTGGTAATTGAGTAAGTTTCAGGTCCGACCGCAATTTGGCTGGCGTGTGCGGAAAGAGCTTCCTTCTTGACTTGAGCGGTCTTAGCGTTTCCGATAGTTACGTCGGCACGCTCCCCACGTTCGGCAATCACCCAAAATGCCGGAGCTCGCCTGGAGTTCTCCTTGGCAATGCGGCGAAGAGCCATAGCGGTTCCTTCGTGAGCCATCTTGTGATCGGGGTGCCCGAAGCCACCTTTGCGGTTGTAGGTCACAACAGTGTCTGGTTTGAAATCCTTGATAACCGCATAGATGTCGTCGGCAATAACCGCAACGTTCACGGCCGCTAGCGAAAGTTCGTCGGGTCGCTTAACCTTGGTTGGTTTGCCAACCGCATTGATTCTGAATCCCGAATCTTGGTAGGCGCGAGTACCGGCGAATCTGTGTTGCTTAACCCCGAGAGCACGAAGCGCATTGCCAAGTTCACCCGCCCGAAAGGCTCCCATGGAAGGAAGGTTACCTTCAAGCGATTTAAGCTCTTCCAACTTCATTCGTCCGCGCTCGCCACGGGTAAGAGTCAGCACCATCACCTCGGCCTTTGCCGCAACGGCGTCGGCAATCACGTGACCGGTGAAAAGGCTCTCGTCGTCTGGGTGCGCGTGCACAACCAGTAGACGCTTTGGATTGAAGGTTGCTTTAGCCATAAATACAACCTTACTTACTTGAAATGGAACTCGGGTTATGTGTAATTTTGCGTATAAATTTTTGGTAAAGATAAGAAAAATCTCGCACAACTGAGGTAAAACAGATTTAAACCGTTTCTATCAGGCAGGGGGGCCAAATGTACGGAACACCATTTTGCACGCACGAGTTCAATGAAGAGCAGCTGAGCAGCCTAGAAAAAGTTGCCTGCCCGTGCGGAAACCGATACCTATCAAAAGACCTTAGAGAGTTCAACCGACTAAGGAATCTAATCGCCGAACAAAACCAAAATCTCAATACCCTGGTTTCATCGATGTCGGCCTTCTCTTCAACGAATCAAGTTGGAAGCCAGGTAACGGCCCCGCCGGCGGTTGTCAAACCAACCAAACCAAAGCGTGAGCGACCAAACCTTTCGGTTGCCCAGTGGTTGATTGTTGTGGCTGGCTTCATGGTGCTTGTGGCTGCGTCGGTTTTTGTTTCCCAAAACCTAGCCAGCTGGAACGTTTACGGTTGGTCTGCGCTCGAGCTTTCGCTAGGTCTTCTCGCCGGCTTCGGCGCACTGAAATCGAAGCGATTCTCGATCCTGCTAAGCAATTTCTTGGCCGTTTTCTCGAGCGCCATGCTTCTCACCCTGATCATGTCGATCGGCACAACCTTCGGTTGGGGCTTCGACGCCTGGGATAGAGAGCCATCCTGGTACTGGGCAACTAATCTCGCGGTGGTTGGCTTTGTGTCGCTTGGTCTCGGCATGTGGTCGAAGAACTTTGGTTGGCGAGCGATTGCTCCGCTATCACTCTCGGCTTCGGCAATTGTGCTTGTTGTGAACTCCGCCGGAGCTTTCGAGGACCATTGGAGAATAGCCGTGCTGAGCATGATGCTCTTTGTGGTGCTGATTGCGGTGAGGCTTTCCCGAAACGCCAAGTGGGAACTGCCGAAGGGCGACGACCGCGCCTACCTAGAAGACTTGCAGACGCGTGAAGACAATTCACTGAAACGTTTTGGAATTGCAATCTCGATTCTGCTGGCCGGCCTAGCAGCAGTCGATTTGCTTGAAGCACTCTCAGTTCGACCCGATAAACCACTAGACGGAGTTGCCACACTGGTCGCGGCTGCAGTTTGGCTACTCGGAGCTCGAATCAACAGACGTTGGGTAAGTGCCATCGTCGATGCCGACAAAATTGTGCTCACCATGCGCGATGTTGCGTCTGCAGTAGGTCTAACCTTCCTAGGTCTCGGTGTGCTTTCGCTGATTTACGGAGTTGACTACCGAATCGGTTTGGTAGTTGCCATAACACTTCTGGTAATCGTGTTCACCCTCGAGCGCTTTGCGAAAATCCTCCTGCTACCAACCGTTGCAGTGACGGCGGCAGCCTGGGTCACCGCGGTTTACGGCGCCATCTGGTACCTCTACCCTGTTGTGGAAACAGCCAGCGACATGCAACTGCCACTCGGTCTATATCTGGTGGGGCTAACACTCGCTCTGGCTAGCCGAGAGCTCTTCAGCTTCAAATTCCCGAGGTTCTACGCAATTTACGCGAGCGGCTTCTTGGGTATTGGTTCACTCATTCTGCATTTCCTGGGCCAATACGAGCGAAGCACTCCAATGTATGCCCTAGTTCTGGCTGTTGGATTAGTTGCCGTGAATCTAACCCCGCTATTGGTTGAACGCATTACCAAGCGGGCCAAGGTCGAACCAAACTCTTTCACCAAGTGGATCTCGCTTGCTCAGTCTTCGCTGGTTGCTGCGGTTGCGATAGTAGGCCTTACCGCTGTTGATGATCGGTTATTCCTGCTAGCGGTTGGTTCCGGCTTTCTGCTTACGGCTTTGGTTGGAATGTTGGCTTTCAAAAATGGATCGCTGTTTGAAAAAATCAGTCATCAGGCCTACGTGGCGATCGGTTTCTCACTTTTGGTCGCCGTTAGTGCGCTCGACACCGAATCCCTCAAGGTCGGCAGCGCATTCATCCTGCTAAACGGCGTGATGCTTCTCACCTACTCGCTACTGGCCAAAAACATTGTTTGGGCCAACGTGGGCTACGCCATCACGAGCCTCAGCATCATCACCGCCAACAACGCCTGGCTGGACGTGAAAAACGCCAGCATTGTGGCGAGCGCGGCAATAGTTCTGGGCGCTCTGGGTAACCTGGGTCTGATTTCTGCCAATAAGAGCTTTGGTGGTAAGACTCAAACCACAAGGCTGGTTACCCGAATCACCACCGGGATTTCCCTATTGGCAATTCTGTTCACGGCTCTTCGTTTCATCCCGCTGAACGAACTCGACTCATGGGTGCTTCTTGGAGTTCCAGCAGCGATTGCGATCATCATCGAAGTTCGTAAGGCATCTGATTTCACATTCATTTACCTCGGTGCTGGCGCTCTTGGTTCCGCCCTGAATTTCTACCAAGGGCAAGACTTACTCCAGTACAACCTGAGACTGACTCTGGTTTTCGCTCTATTGGCGGCGGTGATGGTTCATAGAACTCTTGCCACCAAGAACGTGGGTTGGCTTGCCGGATCTCAGGTATCCGCGGGATTCTTCGGTTACTTCGCCGCTCTAGTTCTCGATGATGTGCTGAAAATTTCCTGGACGGGACCGGAAGTGTATTCGTTCTCGATAGCAATCTCGTTGGCGATCACAGCATTTATCACCCGAAAAGCGAATGGTAGGTTCAGCGACTACCTAACGCTCGACATTCCGGTGCTGGTAGCCACTGTTCCTAGCGTGCTGTTTGCGCTCGCCCCAACCGCCGGAGACCCAACCGAGAATGCCACCAGGCTTTTGGTTGCCACGGCAATCATCTGGGCTCACAACGTGTGGCGAACCCTCCAGCGAGGCGGTAAAGGCTGGCTGATTGCCCAGTTTGTTACCGGCCTGCTGTTTGCCTGGTCTGCGGTGCGTGAGATTTACGTGACCACCGACCTGGTCTGGGACGGACCGGAGCTATACGCCTTGGCCGCGCTAGTAGTTACCCTGGTTGGGCTAGGTCTGGCTAGTCGGCAGAATCTACTCTCCCAATCCATTTACCGATTCGGGCTGCCTCTCGCGGTTGCCATTACCCCGAGCGCGGTCTATTCCTGGACGAGCGTGACCAAGCAATTCTCCGAATTGGATTCGGTTGAGATAACCAGAACGCTGGCTGTGCTTGGAATTGCTATCGCAGCGATGGTTCTGGGTATCTTGCGCGGTAACCGAGGCCTAAACCTTGTCGGAACAATTGAACTCTGGCTTATCGGCATCCCGGGGCTTTGGTTCAAAACCTCGGCAATCGATAACGGTTCGGCCGATCTGGAACTGCGAGGTCTGCTCATTGCAGCCGTTATTTTCTGGGCCATTAACCTCCTGCGCCAATACACCTCCCTGAAACTCAAGAGCATCGTGTTTATAGGTATTCCGGTGTCAATCGCGTTGGCACCTGCCGTATTCCAAACCCTCTCAAGTTTGGGCGGCTCAGAAATTCGCAGCCTCGACTGGTGGCGTTTCTCAATCGTTCTCACGGTTTCGCTGGTCCTACTGTTGGTTGGTGCGCTGCGGGAAATCGGTGGAACATTCTTCCCAGGTTTGATCGGTGTCATCGTCACGGTGCTCCCCTACGGCTTCCACCCGCTCAGCAACAAGGAATGGTTCCTCTGGGCAATTTTGCTCGGTGTCGCCGCTCTACTGGTCTGGCTGGCCGTTCGGCTGGAGAATATGCGCAAGGCGGGTCGCGAACCGTCGGTTTGGTTGAAAGAGCTCAAATAACGCTTGCTTACTTAGGGTTACCTAACTAAAGTTGTATAGGTAAGGTAACCCTAAGTAAGTTCAAGAAAGAGCAAAATGCTAGCAAATTTCCTAATCGGACTCCGCGAAGGTTTGGAAGCCGCACTGATAGTTGGAATCTTGGCTGGTTACCTGGTAAAAACTGGAAACCGCAAAGAATTCGGCAAGCTTTTCTCAGGCGTTGGCGCCGCTGTAGCAATCTCCATTCTTATTGGGTTTGGTCTGACTATTGCAGTGTCCGAAGCTCCGGCCGGAATCAACGAGCTGATTGCGGGAACCACCTCGATCATCGCCGTGGTTTTTGTTACCTGGATGATTTTCTGGATGGCCGCTCAAAGCAAAACCCTAGGCAAGGAGTTGCGCGGCAAAGTTGATCAAGCGCTAAAGACGTCCACCTTCACCCTGGTTGGCGTTGCATTCTTCGCCGTGATCCGCGAAGGCGTTGAAACCGCAGTATTCCTCTGGAGCGCAACCAAGGCCACGGGAGATGAAACCAATCCCCTCCTCGGAGCAACCCTTGGCCTGCTTGTGGCAACCGTAATGGGCTATCTCATCTATCGAGGTGTGCTGAAGTTCAACCTGGGCGCATTCTTCAAATACACCGGAGCCTTCCTAATCGTTGTCGCCGCCGGAATTCTGGCCTACGGAATTCACGAACTACAGGAAATCGGCATCTTCGCGCCGCTTGAGAGCGCCTTCCCGATTCTCTCTTCAAACGCCTACGACGTTTCAGGAATCATCGAGAAAGATGGCGTGGTTCACAGCGTACTAAAGGGCACCATCTCGTTCCGAGTGACCCCAACCAACCTAGAGGCCATCGCCTGGATGCTTTACGCCATCCCGGTAAGCATCATCTACGCTCTGGGCTACCGCACAGCAACTAAATCTAAGGCTTAGGCATAGACTTAGCCAATGATGGCTAAATCGGCTAGTTGGCTGGCAAGAACCCTGACGTTGGTTCTGGCTCTCTCGCTCGGCCTGTTCGCCCCGACCCAGGCAAATGCAATTTCCCTCACGCAATCCGACGTATTCAACACCTCACGCGTGAACAGAATCGAGCTCGCGATTCCCGAAGCCAGCGCCGACTCTCTGAATAACAGAAACACTGCGAAGAATTATGTGACGGCAACTTTCAAGTTCACCTCGAACGGCCTTTCCATCGGTCCAATCGATGTAGGAATTCGACTCAAAGGGAGCACTTCGCTAGATCGCCTGAGCGGGCGGCCTTCTTTCAAGGTTGCGTTCAACTGGAAACTACTCAAGGGCAATCGATTTTTAGGGCTCAAAAACCTAACCCTCAACGCGATGTCGCAAGACGGTTCCAAGCTTCACGAATTCGGCTCATACAAACTCTTTAATCTCATGGGGGTTCCAGCGCCGAGAACCGGCTGGAGTGAGCTGAGAATTAACGGAGCATCGCGCGGACTCTACCTGTCACTTGAATCAGTGGACGACATATTCCTAAACAGCAAATTCCGTGATGTCACCCAGCACCTCTACGAGGGCGTGGCCCTAAACGATCTGAAACCAGGTAACGCGAACGGCGGCGAGAACGACGGCGATTACCTAGTGAAGGAAGGCTGGGCTGCCCGCCAAGACAAAGCCGACCTTCAGAAACTGATTAATGCCGCCAACTACTCTTCAGGCTCAGCTTGGTGGACGAAACTGGGCACGGTTATGGATCGAACTTCCCTGTTGAAGTTTCTCGCGGTAGAGAACTTCATCGGCCACTGGGACGGCTATTCGGGCCCTCTGCAGAACAACCACTTCTTGCGTAGCAACATTCTTGGCAAATTCACGATGCTGCCCTGGGGAGCAGACCAAACATTCGGTGAAAACCGCGCGACCAGAGAACTCCTAGACGATTATTTCTTTCCCCTAGACAAATCATCAGCGGGTTTCCCTTGGATTCAAAGCTCCTTCAAAAAAGAAACCATGCCACGTGGCCTTCTGTTCACCAAGTGCTTGGCCTACAAGACCTGCAAGGCGGCTTACCTAAATCAGCTCAAAGCCGTATCTGCAAAGGTGACCAGCGCCAAATTCGTAACGTCCATGACGTCGGCCGCTACCACAATTAGCGCCTACAGCGCAGCCGATGTTAAAGCCGAACAGGTTCGAGTCAACAGTTGGATCGTGAAGCAGCAGGCTCGGGTAAAAGCTGTGCTGAAAGCAAACGGAATCCGCTAACTTCTAGCCCTTGGTTGACCCGGCTATTAGGCCGGAGGTTATGAACTTCTGCAGGAACAGGAAGAGCAGAACCGTTGGTAACGCCGACAGGATCGCTCCAGCAGTGAACATCGACCAGTCTTTCGA
>Ga0208595_1000675_pt1 | contig 12163 bp, 14 predicted proteins | sample LakMenEpi28Jun11_FD_150742 | JGI IMG/M metagenome (GOLD analysis project Ga0208595, IMG submission 150742) | Freshwater microbial communities from Lake Mendota, WI - 28JUN2011 deep hole epilimnion (SPAdes) | ecosystem: Environmental > Aquatic > Freshwater > Lake > Epilimnion/Euphotic zone ...
CTTGGGCATTTGAGAAAGTTGCCGAACCATAGGTTTGTACGCCCGCTAGTTTGGCATCCGTGAAGTCGGCGTTCAAAAATTGGGAATTAATGAGCGTAGCTCCCGAAAGATTCGACTTGTTGAAATTGCAAGAATTAACCAACGATGTGTCAAAGCTACTTCCGCTCAGATTAGCGTTTGCGAAGTTTGCGCCTTCGAGATTTACTCGTTTGAATGTCGCCCCCTCAAGATTCGCTCCTGAAAAGTTTGCAGTTTTTAGGTTTAGTAGGTTGCTACCGCCTCCGGCAGATCCCTCAAATTTTGCATTTCTAAGGTCGCAACCCTGGTAGTCCAAACCCGCACAAGTTGAGGCGCTTGAGGAAACAGGCGACATTAAGCTAAGTGCAATGGCTGCAGTGGCCAGGCCGGTGATCCATCTGAAATTCTTGGTCATTTGATACCCCCATCTTGCGGTAAACACTACTAGACGTAAAAAGCCTCGGCAAGCAAGTGTTGCCGAGGAATGGGACTCGACTCAAACTACTTAAGTCGAGGCTCGTTCGGGTCTTGAGGCTCCGCGCCACGCAAGCTTAGGTCGAGAGTTGCGATGGTCACCAAGACGACGATGAAGGCAAGGCCGCCGGCAATCAGGGTCTTGTCGAGTGCACGAAGGCCGCCCCAGGCGATGAAACCGACGATCACACCTGCGATAGCTGAAAGTGTTAGGTAGACGCGCACGCCGAGAAGCTTTTTGATGGGGGCCATGCCTCTAGCCTAATCCTGTTTTTGTTGCTTGGGCCCGGCCGCTTCAATGCCCCAGTGAACTGCCAGAATCGCGCAGTAGGTGCCGAAGATTCCGATTGCGCCGATGGGTTCGAGGTTGAACCAAACAAAGAGCATCCAGACGATTAGATGGAGGCTCCAGTTGATGATGTGGTCGATATTGCTCTTCTTGAACCAGCCGTTGCCGAAGTTCATGATTGTTTCGGTGAGCAGTTGGGTCAGTGTGACGATCAAGACGAGAAGGTAGAAGCGCTCGAATGCGTCGGGCAGGCGAAGCATGATGCTTGCAAAGGTCGTGGTGAGCACCAGGCCAATGGCGTTGATTGCCGCGATAGAAATGCGGTGGCGGTTGGCGATGGTGTCGATTGCGAGAACTAGAACGGCAAAAATTAGGACGGCGACGGCTGCGACGTCGGCGTTGCCGCGGTTGAAGATTACGCCTGAGGCCCCGAGCGCTGCTGCGAGTGCCTTGGCGGCAGTCAGTTTGCGGATCATTCTGGTTGCTTTTTGCTCATGTTCATAAATCGAGAGTACGCGCCTTGGAACAAAACGGCGACGGTGTCGGTAGGCCCGGAGCGCTGTTTCGCGAGAATGATGTCGGCTTCGCCGGCGCGCGGGCTATCTTTCACGCCCATGTCTTCGCGGTGAAGCAGGATCACGACGTCGGCGTCTTGCTCAAGCGAGCCAGACTCACGCAGGTGCGAGATTTCTGGCTTCTTGTCGGACTTCTGCTCGGAGTTTCGGTTTAGCTGAGAGATTGCGATGACCGGAACGTTCAGTTCTTTGGCGAGGAGCTTGAGCGAACGAGAGAACTCCGAGACCTCTTGCTGGCGAGATTCAACCTTCTTGCCAGAGGTGAGGAGCTGGATGTAGTCGATGACGATTAGCTTTAGGCCGAGGCTTGAGGCTAGGCGGCGGCACTTGGCTCGGATCTCAACGAGGGTGAGGTTGGCCGAGTCGTCGATGAAGAGCGGGCTGTCGTTAAGGTTGCCGCGAACGTTGGCTAGTTTCTTCCATTCGTCTTGGCCGACGTTACCGCCGCGCATGTTCTGAAGGCGCACATCGGCTTCGGCGCTGAGTAGGCGCAAGGCGATTTCGGCTCGGCTCATTTCGAGTGAGAAGAACAGCACGGGTTGCTTCTGCTTGATCGCGGCATGGCGAGCAAAGTCGAGGGCAAGGGTTGACTTGCCGACACCCGGGCGGGCGGCGAGGATGATTAGCTGGCCGCCGTGGAGGCCGTGAGTTAGTTTGTCGAGCTCGTAGAAGCCCGTTGCGATGCCAGACATCTCGCCACCGCGCTTTTGCGCGAACTCGATCTCTTCGACCGCGGCTTCTAGCGAGACGTTTAGTGGCACATAGTCTTCACTGAACGCTGATGAACCAACTGCGTAGATCTCGGCCTGGGCCTGGTTGACGAGGTCTTCTACTTCACCCTCGTTGGTGTAACCCATTGCGGCGATTGAGGTGCCCGCTTCGACCAAGCGGCGCATGACGGCCTTTTCTTGGACGATTTTCGCGTAGAAGCCTGCGTTTGCGGCCGTTGGCACAACGCTGGTGAGGCTGTGCAGGTAGTCAGCGCCGCCCGCACGTACTAGGTTTCCGTTGCGAGTTAGCTCGGCTGTGACGGTGATTACGTCGGTTGGTTCGCCCCGGCCGTATAGGGCGTAGATCGCGCCAAAAATCAATTCGTGCTTGGGTGCGTAGAAGTCGTGCGAACCGATGTATTCGAAGACGTCGGCGACTGCGTCTTGAGAGAGCAGCATTCCGCCCAGGACCGACTGTTCGGCCTGCTGGTCGTTAGGCAAAACGCGGTCGGTTGCTCCGATTTGATCGCCCTTCGGGGCTGTTGTGAAAGCCATGGCTACCTCCAATTACGCACTACGACTTGTCTAGCATTCACCATGGACACTGTTAAAGCGAACCAAGACTGTGGAGAAATTGTGGAGAACTGTGGAAACACGCCGACCGCGCTGTGTATAAGTTGTGGATAACCTGTGGACAAATTGTGTATAACTAATTGTCCGACCAGTAAACAACTGCCATGTAGCCTGTGCATAAACAATTTTTGCAAACTCTAAACTTCAACCTGAGAGTTGTGAGTTTGGCTGGATCCGACACGCCGAGAGCCGAGTTATACACAAGTTATCCACAGGCAAAGAGAAACGGCGCCGGGAAAACCCGACGCCGTCTCAGTGAAACTGATTACTTTGCAGCCACAACCTGGAGGGTTACGGTAGCAACTACGTCGCCGTGTAGGCGAACGGTGGCCTCGTGGTTGCCAGCTACGCGAACTGGAGCAACGAATTCGACCTTGCGCTTGTCGACCTCTGGAAGACCAGCGGCAACGATAGCTGCAACGACGTCGGCGGTCTTGACGGCGCCGAATAGGCGACCCTCTTTACCGGCCTTGACGGCGATGCGGATTGGCTTCTCTTCAAGGCGAGCCTTGAGGGTCTGTGCCTCTTCAACGGTTGCAAGGGCACGTGCGTCGCGACCTGCGCGAATCGATGTGACCTGCTTCTCGCCACCCTTGGTCCACATGACTGCGAAGCCCTTTGGGATCAAGAAGTTACGAGCGTAACCGTTCTTTACTTCTACAACGTCGCCTGCGGAACCAAGACCGGAGACCTCGTTGGTCAGAATAACCTTCGACATACTTCCTACTCCTTAGTTACGGCCAGCGCCCGAGTATGGCAAAAGAGCCATTTCGCGAGCGTTTTTGATGGCACGGGCGATTAGACGCTGTTCCTGAACAGAAACACCGGTGATACGACGGGCGCGGATCTTTCCGCGGTCCGAGATGAACTTACGAAGGGTTGCGACATCTTTGTAATCGATGACGCCGACCTTGATTGATTTCACTGGCGCAAGCTTCGCATTCTTTGCGTTGCGGTTGGGCTTGCGACGAGCGTCGTTGGACTTTCCAGCCATTTTGATACTCCTAAAGTTTTCTTATTAGAACGGGGTGTCGTCTGAGTCGGCAGCTGCGCCTGGGTTTGCCCATTCGTCTGCTGCCTTCGGTGCCTTGGCAGCACCAGAGTCGCCCCAAGGGGTCTCGGCTACTGCGCCGCCCTCACGGGCACGACGGGTGATTGACGCGGTTGCGTAACGCAGTGAGCCACCGATTTCATCGATATCTAGCTCTAGCGAAGCGCGAGCCTCGCCGGCAGCCGACTGGTAGGCCGAAGGGGCCTTTAGTCGACCGGTCACGATAACGCGGGTGCCTTTGGTAAGCGACTGAGCAACGTTTTCAGCTAGCTCGCGCCATGCGGTGCAACGCACCCACACGGTCTCGCCGTCTTCCCATGCGTTGGTCTGGCGGTTGAAGGTGCGAGGGGTTGAACCCACACGAACACTCACAACTGCTAGTCCACCCTGGGTGTAACGCAGTTCAGGATCGTCGGCAAGGTTGCCAACAATCGTTACGTTTAGTTCGCCGGCCATGTTGCTACTCAGCGTCCTTCTTGGCAGCAGGCTTGCGCGGAGCACGAGCCGGCTTGGTGTCAGCGATCTCTGCAGCAGTGATCTCTGGAACATCAATCGGCTTGATGCTGACGACAGCCTCGTCTGCACGAAGAACCTTGGTGCGCATGACGGCTTCTGAAAGTCGCAGCTGGCGGTCTACTTCGATGACATCTGCAGGGGTTGCCTTCAGATTCACGACGGCGTAGATGCCTTCGGTCTTCTTGTTGATTTCGTAGGCCAAACGACGTTTTCCCCAGATTTCAACGTTGTCGATGGTGCCTCCACCATTGCGAACTACGTTGAGGAATTTGTCGAGGCTTGGAGCAACGGTACGTTCTTCGACTGACGGGTCGAGAATAACCATGAGCTCGTATGGATGCATGACTAACCCACCTCCTTCGGACTAAACGGTTATGGCATTTCCATAACAGGAGGGTAAATAAGCATCGCTACCCAAAGATATGGGCAACCTCTCTACTCTACCTGCTAGACCACCAGGCGAGCAAGCGCTCTTTCGCGACCTCCGGGCCGAGTGCGCCCTCTTCGAGTCGAAGTTCCATGAGAAACGCTCTGGCTTCTCCAACTTCGCGACTTGGCTTGAGCCCGAGAAGCTCCATGATCTCTTCGCCACTCAGATCCGGGCGAAGCGAATCGAGCTCTTCTTGCTCGCGAAGGGCGGCGATTCGGTTTTCGAGGTCATCGTAGGCAAACGAGAGCCGCTCGGCTTTGCGCTTGTTTCGCGTGGTGACATCGGCTCGGGTGAGCGCGTGCAGCCGGCTCAGCAGGTCTTCGGCGTCACGAACGTAGCGGCGAACGGCCGAATCGCTCCAACCCTGATCGCCGTAACCGAAAAAGCGCAGGTGCAGCTCAATCAGGCGGCTAACGGCGCGAATGGTTTCGTTATCAAACTTGAGCGCTTGCATACGCTTCTTGGCAATTCGCGCACCGACAAGATCGTGCTGGTGAAAAGTGACCCCGCCACCGGGTTCGAGGCGGCGAGTTTTTGGCTTGCCGCAGTCGTGCAACAGCGCGGCAAAGCGCAGCACGAAGTCGCCCTCGAGCCCGTAGTTCTTTTCGTAATCAATCGCCTGCTCGACAACGGTCAGGGTGTGCTCGTAGACGTCCTTGTGGTGGTGATGTTCGTCGACCTCTAGCTTGAGCGCGGTGATTTCTGGCAACACCAGCTGAGCGAGGCCCGAATCGACCAGTGCGGTTAGTCCGGCTCGCGGGTTTGCTCCCAGCATCAGCTTCACGATTTCATCACGGACACGCTCGGCAGAGATTATTTCGATGCGCTCGGCCATTGCGACCATGGCGTCAAAGGTTGCCGGTTCAATTTCGAACCCAAGCTGCGACGCAAAGCGCGCGCCACGCATCATGCGCAGTGGATCATCGCTGAAGGAGTCCTCGGGTTTGCCGGGCGTGCGAATGACTCCGGCGAGAAGGTCTTTTAGTCCGTCGAACGGGTCGACGAAGGTCTTCGAAGGCAGCCGGAGCGCCATCGAGTTGATGGTGAAGTCTCGGCGAAACAGGTCTTCGTCAAGGCTGTTGCCGAAGGCGACCTCTGGCTTGCGACTCTCGGGTTCGTATTTGTCTGCTCGGTAGGTGGTGATCTCTATCTGGTCGTCGCCGACTCTGGCCCCGATGGTGCCGAACTCGCGTCCGATGTCCCAGTGCGCATCGACGTAGGGCTTCAGAACCTTGATGATGTCGTCTGGGCGGGCGTCGGTGGTGAAGTCGAGGTCGGGTGCCTTGCGGCCGAGAAAGGCGTCGCGAACCGGGCCACCGACGAGAGATAACTCGAAGCCGGCATCGCCGAAACGTTTGCCGAGTTCGACAAACAGCGGCTCGTTCGTAATTCGCTCGAGATTGGCGAGCGCCTGGGCAACCGTTTGCATGGCTTTTAGTGTGCCACAGGGTTGCGGGTTTAGGCTTTGTCTAATGAAACCGAACCCAGGTAAACCTAGAGGTCGGATGGTCGAAGAGACCTCCGCGGGTGGGTTTGTTTTGGCCGCTGATGGTAGTAAGAGCGTTGCTCTGATCGGGCGCGAAACCCGCAGCGGGCGCCTGGAGTGGTGTGTTCCGAAGGGTCACCCAGAGGGAGACGAGTCAATCGAAGTAGCCGCGCTTCGCGAAGTTGCCGAAGAGACAGGGCTTATCTGCGAGATTCTGGCCCCACTCGGCATCATCGATTACAAGTTTCAAGCGGGCGGAAAGTTGATTCACAAAACCGTGCACCACTTTCTGATGCAGCAAATTGGTGGCGAGCTAACCATCGAAAACGACCCCGACCAAGAAGCGGTCGACGTCAAATGGGTTGCCCTCGAGGAGCTCTCGGGTATTCTTGCCCACGAAAACGAGCGCAGAATGGCTCGAGGAGTCATCGAGTGGGTGGAGCGCAATTGATTAAGAGAGTTATCGCCGCTCTGCTTGCCCTGGGTGGAGTTTTTGCAGCAAACTCGGCAACGGCTCAGGACACCTACGACATCAAAGTTGTGAACGCCAGCGAGATCAACATGGTCGCCAAAGATTCGCGCCTTCCGATCATCATTCGCAACGACTACGACAGCCAGGCGCGAGTGCTGGTTCACGTTAGCGCAAACAATGGCAAAGTTACCTTTCCCGAGGCGACCTACGCGGTGATACCTGGCTTCAGCACCTACACGGCCAAGGTGCCGGTTACCGCGATTTCGAGCGGTGAAGTTGAACTGCAGGTCTGGTTGACCAGCACCACCGGGGTTCGCCTGACCGAAAACGTGACACTCAAAATGAACATCAATGCCGATCTAGAGTTTGTGTTGCTCGGCAGCTTCTTCATCGCCGTGGCAGTTCTGGGGGCAGCCGGTGTGATTCGCACACTGCGCAAGAAAAAGGCCTCCGCTTGAGTCTCGCGAGATCCTCGTTGATCATGGCCTCCGGCACGATTGTGTCGCGAATTCTGGGTTTCATTCGAGCGGTGATGCTTGCGCTCACAATCGGTGTTACTACCAACGCGGCCGACGCTTTTGGTGTCGCCAACCAGTTGCCAAACAACGTTTACGCGATCATCGTCGGAGGCGTGCTGAACGCGGTTCTCGTGCCGCAAATTGTCAGGGCGTTGCATCACAAGGACGGCGGCAAAAGCTACATCGATCGCCTACTGACCCTGATAATCACCATGTTCTTCGGTGTCACCGTAATCACCACTGCCTTCGCGCCCCTGCTGGTGAGCCTCTACACCGCTGGCTGGTCGAGCGAGCAACTCGCCCTCGCAACCGCCTTCGCTTACTGGTGCCTCCCGCAGCTGTTTTTCTACGGGCTCTACTCGATCTTGGGTGAGGTGCTCAACGCGAGAAGCGCCTTCGGGCCGTTCATGTGGGCGCCGGTGCTCAACAACTTGGTCGCAATCGCGGGTCTGGCTTCGTTCATCGCGATCTTCGGTGCCGACCCGACCGGGTTCCGAGTGGTCAGCATGTGGGGCGTTGGCGAAATCTCGCTACTGGCCGGTAGCGCAACACTGGGAGTCGCCGCTCAAGCCCTGATCTTGTTCGCGTTCTGGAAGCGCATCGGTCTCAAGTTCAAACTCAACTTCAAGTGGCGCGGGGTTGGGCTTCGCCCGGCCATGAAGGCGGCCACCTGGACCCTCGGTATGGTTCTGATCACTCAGATCGGCGGGTTGGTGCAGACAATCATCGCCTCGCAGGCTGCTAGCGCACGTGAAACAAACACCGACCCGACCATTGCAATCGCTTCGGTGGCCGCTTCTTCGATTGCCTGGCTAATCTTCATGCTCCCCCACTCAATCGCGACCGTTTCGATTGCAACCGCGTCATTCACCAAGATTTCCACCTTTGCCGCTGCCCAAAAATTCAAAGAACTCAAGGTTCACCTCGGCAAGAGCTTGCGCGCGATTCTCGCAATCAGCGCCCTCTCGACGGCGGTGCTCATGGTGCTCTCATACCCGATAGCTCGCGTATTCGTTGGTGAGTTTCCGTCGACTGCCGCCCTTGGCAACGTCCTAGTCGCAATGCTCTTTGGTTTGATTCCGTTCAGTTTCGTATTCATGATGCAGAGGGCCTTCTACGCTCTCGAAGACACCAAGAGCCCGTTTGTGTTCACGGTCGCACAGGTTTCGCTGTTTATCGCTGGCGCAATCACGGTCTCGGTCACCGTGCCGGCCCAGTGGCTGGTTGCGGCCATGGCTCTGGTAAACAGCGTGAGCATTACGGTGCAAGCCGCGATCGCCTACCTGGCACTTCGCAAGCGCATCGGGGCCTTCGACGGGCTCAAGCTGTTTAGCGGCGGGTTCTCGATGGTGCTCGCCGCGGCGCTGGCGGGCGGAATCGGCATTTTCACGCTCAACCTCTTCGGCGGTTCGATTCCCGGCTCGTTTGTGTTGGCGTCGGTGTTCGGGGCCGTGGTTTCTTCGAGCGCCGTGGGTGTAGTTATGGTCGCCGTCTACGCAATTGCCCTGAAGTTTCTTAAAGTTCCAGAGGCCGACATTGCGCTGAAGGCAATCAGGGGAATAATCCGCCGATAAAATCATCTTTTAGTTACATAACTAACAGGAGATCCCCTTTGCGCGACGTCATCATCATTGGTTCCGGCCCTGCCGGCTACACCGCGGCTATCTACGCCGCCCGCGCTGGCCTAAAGCCACTACTCATCGCATCCTCGGTCGAGGCCGGTGGCGAGCTGATGAAGACCACTGAGGTCGAAAACTATCCTGGTTTTCCGGACGGCCTTCTCGGCCCGGACCTTATGGCCAACTTTCAGGCACAGGCCGAGCGCTTCGGCACCGAAATTCTCTTGGACGACGTAATCGAGGTCGACCTGCGCGGCGACGTGAAGATCCTAAAGACCGGCGAAGGCAAGACCTTTGAGGCCAAAACCGTAATCTTGGCCACTGGAGCCGCCTACCGCGAGCTCGGTTTGCCGCGCGAGAAGGAGCTTTCGGGTCACGGAGTTTCGTGGTGCGCAACCTGCGACGGCTTCTTCTTCAGACAGAAGACCATTGCCGTAGTTGGCGGTGGCGACTCGGCTATGGAAGAAGCGAACTTCCTCACTCGCTTCGCCGACAAGGTTTACCTGATTCACCGTCGCGACAGTTTCAAGGCTTCGAAGATCATGCAAGACCGCGCCCTAGCCAACCCGAAGATCGAAGTTATCTGGAACTCGGCCATTGCCGAGCTAAAGGGTGAAGCAAAACTCGAGGCTGTCACCCTCGAAGACACCGTAACCGGCGAAAAGCGTGACCTTGCACTTGACGGCCTGTTCATTGCCATCGGTAATGACCCAAGAGTCTGGTTGGTTGAAGACCAATTGGAACTAACACCGGAGAAATTCATCAAGGTTGATGGGCGCTCGTCCAAGACCACTCTCCCCGGTGTGTTTGCCTGCGGCGATGTAATCGACCCGACCTACCGCCAGGCGATCACCGCCGCTGGCTCTGGGTGTGTCGCAGCGCTAGACGCCGAGCACTACCTAACATCCCACTAGATTTCTAATTAGCAAAAGAAGGAACCCAAATGTCGAAGCACGTAACCACCGCCGAATGGCAGACCGTAGTACTAAACAGCTCGAAGCCAGTGCTTGTTGACTTCTGGGCCGAGTGGTGTGGACCTTGCCGCCAGGTTTCACCGATCGTTGACGAGATTGCTGGCGAGTACGCCGACAAACTCGAGGTCGTCAAGGTAAACGTAGACGAAGAGCCGGGACTTGCTCAGCAGTACGGCATCACCGGAATCCCTGCGCTGCAGGTTTTCCAGGGTGGCCAGCTGGTCAAGCAGATGGTTGGCGCTCGTCCGAAGGCCGTATTACTTCAGGACCTCGCTGAATTCATCGGCTAGTCTTTACAGATAAACCCAATGGCGCGTTGAACTAAAACACGCCTGAAGGGGTCCGCATGAGCAAAAACCAAGACACTTGGTTAGACGCCTATTCCGCCCGCGCACACAACCTCTCAGTTTCTGAAGTTCGGGCACTTTTTGCCGTGGTTTCACGGCCCGAAGTAGTCTCACTCGCCGGCGGCATGCCCTACGTTTCGGCTCTCCCCAAAGATTTGCTGCGCGAAGCCTACGACTCGGTGATGAAGACCAAGGGTGACCTAGCGATTCAGTACGGCGGCGGCCAGGGCGATCTAACTCTTCGCGATCAGACCCGTGAGCTAATGGCCCTTGAGGGTATTCGCTCCTCGGTCGAGGACATCGTGATTACGACCGGTTCACAGCACGGACTCGAGCTGCTCAGCGGACTATTTCTAGAAAAGGACGACGTGGTTTTGGCCGAGGGCCCTTCATACGTCGGCGCCCTTGGCATTTTCAGGCACTACCAGGCCCACGTGGAACATGTGCTCACCGACAACGACGGCATGATTCCCGAAGCACTCGGGGCCACCATCAAGGCGCTCAAGGCGAAATCGCGCAAAATCAAGTTTCTCTACCTGGTGCCGAACTTCGCCAACCCTTCCGGTGTCACTCTCGCGAAGGAAAGACGCGGCAAGATCCTCGAACTCTGCCGCAAAAACCACATTTTGGTGGTCGAAGACAACCCCTACGGCCTGCTCTACTTCGATCAGCCGGTGCCGGACGCGCTTCGATCGATGGACGAAGACGGAATCGTCTATTTGGGCTCATTTTCGAAGATTTTGGCGCCCGGATTCCGCGTTGGCTACGTCCTAGCCCCACCGGCGATTCGCGACAAACTGGTTCTGGCCAACGAATCGGCCATTCTTTGCCCGTCATCGTTCAGTCAGATGATGATTTCTTCGTATTTGGCCCATGCCGACTGGAAAAAGCAGGTTGACTCGTTCAGAGGCGTCTATCGAGAGCGCAGGGACGCCGCCCTGAGCGCGATGGCGGAATACCTTCCCCAGCTCGAAACCACCCGCCCCGAAGGTGGCTTCTACCTCTGGGTAACCCTGCCAGATGGCATGGACTCGAGGGCGATGTTGCCTCTAGCGGTGGAAGAGCTAGTTGCCTACACGCCCGGAACCGCGTTCTACGGCGACGGTACAGGCCAAAACAAGCTTCGGATCTGCTATTCATACCCAACACCGGAACGCATAAACCTAGGTATCCAAAGGCTTTCAGGTGTTATCAGTCACCAGTTAGAGCTTCTCGAAACATTCGGCAAGCAGGGCTCAAAGCAATAGCCAGCGCGCTTTCGCTGCTTTTGGTGGTAAAACCCCTAATCGTTAGGGCCCTAACGATTTAGTGAGGGTCTAGCTCGATGTTCATCTCTTCGATGATGCGATTGAGGTCGGCAACCGAGGCAAAATCAATGACAATCTGGCCTTTAGCCTTGCCAATGCTGATGCGCACGCTCGTGCCGAGCTTGTCGCCGAGCTGGTCGGCGATGCCCTTGAGCGAATCCTGACGTCTGCCCGGCTTGATCTTGCCGCGCTTCTCGGTTGGGCGATCGATGGCGACCAGCTCTTCGAGCGAGCGAACCGAAAGGCCCTCGTTGATCACCTTGTTGGCGAGCTCAACCATGCGCTCCTCGCTGGCAGCCCCAAGCAGGGCGCGGGCGTGACCGGCACTCAAGACGCCGGCGGCAACCTTGCGCTGCACCTGGGTCGGGAGCTTCAGAAGCCTGATGGTGTTAGTGATTCGGGGGCGAGAGCGTCCGATGCGCTCGGCTAGCTGGTCTTGGGTGATGCCGAAGTCTTCGAGCAGCTGCTGGTAAGCGCTGGCTTCTTCGAGAGGGTTTAGGTCGCTGCGGTGCAAGTTTTCGAGCAGTGCGTCGCGCAGCATGTTTTCGTCGGCGGTTTCGCGAATAACCGCAGGGATCTTGTCTAGACCGGCCTCTTTTGAAGCGCGAAGTCTGCGCTCACCCATAATCAGTTCGTAAGAGCCGTCAGAGATTTCACGAACCACGATTGGCTGCAGAACGCCGAGTTCTTTGATCGAGTGAACCAATTCGGCAAACGCCTCTGGCTCGTAAGCACTTCTAGGCT
>Ga0208595_1000676_pt1 | contig 12137 bp, 12 predicted proteins | sample LakMenEpi28Jun11_FD_150742 | JGI IMG/M metagenome (GOLD analysis project Ga0208595, IMG submission 150742) | Freshwater microbial communities from Lake Mendota, WI - 28JUN2011 deep hole epilimnion (SPAdes) | ecosystem: Environmental > Aquatic > Freshwater > Lake > Epilimnion/Euphotic zone ...
CAAAATCTTGAATTTTTGAAACAATATCTGTAGGCTGCTGCGAATCAAATTCAAAAATATAGGTCAACCCCGAACATCCCCCATTTTTATAGCCGACACGCAATTTCTTTTGCGCATCTTCTTTTGCCTTTAGTTTCAAAACTTGTTTAATTGCATTGGGCGAAAATGATACGATTTCTCCTGTAAACTCCATTTTAAAAAAATTTGTTATGAATTTAAAACAAAATAGATTTATTTTGCGTTCCAAACTTAAAATAAAAAAATGAACGAAGCAACTTTTATTGAGATTCTAAAATATTTTATTCCACTTATAGCCATGATTGCTTTGGTCTATCTTTTCTTGGACCATTGGAAAAAACAAGACAATTTAAGACAACGCATACAACTCAATAAGGAATATAAAGCCTTAATTTTGCCAACGCGGGTGCAAGCTTTTGAAAGAATGATTTTATTTTTGGAGCGTATTTCTCCTAACCATTTAATTACTCGACTCAATAATAGTCAATTTTCGGCACAAGAATTTCAATATATTTTAACCAAAGAAATTAATGATGAATTCGAACATAATTTATCGCAACAACTATATATCTCTTCCAAAACTTGGAGTGTGATTACACTAGCAAAAGATCAAACCATTCAAGAAATTTTAAATGCCGCGCAGTCTTTGGCACCTAATGCCACGGCAAAAGATTTAGCTTTAAAAATTCTTAATGTCAGTCTTCAAAATAATAAAAACATACCTACAAAGTCGGCTATTGAGCAATTAAAAGCCGATTTCAGTTCTTTAATTATTGGAAAATAAAAGCAAATGGCAAAAATAAAAAACGGACAATTTTTAATCAGCGAACCTTTTTTGCTCGATGACGCCTTCCGAAGAAGTGTCATTATGATGCTTGACCATAATAAAAATGAAAGTTTTGGACTTATCATTAATAAAAAAATGCCGTACAAGATTTCAGAAATTAATTTAGGTATTATTCGTGATGACATTGACTTGTATTTTGGAGGTCCCGTTGATACCAACCGCGTATTTTTTGTTCATAAAACGAAAGAATTAAAAAATGCTATTCCTATTGGAAATGGGCTTTATTGGAATGGAGACATCGATGAAATGAAAGCCATGCTCGAAATTGAATATATTTTACCCGAAGACATTCGATTTTATTTAGGTTATTCGGGCTGGGGAAAAGACCAACTAAAAGAAGAATTAAATGAAAAATCTTGGATTTTATCCGACCTTAAACCAGAGTTGATTTTTAACCCTAAAACCGATGATGAACTATGGAAAACCGCTCTAGAAAGCCTTGGCGAACCTTATGCGGAAATGATTCATTATCCGATTAATCCACAGTTGAACTAGTTTTAGATAATTTTAAAAGACATCTAAAATATAGTTTACCTATTTATTACTAAAAAGCAAACTGCCATCTCCGTAGCTCAAAAATCTAAAATCATGAGCTAATGCATAATCATAAATCGTTTTCCAATCTTCGCCTACCACTGCAGCTACAAGTAAAAGTAACGTAGAGCTGGGTTGATGAAAATTCGTGATAAGTGCTTGGATAATTCTTAACTTATAAATAGGAACGATGAGTAATTGCGTTTTACAAATAATTTTTTCAATTTTGTTTTTATCAAGCCATGCGAGTAAACTGTTTAAAGCGTCTAATGCTGACAATTCTTGGTTGAGCTCATAAGCATCCCATTGTTTCACTTCCAAATCTTGAATAGGGACTTCTATATTTTGATTGGCTTTCACGCCCATCCAATACAAAGATTCAATCGTTCTCATGGAGGTCGTACCTACGGCAATGATATTTTTCTTAGAATGATTATCTGATAATTGATGTATAAGCTTTTGGATGGAATCTTTCGACACTTCAATCCATTCCGCGTGCATATCGTGACCTTCCAGTGTTTCACTTTTCACAGGCTTAAATGTGCCTGCACTGACATGAAGCGTCACATAGTCTATTAAGGCTTTTTTTGAATTCAGTTTTTCAAAAATATCATTCGTAAAATGAAGTCCTGCGGTAGGCGCTGCTACAGATCCCTCTTGGGTAGCATAAACGGTTTGATATCTACTTTTATCTATAGCTTCACTTTCTCTTTTTAAATAAGGCGGAATGGGAATATTGCCAACTTTTTCGAGCACTTCCGCAAAACATAAATCTTCGGGCTGCCAGCTAAAATTTACAGTAAATAAATTTCCATTTCGTTTTACAATTTCTGCTTGTAACGTGCAGTCATTTTTCTGAATGCAAATCTGATTTTCTTTCCACCGATCCAAACGACCTATCAAACACTCCCAAGCGACCGATTGTTTTTTTATCATAGCCGATGAAGGTTCTGCATCCTCACCACTAGGCTCTAAACAAAAAATTTCAATCGCATCTCCTTTCGCATTTTTAAAATGAAGACGCGCTTGAATCACCTTCGAATTATTGAAAACAAACAACGCATTTTCGGAAATATGTTGATCCAAATTTTTATAAATATCTTCGGTGATATTCCCATTTTGATAAACCAATAATTTACTTAAATCGCGTTCTTCTAGAGGATATTTTGCAATACGATCATTCGGCAAGTCATACGTGAAGTCTTTAATTTGGACTTCTTGTGCCTTTTTTTTATTATTTGTATCCATTTTATATTCAAAACTTATTTAAACCTATTTAATTTAGACTGTAAAATTATCTCGTTTTTTTTAAATCATTTACATTTGAATTTATATTTAAAAAAAAAGGAACCTCAAATGAAGTTCCTTTAAAATATTTTTAAAATTTTGGATGATTAAGCATCTAAAGCGGCTGCTCCGCCTACAATTTCCATAATTTGGTTGGTAATCGCTGCTTGACGCGCTTTGTTATACTCAATCTGTAGCTTTTTAATAAGATCTCCAGCATTGTTTGTTGCGGCATCCATAGCCACCATTCGAGCACCATGTTCCGAAGCGTTATTATCTAAACAATATCTAAAGAAGGTTGTTTTTAAGATTTTTGGTATTAATTCTAATAACAAATCTTCTTTACTTGGTTCAAAGATATAATCTGCATTGGATTGAGTAGCTTTTACCGTTTCTTGTTTTTTAGCTATTGGTAAAAATGTTTCTTGAGTAAATTCTTGAACGGCTGCATTTTTGAATTTTGCATAAACCACTTCTATAGCATCATATTCTTTTGCAATATAACTTTCCATCAAAAATGTTGCTGCTTTTGATGCATTTTCAAATGTTAAATTATAAAATAGCTCCCAAAAGGTATTGTCGCATTTCATACCCAATCGTCCAAATGCTTCCATCGATTTTTTACCGATAGGTAACACTGTGATTTTTTGATCTTTGTGTAAATGTGGGTATTTTTGGAAAATCAAAGATTTTGCAGATTTGATTAAATTGGAGTTAAAACCACCACACAAACCTCTATCCGAACTCATCACAACAACTAAAACTTTTTCAACGGGTCTAACTTCGTTATAACCCATTTGCAATTCGTTTAAATCCGTACTTTGCATGATATTGGATAAAACATCTTGTAATTTATCGCTATACGGTCGCATCGTCGTAATTCGGCCTGTTGCTTTCTTTAACTTGCTCGCCGAAACCAACTTCATCGCTTTGGTGATTTGTTGCGTTGATTTTACGGATTTGATTCGATCTCTAACTTCATTTAATGCTGCCATCGGGTAACTTAATTATGTATTAAAATTAATGGAGCGCAAATATAAAATAAAAAAAACAAAAAAAACGAGTTTTGATTATTTACAAATTTGTGCACGTGTTTTAATTGATTTGATGTTCTAGCGCTCTTTCTTGGATTTCTTTTTGAATATATTGCGAAAAATCCTGTAAAGACATCGAACCAACATCACCTTTCCCATGAATACGAACGGAGACTTTATTTTCGTCAATATCTTTTTGACCAATAACAATCATGTAAGGTACTTTCATCATTTCGGCATCTCGGATTTTTTTGCCAATTTTTTCATTACGTTCATCCAATTTCACTCGAACACCGGCCGCTTTGAGTGCATCAAAAATGGTTTTACCATAATCCATGAATTTATCTGAAATAGGTAAAATCGCCACTTGCTGCGGCGCCAACCAAGTAGGGAAATTTCCAGCAAAATGTTCTAATAAAAAAGCAATATATCGCTCATGCGTTCCTAACGGTGCGCGATGAATAATCAAAGGCGTTTCATCTTCGTTATTGGCGTTTTTAAATGTTAAACCAAATTTATTTCCTGAGTTAAAATCCACTTGATTGGTAGATAAGGTAAACCATCTTCCAATTTGACTTCGCATTTCTACATCAATTTTAGGACCATAAAAAGCGGCTTCATCGGCTACTTCTTCAAATGGAACTCCCGAATTAATAAGGACTTCGCGTACCATTTCTTCAGTTTCTTTCCATAATTCAGGCGCATTGATATATTTTGAGCCCAATTTACTCGGCTCATGCAGCGATAAACGCATTTTATAACCATCCGAAGCAATACCAAATAATTTAAAATATTTTAAATACATGGCATTTACCTTTTTAAACTCTTCGGCAAATTGCTCTTTGGTACAATAAATATGCGCATCGTTCATATGAAGGCTTCGAACTCGCATTAATCCCATCAATTCACCACTTTGTTCATAGCGATAACAAGTGCCATATTCCGCAATTCGATATGGTAAATCTTTGTAACTTTTTGGTATGGCATCAAAAACTTTATGATGATGCGGACAATTCATCGCTCTAAGGTAATATTTTGTACCATCAATTACCATAGGAGGAAACATACTGTCTTCGTAATAAGGTAAATGGCCTGAAGTTAAGTACATTTCTTCTTTAGCAATATGCGGCGTAACCACTCGATGATAACCATCAGCATCCTCGCTTTCTTTTGCTAACTTTTCAAGTTCTTCGATAATAATACCTCCATTTGGAAGCCATAATGGAAGCCCCTGACCTACCATATCATCAAAAGCAAAAATTTCAAGTTCTTTTCCTATTTTTCGATGATCGCGTCTTTTAGCTTCTTCCAACATTTCTATATAAGCATCCAAATCCGCTTGTTTTGGAAATGTAATACCATAAATACGCGTCATCATTGGATTTTTTTCATTCCCTCTCCAATAGGCTCCAGCTATACTCATCAACTTAATCGACTTGATATAGCCGGTATTTGGAATATGAGGACCTCTACACAAATCCGTAAATGCCCCTTGTTGATAAAATGTAATTTCACCATCATTCAAATCTTGAAGCAATTCTAATTTGTATTGATCGGCTTTTCCCGTAAAATAGGTTATCGCATCTGATTTAGCAACTTCGCTTCTTAAAAAAGGACTTTTTTTCTCTGCCAATTGTCTCATTTTTTTCTCAATAGCAGCTAAATCATCACTCGAAAGCGATTTTCCTCCTAAATCTATATCGTAATAAAAACCCGCTTCTATAGCAGGGCCAATTCCAAATTTTGTATCGGGATACAACTCCTCTAGTGCCTCCGCCATCAAATGTGCCGAACTATGCCAATAGGTTTCTTTTCCCTCTTTATCATCCCAGGTGAATAGCTTTAATGTGGCATCGGTATCAATCGTTCGGGTCAAATCCCATTTTTGATTGTTTACTTCGGCTACTAAAACTTTTGAAGCTAAACCGTGACTAATTTGCTTTGCTATCTCCATTGGAGATATTTCGGCTTCGTACTCACGAACGCTTCCATCTGGAAAACTAATTTTTATCATTTGTTTAGGTTTTAAAAATGCAAATATAAACAAATTAAGGTCTTTGACAATAATATGTTATTAGGATCCATTTTCTTTATTTTAAACGTATAAAATGTGCATTTTAACCCAAATGAATCATTTCATGTTTTCTTAACGATTTATTATTTAAAAAAAACTTACTTTTGTATCAAATTACGAATTATGAATAGACGTCATTTCCTAAGAAACGGACTTTGGGTATCTGCGGGGCTTTCTATGTTTCAGAATCTATCGGCTCAAAAACAAAATAAATCAAATCAAGGCGCTAAAAATATTATTTTTATGGTGAGCGACGGTATGAGTAGCGGCACTTTGGCGATGGCAGATATTTACAAGCAACGTATTTTTGGAAAAGGCTCGGAATGGCTCGATTTATATAGAAATCAAATGGTGACGCGTGGCTTAATGGATATGGCGTCGGCAAATCATATCGTAACAGACTCCGCGGCGGCGAGTAGCTCGTGGGGAAGTGGTTTTCGAGTAAAAAATGGAAGACTTAATATAGATGAAAAAGGCAATGCACTTTTACCGATTTGGCAAAAACTAAAACGTAAATCGATGCAAGTTGGTTGCGTTACTACCGTTCCGATTGCGCATGCTACGCCAGCGGGATTTTGTGTCGCTCAAAAGTCTAGAAATAGTATGGATGATATTGCACTTCAATACCTCGATTTCAAATTTGATGTGATGATGGGCGGCGGCAATTCCAACTTTGACCCAAAATCCCGAAAAGATGGTGTTGATGTTTATAGTAAATACCTTTCAAATGGTTATCAAGTTGTAAAAAATAAAGAAGCGATGCTTCAAGCTAAACATGATAAGCCTATTTTAGGCGTTTTTGCGGAAGAAGGGCTTCCATATACACTAGACCGTGTTCATACTCCTGCTTTAGATAAAGAAGTACCAAGACTTGCGGAAATGACCCAAAAAGCGATTCAAGCACTAAAAAACAGCCCAAATGGATTTGCGCTTCAAGTGGAAGCCGGCAAAGTAGATTGGGCGGCACACGCAAATGATATTGGAGCACTGCTATTTGACCAATTAGATTTTGACGAAGCCATAAAAGTGGCTATTGATTTTGCGATAGAAGATAAAAATACGCTGGTTATTATCACTAGCGACCACGGCAATGCAAATCCAGGTTTGGTTTATGGCAAAAACGACAACGATCATTTTGACAATCTTCAACATTTTAAAATGACAAACGAAATGCTCCTGAATCAGATAGATTCAAAAATGAGCGTTAAACAAATTCAAGAACTTGTAGAAATGGCTAATAAAAACGCTATAAGCGAAGAAGCGGCCTCTAAAATACTATCATATTACACTGGAACGGCTCTCGAAAAAGAAGGCGGACTATATAACCATAAAAAACTTCCTTTTGAATTTTTGGCTAAAACCCAAAAAGAATATACTTCGGTAGGTTGGATTGGCAATGACCACTCTTCGGATTATACCGAATTGGCTATGTTTGGACCCGGAAGCGATAAATTAAAGCCATTTATAAAAAATACAGACCTACACTATTTTATTTTAGATGCTTTAGGAATTGAAAATAATTTTTAGGTTTTCCAAGAAATAAATTAAATTTGTTATAATTTTTAATACTATTTTTCGTTAAAATTTAAAATTAAAATTATGACTCGAAAAGAATTTTTATCTTTATTAGGAGTAGGAGGCGCTTCTTTAGTCGTTTCTGCTTGTATTGGCGGTTGTAGTAAAACCGAAACGACCCCAGCGCCTTCAGGAATAGACTTAAATTTAGACCTTAATGCAGCTACATATTCTTCTTTAAAAACAAAAGGAAATTTTGTAAATCTTCCAGAAGGTGTCGTTGTGGCCTATGGCTTAGATGGCAATTATTATGCGGTACAATTATCGTGCCCGCATGAAAGTGGCCGAATTAAATATGATCAAAGTCTTCAGAAATTTAGATGCGATAATCATACCGAACAAAATTTTACGACCTCAGGTATCTCCAATAATGCCCGAACGAGCAGTAATTTAAAAACATATGTTTGTACTCTAAATGGAAATACTTTAAATGTTAAAGGTTAGGAGCGGACTCCCTTTTTTAGCTTTATTTTTGTTTTTTTCTTTTTCTATTCAAGCGGCTTCATGGGAAACGGATCTTGACAGCGCATTTATTAAATCAAAAGAGCATCAAAAATACATTCTTTTAAACTTTTCGGGTTCTGATTGGTGTATACCATGCAGAAAGTTAAAAACAGAATTGTTCTCAAATCCAAAATTTATTGAATATGGAAATGAAAATTTGGTATTAGTCAATTTAGACTTCCCTTTGAAAAAAAACAATAAATTAGATAAAGAATATCAAAACAAATTAGACGCTTGGGCTGAAAAATACAATCCAAACGGTATTTTTCCGTTAACGTTATTAATTGATCCTGAAGGCAAAATTATTTATAAATGGACGGGGTATATACATGATACTGTTGACGTTTTTATAAACTATTTTAAATCTTTGAAAACGTAATTCGATTTTGAAAATATATAGCCGAAGTGATTTATTAATGGGAAATCAATTTCATATTGGAGCGGTTTGCAATTCCGAAACACAAGCTCAGGAAGCGCTTGATGAAGCCGTAAACGAAATTAAACGTATAGAAGCAAAACTCTCTACTTATAAAACAACCAGCGAAACAAATCGTATTAATTCAAATGCGGGTATTCATCCGATTGAAGTTTCCGAAGAGACGATTTCATTAATCGAACGCGCTATTCGTATTTCTGAATTAACTCAAGGCGCATTTGATATTACTTATGGCGGGTTAGATGTTAAATTTTGGAATTTTGATCGAGATATGAAAGCCCTTCCTGATTTAAATGATGCTAAAAATTCCGTTTCTTTAATTAATTATAAAAATATAGAACTTAATAAAAAAGAATCCACCGTTTTTCTCAAAAAAAAAGGAATGCGCATCGGATTTGGTGGCATTGGTAAAGGCTATGCTGCAGATTGTGCAAAAAAAATCATGTACGCATTAGGGATTGAAAACGGAGTTGTTAATGCATCTGGAGATATGACTGTGTGGGGCTACAAACCCAATGGAGAGAAATGGTCCATTGGAATTGCGCATCCCTCGTATCAAAATGCGTTTTTTTCTAAAATAGAAGTAACCAATACCTCAATTGCTACGTCTGGAAATTATGAAAAATTCGTTATGATAGGGAATCAAAAATATTCACATACCATAAATCCAAAAACAGGAATGCCGATAAAAGGCATCAAAAGTATAACAACGATTTGCCCTTATGCCGAGTTTGCGGATGCTATTGCTACTCCAATTATGATTATGGGCATTGAAAACGGTCTAAATATGGTCAATCAAATCAAAGGACTCGAGTGTATCATTTTTGATGATGATGATCACGTTTTTGTTTCCAATAATATTCATTCAAATAATTAAATTAAAAAACGATTCAAATACCAAAAATATGAAAAAACATAGATTTATTTTACTAATTCTGACTTTTACTTTTTTAATGATTTCTTGTGCTAAAGTACTTCCTCACCAGAGAGCTTATTTAAGTCAGTCTGATATGGAACTCAGCTCAAAAACTATTGAAAAACCCGAAATGAATTTTGAATCGTATCGTGAAGGTGCATCAGGAGGCAATGGCGGGAAAGTAGGTGGCGGCTGTGGATGCAATTAATTATTTTATAGAAATTAATCTTTTTACCAAATGAAAAAAATCTCACTTAATATACTATTTCTGTTTTTTACAATTTGTAATTTGTTTAGTCAAAATACAGCAGATGTATTAGAAAAAAATTATGAAAAAAAACGCCTTAAAATAGATGAAGTAAATATTTTGGGCAGTTATTATAAACAAGATGGAAATAACTCCGGCGTAACGGGAGGTATCGGAACTGAAAAATTAACCGATTTTTCTACTGCAATTGATATTAAAATGTATAAACCGACTTCAAAAGGAAATAAACATGTTTTTGGGGTCAATATCGGTGTAGATTATTATACATCGGCATCATCCGACAATATCGATCCGCTTTTAAGGACTTCTCCATCGTATAGCGATACTCGATATTATCCTACACTTTCGTATAACTATGAAAATACGGTTAAAAATAGTACTATAGGTGGAAATTTATCGTTTTCAAAAGAATATGATTATATCTCGCGAGGGGCGCAAATCAACTATAGTAAATCGTTTAACAAAAAACAAACCGAATGGATTTCGAAATTTAATGTATTTTTGGACGAATTGCTCGAAATTATCCCTTACGAATTGCGAGGTCTAAATACCCGAAATTATCCAACAAAATCTCGAAATACTTTTAATTTTTCGAATGCGCTGAATCAAAGTATCAATTCAAAATTCCAAATGGCATTTATACTTGATTTTGCATATCAAAACGGTTATTTAAGTACCCCATTTAATCGATTTTATACAAAAAATGCTTTAGATGCGCAAATGGAAGTATTACCAGACCAACGAATTAAAGTTCCGATTGGTATTCGTGGCAATATCTATTTGAATGAACGGCTTATTTTACGGAATTTTTATCGCTTTTATTGGGACAACTGGGGTATTGTTTCCAATACCATTCAATCGGAGTTGAATACAAAAATTAGTTCCGCGCTTATTTTATCTCCATCTGTTCGACTATACCAACAAACAGGAAGTCAATATTTTTATGAACGAGAGGAGCTATTACAACTCGCAGATTTTAGAACCAGTGATTTTGATTTATCCAATTTTCAATCCCTATTTTTAGGCTTGGGTGTTAAAATTCAACCGAAGAATGGCATTATTAATCCTTTGTTTAATAATCTTGAGATAAAATATGGCTATTATATGCGTTCAAATGGATTAAACGCACATTTGGTGAGTGCAAATATTAGAATTAAATAGAAAAAAGTAAGATTTTTAAAATTAATCTAACCTATTTCTTTCTACCGTTATCAGTTTTAGCTTCGATGCTCAAAGTTGCATGCGGCACTGCCATTAATCGTTTTTTATCAATCAAATTGCCCGTTTTACGACAAATGCCATAGGTTTTATTTTCGATACGAATCAAAGCATTTTCAAGATTTTGAACAAATTTAATCTGACGATTTGCCATATTGCTCAAATGCTCTTTTTCATTGGTATGACCCCCATCTTCCATTCCTGTGAATTTAATATCATCATCATTTAATTCACGTTCCTTAATCGTTTCTTGATAAAACTCTAATTCCGCACGAGCTTCTTTTATTTTAGCATGAATCAAGGTTTTAAATTCTTCTAATTCTTCATCTGTATAACGGGTATGACCAATTATTGGACCATTATATTCATAGAATTCATCTTCTTGATCGTTTATATTATTTAAGTTTTCAAATGACATCATAACCTTTACTTTTTAAAAATATTTACGTTTAATTTTAACTCATTAACTTCAAATTCTTCCCAAGATAATGAATTTTCTACAAAAATAATACTTTCTGCTAAAACTTCATTAGAAATATAATCAAAAAAAGTATTTACAAATTCCTCAGCCTCTTTATTTTCGGCAATTTCAATACAAATTTTATCCGTTACATTAAATTGTTGCTCTTTTCTGTAATTTTGAACTTTATTTACTAATTCACGTGCATTGCCCTCTTGAATCAGCAAAGGGGTAAGTGAGATATCTAAAGCCAATGTAACTCCATTTTCGCTTGCAACCAAGAATCCAGGCATATCACTTGTCAGAATTTCAACTTCTCCCGCTTGAATCATATGGTTCATTATTAAGGCTTCACCTGTTTTCTCAAAACTTAAAATTTCTTCTTGCTGCCAAGCAGAAATCACTTTTGCTACAGCGGCCATATCTTTTCCTAATTTAGCGCCCAATAACTTAAAATTAGGTTTGGCACTTTTTTCAAAAAGTCCTGAATCGGCACTTACGAACTCAATTTCTTTAATATTTACTTCGCTTTTAATGATTTCTTGCACCCATTCCAAATCTTGTTTTTGACCTTCTTGTAAAACAGGAATCATTACTTTTTGTAGCGGTTGACGCACTTTAATTTGTTCTTTTTTACGCAACGATAAAATCATGGAACAAACATCTTGTGCCAATGTAACGCGTCGTTCCAAATCTATATCAATCCATAAATCGTCTGCATCTTGCCATAAAGTAAGATGCACCGAAGGTTCCATATTATTTTTTAGCGGTGCAATCAAGTCCAAATAAAGTCTTTCACTATACATTGGCGCAAAAGTACTCATCAATTGACTTAATGAATACAAACAATTATAAAGCGTTTCATAAGCTGCATCTTTATCTGCCGACACATCATTTTTCCAAAATCTTCTTCTGCAAAGCCTTACATACCAGTTGCTTAAATTTCGATCTACAAATTCTTCAATA